>Ga0210246_100063_pt1 | contig 78797 bp, 56 predicted proteins | sample ChrtobMetaP3_8mM_FD_155469 | JGI IMG/M metagenome (GOLD analysis project Ga0210246, IMG submission 155469) | Chrysochromulina tobin associated microbial communities from unialgal haptophyte culture, Seattle, Washington, United States - P3_8mM | ecosystem: Host-associated > Algae > Haptophytes >...
TCCTTCTTGGGCTCATTCTTCTCCATGGCGGCCGTGAAGGAGTAGCAGCACGCGAGCGTGCAGCACGTGCCGAGCGAGAGGAAGAAGGCGAGCAAGGTAGCGAGCGCGCCAACCACGCCGGGCGCCGCGAGCGGCTCTGACTTGTAGAGCCACGCGGAGGCGCAGCTGCACAAGAGGGTAAACTTCGTCAGCTGCTCCGCCGCATCGTTGAGTTGCTGAGTTGAGTCCGCGCAGTTGGACTGGCCGTACAGCCGCACGCAGTCCTGTGCGGAGGCATTTGCTAAGTTGAACTGGTGCGTGGACTCCACAACGGATGTGTTGCACGGCGACTCAACGTTCTCGATCCAGAATGCTTCGGTCATGGGGATCTGCGTGAAGATGCCAAGGACCGCGCAGACACAGAAGAACGCGAGTGTAACGACGGCCACAAACCAGCCGAGGAAGATGAATGCCTTACTCGTCACCGACGCGCAGCACTTGCTGCACAGCGCCGCCACGCACGAGAAGAACACAGCGATCACGAGGATGACGAAGTAGGCGGCGCCCGGCGCGATCATGGCATACATCCACCAGTCGATGACTGCTGACGCAACATTGAGGACTGTCGGGTCAAGCTTCACCGGCACATTCGTCATGTTGCCGCCCGTCATGTTGCTGTTCTTGAGGTCAGCCATATTGGTGAGGATGCACATGGTCGCATCCTTGAACCCTTTTGAGGCATCGAGCGCTGTTACCGCACAAGCGAGGATGACGCAGGCGCTGAGAAGGGTAAGGAACGACCAGCATGTGACGTTGAACTTCGAGGGCTTGCAGCAAAGGATCATTCGTGTGGACGATGCGGGCGGCCAATAGGGATGGCGGCCACCAACGAACGGCGGCTCAAAAAAACACGAGCAGACGTGCACGCCTGCTCATTTTCCCGACGTGTCGCGTGTTCTAGGCATACCGCGTGTCCCGTGTGTCCCGTGTGTGCTCCCCCCTGTGTCTTTTTACCGGTCCCTATATGTGTTGCGCATGCGCCTAGCAGTCGCATGTACTGTACTTAACTCTGGACTCTGTGTTAAGACTCTGTGCATGCGTACATGCACACAGTCTATGCTGGTATAGGCAACATTACTGCAAATGCCTCCGCTGGAGGCAGGAACTGTGGCTACTGCTGGTATCGAGTGCGAAGGCCCCGCTGAGAGAACATCTTTGAGCTCAACGAATGGGGCAATGGGTCGTGTCACGTGTCAGAGACGTTGGCGTGTCGAGCCCGTTCCCTTGGTGCTCGGGCGTGTACTACTCTTGGCCTGAGCCTTGCCCTTGGGACTCTTCGAGTTGCGCTTGGGACTTGCCAGCCGCGGTGCGGTGCGGTGCGGTGGCGGCCCTGCCACAATGGGTGAAGCCACCTTGGGCGATCCGGGCCGCGGCGATGCTGCGCGAGGGCGGCGGCCCCAACTCGATGAGGCCACGAACGGGGTGGACTTGACAGCTGGCTCGACTTTGGAGGACGAGCCGGCGGTCCCCTCGACATGTGCGAGTACCGCCGCCCGCGCGGCCGCTGCCCCTGCCCCTGCCACCCTCGCATCAAAGGTGTCGTCGATGGTCGAGGCTATCCGGCTGTCAACCTTGGTAGCCACCCTGGCAGCCGCTTTCATGGCCGCGGGCTCGGTGGCGCTGCTGGCCGCGAGGACGCTGCTGGTGGCGCGGGGTGGCCACTGCATCGGCTGCGGGCGCCGCCATGGCGACGTCTCGGCGAGATCACTCGAGATCTTCGCGGCAGCGCTCTGCTGGCTCGGCAGGTCAAAACGGGAGGGAAAGGCAAGGGCGGCGGCGGTGGGGAATAGCGCGGGCGAGGGCACGGAGAACAATGGCGAGGGCGCGCTGGGCGGTGACGCCACCACCACCACCTCGATCGGTGCCGCCGGTTTGGGCCGATTCTTGCGCGGGGGTGGCGAGGGTGGGTTTGAGTAGTCGAGCAGGGGAAGCGGCAGCGGCTGCGAGGGCGGCGGTGCTCGTGCGTGCCGAGGGGACGGCGGGCTCGGCGGCGCGAAGCTAATGAGGAGATGGCCATCCTCGCCCGCGACGGAGCACGTGGCACCCGCAGCGGCGTTGGCGACGGCCGTGGCGGCGGCGGCGACGTGCTCAACCCGGGCAAGCTGCTCGTGCAGCATCACATCCCGCTGGCGCTTCTCGCTTGCCTTCTGGCGAAGCAGGTCCACTTCCGCACGCAGCCTGCGCAGCTCGTCCTTGAGCGGCGCGGCGCGTGCACGCTCCTCAGACAGCGCCGCCTCGGTCTCGGACAGCGCCGCCTCCGAGGCATGCAGCGACGCCTCGAGGAACTGCGCCTTCCAGACCGCGGCGGCGCCGGGCGGACCGTTGGGCGGTGCCGCGGGAAGGTGCGACATTTTGGCGTCCGCGAGCTGCCGCTGCAGCTGGCGCTTCTCCTGCTCGTGGCTCTGCTTCGTCAACTCGAGCTCGGACTGCAGCTCCGAGACCTCGCGCGAGCTCGGCGACCTCGGCGGCGGAGATGGCGGCGGCAGCAGCAGCGGCGGCGGGCGCGGCAGCGCCTCCTTCTCAGCGAGCTCACGCAGCGCTCCGACTTGCTCGCGCAGCGCGCCGAGCTCACTGGGCGCAATCTCAAGCTCCAGGGCCGCCTTGCGCAGCTGCTGGCGCAGCGACTCGGTGCGTTTCAGGAGCGACTCGGTTTCGGTCGAGGGCCCTCGCCGATGCGCCTCGGCTGCGTCGAGAGCCCGCTTGTGCCTGCGCGCCTGCTCATCCGCGGCCAGCCGCGTCTTTTCGAGCGCGGCCTGGGCGTCCTGAAGGCGCGTGCCCAGGAGCAGCTGCTGCCGCGTCGCCTCGGCAGCATGTGCGGCCGCCGCGTCGGCACGCGCACGAGCCGAGGCGAGTAACCCCTCGGTCGCACGCAGCTCGAGCCCCACGGCCTCGAGCGCCGTGTTGAGCACCGCCTCGCCCGCCGCGCGCTCCGCGAGGAGAAAGGAACGCCCCTCGGCCACGGCTGCCTCCGCCACGGCTGCCTGCTGCCTCGCCACCGCCAGCGCCGTGCGCAACCCTCTAGCCTCCGCCAGAGCGGCCTCAACGGCTTCCGCTGTGGCCGCGGTCGTCGCCCCCAAAGAGACTTGCCGTTCGGCGGCTGCCTTTGCCGCGGCGGCACTCGCGCTCTCTTCTGATGCCCGCAGCGCGCGCACGGCGTCGGCGGCCGCCTGCTCGGCCACGGCAGCTCGTCTTTCGACCTCAACTCTCTGAGCGGCGGCTGCGCGCCCCCCCTCCTCGAGCTCCGCCGCCCTGGAGATCGCAACCTCGGCCTTGGAGATCGCAACCTCGGCCTTTGAGGTCGCCATCTCGGCCGCGCGCTGTGCTGCGGCGCTGCGCGCCTTCTCCGCGCTCGCCTCCGCTTTGGCCTCCGCCGCCTGCGCCTCCGCCGCCTCGAGCGCAGCCAGCGCGTCAGCCAGCTGCCGGCGAGCCGCCAGCGCGTTGAGCGCGCTAGCTTGCGCGCTCTGCTCGGCCGCCATCCGCAGTGCTGTCTCCGCCTCGGCGGCCGCCGCCGCATCGCGGGCCATCTGCATCGCGAGCGCCGCGGTCTCCTTTTGCTGCTCGAGCTGCTCCTCGACGCCGCGGCGCATTGCCGCCTCTCGTGCCTCCGCGGCCGCGGCCGCCGCCTCCGCCGCTGCGCTCGATTCGACGCGAGCAGCAGCCTCGGCAAAGCTGGCGGCGCGGGAAGCCATCTCGCTCGATCCCTCGCCCGACGCCAACCGCATCTGCTCAACGGCCGCCTGCTTGAACCGGGCGAGCTCCGCCTCCTTGTGCGCCACCGCCTCGCGCGCCGCTGCCACCTCGGCCCGCGCGACACTCAGTGCGTCCGCGGCCGCCGTGGCCCGCCGCCGCTCCTCGGCCACGGCCTGGCCCGCCGCCGCCTGCGCCTCGGTGGCCCGTTTCCGACGCTCGCGCTCCTCGGCGTCGCGTTGTGCCGAGCGCTCCTCGAGCTGCTGCTGAAGGCGAGCCGCCTCGGCTTCAAGCTCCGCTGTCCTTGAGATCGCAACCTCGGCCGCTCGCTGTGCTGCGGCGCTGCGCGCCTTCTCCGCCTCTAGCTCCGTGCGTGCCTGCGCGGCCTGCGCCCGAGCCAGCGCTTGCCCATCCAGCTCGGCGGCCTCTGTGGCTGCGGCGATGGCTTGGCGTGCCTCCCCTGCCTGACGCTGCGCCGTCTCGAGCGCCTCACGTACTTGCTCGAGCTCTTCGGCCAGCTCCGCCGCCATCGTGCGCGCAGCGTCCGCCTCCGCCCTCGCTGCGTCCGCCTCTGCCCGCGCCTCTGCCCGCGCTTCTGCCTCTGACTCGTCGACCTCCCCGGCAGCCACCTCGTCGGACAGCCACCGCCTAGCCTCGGCAGCGCGCTCGGCGGCAGCGCGCTCGGCCAGCTCGGCAGCGCGCTCGGCGGCGCGCTCGGCGGCGGCGCGCTCGGCGGCCACGCGCTCCCCCATGCGCTCCGCCGTCTCCGCGGACGCCTCCACGCGTGCCCGTAGGACCGCGGCGGCCATCTCACGAGATTTCGCCTCCAATTCGGCGGCCGCGGCCTTCGCCTTCGCCTCCATCTCAGCGGCCGTGGCCTTCGCCTTCTCCTCAGCATGTAGGCGCGCGGCCTCGGCCACCTCGGCTCGAGTACGAACATCCGTCAGTAGCGCCTGGGCAGCCGCGAGCTGGGCGGAGGCGAGCTGTGCGGCGGCGAGCTGCGTCGCGGCTCGACTCCTCTCGTTCGCAAGAGCACGCTCGGCATCTCGGAGTGCATCCTCCGTCGCAAAGCGCGCGCGCACCGCCTCGTCGCGGGAGCCCTCCGCCGCCGCCTGTGCGATCGCCGCGCGCCGCGCCCGCTCCTCTGCGATCAGGGCGTCCGCATCGCGCGATGGAGGTGGCGGCGGCGGTGCGATGCCAAGCGCGTCGAAGAGCTCCTTCGCCTCCCCGACCCCCGCGACGATCGACCCGAGACCTATCGACCCGATTCGGGCGAATGGAGCGGTGGCGGCCGCGAGGCGTTCATCGCGCGCCACTGGGCCCGAGGACGACTCGCTGAAGCCGCCGACCATGAAGCCGTCGCCCTTGGTGCCGCCCAAGGACTTCGACGCCTCGTGTGCACCTGGCGGTGGCGCTGTCGACGCGGTGGCGGCAGCCGCCAGAGCTGGTTCGCCCGGTGAGCGAGGGCTCGTGATAGAATCATAGTCCGACTCGTCATCGTCCGGCAGCGACTCGTCGTCTTCGATCTCGGAGGGTGAGGAGCACGTCCCATGCTCTGAGGGCGCCGCTAGCAGGTCAAGTTGGTCAAGCGGCGTCAAAAGCAGCGCCGAGCGAGCCGGCGGCCGGTGCTGCGGTTTGCGGCTGATGTAAGTGGCATTCAGCTCGGCTGGCTTGGTGACCCACTTGTTATGAGCGGCCATGAGCGAGGATTTCATCTGCGGCCGCTTGAGCGCATCCAGTTCCGAGCCCGAGAGGACGCCAAGCTTGGCCTGAAGCTCCCAGCTTTGCTGCTGCTGAAGTAACCTCAGCTGATCCATCTCGGCCATGAGCGCGAGGATCGTCGCGTCGTCTGGCGGTCGAGGTGGCGACGCCATCGCGCGCCCCTGCAGCCGACGACCAAAAAGTGGACGGATCCGGCTTCGACGTGCCCAGGGAGACGCGTTCGTAGCAAATGGTTGGCTGACGTCTGCACAATTCATACAAGATTGGCAAACGAACTCTAGCCGCGCCAACTTTTGGGGCCACCGCAAGGCGTCGTATCGATCACCCGGGCGTCGATAACACGTGTAGTGAACGCACGCGTCGTCCACGGCGTTGGCCATACCGTGTTGCGCCATGAAGGTCTTTCTCATCTACGATCAGGGTCCCGGGCCGAACCACAAGCTCGCGATCACGCTGCCCTCCAAGTGGCTCGACCAGTCTTCCGACAAGCTCAAGGAGCTCTTCGTCGAGAAGTACAATGCCAAGTTTCCGGACTCGCCGCTCGACGACGAAGAGCTCGTGCTGTCCATCAAGGACGAGTCACCCTTCACCAACCGCACGGTCAAGTACCTGACCTCGAGCGACACTCCCGCCGCGTGCTTCACGGCTGGGATGGATGTGCGCCTGGTCACGCCACCCAAGGCGACTGCGTCCGGAACGACCGAATCGGGTAAGCTGCGCTGCAAGAATTTTGGGTGCCAGCGCGAGTTCACTGATGAAGAGAACGGCGAGGGCAGCTGTCGGCACCATGCGGAGCCGCCCGTTTTCCATGACACGCGCAAGTGGTGGGGCTGCTGCAGTGACATCAAAGTGCTGGAGTTCGACGAGCTGCTAGCCATCCCAGGATGCCAGGTGGGCAGGCATTCGAAAGAGCCTCCCGCCATCGAGGTCGCGCGCCAGCTGGCCATTGCCAAGGCGAACGCGGAGGCCCTCGAGCGCTTCGATCGCAACCAGACCGGCGTCAACGCCGATGGCTCGGCCGCGCCGCCCAAGCAGAATGTGGCGGCCGCGGCGGCCGCGCCGCCTCCGAAGCCCAAGGTAAAACCCAACCTGCCCGAGGGCTGGGCGCGCTGCAAGCACTACGGCTGCCAGGTGGACTACAAGATCGCCGAGAATGCGGAGGGCGTGTGCGTGTACCATTCGGAGGCGCCTCTCTTCCACGAAGGCGCCAAGAAATGGGTGTGCTGCGGGTGCACCAAGTACGACTTCGACGACTTCATCGCCATACCCGGATGCGCGCGCGGCAGGCACGAGCCAGTCGAGTGAGCCGTGAGGGGTTCAGACTGTGGCGCAGCGCGACGACACAGAGAGGACACAGAGAGGATTATGCGGAAGTAGTACCTCGAGGCGACGAGGCCGTCCTGCAGGACTGCAGGACGGCACTTAGTTTGGTTTATACGGGCCGCATCCGTAAAAAATCGATGGACGATGCTCAAACGCGGGGGTGTAGCGGGCCGACCGGTGAGTACTATCTACTATGATTCCCCGTTTTATAGTCGTTGCCTAAGCCGTAGATCTGTGTACCGCACGCAGTGCGTCGACCCCAGCACCGCCAACGTTCGAGCGGACCTAGGTCCTTAGAGGTTAGACCGCAAGGCGTAGTACGCCGCCCGACCGGGGACCCATGCGGGGACCGTAAGCTATTAACGAAAATCCGGACCGCCGAGCCACCCGCGGCGCGCGACTAGAAGATGTGTAGATCGGACAGATGTGACCGCGGGCGGGCTTGGGCGGCGGTCTAGTACGCGGCGGCGGCGACGGTCCCGCAGGCTTCTCTGATCTCTCGCGGCGGACGGCGCGGTGCCGCCCCCGCCCGCACGGCAACGGGCTAACCGGGGGAACCGAACGCCTCGTGGGCCGATGGCGACGCGCGGTCGGCCCGGGGACCGGTCGCGGAGCGACGGAAAAGTAAAGGCTAAAGCGAAGCGGTCGCTAAACTTTGACATCTGAGTAATACTCCCTGTTAATTCTGTAAATGCCAAGCCGCACAGAAGCCGCACAGAACACACGCCGCACCCCAGCCGCTAAATACGCAAACTGAACCACTAATCGAGCCAAGGACACTTCGCCCCTTGTTTCCTTCAGCGCACACACACAATCATGTGGCGAGCCCACATGAGAATGTGAATGAGTGAACAAACGGAGAATACCGAGAATGTGTGGCGGCGCGGTGGATGGATGCCGTCAGTTAGACTCGACGCCGACTTCGGCGGGAGTCGTACGCGGGTCGCGGGGCGTCGTCGTCCGGACGAAGTCCGAAGTAGGAAAGATTTACGTGGGGCAAGATGTGCACCTCGTCGTACCCCGCATCGCGCACGAAGGTGGCGTTGGGGTCGGTCAAGCAGTTCTCGCTCGCCCGCGCGTCGTGCGCGGCATAATGAATCTCGCCTGCAAACCTGCGCACCCCCTCGTGACCCATTGGATCGGTCGACAGGCCGACGAGCGCAAGGGCACGCCCGAGGCATCTGTTCGCACCCTCAGGGCCGCCTGCCCAGCACTCCTCGATGTTCATCGCATCGTCGACGTACGTATTCGACACGGTGGCAAAGGTGCTGGGAGCGCGCGGGAAGCTGCAGTCAAACGTAGCGCCAGGGGTACTGAACCGGCGGAAGACGGAAAACTGCCGGTGAATCTCCTGCCTGGTCACTTTGATCGTCGCGACCTTGGGATGCTGCACAAACGACTCGAGCGCGTCCCTCCATGCCGGCATCGCCAAGTAGTTACGCGCCACTGTGCACGGTGACGGTATCTCCTCCCTGACGCGCCGTCCGCCCGTGTTGGCATCCACGAACTGGGGGAACATCTTGAGGGAGATTGTGCAGTCTGAGGGGGGGCAGATGTGCGCGGGCAACTCCTTGCAGGCCATGTTGCGGATGCGGACGAAGTACTCGGCGATATTGTACTGCAGGTTCTCGTACAGGGAGGGAGTGTCGCCGGTCAGGTTCGCCAACGTGCCTCGCATAGCGCGCGGTTTGCCAGCTGTCATGTTGTGGATCTTGAGCGTCAGCTGCGGGTTGGCCTTCTTCAGGAGGGCGCCAGTTTCCGCGTCGAAGATCGCGTCGGGAGCGTCTGTGCCGTTGCATTCGACCACCTTGCTCGATGTCCACAACGTGTAATCGAGGTGGTCGCCAAAGGGCTCGCCGATGTCGAGCACACACGGGTGACTATTGAGAGCACGACCTAAGTTGGTTGTGCCGCTTCCGTGGTCCGATACGACGACGAGCACCTGCGCGCGCTGACCGAATGCGCGCGACGGTGCTTGCCGCTGGCCATCGAATGCGGCCCCCTCTGGTGCCGGTGATGGAACCAGTACCGACGCGAATTCGTCCGGTAGAGCGGCAAACAGATCACTTGTGTCCGGCAGTGGTATCGGAACCTGTTTAGGGCATACCGTTGGGAGGTGGAGAATGTGCGTGCCGCTGGGCGTGCGCACTGTGCGGTTGCCACCGTCCGGCAGAGCGCAGATACAAAGCATCAGGCTCTCAGCATCGCCAGAGCGGAGCTCAGCAGAGCAAACGCCTTCCTGCACCGGCGTTCCGGTCTGCCTGCGTGAGACAGGCAGTGGTTTCTTCGGTGCCGTGCTGGTTGCTGGCGACGTGGTGGTCGCATCAGCGGGTGCAGCCGGGGGCCTCGTCCACCGGGTCTCCTGCGTCGCCTTGTTGTAGTAGTAAGTCTTGCCCTCCATGTTTGTTCCCTCGCTCCACCCGGCTGGCAACGGCTGCGGCTCAGCTGGTCGCGGCGCTGCCGTGCTGGCAGCTGGCGCGGGCGGCGGTAGGTGTGCTTGCGTCTTTGCCGGTACGCGTGCTAGTGAAGGTGGCAGCGAGCTGGATGCTCGCGTTCGTGCCAACGTGGGCGCTGGCGGTGGGGGTGGCGGTTGGGGTGCCTCAATCGGTGCTGGCGCCGGTAAAGGAGCTTGCACGGACTGAAGCACGGCAACGCGCGCGTACAAGCGCATCTCGGGCCGAATTCCGAATTCCGAATGCCATCGTCGGCCCCGCGCATTTGCAGTGGCAGCGCCATGATCGTACACAGCATGGTGAAGACCATCCTTTTTAGGGTTGTTGGCCCGATTTGGGTTGTCCCGATTTGGGTTCAAAGAAGAGAGTCGCCTTTTCCTTTAATCATCCTACAAGGTACATAGTTGAGTGCGTGTCGTGTGTTTCGCTCAATGCACTCATCGTGAAGGAACGTGTGAATGTTTGGCGTCTTCACGCCGGCGACGTCGGTCAGGTTCGTCGGATCGTTCGTCGGTCGGTCTCCTGCTTTTCTGCTCGCCTGCCCGCTGGCACGAGGTCGTCAATCTTGAGCCGCTGCGGCGAGCGCTTGCGTGGTCAGCGCTCCATTCGCGCCATGTCCAACGCCCGTTGGGGCTGCGACGACATCAACGAGGGCACGATGCACAATGGTTTCGGCGATGCGCGGGTCAACGGCTTGGATCAGTTCATGCAGACCGATGCTGAGACAGAGGCTTGCATTGCTTCCCTCGAGCAAGCGCAGAGGGATTGTCTGGCTCTGAAGCGATCACGCGAGGGCGAGCCTTTGCACGCAAATGAGGCGGCGGCGCCGCCGCCGGGCGTTCCACTCGCCACCTCCTTTGAGCGCTTGCACAACTTTACGCTTCGCGACGCCAAGGCGGGTGCAGCGCCGGAGCTCAAGCTGTACGACGCGATGGCGAGCCCCGACCGGCAGCTAGTCAAGGCGGGCTACTTTGTCGCCGAGGGCTCGCTCATCATTCAGCAGATCCTGCAGCTCGGCACCTCCTACCAGATCGCCTCGCTGCTCGGGACGGAGACGCAGCTGCAGACGCTCGTTCCCAACCTAGTCGAGGCGGACGCCGCGTACTCGAAGGCGGCAAGGACGAGCGGCGGCGGTGGCGCTGGTAGCGGTGATGGCACCGGCGGCGCGGGAAGCCCACCAGTGGCGCCGCCGCCGCCGTGCGTCGTCTTCGCCGGCAGCCGCGCGGACGTGTCGAAAGCGACGGGCTTCAAGCACTCGGCGCTGTCTGTGCTGGCGATTGTGCGCCGGCCGACGGCTGTGCACCGGCCGCTTGCCGAATGGCTGCCGACGCTGCAGGCAGTGCCCGGGACAGCCGTTCCCGCGGTCCTCGTTCTCGACGGCGTCATCAAGCCGGAGAATGTGGGCGCGCTCTTTCGCACGGCCCTAGCCTTTGGAGCATGCGGCGTTCTGCTCTCGCCGGGGTGCGCGGACCCTTTCTACCGCAAGTCGATCCGTTCGTCCATGGGGGCCGTTTTCAAGCTCCCATTCGTCCACGCCACGCGATGGCCTCGCGAGCTGGATGAGCTGCGAACGCACGGCTACCGTCTCCTCGCCCTCCACCTAAAGGGATCAGTGGCCCATGATGTTGCCGTCCCGATCGGCACGGCAAGCGGCAGCAGTCGCGGCAACGTCGACGGCAGCGCGGGCGGCAGTGGGCATGCAGCCGGCATCGCCCCCTTTGCGATCATGGTGGGCGCCGAGTACGAGGGCGTGAGTGACGATGCGGCACAGCGGGCGCATGCACGGGTGCGTATCCCGATGTCGGACGCCATGGCGGGCAGCCTCGACTCGCTCAATGTCAACGTCGCCGCGGCGATCGTCCTCGAGCGGGTCTTCGCCGCCAATCGGCAAGCCCACACGGCCCTTGAAGATCGCAAGTCTGCGGGAGACGCTGCAAAGGAGCTGACGGGCTGACGACTCTTGTCTGTGTACACCCTCTCTGCGCGTGCGCCCTTTGCCTTTCGCGCCTCTTCACGGTGCATGCGATAGCGTGGCCCTACCTGGCTTGTCTTGCGAGCTTAAACGTAGGCGGTTGCACCACGTCGTGTAAGCACCGTTTGTACCGATACATGTTTCACCGGGGACATGTGCGCGACACCAATTCTGCTCTCACTCGAGTGACACTCTCAAATAATACGCGCAGCTGGCTCTCGCCCGCCCGGCAGTACAGGGCAGCGCTGAGAGGAGATGTCCTCGTCTGGCAATGCAACTTACATTAGCCCCGAAGAGCCGCCGCCTGCCGCTGCCTGAGCCTTCGCCCGAGCCGCCCAGGCCTGAGAGACTAGCGTCATCGAGTCCAGGTACCGATCCATGCACTTGGCGGTGCAAAGCTTCTCGCTGTCGTCGAGCTTGGCGCCCGGCCGCGTCACACAGCGCTCGAAGCATTTGTCGGTGATTTTCTGCGCGTGAGGGCAGCACACCGACCCATCAGTTGACGAGTGCAGGCACACAATGTCGATTTTTAATAGCAGAGCGGCCCTAACCTGCATCACTTCCTGGATGTACTGGGCGGCGAGCTGCCCCTGCACCTGCAGCTTCGCCTCATGGATGTCTTTGTCCTGCCAGCAGCACGAATGAGTCGGGACACATGTCAGCAGGAGGCTCGTAACGTGACGTCCGAGACTGTGACTTGCATACATCCATGGTGATTCCACGTGGGCGTCCTCGAAGACGTTGATGAAAATGCGCGTTTGTGGGGTGCAAACACACCTCATCTCCCGAAAGTGCCTCACAATCACACTTTCAGAACCTCCTTTCGAGTGTGGGCTCCGTCTTCGGACACTTTTTCGGCGGCCCCTGCAACAAGGATCGGGTGGATGGCGACGGCCATGCTGCTCGCGGCGATGATGCCTACCTTTACAGCGATGCGAACGGTAGGCATCATCGCGCACCCACGGCCAATTCTGCATGCGTCGCGTGCACTTCCGTGCCGAGCAGTCGTCGAACCGGACAAGGCGTCCAGAGCAGAGAAGCCCGCAGCTGAACCGCCAGAGGAGACCCTCGAGGAAGCGTACAATGCTGGTTTAGAATTTGGCAAGGACATCAAAAGAAAATTTGCCGCTCCTCGTATTGATGATCCCGGCCTGCCTTATGCGGACGCGCTCGTCTGCATCTGCGGTAGCATCTTCTTGGCGTCGCTCGGTCTGACTGGTATTCTACCCCAACAGACTTGGCTCCAGCCGCTTGCCATCGTGCCCGCATGGCGTGGCCTGCCTTACATTGTGCCGGCCTGCTCGCACGGGGCGGGCCTCGCAGCGTGCTGGATCCTAGGCGCGCTCGCCGCCGAGGCCTTTGAACGCGGCGCTTACTTGGGTACATGGCAAGAGGCCTTCTCTCGGACGTGGAAGGGCGGCGCCTTTGCGGCCGGGATTCTGCTGCTGTCGACCCAGGTGTCGACCTTCGTGGCACTTACTGAGCGTGGGCTCGATCCCAGCGCAGCGGGTCTGGGCATCGACCCGGCGGCGGATCTTGTGGTAATTCGTCGTGGGTTCGAGGTCCTGTGCGACATTGCCGTGCAATGCGTCGGGCTCACAGCCTTTCGCATCTACCGCTGGAGGGACGCGCAGCCTTGAAGGGAAAGGGACCTGTGCGGCGGCGTGTTCGGTCGCCGTGGCTCGGCAAACGGGCGGGGCCGGCGGGGCCGCAGAGAGAGACTCGCGTCATGTGGAGTCTTGTGTGATTCGCGTGGGCCCGAAACAGATGATCTCGTCTCGCAAAAAGAAAAACGCGCAGGGGTAGGGCCTACGGCCGCCGCGTGTCGGGTCATCTGGTCGTGTCGCCTGTCGCTCGTCGGGATTCGCGATTCGATTCGCTATCACCCCACAGCCCACAGCCCACACAGGACCGGCTAACGGTAACGTCGGAAGCGTTCCCTGATCCCCTGTGTTACTGTGGGTCTGTGGGTCTGGGTCCCGCGCTCCCGCACCCGCTGTCCCCGGCGCGCGACCGCGAGGCTGCGATAACCGAGTACAACTCGGTATGTGGACCATGCCGACTGGGCACAGCACTCGCTCGCCCGGGGCCGTGGCGCGTGGGCCGACGGCCGTGCGGAGCGCGTGCACACTGAGAGCTCCTGAGCTCGGTTCCCTGCGGCCGCCGGCGGTACCGCTACGTTTCCGATGCGTGCACCGGCATAGCGCACATGCGCGTATCGGACCTCTATCTATCCGTCTCCCGTCTCCCGTCTGGACCAGACGTTGAGCGGGTTGAGATCTTAAGTTAAGTGGAGTGCTCATTCTTTCTTCGACGGCTTCGGCGATGATCCACTCAAGGCCGTGTACACCTTGACGCCGATGTTGTAGCCCCAGTACTGCTGCATGGCAGCGCCGATGAGAACGAGGTAGCCCAGGATCGGATGCGTTCCGCCCCGAAAGAACTTGACCGCCGCCCAGGAGCCGTTGCCCATACGGACGATGGCAAACATGATGGCGAAGCTGAGGAAGAAGACGTTTGAGATGAGTTCTCCCGCGCGATTGCGTGTTAGGTACCAGATGTTGAGAAAAATGGAGGACGCCTCCTGCATCAGCAGCGGTCTGGCGAGGGCATGCAAGTCGGCCGCCCAGATCAGCCCGCCTGCGGCAATGTGCACTGCGTGGTGCAGTATCATGTCCTTGCCGTGCAGACGAAACCACAAACCGACGAGCAGATCGACGATCTCAAAAGTGAAGAAGGCGAGGCCACATTGATTGAGGAAGTCATCGTGTGGAGCGAAGAAGGCTCCGACCGATACAATGACGCTTCTCACCGTCGCCAGCAGAGTATGCCCGCTCGTCAGCAGGTTGGCGTTCTCATCGGCTCGCGACGACTTGGGCAGCTGGCGCGCAATTACCATGCACACAGGCCAGCCGGCAAACCAGAACGCGCACCAGTATGCGCACGCCCATGTCAGGTCTGTCGTCATCAGCGTGCGAAACGCGACGCCCCTTGCAGCAACCTTCGTCTGTCGTGTTAACGTTCACACGACCCGTCCAAGGGGACGTTGGCGCGAGCTCATTTGCTGCCGGAAAAGTTCCCTTTCAATTGATCCTCGATGCATGCGGAACGCATTGGAACGTTGACAGGAAAACTACTCGAGTATGTGTCGCATTCCGTAATATCTCGCGCAGCATACGTCCCGACAGCTGTGGGTCGTCGTCAAGCTTCTACAGGAGGCGCCCTGTGGCCTGACCGAGGTCCCCGGTTCGTGCATGACTACCATCTCATTCCGCCTCATCGGATCGGGCGGCTGCGCCTACCGATTCGCCAATGACACTAGCGCCGACTACTACGCGCGGTCCGCGTCCGCCAAGACCTGCAACAGCTGTCGAATGCTTTGCTCCAGCGAATCCACATGCAAAGGATTCCAGTGCCTCGTCGCAGGTGGCACTGGAAGTTGTGAGCTGTGGAAGTTCCGGCCGCGTTACATTGCTCCAGTCGCACCCACCCTGGCCTCAGAGTGCTGGGAGTTGCTTGACCCATTCGCAAAGGAGGGCTTCCACTATCCATCACCGCCGCCGCCGCCAGTCCCGGCACCGCCACCTCCGCCGCCACCGCCACCTCCGCCGCCACCAGCGCCGTCGCCGCCGCCTGCGCCGCCTCCAACCCCGCCGCCGCCGCCTTTTTGGGGTTGTCCGCAGCAATCGATCGCCTGCCTGCGCGTGAGCCTGCCTTGTGATCCGACCCAGAGCATATGCGACGGTGTGGCCGAGCCTATCCTTGATCCGCATAATGGCGCGACCCTGCCGGCGATGTCAGCAGGCTGCACGCAAGCGATGCAGCGCGAGCGCGCGGAGTACGCCGTCGATTACGAGCCGGCGGGCGTTGACGAGGAGGGCCGCACCCACTTTCGCGCACTGCAGCATGCCGGTCTGACTGCGCAGCTGCACCTCTATTACACAGAGCCATCGGCGCGCTTCTCGCCCTCTCGCTTCTCCGAGTGGGTCTTCTCGCGCGAGCGCTCGGAGGCAGTCTACCTTGGCGATCCGAACGCCCGCGCACCCGACCTTATCCTTCGCGTGAGCGATCAACCTTCACTCAAAGGGATGGTACCTTTCGGCACGCATGCATGGCAGCAGCAGCAGCAAGCCTCGACGTGTCAAGAGGCCTCGGCAAGAGGCGCCGGCGCCACAGCCACGCGCGCATGGGTCCGCATCGAGTGCGTGCTGTGTGCAACTGGCCTTCTGGCGGGCGCGGCAGCCGTTGGGGGGGGCGGCATGCAGTCGCGCCCTCTTGAGCCTCTTCCAGTTCGAACAGGCTGCTCGAGCATCGATTTGCGGTGGCCGGCGCCGCGGCCGCCGTACTGGGGCATAGACGTGCCGCCGCCGGAGCGTTATCGGCTTCGTGTGGCGCCCACGAGCGCCGACAGCGTGTCCACCTCTGTGTGGAAGACCGGCGTCGTCGAGCTCACTGTGATGGCGTCGCAACAATCGGCTCTTAACTTTGCGCACGTCGAGGGGCTTACGAGTGGCACGAGCTATGAGTTTCGCTTGGCGCCCTCGATAGGCAGCACACGCACAGCCGGAGTCCCAGGCGCTATCTCGGGCGCTATCTCGTCGGTGACGTGGGGCGCCTACGGACCCCCGGTGGTGCTGACCACGGGGGTGAGCTCCGACTTGATGATGGTGTGGCCGCTGGAACTCACGGTGGTGCTCGCACCGCCGGCGACACGTCGAGGCAGGAGCGTCGAGGGAGCGCCGCCCCCACTGTCGTGCCGTGCTCTGCACTTTCTCGTACCACCGCCGCCTGACTGCCAAGGGTTCACCATGGAGATGGAGTGGCTCTTGCCGAGCGTCCAAGATCACGACAGGGCGTCCTCGTTATGGCAGCCATGCTCGGCGTGTACAATAGGCACCCTCACCGCCGACGGGCAGAGAGTCGTGACCGTTGCGGGTGTGTCGCCTCTCGCCCTCTACGAGTTTCGCGCCAAGCTCGTCCGCCGCAACGCCATGCCCTTGTCGCCCTCGGCCGGAGCCGAGACTGCACCCAGCGAGGAGCGCTTCGGGCCGGCCACACCGCCGGTGCTTGCAGGCTGGATCCCGACCGACCTTTTGGCCGCTCCGACTGTGCATGCGACTTCGTCGGCTTCGTTTGAGCTCATCGTTCCACGGGACCCAGCCGCTCAGTGCCGTCAACAGGTGGGCCAGCCTATCGACTGGGAGGTGGAGGTACGGCAGCGAAGTCAGGCGGGTAGCGCACTCCATGCCGCGGCTGCGACGTGGCTTGCAATCCATCGATCGGATATCCTCTCTGTCCAACAATCGTCCGCATCCGCCTCCACCTCCCACGTTGAGATCTCCCGCGTTGAGATCCACTCGCTGCGCTGTCCCAGCGGCTGCGACTTCCGGCTACGGCCGACGAACGTGATGGGCGCTGCTGCGCATGCCGCCGCGTACGCCACAGCCTCTTCGCCCTCGCTGCCACCCCGCCGCACCCTTGGCGCCGACCGCATCGAGCTCAAGCTACAGCAAGCTCCCTTGACCGGCACTAGAACGAGCACGCCCATGAGTGGGTTGGTGGGCGAGGGAGGCGTATCAAGCAAGGTGGCGGAGGGGGAGCAGGCTCGGGAACACGAGAAGCTGCACGCTCTGGAGCAGCAGTTCAACGACGAGATGGTCTCGGTGCTCCAGGTGCGCCGCGAGAGTGTGCATCTGGTGGAGCCGCGCGCTTCCTTGCGCTACGTCATCGTGGACCTGGCGCCAGGGCTTGCCCGGACATTGGTGGACGCTCTTCGACTGCGCGCACAAGCCTTCCAGTGCGTGCCAACACACATGGTCGAGCGCTTGTGGAGCCTTCGGGCAGCTGCGATCTTGTGCGAGCGGCTTCGGGACGCGCCGCTGCTCTCGCACATCGACCTGTCGGGTGGCGTGCTGTTGCAGAGCGTACAGGATGCGAGTATCTGGATACAGCTGGCGCCCACGCTGGTTCGTGATGAGGGGATCCTGATCGAGCAAACGGCGGATGTGGGTGGTGGCTCCGATGGCGGCGCGATAGCTCTTGCCCTGCTCGTACTCGTACTCGTCGTGCCTATTGCTGCGGCATACTTCTCTTCGATCCACAATGCGACAGCGTCCGCCCGCGTCATCTGCACCACCGCGAGCAGCGCCGGTGCCGAGGCTCTCATCACGGTGGCGCTTGGGCTCGAGGATCTGCTCGCGCGAGTCCTTCCGGCAGAGGTGTGCGACTGGTGGCGGCGCTCGGGGCGGCCGGCCTGCTCGGCCTGTGCGCAAGCTCTTGGCGAAGCAGCACGGGAGCGTTGGTGGCCTGCCATGCTTGCCGGATACTGCACTGTCGTCTCGAGGGTGGCCCACGGCGCGGACATGCTGCGTGGGCGCCTGGGTACATCGCGCATGGGTCGCTTGGCTCCAGGGAGCAGTGCCGTGCCCACGAGTGCGGAGGAGGGGGCCGACTTGGCCGAAGAGGACGCTGGGCTCGACAATTCGGAAGATGGCGAGGAGGAGGAGGAGGTGGGGGAGGGGAAGGAGGCCGACAGACCTACTCAGGGCTGTAGTGAAATTCAGACAGTAATCAGCGACCATATCTATTAATTGCTTTCGAAATTACATGCACTCTGTGACCATAAATGGCAAAGTCCCCTCTTTCCTTTTACAAAGCGACCCCGATTGGAGGACCTCTTGGGGCGCGTCACAGCCAGAAGGCGTGCGACCAACTCCCATTCTCCTGCGAAGACTCATGCCGAAGCCATTGGCATGGGGACCCTTTAGTGTCACTCCATTCACGTTCGACCAAGTCTACTTCCTCGTGACGCTAGTCTGCTATTTACCGGCCGTGGTTCTCCTCTGGCGCTCGTGGGTCATGAAGCCCTTCAAGCAATGGGCGGCCTGCTTGCATGAGTTCTCGCACGCCCTCGGCGCCTGGGCAACCTGTAACTCGGTGACAAGCATCGAGGTGCACGGCGACGAGGGGGGTCTCACACGCTGGAAGGGGAACAACGTCGAATGCGGCAGACACGTAGTGCTCCCCGCGGGTTACATGGGCTCGTGTTTCTGGGGCTGTCTGATCGTGTTCAGCTGCTGCGACCCGATGTTCATGCAGGTCGTTGCGCTGCTCCTGTGCGTGGCGCTCCTCATCTGCCTGCTGTACGCCTTCATCGGCCAGACCGAGGAGGCACCGGACCGCTTACCGCTCATCATCCTCAGCTTGAGCTTCACGCTCGTCATCGGGGGCGTGGCGACAGTGTGCTTTTTTCTGCCGTGGCACCCGCTTCTCGAGGCGCTGATGCTCTGGCTCGGCGCCCTCAACATCGTGTACGCGACCCTCGACATCTACGACGACACCGTGGCTCGCACCGACGAGCGCTCGGACGCGTATCAGTACGCCAAGCTCTGGGGCCCATGCTGCTTCGCCAAGTGTGTGGGCGCGATCTGGCTGACGGCGTCAGTCTTCGTGCTCCTCACGGTCACAGGATGGACGTGGACCTGGCTGGCCCGAAGCGAGGGCGATGTGAACTGGCACGCCTTGCTGCCCGGCCCGATCGTGCTCAGCCTCGCCGTGCTGCTGAGGATCGGGTTAGGGTTTGTCGGCGCGGGCGCGGGCGAGGAAAAACCGCTCCTTCCTGACGGCGGGAAGGATAAACGGGGGTTCGACGAAGCAAAGGCGACTGATTTCCTGCGCAGCAAGGTCATGGGTAAAGTGTAAGCGCAGCTTTGGCGCCAGGGTGCGCGGTACCCTCGCCTTATATGGGCGCAACGATACGTCGGAGCATGCGCGCCATCGATGCCCCATATCGCTAAGCCAAACGCGGTGAGTGTACAGGAGCGCGCGTCTGTACTTTCGAGCTTTCATTCTCCCATATCGAAAATCGACCGGCCCGCGTAGCGAAAGGTGCGCGCGCGAGATAGCAGATACATCAAGACTCACGCTAATGAGACGCGTACGGATGAGCGATGCGCGCCCCGTCGGCGTCCCTGCGGGTCCCTCCCGTCCGCCACGCCCCCCCCGACGTGCGACGGTCATGGCGACGATGCTCGATCAAAGCTCGATGTGGCGTGGGCCTTACAGGTACCGCTTACGCGGTAGACAACTTGGTGCCCGCCGCCTAGCCCGCCGCCGCCTCTTCCGCCTCCCTAACCACCGCCGCCTTCGCCCTGACCTCTCTCCATCATCGCCGCAGCGCCTGCGGCGATGAAGTCGGCATTGCTCCTCTTCACTTGAAGTCTCTTCTGAATCTGCAGCCATTGCTGGAGTGCCAGGCTTTCCGGCGTCGCCTCAAGAGGGCGCTTCAGGTTCGGGGGCTGCCCCGGAGGAGAGCTCAAAGGCGCCGTGCCATCAAGGGTGGAGGAGGCGGCGGCAGCGGCCGAGGCAGCCTTGTTCTCGCCAAGCTCCACGGCACGCCACCGAGCTTCAAAACGCTCTGAGAGCATCGTATAACGCTCACGGCAGGAGACCGCTGAGTGACCAGGCAGCAGTTCGCCGATGTGTGACCACTTGAAGCCAACGCGAGGCACGAGGCGCAGGAGGGACTTCTCCTCATCCTCTGTCCAGCTGTTCTTCTTCGTGATCATCGCAGTGCATGCCGCGCCGCCGCCGCCGCCGCTGCCGGGGCCCCCCTTGCACCACTGGCAGTCAGGCCCGTCCAGACAGAGAACCTGCCTGCTCCCCTGCGTGTGGGACAGCCCTGCTGCCTGCTCCCAGATCGCATCTGAGATCTTGTCCAGCGACAAGTGGCGGCTACGATCGACACGCTGGTTAGTGTTCACGTTGGTTACATGCTGGTCGATAACGGTAGGACCAGCAGATGAGCCCGATGACCCCCAGATGACGCGAACCGGCTGTGACACGACACCGTGCAGGACAGCGCCCGTCTGAGCATCGAAGCTCTGCACCAGAATGCGGAAGCGACGGGGATTGCCGTTGGCGTCTCTGTGGCGGCTGCTCAAACAGTGGGGTCCGAAACGAAGTTTGGAGAAGCGCGCACGTCCTTCGACGAGCCTCTGGACGGTGTCGCCGTGCAGCTTGGTGCAGGACCCATTCAACGTCCCACAGCAGGCACTTTTCACTGGGGTGTTGTCCTCGAAAACGGCCTCGGCTTGCAGCATGATCGGCGTGCCTTCGACTTTAGTTGCCGGGGAATCGTAGCGGGCCACCACCTCAATATAGAAGTCCTTCCCAAGAAAGGCCAAATAGTCGGCGTTGCTCCGCGCTATGTGGACCTGGTGCTTCGTGATGTCGATGCGAAAGACCTTCTCCGCGGCGCTTGAGGTCCGAGCGGGAGCCGTGCCCTCCATTGTTGCGTCACGAGGCAGCGTTATCTCCGAGGTGCGAGGCGCGAGGGGGGTGGGCGCGCGAGCGGTGGGCGCGAGGGGGGTGGGCCTACGCGGCGCCGCCTTGCTACTAAGGACGTGTAGGCACGATTCAGAGAGCTCGGCACTGCTCGCGTCTGCCTCGACGGCAAGAGGCTTTGGCTGCTCCGCTTCGTTGAGCCGGTTCCACCGGTTGCGCACAGCGTCGTCGGAGCGGCCGGGCAGCAGCGCGGCGATCACGCGCCACTTGAAGCCATGAGTGTGCACGCTCTCGCGGATGAGAATGTCATCCGAGATTGTCCATTCCTTGCGCTCGGCGACGTTGCCCTTCTCGCTGAGCGAGGCCGCGGCGGCCGACGCCGCCGCCTTCTCGGCCGCCACGGCGGTGGGCGCGCTGGTGGGCGCGAGGGGGGTGGGCGAGAGGGGGGTAGGCGCGCGCGCGCGAGCGGAGACGCCCGCCACGACGCCCGAGGAGGGCATCTCGTTTGGCACGAGCATCTCGGGCTGCTTCGAATCGAAGCCACAGCTGAGCCCCAGGTCTCGGCAGGAGTGGACATTGTTCTGGGCGTGAGCCGTGCCAACTGCCGTGCCCTCCTTATTTGCGTCCTCGACAGCACGCGGCTCAAGCGACGAGGCCTCTTTGGCCAGCACCGACATGGGCGCGGCATCAGCATGCTGCACCGCATCCTCGACGGAGCCTACGAGCGACTCGCACGTGCGCTCGTCTTCCGGCTTGATCGAGCCGTCGGGGTCCAAATCCGAGAGCGCCGCGCGCGCCGCGCGCTGGCGCTTGTGCAACCGCAACCGTTTGGCCTGTCCAGGCGGGTAGGGGACGAGCGTGCCTTTGCTAGCAAACACGTTCACGAGGCCGTCCTTATCGATGTAATGTGGCTGCACGCGCGTGAGGTAGGGCTTTCTCGCGAGTCTCGAGTCCACGGGATCCTCCAGTAGCACGAAGGAGGGCGGCGTGCACTTGGCGGTCTGATTGATCACGCGGAATCGGCCGCCGTAACACGGCGATGCATTCCAAAAGCCTTCGGTGGTTCCATTGCCGGTGATCGGCGCGTTGGGCAGTAACACTCTGAGCCGTTCGGCGTCCACCTTCATGCCGTTATCGTGGCATGCGGGACATAATTTGTTCTTCAAGTGGTTGATGCCGATGACGAACCCCGGGGTGCAGAGGTGCGCGTCACCCCCACGTACAATGAATCCCCAGCACTCGTTGTCCGCGCCAGACATTGCGCGCGCGCGTACACGATGGTGCACTTGTCGGCGCGTCGATCGACGAGACCGCGCGATTGAGTTTGAGAGATGTTTAGAGTGGATATTTTTTCCCTTTTTTCCGTTCGGTTCGCGACGCGGTTTACGGGAGTGCATGCATACTATATGTAGGATTTGATCGTACTTCGAACACACTCTCGAATTTTCAAGGCGCCGAGTCTGGGTACTGGGAGGCATGCTGTTCGTTCAATCAGTAAGGTGGTCGTGGTTCGTGCTCTCCATCGCTTCATCGTGTGCAGCATCGGCGATCGGGCGATGTTCACACAGCACGCACGCTTCGGCTCGTCGTCGGCTCGTGTTGCGGGCGGTAGGGTGTAGGACCCCGGGGGTAACTGACTGACTGACTGAAAAAACGGAACGCACATCACGTCTCAGTGAGTGTATCGAATAAGAGCGTAGGGGAGACTCCTCTCCTTTCGTCAAGCCACCATGGTCCATGCCCCAACGCGCGACGGAATTACGTATTTCATATCGTTACGAATTACTTCAAAATGGCCACGGTGCAACCCGCACCTCCCTCGTTTTGGGGGGCGTCCTCAATCGAGGCGACCATCGGGTCCTCGAGCAGCAGCTCGCGCACGCGGCTCCGGAGGCTACCAGTGCCATGGCCGTGGATGACCCACAGGGAGCCCGCCGAGGAGGCGCGGTCGATAGCACGCCCAAGCTCAGTCTCGATCTCGCTTGGGCGCTGGCCGCGCAGGTCGAGCGTGTTCGACGCGAAGCGGATCTTCACACCGCCGCCGCCGCTGCCCTTCCCGGCTGCCTTGGCCTTCTTCGGCGGCGAGGGCGGTGGCTCGGCGCGCAGCACTTTGGTCACCTCCTTGAGCTTTACATTCATCTTGAGCCCGCCGTACACGACCGTGAGCTGGGTACCCTTTCGTGCGTCCACTGCCACAGGGTTCTCGCCGAGCCGCGGCACCAGCACGCGATCGCCAGCTGCGATGCTCTCGAGGGAGGGCCCCTCGGCAGCGGCGGCTGCGCCACCAGCCTTGGCAGCGTCAACCATCCCGCCGCCTCCCTTGGATCCGCTCGCTTTCTCTCCTAGCCGCGCAAGCTCCTGAGACGCCTGCTGCACGTCGCGCAGCGCGGCGGCCGCGCCGCCAGCGGAGGAGGCCTGCTGAGCGCGCTGCACCAGCTGCGCGATCGTGGCGCGTGCCGTCGTGAGCTCATTGGCCAGTTCGGCTTGAAGCTCGTCACGCAGCGTCTGTTCCTTCTTGAGCAGCCGCTCGCGCGTCTGGGTCGCCTCGCGCTCAGCAGCGGCGGCGGCACGCTGCTGCACGAGGAGCTGCTCGTTGAGCGCGCGCTGCTCGGCTTGCTGCTTCTGCAGCGCGCCGATGACCATCTCGATCGACGCGTCGCTTTCCTCAGACAAGAGGGCGCGCGCATCCTCCACCACGGCGGGCTGCAGCCCGAGCCGCTCAGCGATCGCGAGGGCATTCGACTTGCCCGGGATTCCCCACAGCAGCCGGTAAGTGGGCGCCATCGAGGCGACGTCGAACTCAACGCATGCATTCTCAAAACGCGCCTCGCCGTCCGCGTATTTGAGCGATTTGAGCCGCCCGTGGTGCGTCGTCGCGAGCGTGAGCGCCGCCTCGCTCGCGAGCGCGCGGAGCACAGCCATCCCGAGGGCCGATCCCTCTGTGGGGTCCGTGCCCGAGCCCACCTCGTCGAGAAGCACGAGGGCGCGCCCGCTCGCGGCGCTCGCGACGTTCATGATGCGCCGCATGCGCGCGACGTGCGCCGAAAAGGTCGAGAGCGACTGGACTATGGACTGGTCGTCGCCAATGTCCGCAAGGACTGACTCGAAGCAAGGCACACGCACCCGGCCGTCAGCGGACGTGTCGGCGCACAGCACGCGCAGCCCGGCCTTGGCCATGAGCGCTGCCATTCCGAGGGTCTTGAGGCACACGGTCTTGCCGCCCGTATTGGGGCCGGTGATCACGACGGCACGCACCGACGGGGGCACGCAGATGTCCATCGGTACCATTTGCGACGCGTCCGGCGCTTTGCTCGTGTCACGCCAGACGAGGAGCGGGTGGCGCAGCGCCGGCAGCACAAGCCCGCGCGGATCGAGCGGCTCGCAGAGCGTGACGGGGCGCCCATCGAGACGCGCCGAGTAGCGCGCGCGTGCGGCGGCGAGGTCCACGCGCGTCACAGCCTGCTGCAGCGCGAGCAGCTCGTCCGACATCTTCGGCGCGCCTATGCGCTGTGAGAACTGCTTGCGGATGGCACGCTCGATGGCAGCCTCCTGCTTGGCGAGCTGGCGCAGCTTGGTGTTGGTGGGCTCGAGGGCCTTGGGCTCAATGAACAGGGTGGCGCCGCTCGCTGAGACATCGCGCACCGTCCCCGGCACCTCGTGCTTGCGCTTGGCCACCACCTGCAGCACGTACCTGTCCTCCCTCATCGAGACCTGTGTGCTCGCGAGCGAGTCCGCTTTGAGCTGGATGATCCGACCAAGCTCGCGCCGCGCGGCGGTCGCGACCTCGCGCCTCGCAAAGCGCAGGTTGCCGAGCGCGGGGTCAGCCGAGTCGCGCACGCTCCCGGTCTCGTCAAATGCCTCCGCAATCGCCAGCCGCAGAGCCGCCTGCTCCGGGATCGCGTCAAAGAGGCTCGGCAGCACATTCAGCCCGGCGGATCCGGAGGCGGCACCAGTGTACCTCTCGGCCGCCTCCTCGGCCGCCGAGCTGCCCGCCCTGAGCGTCCGTAGCAAATTGGAGGCGGCGAGCAGCGACTCGCCCACGCCGACGATCGACTCGCCATCGAGCTCGCCGCCCTTCTGGGCGTAGCGGACCAATGGATCGATGTTGATGAAGCTGCGCAGGTCGATCGGCTTGGCGAGCACCTGCTCCAGCGTCCACATCTCCTCCGTCTCGATATGCAGCAGCTCGCTCGCCTCTCGAGCCAGGCGCACAGGAAGCCCCGCCTCGAGAATCTCCCGAGCGGCACCAGTATTCGCGAAGGTGGCCACCTGCTGCGAGAGGCGTGACCACTCGAGCAGCTCGAGCGTTGTTGCCATCGGGTCATCGACTGGAGGCGGCGCGGGTGCATCCGCTAGCACTGACTCAGGCTCTGGCAATGTGGCTCTCGGCACGGCCGTTTCCTCGGCGGCGTCTATGCTCAGCGAGAAGAGATGCAGATGCGAGCGAGCAGCTGAACTGCTTGCAAACGTGACAGGCTGGCGGAGCACTAGTGCGAAAAGGAGGGCGCCGACAAGGTTCCACATGACGCTCGTGTAATGTGGAACCTTTGGAAGTTTCGTGCGTGCTTCGTACCGGTAAAAAGACACCGGGACAAGTCGATAGCGTGACGACCGAATCCGCGGCCGACTCAACGGCCGCAGCCCCGGAGCCGACCCCTCCTCGCGGCCTCGACTCGGAAGAGGCCGCCCTCTGCGAACCCAGCCCAGTATGATTAAACGCAGTGACGCGGCCTCGCCTTAATGAAATCCCAACCAACAGCGACCAGTTCTGGTGTTTGGCTGGATCGTGTTCTTTCTTAACGCCGAACGACAGAGTGTGAACGACATTTATAATGGCCGCAGGTCGCGTCGCAGCCATCGCGACGTTCGAGGATCCGTCGACGCTGAGTATCAAGGAGCTGAAAGCGATCCTGGCACATAACGGTGTGGACTCGTCCGGCTGCCTCGAAAAGCGTGATCTTGTAGAATTGCTCGAGCAGGCACTGCCTGCCAAGCGGCAGAAGATTACGCCGGACACGTCCGCAGTATTCATCGCCTCGACGCCGCGGCCGTTTCATACGATTGCGCAGTTGCACTCCGCACACCTCTCGCGCCTACTTAGCATCTTACCGCCAGAGGAGCGCCGACCCAAAGAGCCAAATCCTCAGCGGCTGTGCGATGAGCACCGGGTGCCGCCTGTGGCCGGGCATCAGCTGCGAGTGTGCACCTATAACTTACTGGACGACGTACGCGTGGAGATGGGGCACGGCGGCATCCACGCCGTGTGGGACATGCGACGCATCAACGTGCTGCGCTGCCTGCTCGCCATAGACGCGGACATGTACCTGCTGCAGGAGCTCAATGCAAAATCAGTCGGCTTCTTACGCGCCACTCTCGGACCCGAGTATACTCTCGTGCCCTTCTCGGAGACGGCGGGTGGTGTCGGCATCATGTACCGCGCCGTCCCGCCGCCAGCCGACGCACGCCGAACCGTTTACCTGACACCGGCTGGTGCATCCTCCAAGCGAAAATTCTATTCGCCTTCGGAATCTGCAAGCGAACGCGTGCGCCCGGGTTCTTGCATGGGCTTCGCCATTCACGTACCGCTCTTGGTGCATGGCCTTACACCCACGGCCGCGTCGATGCCCGCTGCGGTCGGTGACTCATCAGCTACCCCGCCCGCCACCCCCGTCCCCCATGCCGCCTACGGTGTCGACCAGCCGCTACAGCCGTTTCGGATCGTGGCGTCCTCCACGCACCTGACACCCACGGACAAGAATGGCCACTTGCAGTCGTGTAACCGCGAGGCGCGCTACTTTGGTGCAGCGCTTGGGCGCGACCTGCTGCGCTTGCCGGCTGCGCACGGGCACTGTCCAATGATACTTGGAGGCGATTTCAACGCGGGTACCCATGGCAAGCGAGCGACCGCCAACCCCGGCAGCGGACCACCCTCGCTGCACGCCGAGCTCACGCGCGCGATGCAGCGGCGGCCAGAGGGCCGCTCGCCCGACTCAGATGACGAGTGGCCCGAAGACTCGTGCGTCGCCAACGACGATCAGGCGCTGCGCTGGCCGCCGGCTGGGGAGGTTACGCTGGCTCGCGATCTCTTCCGCGATAGCAAGCTGCGTGAGCGTGAGTTTGGAGGGCTGCAACGTGGCTCGACGTGCCACTCGGCCAACCTGCAAAACTTTGAAGGTCGGCTGCAGGGCGTGGCGGCACGCGCCGCCAACGAGAAGTGGCACGAGACGTGGCCCAAGGGAGAGTGCACGGACGAGGGGCACATTGACTGGCTGCTCGCGGGCACGGCGCACGGCGACAAGACGCAGCCGCAGCTGCGCGCGCGACGAGCGCTCGTCTGCACAGAGCGGCTCTGCGCGCCATTGCCACCGCACCAGCCTTCACACCTCGTCGGGCCGGGCGGCGACCGCATTCCCAAGGGTGGCGCTGTCTTCCCTTCCGACCACTATCCGGTAGTTGTGGACCTCGAGCTTGATCTCGATGCGCCAGTGCCCGCCAACCCGTTGCTTCCACGCAGGGTTGCATGATCGCAGAACAAATCATGAGCAGCGCGGGCGCGCCGTTGACCTCCAGTAACTTTCGCGCGACACCCGGCCGCGTGTCACGTTAGCCGTTTCGTTTTCTAATAAACTCACGCGTTGGTTCAACCGCTACAAACCGGATCCCCCGCATAACGTAACTCCGAAACTGCCCAGGCGGCACGTAGCGTAGCGCTTGACGCAATACCTAATTCGTCCCGTAACCGATCGTCGTCCTCGCGCCTCTACTCAAGACTGTCAAAGAGACGTCGTTCCTGGATCCTGCGTGCGACCGACCGGCATCTCGGGCTCCGCGACAAAGACCCTCGATGCGGAGGCCGCATCGTAACGGATCCGGATGGCTGTGGGGAGCGGGGGAGCGGCTCGAATGATCTCGGGCACGGTCGGTTTGCAACCTGCGCTCGACGTCGCGCCCGGGCCCTCGGCCTCGGCAGCGAGCTCCTTCGCTGCACGCGACGCGAGGTACTTTTCACGTGCGACGGACACCTTGACCTGATCGGGTACGTCTGGCACGCAGATGTCGATGAGGACACGCGCGAGGATGAGCACCTTGACTGCGACGAGCACGCACACCCATTGGGCAAGCTCGGGCCTTAGCCTGGGCAGGTGCACCGCGAGCTGCTCGAAAAAGTCGGTAGTCACCATCAGGTAGAGGAGGTTGACAAGGATGGCGGCGTATGAGAGGGCCTTGATCGCGACGCGCCACGGGCCGATGTCCTTCGCCGCTTGCGCGGGGATGCGCCGCGCGACGAAGAGCAGCTTGAACGCGTCTGCGCGCACCTCGACAAGGTTGTTGACTAGCGCAAGCAGCGGCGCGATCGGCAGCACGATGGAGAACATGAGCACGTACCCGTACTGGATCACCAGCTCGTTGTACTCGTAGAAGGTGGCTCCAAGCCCTCCCTCTTCAGACTTGGGAGGCGCGCGCTCGTACTCGGCGATCACATCGAGCATCTTGCTCAGCTCGTCCTGCCTTAACTGCTCCTCGGGTTCCAGTGTCACACTGCCGGTGTTCGTGTTGACCCTGCCCATTTCTCGTTTGCGCTTGCGCGCGCAGCGCGCAAGCTCCTCGAGGTCGAGGGGGCCGTCGGACGGATTCGTCCGATCAGCCCGTTTCTTGCGCTGGCAGCAGCAGCACAGGCGGGCGAGCACGTCGTCTTTCAGCCCCTTATTTTTAAGGGCGACTGTCAAGACCTCGGTCAACTGCCCGATGGCGATGTTGACGAGCAAGATCGAGAGCAGGAGCGCCCTAAGCTCCTCGGAGCACTGACGCACATTCTCGTCAGCCCATTCCGGCCGAGCGCTCTCCGTGTAGCATCGGTGCAGCTCGATCCCAAACAGCCGGATCCCAAACGGCTTGAGGAAGCAGATGTAGATCGGCTGGAAGTAGCAATTGATGCATTGGAACGTGAAGAGCTTGATGGTGAGGTGAGTGCCGAAGTTGAACTCGAGCCGGTAGTTCTCGAGCGTGGTGAGCCAGAGCGCGATCGTGCGCCAGAGGGTATTGAAGATCATGATCATCAGCGCGTTCGCCACGCTGTAGATCAGGCTGCCCTGCCCGCCCACGCGGTCAGAGTGCTCCTGGAGGAGTGCCGAGAAGAACTGCATCAGGAAGATGCACACGATACATGCCAGTCCCATCAGGGCAAGGGTCACATACGAGCGCATCTGGCGCCGCCGGCGCATGCGCAGCGGGAAGTACTGATCTCGAGGGTGGGCCGACGAGGCGGCAGTGGTGTCGATGGCTAAGGTGGCGACGGCGGTATCGAGGGTGCTGTAGGGGGGGGCGGCGGCACTCTCGTCCATGATCGCCGGAGACACAGCAGCACCCTCGACCCTCGCGCTCCTTCTGGCGCGCTCTTGCCAAAGCTGATCGCGCTTCCACTCGGCGTCGGTTTGTTGATCGAGCGTAACGAAGAGCTGCTCTTCGGTGTAGAAGCCCTCCCGTACTCCGAGGGCTTTAAATCGGCTGTTGATCGCCGACGGCTGGCCCGAGGCACTCGACGCCTCCCCCCACTCGGTCGCAAGGATCGCGGCTCGCCGTTTCCACAACTCTTCAAAAAGAGCGCCCCACACAATGATGAAGAGGCCGAAGCCAGCCATGAGCATCGCACGGTTGAACCGATCGATCGCCTGCTCGTGGGCGGCGTGCACGCCTTGCCCATTCTCGACCCCGGTGACGTTGGCGGTGACGTTGGCGGTGAAGTTGGCGGTGAAGTTGGCGGTGACGTTGGCTTGGAGGCGGCTGTCGTAGAAGAAGCGATCGGAGAGGAACAACGCGAGCCCAACGAGAGCTGGCAGCCAGAGCATACGCGTGTACATCGAGACCCACGCAAAATAGAGCGTGAGCTGTGCGCCCGAATAGCTGTGAATGGCGAGGAGCGTCGAGCTGCGCAGCGGCAGCACGCCCGCGCAGCTTTGAACGAGGAAGCGGTCTCGGATCCCGGACACCTCGTCGTCATCATGGACGTGCACGAGCTCGAGCATCCGTCCACACAGCTTGAGCTTGGACAGATTCACACCCGCGCCACCCTCGGCCATGGGCGCCTCGAGCACCGCCTGCAGCAGCCGCTGGCGCGTGGCCGATTGGAACGCAGGGAAGACGGTGGCGCTCGCGATGCGGTACTTTGTGAAGACGCCCTTCAAATTTCGGAGGCGAAGCTTGCGATGCTCCGCCTCCTGCTCGAGACGTGGGAAGCGCTCCGCCTGCCTCAATCGCTCCCGGTGCGCCCGTAACTGAGCAGGCGTCCGTTGTTTGCCCAACGGCGGCGGCGGCGGCGGCTTGGCGTGAAAGATGGTCTTGATTGAGCCGACACAGAGCAGTATGCACCGGTGGTCCGAGCAGATCTCAAGCTCTCCTGCCTGCTCGGCCGCCGCGTCCGCCTCGGGCAGCAGCTTGAGCACCTTGCACCCCAGGCCCGCGGCCAATACGCGGCGCCTCAGCTCGGAGGCGAGCCACGCGGCCGAGCTGCAGCGGCCGTGGCCGCTGCCATCCGCCGCCTCGTCGGAGTCGGGAAGCTGCAGCGCTTGCCTGAGTACGTGCTCGGCTTTGTGGTCGTCGGCATCGTAGTCCATCGGGAGCACGAGGATGAGGTCCCAATCTGCCGACACCCATGACAAGTCTGGTTGAGCAGAAGCGATGGTACGGGTATCGCGCTTCGCGATGGCTGACTGGTGTGGGAGTGTCTCCAACTTTACCACGGTCACATCCGCAATCCGCCTCGATACGACGTGAGAAGCGGCACCCACGGATTTATGAATTGGAGCTGCCCGATGGATGACAGTACTTTGGCGCTGCTCGATGGATGACTGAATTGGAGGTAGTGGAGCCAATCGACCAGCGGGCGCTGGCGGCAGCGCTCTAAAGTCCCACGCGGTCGTGCCGGTCGCGGCGTGGTAAAAGTAAGGGGTGCCATCGGCACGATGGTAAGTCTCCCACCCTGCCGGGAGTGCGAGAGCCGGCTCCAATTCCTTGTCAGAGCCGATTCCAGCTGCGGGGTCGACCTTGACGGTCTTAGAGTGGGACCCGATCGAGAAGACGGTTGACATGCGGACGAGAAGAATACACGCCAAGACGGCGCGTCGCCGCACGAGTGACGACTCCCTCGTTTGATTTTAGGAAATAAATTAAGCGCGAGGCCCTCTTTTAATGAATAACCTTCAGGTTATCAATGCCTCCCGCGCTCTGCCGCGTGGCTGCGCCTCTCGGGCCACACCAACTCACGTTGGGCCGTTAATGATATGGCATATGCGCGCGCGCGTGGCACAAGGTAGCGGTGCCGGTACGACTCCGGACTCCCCATCCAAATCATCGCTCATTGCGGCCCCAGTGCGCCGGTGGCGGTGCTAGCCTGCTTGCTGGCTACATGGGATCGCATCGAGCCAATCGTGCGATCCGTGGACTCCTATTGTAGCTCATATGCTCATTCGCCCTCAGCATCCTCTGGCACGCACTCGCCGAGCACACGGTTGCCACTGACGTTCTCTGCCTCGGCACCTCCCGCGACGCCGCCACTGCCAAAGAGCGAGTACTTGTTGGCCGTCGTGTGGGACTTCGACGGCCGCTCGGCCAAAGTCCAGTTGCACTCCTTGCAGTGGCTCACGCAAACGCCGTCGAGCCACGTGTCGATAGAGCGGTAAAAGATGCGGATGTTGTGGCAGGCATGGCCGTAGGTGCGAAAGCTCTCGTGCATCGCCACGCCTTTGAAAGAATCTGGGTCCGTCGAGCGCGAACCGATGGTCATCTCACCGTTCTCACCGCCGAGAAAGACCTCAACGTGGACTAGATTATGTTTTCTCGGTTTCTTTGTAGGGTCATTGTACTCCGCCGCCCAGAAGATGAGGTCCCCGGGGCGCATCTCCTCAACTCCGCTCAGCGCCACAGGCAAAGTGTCGAATTGGTAGCTCTGGTTCCAGTGGCCAATCGTGAATCCAAAATCATCCTTCAGGTCGAGAACGCAGCGGCGAACCAAGTTGCAGCAATCGAGGTACATCGGAGCCTCGCTCACCGCGTACTTTTTGCTGTAGGGCACGCCCAAATAGCTGCGCACCTGCGCAACAAATTTGAGGCGCAGAGCATCTCGTTCTTCCTGTGACCTCTTGGGCTTCCGAATGGCCGCATCGGCGGATGCGAGTCGGCCCTGCGCGTCTATCCGGTGCTGGCGCATTCTCGCGAAGCGCTCCTGGAGTGACTCGCCCTTGGCAGCGGAATTGCCTTTGGAATTGCTTTCAGAGTCGATTTCGACCAGCATGTGGGAATGGGATGGCTCCGTCAGCGGGGGACCGCGCTATCGGTGGTTTGAAGTCTCGCCCACAGCCGCGACAGTTGAGCGAGCGGTGGCTCGCTGTGAACGGGTGTGAAACTGGTCGATATTACAAGGAGCAAGGAGGCGCGCCTCACGATCGAGCGTCATTTCCTCCACGTTGGGAAGCGTGATGTTAGCCAGCATGTCTCGGTGTGAGCGTTTGCGGTCTGGCTCTGGGCTAGGAATAAATCGAAAACGCCTATCATAAGTAATTCCTATACACCTTATGACTTTTCGTCCGCCCACTCTTTCCTCCCCTGTTTGACCAATTTCATACACCCCACATGTACCGGTAGCTCGCCGGTACCGGACCCCAAAGATATCGTATACAAGCCCACAGTTCTTCGGACCGCAGCTTGAGAGCGGGAAAACAGGTCATAACAGGTCATCGGGTGCATGATCGAGTGCATGTGTGTATCTGCCCCTCTCAAACCGTTCCGAGGGCTCTGCGCCGCTTACGCGCCGCTCGCATGCGCAAGGCGAAGAGCAAGTTGCTCGTCAGCATCGCGCCAGCAGTCAGAAGCAGGGCTGCACTGTTGCTGTGCGCCGCGGCGACCGTGCCAAGCAGCACGGGCGCGATCACAAAGGTCAGGTCCTGAACCTGAGTGCCGAGGGACGTCTGCGCCCCTCTCTTATCCTCCGAGGTGAGGTCGGACGTGAGCGCGGTGGCAGCAGCGGTCAGCATCGCCTCACCGATGTCCCATGCCGCCATGCAGACGTAAAAATACAGCTTGGACTCCGCCCACGGCAGCGCTCCGATGGCCAGCGCGGAGATGGCGGAGCCCGCAGCGATGATGGGCGTGCGCCCCACTCGATCAGCGAGCAGCCCTCCGATGGGCGCGCTGACGAAACCAAGCAACGCGATGAGGGAGAACATGATTCCGAGGTCTCCCGCGCCGGCGCCCCACACGGCCGCCGCATGCAAGGGGAGCACAGTGAGCCATGCGCCCCAGCCGACGCACAGCCCGAAGCGCAGGATCAGCAGGGCTTGCTGCTCGGGGCGCACGAGCAACGCTCGAAAGCTCGCCATCGCACTCGTGACCGCGATCTTGACGCTATCCCCGCGTGTGCTCGGCCGCAGCAGAGCGCGCAACCCAACACCCTCTGCGGGTGGTCGTGTCTCAGGCAGTCGCGCATACAGTGGCACCGAGGCGGCGAGCACGGCCGAGACAATGAAGAATGGGACCGACGCGCTGCCGCACCTTTCGGCGAGCAGCCCTCCGCACGCCGGGCCAGCCGCGAACGCGAGCATCATGGCCGCCTGAACCGTGCCAAGCAAAAAGCCCTTGCGCTCAGGGAACTTGTCGACCACATCGTAGAGGTACGCAGTCCCCGCGGACCCTGCCCCAGCCGACCCGGCGCCAACGAGCAACCGAGGAGGCAGCATCGTGGCCAGCGAAGAGGCGAACGCAGTGCCGAGTACCCCGATGGCTTCGACAGTGGTCCCGATGATGAGCAGCGGCTTGCGACCGATGGTGTCAATCAGGGAGCCGAGCGGCAGGTTGAGCACGAGCCTTGCGACGGATGGCATGGCGACGATCAGCCCAACGCCGGAAGAAGTCATGCCGATCTGCGCGGCATAGGCCGGCAGCATCGGGATGATCATACCGATCGCCATCTGCAGCATCATGCCTGTGCCGCAAATAATGGCCAGCTGTGAGCGTGACTGCGCGTCCAGCAACGGCGACACAGGTAGCGGCGGAGGAGGTGAAGGCAGCTCTGAGGCGAGCGGCGACAGCGGAGGTGAAGGCTGCGATGTGGCCGTCATTTGTCGCAAGTGCAACAGGCCTGCACTCCTCGTGGACCTCATGTAGGGCAGCGCAGAATTTGGCGTCGGCGAGCACACCATGCGCGGCGTGAGCACTCTGCGCGCTAAAGGCACTTGCGTTCGCCCCGTCGCGCTCGCGACCATGAACACTATCGAACGCCGCATCATACAAGTAAGCGAAAGTTTCGACGAAGCTTCCACGCCACAGCTGTCACGAGATCGTCTAAAAACGGCACTGAGAGTATACAGTCAGTTCGAACAGTCAGTGAATCAGTTTCGTCGCGGTCCCCCCGCGCTCACCACCCGCGGTGTAACGGACTCGCCCAGCCAGTCACAGTCAGTTTCTTCGCGGTCCCCCCGCGCTCAACACACATCGGTCAACAACACCGTCTCAAAGGACGGCTCCGCTCCCCTCGGTCAACGCAAGTACACTGAGTACTCGCTCTCGCTCGGGCTCCTCATTTTCGCCCGACCGAGTCTCCGCCCCGTGTGCTCACTCTTACTGTAATCTCGCTCAGCAGTCTTTCTCAGTTCGCGCGCTCACTCTCTGTGTGCGCCTCTCCTCTCCCGGCGCCGTCCCGTCGGCGTCTCCCGCGGCGTCCTCCTGAGCGCCCTCCTCGTCCTCTCCCGGCGCTTCCCCGCGCCTCAGCAGCGCCAGCCACGGCAGGCGTGACAGCCGCCGTCTCCGCCTCCTCGGGCGCGCTCGCAGCGTCGCATCTGTCGGTGGCCACAGCCGCGGTGGCGTCTGCAGCTGGCGACGGCGGGCCCTCTGGCGCATCCCCGGCGCCAGCGCCGCCAGCACTCCTGCCGCCGGTGATGCCAGCAGCCCCGTTGCCAACCTTGGAACGCCCTCCCGTGCGCACGCGCACCACACTGCAGGCGGGCGCCTTCGCGGGCGCCGTCGTGGGCGCCGTCGCGAGATGAAGAAGGACGAGCAGATGCTCGAAGCCCTTGGCCTTGGCGACAGCGTGTGCGGTCTGGCCACGCTCATCCCGCAACCCAACGTCACATCCGTGGGCGAGGAGCACCTTGACGAGTTCCGCCGGTGCGCCGAGCCGCGCCGCGATGTGCAGCGCGGACTGCTGGTACTTGTTCTGTGCGGACGGGTCGAACCCCATGGCGAGCAGCAACCGAACACACTCGAGGGAGCGCGAGATGACCGCCGCATGCAACGGGGTGTACCCGTCATGGTATACGCGCCGCGAGGCTGCGCAGGCGCTCGGCATGGCGCCCGGTCGAGGACACACATCGCACGAGGCGGCGTCAGCGCCCGCTACAGCGCCCGCTACAGATCCCCGGGCCTTCGGACCCGCTGTTTCACCTGCCGCCGTACCACCTGCCGCCGTACCACCCGCCGCCTCCGCCTCCGCCGCAGCCTTCGCCTTCGCCTCGGCCGTTGCACGCGTGTCCGCAAGGTGTGAATGAGGTGTGAACGCCGTTACGCGCGTGTCCGCGGCGAGCAGCAAGCGTAGGCACTCGGAATGGCCTCGTAGTGCGGCGAGATACGCAGGCGTCTCGGCCGCGTGGTTCGCGGCCTCTAGGTCGCATCGGCCCGAGTTGATGAGCAAGTCCACGACGGCAGCCCGCCCCCAGAAAACAGCCCGCAGCAATGGCGTACTCCCCTTGGCGTCTTTGAGGTTGGGTGCTGCGCCGTGCTCAAGCAGGAGCGCCGCCGTGGGCGCGTCGCCCTCAATGGCCGCACGGTGCAGAGGCGTCTCATTGAATCCATGGCAGCGCGCCGAGAGGGCCGCGCTCAATGCGGTCTCGGCGATGCAGCCCGCGCCCTCGCACGTGAGCTCGGGCGAGTCGTCGAAGAGCACCGAACGCAGCGTCGCCAGCCCCGCACGAAGCTCACGCGCGTCGCCGCAGCACAAATCTAGGATCGTCGCGCGCGGCCCGGCCGCCGCGAGCGCGCACACCTCCGACGCTGGCAAGAAGGTCACCTCGAGGACTCGGAGCTGCGGCCCACAAGCTAAGTCGGACGCCGCCGCATCGGCAGCGCCGTCCTCGAGTAGCAACGGCCTTGGGCCCACGCCCGTGAGGCTGTTGCTCCCTGACGACGGCGCTGCCGATGCGGTGCCGTCCGCGTAGGGTCCCCACGCTGCCTTGGGCTCTGCCGGCACGAGCCGCGCGCCGCCAAGCAGAAGGCAGCGCAGCACACGCAATCGGCCCATGCAGCTGAGCAGCTGCGGCACGGCCACCGTGCACTCGGCCAGGCAGAGAAGCCGCAGCGCACTCAGCCGCGCAATCGCTTCCATGGCAGACGCGCCAAGCAGCTGCGACGTGCACACGAACGCGAGCAGGTTCGGTGCCCGAAGCAGCACCGATGGCAACGTGGCTGTCGAAATGCTGTGGCACTTGTGCAGCGCGAGGCCACGGATCGGCGGCTGCATGAGCGAAGCGCGTTCTGCCCAGGTTGCGAGGGCAATCGATCCCACGTCACAGCTCTGCAGGTCGAGTACCGTGGGCGGGCCTTTTGGTAGGAGCAGCAGGCTCGACCATATTTGCGAGGGCACGCCAATGCCGATGCCGAGGTGAATGCGAAGGTCCTTGCAGCGGAGCGCCGGTAATGATCTGGCTGCAGCATGGAATGCGTGACAGACGAGGCTGACGGCGGGCAGCACGAGGCTGATGGCGGGCAGCAGCGTGCGTGGGTGCAGCTGAGCCGATTCGATTTTGGCGCAATAGTAGGCGCCGTCGGCAGCAGTGAGTATGATGGAGAGTACCTCGACCGGGAGGGTCGTGAGTGTCGTGGCGGAGCAGTGCGCGCACTGCTCGCACTGCTCCGTGGTTCCGGTTGTCGCTATTGACGCTCGCATTGCGACTCGGGGCGCTAGCACGCGCGCTCCACACCAGACAATCGCGTGTGCGGAGGCGCGTGCATTAAGAAATCACACCTACACCGTCAAGTTCACAGACACCGGACCGGCGTAAATACGGATGCCGTAACCACTAGCTCCCTGGATCCCCTTACACACACGTTCGTGTTTTAGGAACCAACCCGACCCACCGACACCACACACGCCAAAACCCTGGAACGCACACGCACGTCGCCACACATAACTGTTCACGCCACTCACCCGCGATCAAGCGCGCGTGGTGTGGTGATGGTGACGGTCGAATGGGCATGCTTTTCGGCGACCGGGCCGCCGCCTTTCGTTATCTAGACGAGGCGAGCAGCGAGCGGAGGGCCGCGAGCCCGACCTAACACTACGTTACACTACTGAGTGCACTAACACTACACTACGTACACTGGTTTCATTGTCAACGTACCGCGGCGTGTTCTCTCTGGTTACTGGGCGTGTTTGAGGCGTACTACGTAGCAGATGACCGCGACTACCGCGTGGGCAGCGGCCATCATCGGTGCTCTGGCTGGTTGTAGGTTCGGAGCATGAACCCATTGCCCAACGGAACGCTTGTACTGGGGAGATCGTAGGCGGCCGTGTCCCAAGAGCAGTAATACTGCGGGTGCTGCCACGCCTGTGTCCAGCGCACGTGGAACTCTTGCTTGGCGGTCAGATAGGCCGTCAGGCAGCCCGCGTCCGTGAAGCGCTCGCCCGCATGCGAGATATCTTTGTCAGGGTGCGACTGGCCCACTGTCTGTCGTGCGTTCCCAGCCGCTTGGATGGCCACCTGGAGGTGGGGCTGCTCGGAGCGCCGTCGGTCGCGCAGCTGCGCCACCAGCCTACCCGAGTAGCAAGAGTCGGCGCAGATGAGAAGCCGCGGCGACGGGCGCGACGCGTCGCTCGCTCTCCTCACAATCGTGGACCACTCGCCGAGGATGTCGTCCAGTGTGAGCAGGTGCTCGCGTTCGATCCCATCGATGTACGTCTGCTTGCGACCGCGGTGCCCGACGAGCACCACATGCCGCGCCGCCGCCTCGGCTCGCAGCTCCGCGAGCGAGAGCAAGCTCAAATCGGGTGGTGCTCCTACGCACAGTGCGCCACGCGTGTCGTCGTCGCCCGCCCTGCCTGCAATGCCGTGCCCCGAGTAGTACAGGATGTTCAGTACTGGGGCTGGGGTGGCAAAATATGCACGTATCTTGGCAAGAATCGCGCCTCGTGGGGAGCTTGTGCGGAGCTCTTGCGGCAGCAACGTGGAGTGGGCGTGCGCGTAGCAAACATCCACGCCCTTCGAAGCGAGCATGGCACCGAACCTTTCACAATCCTTCGTCGGCCCAAGTCTCAGGTCACCACCGCCGCCCAGCCCATGCAGTGCAGCTCCTGCTACGCACAATGCACGAGATTGCGGAATGTTGGATGTTGAAGCACCAGGTGGGTAAAGGTGCGCGTTGCCGACTCGCGAAGCGTGCGCCAAAGGCACAAAGATGAGCTTCCAGGAACGGAGCGGCATCTTCGCTCTATTGTGCTGGCGGGGAGAGTGCACTTGCGCGATCGTACCGGTATGCTCGCTTTCTACGGGCTTGTCGAAGCCAATGAGCGCCAATCAAGAGTACTATTTCCGGTAATAAGATCAATACCTTTGTTAACGTTCACACCCCGCGCACTCACGCCACTATGACGTCGTCGCTTCTCTACATCCCACGTTCGCGCCTCGTGTGGATGGACTGCCCAGCCACTACCGAGCAGGCATCGGCGCTCGCCGGTGAGCTCCGCTGGCACCACGAAGATCATTATGTCGTGTGGAATGTGTCGGGCACGAGCGATCAACCATATGATACGGAGATCTTTGGCGGTCGAGTGGTCAACCTGCAGTTCGCAGGGTTCCTCTGCCCTCCGCTGCTCACGCTCGTCGAGGCTTGCGCATCGATCCACGCCTGGCTGCGTGCCGACCCCAAGAATGTTGTGGCGATCCATTGTCGCAGCGGTCGAGGCCGCTCAGCAGTGGTGCTGAGCTGCGTGCTTGCCTTCCTGTCCGTACATGGTGGCGGCAGCGGCCCCCAAAGCCCCATCGACTGGCTCTCGCACCTCGCACAGCTACGAGGTGAGGACGAGCACAAGCTGACACTGCCAACGCACCGTCGTTACCTTCAATACTTTGCTGAGCTGCTGCTCGGCAGCGCTCCGGCTGATGCCAGTGCGGCTGGGTGCGAGCTGCGTGGTATTGTGTTGCACGGCTTCCCAGTGCTCAACCCGGTGCCGTGCGTGCTGTTGAGCTCCGGCCCAAAGGCCGTATATGTGAGCACCGCCGCGCAGACGCTTGACGACGAAGATGGCTCCTTGGATCTGTGTTCCTACTCGTACAAGGGCACCGGAAGTAACGGCCGTCCGGTGCTCGTGCATGGCGACGTGGTGCTCACCGTGCGCGAGGAGTCGCGCTCGGGGCAGCTGCTCTGCCGCGCGGGCTTCCATGCCGACTTTGCGGCCGCTGCCGGAGTGCTCCGCTTGCCCTGCGCCGCCCTCGATGGAGCTGCCTCGCGGCTGCCCGCGAGCGGTTTCATCGATGTGATGCTGGCGCCTCGGGCGGCGGCACCGGGCGCGGCGAGCGGCGGCGCGATCGCTGAGGCAGTCGACTTGCTCCGTCGGGCCGTCGCCATCCACGGCGGCAGTGCCGCTGCTGCCGCTGGTGCGCCGCGCGGCGCCAATGCCGCCACTGTCTTCGCGCTGGACGACGATGACGATGCGGCAGAGGCGGTGAGGGCGATGGAGGCGGCTGAGGGAGTGGATGCAGGGCTGCCTCTCTCGAGCGTGTGGCCTGCAGCAGCACCACCAGCCGTGGCGGCTAAAGCCGCCCGCTCTGCCGCGCCAGCCCCGCCAAGGGCAGCAGCCACCGCGCCCCGCCCAGCAGCTGTTCCTTTGCCAGCTGCGCCACCCGTGCCGCCAGCGCCAGCAATGCTGGTACCAGCACCGAGGGCGACTTCAGCGGCCGTTACCGAAGCGATGTCCCCCGCGTCTTTGCTCACTCGATACGCTGCGAAGCCCAGCGGCAACGATGCGACGGCGTCCGTGGCCCCACCAACGGCGCTGGCACCGACACCGCCAGGGAAGCCACCAACCCCCGTGGTTGCCCCCGTGCCAGCGCCCGTGCTGGCGCCTGCCCCGTCGCCCGCGCCCGCGCCCGCGCCCGCGCCCGCGCCCGCGCCCGCGCCCGCGCCCGCGCCCGCGCCCGCGCCCGCGCCCGCGCCCGCGCCCGCGCCCGCACCTTTGCCAGAGCCTGCAGCCCCGCATGGCGTCGGAGCGGCAGATAGCTCCGAGATGCTCGCGAGGGAGATTGAGCAGGAGCTTGATCTGGATGATGGGGAACTCGATCTCGATGAAGTGCTGACGAAACCTGTGACGGATGCAGATGCGCTCGATGCTGAGTTCGAGAGCCTTCTTGGGTGATGGTCGGGCGCATGCGGCACGACGGCATGGCGCACGTGGCGGTGCTTGTCGGTGCGATGTGGTGTACGTTGGCATGGGTACTAGTGCCGTATGTATAGTACTGACGGCTCTGACGGGTTCCACACGACCGTACGTGGCGGTAGAGCGGTAGTTCGTTTCATCGGGTTGCGGGTCTCGGGCACTCGGGCTGCGTTTCGCTATAGGGTTGCTTCGGAGTCGGGAGGCTGTGCCTGTGGGGTTGGGCCATGGGCCCGTAAGTGCCGTATTTAAGTACACCCCCTCTCGCCTATATATCCTACTATATCTATATCTATAACTTACACTATAGCTCGGCCTTGAGCCCCTCGCGCGGCTTGGGGCACGCCCATCGCGTGAACGCGCGCGCGTAGTAGCGCTTCGCGTCGCGCCACCATGCCATCGTGAGCGCCTGCTGCTCGTCCAAGCGCTCCGCGGACCACGCTAAGGCCGCGAGACGCGCAGAGAGCTCGCTTTCGTGCGTCACGAACACAAAGGGCGGAGGCTCGCCAGTGACGTTGCGCAGTGGCGCGAAGGCGGCATTCACGGCCTCAATCGCATCGGCATCGTACGTGGGCACGGTGCCCACCGCAGCCTCCCCGGGGCCAAAACGGAGCACCACCACCGGTATGCAGCCGCCCTCGAGCCCCTCATAGAGCCGATTGCTCTCCACTGATGAGCCTGGCAATTGGAGGCATAGCGCCGAGTCGAGAGTGGCGCGCACGTACGCCTCATCGTCGCACGCACTGCCGTAGCACGCGACGTTTCCGCGGCGGTGAAAGACCCGTGCCGGCACGGTCGCCTCCTCCTCGTCGTCGTCGACGCCACCGCCCCGGACTGAGCGCACGCTGAGCAGATCAAGGGCGCCATCCACGAGTGCGATCCGCTTCGCGCGGTCGCTCTTATCCGTAGAGCCGAGGAAGCTGAGAAAGTGGCGGCGGGTCGATGCTTTCGGGACCCTCGAGAGCATATCGAGCGCCGTGCCGGGCGCCATTGTCCCCTTCGAGACGAGGTCTGCCGTGCGGAGCACCCACTGCGGATTCATGCCGATGGGAAACCACTCGACAGCGCCGCGCTCGCGCGCTGCCGCGAGCGCACCGGAGGCATCCGGTAGCCAATACTGTCGAAAGGCATGGCGCCACCGACGATACTCAGCGGCCGAGGTGGCGGCGCGGTGCTGCCAAATGTTACCATCCGAAATGTGGATGAGCACGAGATCACTCAGCTGCACTCGGTAGAACGACGCGAGCGCCTCCACTATCGCAAGCTGCTGCGACTGCGCGACGACGAGCGCTCCCGGCACGACGGCGGCTGCGCCGCGCTCATGTCGGCCGTGCGCGAGATCATCGACGAGATCGGCGATGCACACAAGGCGCACGTGGCAGGCTCGGAGGAGCACCTGTGGGATCCATGCCTCTTCGGCACCCGCGTAGCCGCAGGGGTAGAGGACGGGGATCGCCGGATTTTGGACGCTCTCTGCTGCGACGGCACCTTCCGCTTCTCCTCTCACGGCACTGCCCGGGTCACCAGGGGCGGCGGCGGCGGCGGCGGCGGCGGCGGCGGTGGCGCGAAGTTGCCTGAGGTATGGAGCGCCCAAGGGCACTGGTCGCCTGGGGATCACAAGTAACGGCTCTCCCTCGCGCGTGCGATCAGCGATTGCGAGGACCGACTCCGCCGCGGCACGCTCGACGTAGTGCTCTCGCATCGTGCGCCATGCCTCTTCCGAGAAACTTCCCCAGGTCTGCCAGAGGGCGGTGAGGAGGTAGGTACCACCATCGGCATGGAGTGTTGGCGGAGCTGCCTGCTGCTCCGCGTCGGTCGCAGGCCTACCAAAGCGGCTCGGTTGCGCGTCGTAGTAGCCACCGCGCGCATCGCGTGGATGTTGCAGCACTGCAATCCGTTGGCCGCAGGCGCACCTACGACCCTCGTACACATGGGCGTGCGCACGCTCCCATGCGCGCGCGAACGCCTGGTGCATCAAGTCGCGCGCGCACACGATGTAGACGGAGGACAGGCCCTCTGAGGGCAGCGTCACGAGACGATGGTGCTGTCCGAGCGCCGCGTGCGCCATCGCCTCATAGCTCCACTCGCACCCAAGGCTGGGCTCGGCTGTGACGCTGCGGGGGGCGTGCGCTGGCCGTCGCTGGCTCGCCTCGTCCAGCAGCGCGCTCGGGCAGTCTGGATGCGACGTCGCTTTCACGCGAGCGTCCGAGTCGGGCGCCGAGCCGAGCACGCGCCTGGTGGCGCTGCCGGCGGCGCCGAGCCACCCGTTCTCGCGGGCGCATATCAGGTCCATGTAGAGCACGGCCGTGTCAAAGCGCGGCTGGTCGGGCGCCACGGCGAGCGCGCGCCAGTCGGCCACGCCCAGCACGCACCGCGACCCTGCACCCGCCTGCGCCGTGTGTGCCTCGGTGCGCACGTGTTCGGTGCGCATGTGTCGCATCAGCCTTGACGGCGGCAGCATCACCAGAGAGAGTGGGTCGAGAATGAGGGCGTCGCGAGCCCACGAGGGCAGGAGCGATGGTGCAAGGAGGCGCAGCATCTGGCCAAAGAGCGCCGACGGCGCGCATCGTGGGTAACGGTCGCTCAACGCCTCGCCGTATGGGAGCGCGAGCGGGTGCGCGTGGAAACGATGCGCCCGCAACGCCCGCAGCATTCCGGCACTCGCACGCACCGGAGCAGCCACCAAGAGCGCGCGGACGATGGCCGCGGTATGGCCGGCAAAGTGAACTTCGAGCGGCGCGGCGGTGCCCCAGCCCAGTAGTGCACGCAGCGCTGCCGCCATGCCATCCACCTCGAGGACCGCAGGCTCGAGCGGCAGCAACACGTGCGTGCGACGCCTGCTCGCAGGTGCGGAGAGCCGCCTCACAAAACGAAAGTGGCCCGCTGCTCCAGGCGGCAACTCGAGTTGCGATGGCCACGGAGGCGAGGTGGTCGTGTTGAAGCGCGCGATGAGCCGAGCCTCCAAGACTGGCATCGTGTGGGAAGAATTCCTGAACGTCAGTGAAGACGCGTGAAATACGGTATACTCATGCGACCATACACAAGATTTCCTGGGCTAATGTTCGACATAGAAATCCTACAGCTGAACTGTGAAGAACTCAGCGAGTCATCAAGACGCTTCTCTTCTTCAAGAGGCCGCCGATAATGCGCGCGGCTCTGGGATCGCTGGCTCTTCGTGTGCGCGCGCCTGCGGCGGCTGCCGGCCTGCGGCACCGCGTGCTGGCCACCACCGCGGCGGGGGCCAAGCCGAAGAACATGAAGACCTTTTCCATCTACCGCTGGGATCCCGAGTCGGGGAAGAAGCCGAGGATGCAGGACTATGAGATCGACATGAACGAGTGCGGGCCGATGGTGCTCGACGCGCTGCTGAAGATCAAAAACGAAATCGATCCGACCCTCACGCTCCGCCGCTCGTGCCGCGAGGGCATCTGCGGCTCCTGCTCCATGAACATCGACGGCTCGAACACGCTCGCCTGCTTGTGCAAGGTGTCGGACGCGCCAAAGATGAAGATCTATCCCCTTCCGCACATGTACGTGCTCAAGGATCTAGTGCCCGACATGTCCAACTTCTACGAGCAACACAAGTCCGTGCAGCCGTACCTGCAGACCGCGCCAGGCACGGACATCTCGGTCGAGAATTACCAATCCAAAGAGGACCGCGCAAAGCTCGACGGCCTGTACGAATGCGTGCTGTGCGCCTGCTGCTCGACCTCGTGCCCATCGTATTGGTGGAACCAGGACAAGTACCTTGGCCCCGCTGTGCTGCTGCAGTCGTACCGCTGGCTCGCCGACAGCCGCGACGCCAAGAAGGCTGAACGCCTCGAGTTCCTTAGTGATGCCTTCAAGGTGTACCGCTGCAAGACGATCATGAACTGCTCAAAGACGTGCCCGAAGCACCTCAACCCGGGCAAGGCCATCGCCCAGATCAAGCTTAGCATGGAACACTGAGCCTGCAGCGAGTACGCTCCGTGTCCGAGCGAGGAATACATGCGTGTCGCTGTTGCCGTGGCAGCCACCGACCTGACACCACACGCAGTGAGCGCGCCTTTTGCTCGTGAGCGCTCCTCAGAGTTGTCCTTGCTGGACAGGTTTGTCGAGGTGAGTTGCCCAACATCTAGCGGGTGTGTGTGTGCGTCTGCTCCCTCCGTGCTCTCTGCTGCCGTCCGTGTTTCTATGTTCGAAGGTTTACTACCGTGCATGGCGGAACTTAACTTGACTGTGTCATGACTACTCGAATTGACGATTGCATTTCATTACTAGACTTGTCTGGACTTGACTTGACTTGTTTACACGACTTGACATGACTTGACTTGTCTTGACAAGAGTGTTGTTCGCGATGGATCGAGGATCCGATCGAGGGTCCCGATTTCGCTTGCCTGCGCTTTATCCGCGGTCGAGCGATCCAGACGGTGACACGTTTGTGGCCTCGACCAGCCCGTCCGCGGTGCGTCCGCCGCCGCCAATGGCTATGTTCATGCAAGCAGCGTTTGCGGCCGTTCGGGAACAACGAGCCGTGTCCTTGGACCACGACCCTCCGCCCGCTGTTGGTTACGACGACGCAGTTGCGAGCATGAGGACATCATGGGAGGCTGACAGCGAAGCTGCCGCGCGGCCATGGATTCCGGCCTCCTCACCTCTGTTCGAGCAGGGCCTTAGCGCAGTGTGCCCCGCACCGCATCAGCCTGCGCTCGTCGCTGCAGCGTTGGCTCAGTGCCGAAGGGCCCGACCCGCCGCGCCCGCCGCGCCGCCCTCGAAATCATTGCTCACCAAAGTATCGCTCTCCAAGGTCCACACCAGCTGGGAAATCGAATCGCAGCTGCTCCACGAGATGCACCGTGCAGGAACCGCAAGCACTGGGTCTACTCTTGACAAGCTGGCCGGCGCGGGCTCGACGGAGCTCGGCGAACTTAGCGAGCTCAAGCGAATCGTTGGCGAGCTGGATGCGATGTGGGGCACCCCGTGAATCCCTTGTCAGAGTGTGAACCAACCTCCGGTGACACACTTCCAAAGTACGAAGTAACATGACAACGTCCGACACGTGATCACCGAGAAGATTGTCACACACGGACAGTCGGAGATATGCGATGAATACGATTTAGAGACCGGGCAGATTGCAGGAAAGTTTTAGTGCAGCACCGGGACCGGTACCGGCTTCAAGTGAAGCGGTATAATACGCCTTTGAAGGCGTATACTTATCCTCTTATCGTTTGAAGGGTTAATTCGAAGTTAATTCGAAGGGTTCCCAACGTGGACGTACGCCCCCACGGGGGCCGCCCCGATCGAAGTACCGACGATAACTCTTTACTCATTGGTCTTATTCTCGTATGAGTATAATTTTTAGCGCCGACTGTGAGTCGGGAGTGCGTGTGCATGTGTGAGTGTGTGAGCGAGTAGGAGTACGGACCACGAGGGTCTGTAAGTTCTCTCGTTGGCTCGTGCTAGACTTTTGGAAATTTCCCAAAGTCGCCGCTCGTGGAGCTCAGTGAGCGACGGCCGGACTTTTCGTTAGAAAAGAACGGGTTCACACACGAGTCAAGTTCTCTCGGTATACATGCATGCGTGGACGCACCCGCACCGGGCCCACCGCCGCGCCGCCCGCGGAGACCGGCGGAGCCGTTCCCCCGAGAAGAATGCGTTGCAGGTTAGTGGCGATGAAATCTCTCAAGGCGGGATTGCGGGACCTCTGATCTCGCGGGGTCGGGATATATTTTGTGTGTCGGTCACTTCGCGTCATCAAAATCATGTTCGGATGGATGGTTGTGGCTTGGAGCCCTCCTGTCCAGCTTGCTTGGATACAAAACACGCCATTCGACTGGCGAGCGCACAGAGTTGCGCGTGCACCTCCACCGACCGCCGACGCCGGCGAGATGTCACGCTTGCCTCTCAGCATCGTCGGGCGTCCCCTCACAACAATGGATACGAAAAAGGGCGAGATCATGTTGTCTGTGCTCAAGAGTATTTCAGAGGTTGCTTGCGCTGATTGGGACGCGTGCGTGCATGCTACAGCCTCTGGCATCGGCGGCGAGCCCTTCTTGTCGCATCGCTTTCTTCACGCACTCGAGTCCTCCGGCTGCGTCGACCCAGATGAAGGCTGGATGGTGCAGCACTTGGTGGCTCATGACACGAAGACAAGCCGGCTGCTCGGTGCTGTGCCGTTGTACCTAAAATCGCACTCGTACGGAGAGTATGTCTTTGACCACGTGTGGGCTCGCGCGTATCGATCAAGCGTCTCCGATGCGACGCCGTCGACGAGCGGATACTATCCGAAGCTAATTGCATGCGTGCCGTTTACTCCCGTCGCGGGAGCCCGGCTGCTCCTCGCCGCGATGGAGCCCGAGCGCAGGGCCAAGCTGCGCGGCGTCCTCGCGCGTGGCCTCGTGGCGCTGGCCGACCGACTGGGCGTGAGCAGCGTCCACGTCACCTTCTCGTCTCGAGAAGACGGGCGCGCTCTCAAGCAGGAGGGCTTCCTGCCGCGACTCGGTGTCCAGTTCCATTGGTGCAACGGCAACTACAGCAGCTTCGACGATTACCTCGCGTCGCTCAAGCAGAGCCGGCGCAAGGCGGTGCGTCAGGAGCGGCGCAAGGTTGCGGAAGCAGGCTTCAAAATTCATCGGCTGAGAGGTGCCCAAATTGAGAGGCACCATTGGGACGCCTTCTACCGCTTCTATCGAGCCCAGGTGGAGCGCGAGTCGAACACAAATCCCAAACTTGTGCCGAATGCAAGTTGAGCGCAATCGGCAAACCCTAACCCTAACCCAAACCCCGACCTTCTACCGGCCACAGGTGGAGCGCAAATGGGGGCACGACTATCTCAAGCGCCCCTTTTTCGACGCGCTCGGCGAGCAGATGCCGGAGAGCGTGGTGCTCGTGCTCGCAGAGGATGCGGAGGGCGAGCTCGTCGCCGGTGCGCTCAACCTGATCGGCGAGGATTGCGTCTACGGCCGAAATTGGGGGTGCAACAAGTGGCACGACGCGCTTCACTTTGAGGTATGCTACTATCAGGCGATCGAGCTCGCTATTGAGCTCGGGTTACCGCGAGTGGAGGCGGGCGCGCAAGGCGAGCACAAGATCGCCCGTGGGTACATGCCAACGCTCACTCGTTCAAGTCACTACCTTCGAGACCCGAGCTTCCGAAAATGCATCAAGAGCTTGCTGGACAGCGAGCGAGAGCAGACGTACATAACACTCGCAACTGTCGCAACGAGGCAGAACCCATTTAAGGACGACCCTGCGCACCATCTCCACGGGCAGGGGGTGCACATCGACGGGCAGAGGCTTGTGGTGGACGAGCATCCCTGATGCGTAGTCAAAGTCAAACATGCTGTGGAGCCCGAGGGGCGTTTCGAAGTGGCGACGGTAGTACCCACAGACGGTGTGGTGCTGCTCTCGAGAGGTCTGAACCCCCGGCAGCGGGCCCGACGAGAAGCCGTACTTCTTTCCCCGCGTACTCGTAGCACAGCGAGTACGGCCGTACAAGTGCCGAACCCTAATCGAGCCTGTCCTTCTATGTGTTCACGTCGCGTCGAGAGAGAGCTGGAGTGTGGAGAGCGGACGTCGTGTCGTCGCCCCGGGGACGTCGTCGCCACGTGGCCGCGTATACTGTAGTCTGTACTTCGATACTGTACTCCGCTCTGCGTAGCGCCGTTGATCGGTTCACAGCGCCGTTTATCGGTTCACAGCGCCTTTACACAGCGCCGTTCAGATCGGTTCACGGACGTCGGACCTGTGCGGCCTGCGGCGGGCCGGCGCGGTTTGCGTTAAGGTTATAGGTTTGCGGGACCGTGGCCGTACGCGCGGAGCCGCGCGGCCGCCGCCGGTCGCGGGACGCGGCGCGGAGCGGCGCGGTTCGCGGTTGTTTGCGGGTACGGTGGCGTGCTGTGCCGTTTGTGTGCCGTAGGCCGCGTAGCGCCGGGACGCGGTTCCGTCCGTCTTTCTAACGTCTTTCGCGCGCCGGCCGGCGGCGCAGCGCGGCGACGGCGGGCCCGGCCTGGCCGGTGAGCCTGTGGCGCCGGCCGCGGCGCGGGGCCTTACCGCTTACGCCGGCGCGGGCGCCGGGCGCGGGGGCCTCGCCTGTGGCCCGTGGCCGGCCCTCGCGCGCCGGGTGTGGGGCTGTGCCTGTGGGCGCGAGTCACCGAGTGTCCGAGTCTAGCTCTAGGGTCTCTCGGTCGCGATGTGACGCATCACATCGGGCACGCGCACACATTCAGATTCACGACAGTCGAAACGCGCCCAAACTTCGACGAGCCCAGTCGCCAGTGGGCCACGCACGGGCGCACGGCCCCGTCCGGACGGCGCCGCCGACGGCCGCTCGGCGGGGCGCGCGCCCGCCGGGACCGGCGACGCGGGCGTTTATTTCGTTATAGCTGTGTATGTATGCGTTGGCGCGATAGGAAGATCTATCAGGTGCACAGGTTCCCTGCACCCTAACTCATCGTGACACTTCAAATGTCCTCCACGTCAGCTGGTTGTGCTGGAAGAGCCTTGCGGAAATCCTCAAACCGTCTGCTTGCGCTGTCGAGCATGAGGCGTAGCGGCGCGAAGCCCGCGGCCGCGTTGGATCTACTGGTCGCAGGCTGACTTAAAGCTTCCCTGTCGACGTCGTCGAGAACGGCTATGACCAATAGTAACCGTCGATTCGAATCGAGCCGGTCGTCGCCCACTAAGGCAAGAATCACACGCTCCCCAGCCTGCCGAAGAGCCACTCGAGTCTTCGCGGCGCCGGCGCCGACCTCACCAGCAAGGCCGTCATCCGCGAGCTGCCCGAGCCGTTTCAGCTCAGTGCCAAGCGAGTCAAGTTCCGTGAGCGCCTGGGAGTACTCCGCCTGAGTCATGGCTACACCCTCGGCCTTCTTGTACAACTTTCCCGTTTCCCAGAACGTGCCGCGGCATCGCTCTGCCGTCACGCCCGGGATGCAGTATTCCACGATGCCTGGGATAGCGGCTCGGGCCGGTGCCGGTTTTTGTAGTGTCACGCACGCCGCTGCTGTTAGGCTGAGCACGGCTCGGCGTGAGAGACTGTGCAGCATGTCCATGTGGGAAAAGGCGGATCGCGCTGTGGCGGGCGTCGCGCCGAACGCACGATTTCGGATCCTGCCCACGCCCACGCCGTCGAAGCCGATGCCGTGTGCGGCGCGTTGTGAGACGAGCAGAGAGAGACTACAAGTACAGTAGTCTCGCCTACATTGATACCACCAACCACGGTACACCTCCCTCACCCTCTCTCTACCCTGCCCTCGGTCTACTCCGCGCTCGACACTCACCAAGGCTCTGTAATACCCCCTCCTATTCGACCTTCACATTGGGTTCTTCGGTAGAAGCCTGAGCTACAACTAAAGTAGATGGATCGGAAGCATGATCAGAAGGGTCTTTTCCCCAGTTCCCGATTTGCAGTTTGCCCGATTTCCAGATTGAGAGCAGAATCGTAAAGACAAGCGTGCCCGTGCAGTAAGCAAGCACCAGCTTGTCTTGAGGCACGCAGGCGTACATGTACAAAGTGACTGGGAAGAAGAAGCCCGCAGTTCCTACGAAGAGCTCCTTCCATTTTTCTCGCACAATCTGTGGGATCTCTTGGAACGTACGTCCCTCTAGGAGCGAGAATCCACAAAGGAACCAAAGAGCCCAGTACGGTGTGTACACGAACGCCTCAGCGAACTGCTTCACCAGGATGTCCACAATCTTGGCCTGTCCCTCAAGACCCACACCATTGCCGAGGACTGTGTAGAGGAGCGCAAACCAGCCGTGGCTCATCGCTCCGTCCATGAAGCCAAAGACACTGAATCGAGCAGTGCGAACCGGATCAGGCCGCCATCCGGGTGACGACCCCTGCGTGGCCTGCGCGACGAAGTCACTGATCGTGTTGAGGATCGAGGATGTGACCATGTCAGTCAGCAGGCTGTTCGACGCCTCGGCGGAGTTGTAGAGTTGCAGAAGGTCGACTTGCATCAGGTCCGCTGATTGCATCATGGTGGACACGGCGTGGCGCGGTGGATACCATCGAGTTCCGAGCGCGGCCGTGTGCGCCCATCGAAAATTGGGACGCATCGCGTCGAGTACGCCGGCAGCACACACGTTCTAGAGTGTGAGAGCGCCGCGAGATCTTCGACGGGAGTCAAAGTCAAGTCAAGTCATAGTAACCAAGCTCCGAAGACCAATCGACGAGATTTGGAAAGGTGAAAGGTTCGAGCAAGCTTATGGGTGGCCCGAGGCGCGCGTCAATCTGACATCCGGGTGCAAACATTGACGAAACATAGCGCTTGCGTGCGAGCTGGCAAGAGCGACTGGCACGGCAAAGCATGCCACGCTCGGAGAGCGAGAGCGACAGCGAAGACGATCGTGAGCGCAAGCGGTCGCGTCACGAGAGGAGTGACAAGAAGCACGACAAGGAGAAGAAGAAGAAGCACGACAAGGACAAAAAGGAGAAGAAGCACGACAAGGAGCGCAAGCACAAGGACAAGAAGCATGAGAAGCGTGAGAAGCACGATGGTGGCGCCCCGGCCGTGTCGATATCGGAGCCAATCACGGAGGAGGACTATTTTTCCAAGGCACCCGAGTTTGCCTCGTGGCTTCAATCGCGTGGCACGTATCTTGACGAGCTGCAGAGCGATGAGGCCCGTAAGCAGTTTGGCAAGTTTGTTAAGCGTTGGAATGGCGGCGAGCTGCCTCCGCAGCTGTACGCGGGCGTGAAGCCCGCGTCGCGAACGCGTCATCAATGGGGATTTGTGGCGTCGCTGTCCGACGCCGACTTGCATACATTGGACCGGACCAAGGATGGCGTCGATAGTGCGACGACGCAGCAGCAGGCCACACAGCAGCAACTGAAGCGTCCAGCACGGTAGTTTTACTATCTGACGTAAAATACTTCTGTCTGAGCTCGATCGCAGCGTCTCCGGTTGCGCCACCTCGGGGGACGAGAGAGGCGGCGCCCGGCCCGCGTGCACACGCGCAACCGACCGTACACAGCACTCGCACTGCGTCTACTACTTACATATTCAGACACACGCTCGTAATGTGCATGAGCTCTCGCACGAGGATCTCCTCGAGCAGATGACCATCGTCAACCGCCGCCCACCATCGGTTCTGCGGGTCGTATTTGTAATACTTAGGTCCTGTGATCGGCGAGAAGAGCAGCAGTTTGTCGCCCGGAGCAACCTCGAGTGAGTATTGGCCCTTCTTTCCGAGGTCGAGAAGCAGTTTGCCGCCAGCGTCAAGAGATGGCTCGAAATGATCGGAGCACGTCTCTTTCGCGTCACTCATCGCCTTGAACACGCGCTGCACCTCCTTGCCAGCAGCAGATAGAGTCGCCTCCGTAGTCAGAGCACGGCGAATCACGGCTGGCGCATGCAGGTGATGTAACGCTTGCGACCTCAGGCCGTGCAGCAGCAGGCTGGGTGGAGAATGCAGCCGCGCCAACGTGCCGGTCAGGGTCCACACCACACGAGTGACGACTCGTGCCATTGGGTCCACACCGCACGAGTGACGATGACACGAGCCATTGCGGAACGGTGAGACGGAAAGAACGAAACCTCCTTTTATGATTACAGATAATAACATCTTCAATCTCTCAAAAACGGAGATCGGAGCTTTCTCGTACCGGTAGACGAACGGCGATTGTTCACATCTGAAGTCGCTCACGCGCAGTCCGCATGCTGACGAGGTTCGCACAGTCTCTGTAGCCGCGCGCGCGACGCCCGGGTACTGCAGCCGTAGCCTGCGATGAGCGCCGCGCGCTTGCTCTCCAAGGGCGACATGCGGCCGCACATCGCCGTCTGCGGCGAGATGGTCAAGGAGGGGGCTCAGAGATTGGTCGTGCATGGCGGCGAGCAGCGGCAGCCAACATGGGCGTCGGAGGTCTTTGGAGCTGACTCGGCTGATGAGGAGACGTCGCTGACCGTGAGCACTCGGCTCCCGGGTGGCTGTAACGTGCACACCTTCGACGAGTTCCGCAACCTCCAGGAGGAGTTGGGCACCCTTGGCTCCTCGGCAGACTGCGCGTCACCCATGGAGGCTGATGGCATGCCTTCGACATCGGATCATCACGAGGTGCGAAGGCTGCCAGCGGTCGAGCCTCCGGGCCACCACTTCGAGGTAGCCGTCGACGAGCAGCAGGCGCCGCTGCAGCAGCATCACCACCCGTCGGCGCTCGCGACGAGCGAGGTGGAGCCTATGGTCAGCGAGCCGTGCCTTTCACCTCCCGATGATGAGCCCGACGCTGACGGTGAGCCGTCGGCCAAGCGGCGCCGGAAAACGAGTGCGGGCGGCAAAGGCAGCAAGAAGAATGACAAGGGCGCGGCCTCGTCCGACAAGGGCGGTGGCAACGGGGCGATGGTGGCCCCATTCGGCAGCACCATTTCTGGCTCCATCAAGCGGCCGCCCGGGCGAGGCCCAAAAGGCAAGCTCTGGGATTCCTGTAGGGGCGAGTGGATGACTCCAGAGGAGGCTCAGGTACGCAAAGTGGCCGCGGCCGCGGCCGAGCGAACGGGGGGCGGCCATGCAGTGGCGCCGGCGCAGGAGGCGTACGAAACTCAGATGGAGGTGGCTGACGCGAGTGGCGGACTCTCGAACGAGGCAGCAGAGACGGACCCGGAGGAGGCTGGGCCTGCGGATGACGAGGAGGGGGTGGCGGCCTCGGGCACGGCCGTGGCGGCGGCAGAGCTAGCACTCGCGGACGTGCCGAACGGAGGTGGCAGCCGCGCGCGCGCTGCGGCGGACACCCCGCTCCCGCCAGGGCTGCCGGCACGCCTAGCGCAGCACTTGCATGCAAAGCGACGTGAGCTCGACGATGCGCGCGCCGCTAAGTTGCGCGCGACCGAGTCGCTCAAGGACGTGATGAGCCGCGAGCTCGAGGGCCCAGGCGACCGCGTGAGCGCGAGCATGCTCAAGGGTTGGGTAGACGAGCTCTCTCAATGCGAGTCGGCGGTCGAGCACGCGAAGCAGGAGATCTCAGTGGCCGAGTCGGCCCAAGCCCTTCTCGACGAAGCCGTGCGGTGTGAGCTCGAGGCAGAGCAGCAGCGAGCCGCGCTCGAGGAGCAGCAGGCTGCCGTGCAAGCTGCGCGCAAGAAGTACCAGGAGCTCGTGAAGGCGGTGCGCGCGGCCGAGGCTCACGAGGCACAGGCCAGGGCCACTCTCAAGGCAACCCTTGCCAAGCACGCTGTGCAGTCCGCCTGAGCGCCGGCGCGGCAGTGGCGGCAGCGCGGCGCGGCGGCGGAAGGGCGACAAGGCGGCGAAGTGGCGCGGATCACTTTGGCGTCTGAACCTTGGCGAAGCTCTGAGGTACAGCGGGAGATATGACGGAGCGCCTGCACATCAGCATGCCGCAATGCGAGGCGGCCGAGGGTGGGGCAGGACGTAAGAGGACGCAGCAGGAGCGGACCGCGGGCGCGTGGGCCATGATGGGTGCGCGGCGCGACCTTGTCATTGCTCGTTCGTCTCGTTCCCGTTCATCCGGACCGCGGTAACCGCGCGACACACCGTGACGCTGACCGGCGCCGGGACGGGTGGCCGGCGCTCCGCCGTGGCACGCCCCCGCCCGTATGTTAATATTTTTACCAATGCCATCTTCGCTTCGATATACCAAGGGCCGTCTTGCTTGCGCGTACGGCGTACTGGTGTACCGGGTACTTCTCGTGCGTGCGCGCGGACACCAGTACGACGAACACCGATCGGATCACCGTACACGCCAGTACACAGGGGGGGGGGCGGGGTACGTCTAGTCGACGACCCGACCGTCGCACCTCGGTATTACACGAGTCTATTACACGAGTCTCTCTCCGCTCTCACACTCATCTTCATCGCGTTCGTCCGCGACGACCCCCCTTGAGGTCGCCTGCCTCGTCCTCCTCAACATCCTTCTCGTCCTCCTCGTCCACGTAATCGGCATAGCGCGCACCTACCATCGCCTTGCTCGCGGCGCATCGCCGCGGGCGCGCGTCGCGCACGTCGTCGAGCTTGGCGTCGAGCTCTGCAAGCTCGCGCTCACACTCGCGCTGGCTACGCCCGCGCTTGACGGCGCCTCCGCCGCCTCCACCTCCGCGCGTCTGACGTGTGAGAAGGTGCGCGCCTTCCTGTAGGCCGCGCCCCTGCCTCGCCTCGGCCTCCACCTCTGCCTCGAGCGCCTTGGCGCGGTGGCGCAGCCGCGACGAGCGTGAGCAAGGTGGGCAGAACCAGTCCTCCGCGGGCACCTCGTACAAGCGAGGCTTGAGGCAGTAAATGTGGTAGCCGCGATCGCATGCATCGCACAGTAGCATCTTATCCGCGTGTCCCTTCAAGTGGCACGTCATGCACTCCGAATCGCCCGGCCCCCCCTCGTCCGCCTCGGACGCATCCGACGCGACGTAGTCTTCGTCTCCCTGCTTGCGCTTGCGCCCTTGCGAGCCACGGCCGCCTCCGTCCTCGCTTCCCTCGCCCTCATCCTCATCGTCTTCCTCGAGGGTGTGCTGCGTGCTCGCTTGGGTCCGGAGCTGCTTGAGCGCCGCGGCACGAGGCGCACGCGGCGCCTCTGGCTCCGCTGCGGGCGCGGGGAGCGGCCGCCAGTTGCGCCCGAAGAGACGCTTGCCGTCCGTCGAGGAGCGTGGCGGGTAGGGACCCACCCAGAGCTGCTTGAAGCGCACCTCACTTGGGGCGCCCCAAGCGCCCGTGCCGAAACCGAGCGTGGCTCGACCGTTGAGATGAGCCCCCGTGCTTTCGCTCCTAACTGGCAGCAGCTCGAGCTGGGCGGGCGGCTCGCTCTTAACGAAGGACGCGTGCAGACCGGGCTCACTGCCCTTGACGGCGAGGCTCTCTCCCGCGGACGCTCGCGACGACGCGCCCGCGGCGACGCGCCCTCCGATCGAGAAGGAGCCGTCCGCGTACACGCCCGCGACAACGCGCGTTTGCCATTGGCCAGTGAGTTGTCCATCGTCGTCCTGGCTCTGCACATGCAGCAGAGAGCCCGCCTGAATCCCGGCACGCTCGCGCGTCGTGCCGAGCAGCTCTTCGAGGCGCAGCGCGAGCTGCGCGCAGGTCACACTCGTCCCGAGTCGCTGCCGCCACGGACCCTCCCACGCCGTCACCTCGTACGCGACTCGCACATTCGCCGCACGCTGCTGCCGAGCCTCCTCCATCGCGCGCACGGCCACGGCGCGCCCCATACCGGCACGGCTGTCGGGCACCGCCGACGCTTCGATGGACAGCGCGCGCTGCGAGGCCTCCCAGCGTGCGAGCAATGCTTGTATGCTCGCTGTGCCAATCAAGAGGAGCATCTCGCGCAGCTCCGCGGCCGTGCTCGCCTTTTCGGTCGCGGCTCGCCAAGCAGTGGCGGCCTCCTTGGCCGTTAAGCCTACGCCAGCGGTGGGGTCGGCGACCATCTGCCGGGCAACCGCCGCCCACAGCCCGCGATCGTTGTCCTCGGCGACGGCTGCCGCCGCTCGGCACGACGCGCCATCCTCTGCCGACGTCTCCTCCTCAGCCACCATTGCGTCGGACGCGTCGTGCCGGGCGGGGTCTGCCGAGAAGGTTTGTGCGAGCTCGTCCGCCACCTCGAGAAACCTCCGGGCGAGCTGCGCCGTCGAGGCGCACCGACGTGGCGAGGACACCGGCGCCAGCGCCGGCGCCGACATCGCCGTGGGCACGTAGCCGTGCGCGGGCGGCGGCAGTACGACGAGGGGTTCGTCCTCGGCGGTCTCCTTCGGGCGCACCCCTTTGGCCTTGGGTGCCTTGTTTGCCACGGCGCTTCCCTCTCCAGCTGGCAACCGTGCGAGCAAATGGGCGTCGGCGCGCGAAGGTGACTTTTTGAGGGCTGCTCGCAGGGCGCTCAGGCTCGTCACCTGATGAGGGAGTCAATTAGGAGGTCATCAGGAGGTCATTAGGGAGGTCATCATGGTCGAGGAGGCGCTCGGACTCGTCACCTGCCACCAGGTGCCATCCAGGCGCTCGAGATAGACAGAATACGCCCACGTCAGCTGTGGCGGCGTCTCTTCCATCAACGTCGCCGTCGCAGCTGGCGCCGGCGAGCCCGTCGGCGCGCCATCAGTGTGAGCGGCCGTACTGCCGTTGTCACCTCCGCCTGCCTCCGCGGGCCGTTTGGCGCTCTGCTGGGCACTCCAGTGCGGCAGGAGCCAATATGTGGAGCCGTTTCGGTCGTGTCCGAGCCGCTCCGTGCGCACGCGCGCCTGCAGGCAGCGGCGGCGGCCCGCAGCCGCCAGGCGCTCCTGCTCTGCGGCCTCCTCCGCCTCGAGCGCCTCCTGCTCCTCGAGCTGCGCGCGCTTGGCGGCCCTGATCTCGGCCACTTTCTCGGCGCGCCGCTCCACCTCCTGCAGCCTCTGCACCTCCTTGGACTGCTTACGCACTGGCTTGCCATCGACCGCTTCCGCCGCGTCCGCCGCCACCTCCTCGCCTTCCTCCTCCTCGTCTTCCTCTCTTTTAGCGTCCCCAGCTTTTACCCTTTGCTCCTCCTCGACCTCGACCTCGTGTCCCTTCCCCTCTGCCGAGCTCTCCTTGGCCTCATTGGGCTCCTTGGCGTCTCCCCCTTTGGCCTCACCGCTCCTCTCGCTCTCACTTGGCTTCGCCTCGTCCTTGGCCGCAGCTCTCGCCGGACGTGCCTCACGTGCCTCTCGTGCCTCACGTGCCTCTCGTGCCTCCCGCTCCGCCTTACGCGTCTCAGCGAGCATCTCGCCGAGCTCGTCGAAGGACTCCTTGGGCGTCACCGCCGCTGAGGGCAGCGCCCACTCACACAGCTGCTGCAGCGCGAGCGCGCGCGCCTCCGTGGGCAGAGCGCCATACTCGCAGTGCGCCAATCCAGCCGCCAGCTGCGCCAGCTGCGCCGCGGGCCCCTTGAGCGCAAAGGGTGCCTTTTCTCCCGGCCATTCAGAGATGAGCTGCTTCTCGCCACCCACCTGTGCCGCCTGCTGCTCGTGCTCGTGCACCCACTGGCGCACGAGCAGCCGCAGCAGCTCGGGCCACGTGTCGCGTGAGAGCAGCGGCAGAGCGTCGCTCAGGCTCGGCGTGCCGAGCGCGGGCCCAACCGCCAGTGGCACGACGACCGAGGGGGCGTCGTCCACCAGCGGAGCGGGCGTGCGCTTGCGCGGGGAGGGCGCGGGCATGCTCGACGGTGCCGCCCGCCCACGGGCGCCGTGCGGAGCACTTGCATGCGCACGCGAGGAGGTGGGTGCATGCGCCGGTGGCGGTACCAAGGGGGCGAGCGTGCCCGGCGCGCCATTGCTGCCGCTTTCGGCCACGCCGGGAGTCGACGTGGCGCCAGCTGTGCCGCCCGCCTCGGCGGCTCCCGATGCCTGAGCGTGCCGTTCCCACGATAGCTTGATGGTCCGCACCTTTTGTCCGTCTGGCCCAACATACATCATATACGATGTCTTCTCTGCTTCATGGCGCACACCGCGCCAGCCGGGCGGCAGCTCGCGCTTGCGCCCCCCTTGTCCGTCTGGCGGAGCTGCTGCCGTCGGAGCGTGCGTGTAGGGCAGCGTGATGGGCCGCTCCGGCCGCTCCCGGGCGTCGTCCCGGGCGTCGGGGACCTCGGGCGTCGTCCCGGGCGGCGGGCCACCGCCGACGTGGGCCATCGAAGCGAGCCGAAGTGGGGCGTCAGGGGCGTCGGGGCCCCCGGGCGCGTTGCTTGGCGCCACGGACGACGCCGAGGCCCCAGCAGGGGGGAGCAGGGAAGCGGGCGCGGAGGCGGCGGAGCTCGAGGGCAGGTACGTGAAGCCCGAGGGCAGGGCAGGTACGCTCGCCAAGGCAGCGGGATTGGAGCCTGCAGCGCCCGCGACGGCGCTCGTCCAGGCAGCGGGATTGGAGCCTGCAGCGCCCGCGACGGCGCTCGTCCAGGCAGCGGGATTGGAGCCTGCAGCGCCCGCGACGGCGCTCGTTGAGCCCGCATGGGCAAACAGGCACGCAGCGGTGCGTGCTGCCACCGGCATCGCCCATGCATCTGGCCGCCCTGCCCACCCCAGTGGCATGGCCATGCCAGACGCCAGCGGCAAAGCCTGATGCGGCGGCGGCGGTGCGCCCGGCGTCATCGTGGGCGCCATCCAGTTGGGCGGCGCTGTCGTGGGCGCTGTCGTGGGCGCTGTCGTGGGCGCTGTCGTGGGCGCTGTCGTGGGCGCCGTAGTGGGCGCCATCCAATTGGGCGGCGGCGGCGGCGCTGGGGGTAATGGCTGCTGCAGCTGCGGCGCCGCCGCCAGTACATGCGGCAGCTGCATGGCTGACGGAGGCAGCGCTGGTGGCTGCGACGGCGGGAACGGGGCAGGGCCAGATGAGGATGCAGAGGCAGCGGAAGCAGCTCCCTCGTTCGTCTCGGCCGGCGGCGGCGGCGCAGCTAACTGTGGAAGGATCGTCGTCTGTGGAAGCTGTGGAAGCGAACTGCCACAGGAGGCTGTGGAAGCGAACTGTGGAAGGATCGTCGTCTGCGGCGGCTCCGGTACAACGGCACACGCCTCCGCGCCCACTACAGCGCCCACACCACCGCCTGCCGTGGCGGCGGCAACCTGCTTGATTGCGGCCGCCATCGAGGGCGGCGCCTCGACCGTGAGGGCGTCGTAACTGATCGGATCGTCCTCCAGAGGAAGCAGCAGCCGCAGCAGTGCTATATGGAGGGCATCCACGGCTGACATGCTGCTGCTGCCGCCGCCGCCGCCGAAGCCGCCGCCGCTGCTGTTGCTGGGCCCAAAGGCACTGCCGAGCTCATGGAGCGTGGGCGGCGCGCGCGGCCATGCGGCGGGCTGCAGGGCCCCTGATGGGAGCGTGGGCGCGGCCTCGGCTGGATGAGAAGTGACGAAGTTCTGCCCAAACTGCCAGGCGACCATGCACGCCGACTGCGCCGCCGCCGAGAGGAAGGGCAGCACGGGCGAGGCGATACCGTGTTGGAGCGAAGGCGGCTCGCTTTGCTTCTTGCTGGGCGAGCGCGCCGTCGCCGGCGTGCCGCTGCTGCTGCAGCTACCAGCCGCGCCTGCCGCGCCTGCCGCGCCTGCCGCGGTAGCAGGCCTGCTGGCCGAGCTGGCATCCGCTCCGTCAGCGCCTTGCGTGCCAACGTCGACAGGGTGCGACTGCGTGAAGCTGCGCATCTGTTTCACCGCCTGCTCGCGATCCTCTTTCGCGGCACGCTTTTTGGCGAGCTTCGCTTGCGCCTCCTCAGCAGCTTTGGCCGCCGCAACCGCCTTGGCCGCAGCTGCGGCCTTGGCGTTCGCAGTGCGTGCAGCCGATGCGGCCTTTGCGGCCTGCGCGGGCGCGGCGAGCGAACCTCCCGGCGAGCCACGAGAGGAGCGCAATGGCGACGCCAAGGGGCCGTCGCTGGCAACATCCGCTAAGGGTGATGGCTGTTCCTCGATGCGCAGCGGCGGCGCAGGTGCTCCTTCGGGCGGTGGCGGTACGTCTGTGTACCGGACGCGCGGGTGACGCTCGCTTGGAGGGGGCAGATGCACGGCATCACGGTCCCCATCATCGTACACCACTACGACCTCGAAGCCTGGCTTGTTGCCCTTGCCAAGCTCGTGCTGCACCTCGTGAATCGTGCCCGGGTACCACTCGTCGTCGTCCTTGTAGTATACGCACAGTCGACGGCCCACGGCCGGTGCCTGGTCGTCTGCCGACATCTTTTTGTCGAAACACTCGCGGCGTGCGTCTTCGCGCGGCGCGCGCGCGCGTGCGTCTTCGCGCCGCCGCGGCTGTGGTTGCAATGTCAAGTCAAGTCAAGTCAAGTTTATGCGCGGGGCAGTTACTGCTCTCCGCACCCGACCAGAGTCCAGTTTTGGGTTGCCCAACGCCAGCTTCCTTAAAGTTTTGTCGAACATGTAGATCTAGAAACGCATTCTTTAACACACGTTCACAAACAAGTGTTAGGCTCTTTCTTTCACGCCACTCTGCATGCCTTCGACTCGAAGCGATGGTTCCGAGAGCGAAAACGCACCGGTGGACGAGATCGCCATCTCCGGTGGCTCAAACTTTAGTACTCGCTTTCGCGGCGGCTATTCCTGACGGCCGGCGCCTTGCTCAGTCTATCGCCGCGGCCAATTCAGAGCTCGACGTTCGTTGTGCCATCTCGCATGGAGCACACCATCTGGTCGCTAGCTCGCACGGGCGCCACCGCCGAACTGTCCAAGCTCGTCACCGACCCTGATGCTGAGGTTCCCGTCGACCTTGCCGACGACAACGGGGTCACCGCGCTCATGCACGCGGCAGCTCATGGGCACGAGGAGTGCGTCTGCAGGCTCCTCGAGGTGGGCGCGAACGCGGCGCTGCAGGACCGCGAATCGGGCTACTCGGCCCTCCACCGTGCTTTCCTTGGCTGCAAGCTTGCGACAGCCGCTGCGCTCGTGCGAGCTGGCGTGAGCGTGCACGAGCCGTTAGACCACGAGGGGCTGTCGCCGCTCGAGCTGCTGCACATGGTGTACGGCGAGCGCCCGCTTACGAGCTCCGCGCGCCCCCCCTTTGGCGAGGTGTACACGTGGGGCGATGCAGGCTGCGTGGCGCTCGGGCGCGCAGGGGGCTCGAACGCGCGCACCGCCTCAGCCGGCCGCGTCGAGACGGGCGGACGCATCGTGGGTCTGGCCGCGGGCAAGTATCACACGTTGCTCATAGACAGCGTCGGCCACGCCCATGCCTGCGGCCTCGGCGTCGGTGGCCGGCTCGGGGTCGGTGACGAGGTCGCGCGCGCTGTGCCGTGCCGCATAATGCTGCCGGCCGGCCGGCGGGTGCTGTGCGTGGCGGCGGGCCTGGACCACTCGCTGCTAGTGACAGCGTGCGGCGAGCTGTACGCGTGGGGTGCGGCCGGCACGCCCCTAGGGTTCGAGAGCGCCGAGAAGGACGCGCCGACTCTCTCGCCTCGGCGCGTGAAGCTGCCGCCGGCCGCAAGCAACACACCTGCGCCCCTCGCGAGCTCGGTCGCCGCGTCTGCAGGACACTCGCTCGCCGTGTCGCGCTGCGGCAAGGCGTTCGCGTGGGGGCGGCATCACAAGGGGCAGCTCGGCCTGCAGACGACCCTCACCGAGGTGAGCACGCCAAGGCGCATCGAAGGCCTCGCCCATACCACGGTCCTGTCTCTCGGGGCGGGAATCGAGCACTCGGTCGCAAGCACCGCTGAGGGGCATGCGTACTGCTGGGGCTTTGGCGTACCCACGCCGCGCAAGGTGAAGATTGACGCGAAGCTGACGCTGCCGAAGATGCGTGACGGCGCGGCACCCCAAGGGATGCGTCGCGCACGCCCGTGTGTGCTCGAGGTCGCATGCGGGCTCTCCCACTCCGCCGCGCGCACCTCGGATGGCGATCTCTTTGTGTGGGACGCGAGCCATTCGCCAAGGCACGTGCCACTGCACGGGCATCGGGCGGTGAGCGTGTCGGCCGCGCGTTACTCCACCCTCGCTGTCACGGAGGACGGCCACGTCTACTGCTGCACCGAGCATTGGCATGCCGGTTGGGCACCGGCTGCTGAACGCGTCATTGAGCTTTCCCAGGTGAGCATCGCCGTTGCGGCTGAGCACCACTGCGCCGCCATCGTCGAGCTGCGCGTGCCGCCGCTTCCGAGCGTGCCGCGCCCGCCAGTGGACGCCCTCGCCGCCCCCTCTGACCTCTACGCCGGAGTGTCCATCGAGTTCCTCGGGGGCACCTCCCTCAACGGCACGAAAGCGAGCCCTATGGGCGGCCTCCCTGCGCGGCTCGCATGCACCGGCGTGGACGAAGAAGATGGACTCAAGGACGATATCGTAGATGGCAGCGCCTCGGAGACCTCGGAGGTCGGCGAGGGCGGCGCGCCGGTCTCCGAAGGCGTCCCTCTTCCCCGTCAAGGGCTCGGAGTGCCCTCATTGAGTCGCCTGTGCGAGCAAGTTCTCATGGACGGCGTGAGCGCGCGTGGCGTCTTGCAGCAGCTCTACATGGCAGACACCATCGGGGCGGAGGCACTGAGCACCTTCGCGCTTCAGACCGTACGCGCCAACCTGCGCCTCGTGATGCGCAAGCCCCTCTGGACGCACCTGCCGGCGCACCTCGTGTCGCACCTTCGCCTCAGCCTGCTGCGAGAAACGCTCGCGGAAGACGTACCTCGATGGGCCGCACTGCCTGAGGCGGATGCGCCGGCGCCGTCGGCGGCATCGTCCGACGGCTCGCCGCTGTCGCTCGCGCTCGAGTGCGGCTTCAGTGCCGCCGAGTACGCCGCCAGCGCGGCGGCGAGCGCCGTGCTGCACTCGCCCACAAACTCGCCCTCGCTCTCGCCGACGATGTGCCCGGCACAGCGCGCGCGCCAGCTGCGCAAGAAGCTCAAGCAGATTGACGAACTCGAGCGGCGGGCGAGCGCCGCCGCCGCCGTCGCTGCCGAGGGCGGCGAGGGCGGCGAGGGCATTGCGCCCCCGATCTCGACCAATCTCGCCCCGATCTCGCCCAGTCTTTCGCCGGAGCAGAGGATCAAGGTGCGTGCACGCCACGCGATCGAGACGGAGCTTGCGGCGCTGCTGCGGGCTCATCCGCAGATTGCGCCCGCCGCCGCCGCCGTCGCCTCAGCCAGCGCCGAGGCCTCGTCGTCCTCCGCGCTCTCGCCCGGGCTCTCGCCACCGCTCTGCCCTCTGCCGCCGCCGTCGGCAGCTTCCATGTATGAGGGCGCCAGCCGCTGCTCGACGGGTCTCTATGAGGTCTCAATCAGGTCTCAATCAGATCTCAATGAGGGCACCTCGAAGGATCTCACTGAGGTGCTGCCCTCGGCAGCGGCGCCCCGTGGCTTCTCCTCCGGCGCCCCATCCACAGGGGTGAGCCTGCTTCGAAGGCCGACGACGCCCGTCGTGTCCGGGTCTGATCTCGAGTCTGATCTCGAGGGGCTCGTTGAGGTGGCGCAAGCGACGCGCCTGCCGCTCAACGCGGCGCGAGTGCTTCTTGAGGCTGCACTGTTCAACCCTGCCGCTGCGATTGGGCTCCACTTTGGCGACGCCGTACCAACTGCCGACGCGCCGCTGCGTGCCGCGCCGACGGGTACGGGCAGCGGCGCGTGCAGTAGCGACGGCAAGAAGAAGAAGAGCCAGAAGAGCCTCCAGAAGAAGGCGCCGACGGTGCTGGAGGTCGTCGAGGACGAGAAAGTGCGCGCCGCGAGAGAGGCTGATCGCGTCGAGTCCGAGCAGAGGGAGCAAGCGGAGCGCGAGCAGGCCGCACGCACTGCCTCCATCCCCGGGTGGGGCTACGTGCACGCGCGCGCCGCCCCCGTTGCATCCCTCAGCGAAATCCAGCGGAGCGAGGCCGAGCGGCAGCAGCAGCAGCAGCAGCAGCAGCAGCAGCAGGCGCGCTCGGCCGCTGTTCCCCATGGGGCCCTCAACATCCTTCACTTCGTCAAGATGGCGGCGCCGGCCAGCTCCGCCGCCGCGCCCGCCGCCGCGCCCGCCGCTGCGCCCACCGCCGCGCCGCGCAAGCCGGTATCGGCATGGGGTGCCTCGGCGCCGGCGCCGACGCCGGCGCCGGCAGCGGCAGCGGCTGGTTCCGTTTCAACTCCTGGAGAGGGTCCGGCGACGCCGCTCAAGACGACGCCGCTCAAGACGACGCCGCTCAAGAGCCCGCAGGCACCGCCGCCTGTCTCTCCGATGACGCCGCTCCCACCCGCACGTGCCGGCTCGCAGCCCCTCGCGGCTCCTGCCTCTCCGATGACGCCACTCCCACCCGCACGTGCCGGCTCGCAGCCCCTCGCGGCTCCTGCCTCTCCGATGACGCCGCTCCCACCCGCACGTGCCGCCTCGCAGCCCGCGCCCAGCTCCGCTGGCACGAGCGCCATGATGAGCGCTGAGGGGCTCGAGGGCCCGGTGATGACAAAGCCACTCACAGTCCTCGACTTCATGGGGTGTGGCACCGGCGGCCGCTCGCGCCAGCGTAAGGGGGGGGGGATCTTCAAGGGGGGGGGGATCTTCGCCTCTGTGATCATCGAGCAGCCATCGAGCTGTGAACCGCCATCGAGCTGTGAACCGCCATCGAGCTGTGACCATCACGCTGGCGCGGACGCTGCAAGTGCGCAAACGACGACGCCGCCTGCGCGGCCAGTGTGGGGCGGCAGTGCGTCCAAGGCGGACGGCAGTGCCACGTCACTCTCGTCCATCTTCGCGCAGCAGCGCGCCGACGATGAGCGCAAGCACCACGAACGCTCGTTACGACGCGCGCGCCCGCCCGGTGGGACTGGCAGCTGGGGCGCCGGACTGAGCGCATCGTCTCCCCTGCTCGGCCCGAGACCTGCCGCGCCGCCGTCGCAGTCGCAATGGGGCATGCTGCCCGAGCCGAGCTTTGTACCCCTGAAGGACATCCTGGAGCAAGAGCATTCACAGCTGGAGCAGCAGCGGCTCCTCGAGGCCGAGGTGAAGGAGCAGTTCCGCATCGAGCGCCTCATTGCCCAGGAACGCCAAGCGGCCGCAGCTGAGGCCGCAGCCCTCGCGGGCGGCGCCAAGGGGGCGCGGGGCAACGGCAAGGGCGCGGGCCGCCGTGGCAGATGTGGCGATTCCACATCCCAGGAGCAGCAGGAGCAGCAGCAGCAGCAGCAGCAGCAGCAGCAGCGGCAGGATCGCAAGGCGCCGAGCGACCATGCTGCCACGTCAGGCCAGAAGGAGGCTGCTACTACCGGGGCGGTGTCGACGGAGGCCGCCCAGCTCGCCGCCAAGCCCAGGGCCGCCAAGGGCACTGCCGATGGCGGCAAGGGCGGCGGTGCCAAGGGCAGTGTCAAGGGCGGATCCAAGGGCGCCGGCCGGGGCGGCGGCAAGACTGGCAGCAAGGGCCGGGGCCGAGGCTGTGGATGCGAGAATGAGGACGCGATGGCAATTGCGCCGCAAACCACTGAAACCACTGGGATCGGCGACACGCTGGCTGCACTGGTGTGATTGTGACTTTGCATCGCCCCCATACGGCATAACAATCTATCACGTGATCGTGGGCGTGATAAAGTCGAGCCGTACCACAGAACCGAGAGGAAGACCGGCAGGCGACGGTTGCGACGGTTGCGACGGCTCCGACTAGCAGAGCCCGGAGCGGCGTCTCTCATTCACTTTCCGGCGGCGTTCGAACCCGGCGCCGGGTCCCGGCGGGGTCCCGGGCGGGGCGTAACCCGGCAACCCGGCCTATGAGCTATGTGCTATGATCTCGAAAATTCGGCCGGTCGCTTCTACTTTTTTGTTTTTATGCCGAGGACTAAAATGTCGTATGTACGGTTGATTTGGAGACGCCATGACAAAGAGGGACACACTGCTCCGCCTCGCCAACCTCCGCGAAACGCCCCTCAGCGACCCCCTCTGCGGGGCGGGGGAGAACTGTGTGAACTCGGACCCGCTGCAGCGTGCACAGCGCAGGACTGTCGCCTACATGAAGGAGATGTTGTCCTTGGGCGTGCCCCATCCGGTGGGATCGGAGACCGCCTTGGACCTAGTGGCCGCCGTGTTGAGCCCGTCGTTGCGCCACATGCCTGCGAGAGCGATCGCATCGGTGAAGCGCCCGTTGAGGCCAAAGCCCTCGTCCTTCCAGTGCACGGTGCGGTAGAGGTTTCCGGTGTCGTACGTGTGCTGGCCGGTGATCGGGTGCACCTCGGTCGAGCGTGCACCGACCTTCCACGAGGAAGCGGTGTACCGTGCGTTACCGTAGGGCATTGGCGCTGGGGCACGTCGGTCGACCAGCACGCGGCGGCCCGATGCGCCTTGAAAGGACCACACTTTGGCGTCCTCCTCTGGTATGACCTCCACCTTCGCCACCGCTCTCCTCAGATTGTTCACGTCGTTGGCGAGCGACGCCGACGCGATCTGCACCGACCGCAAATCTGGGATGTTGGCCATGCGGAGACCGTTCGCCTCCGCTGCGCGTCGAGTTGCAGATCGCGTTCGCCTCCGGACGAGGGCTGCTGCGAACGGTCTGCGCGTTGTTTTGGGCGCTTTTGAACGAAATGACGAGTTCAATGAGGAGCTTGAAAGTCGTCTTTCCAGAGGTGTGCAGCAAGGGAGGTGGAGCGGGAAAGCCGAAAGGAACTTTTCGTCAGCTAACTTGGAACCCGTCGATGCGTAGTACCCGCGGACTGCGTCTCGCTGGCCGGATCATTCATTCCGTCTCGGCCATGGCGTCGCTGGAGGGCTTGCGAGCGATCCGCATAGAAGCGGCGGCGACGATGCTGCCGCATCCGGAGAAGGCCAATACCGGTGGCGAGGACGCCTTCTTCGTGCAGAACAACGTGTTCGGAGTCTTTGATGGCGTGGGGAGCTGGGCTTCGCACGGTGTCGACGCTGGTGCCTTCTCGCGCGCGCTCTCAGCAGGCACTGCCTCGCGCCTTCCAGAACGCGTTGGTCACTCCTCATACTCCGTGCTGGAGCTCGAGAAGGCGCTCGAAGCAAGCCTCTCGCAAGTGTCTGTGCTCGGATCGTGCACGGCCTGCATGCTCTGCGTCGACTGCTCATCCTCAACGCTGTCAGCGCTCAACCTGGGAGACAGCGGATTCCGCCTCTTCCGTCAGCTGGACTCCGAGGCTGGGGCGCCGCGACTCGAGATGGGCAGCCGGCCGCAGCAGCACTTCTTCAACTGTCCTTTTCAGCTCGGCGGCGATAATGCTGACCGGCCTCGCAATGGGGACCGCTACACGCACGCGGTCCAGCCCGGCGACCTCATCGTGCTCGCGACTGACGGGCTCTTCGACAACCTCTTCGACGACGAAATCGGCGCGCTGCTGGCCAAGGGTGGCACCATCGAGCAGCTCTCGGAGCGCGTAGCCTCAACGGCACGCAAGGTGAGCTTCGACACGAAGCGGCGCTCGCCCTTCACAGTGGAGGCGCGCGCGCAGGGCTACAACATGCCGGGCGGCAAGGTGGACGATGTGGCCGTGGTGCTCATCAGGGTGCTTAACGGCGACGTTCCGGGTGGAGCACAAGACGAGGACGAGGATGCCCGCAGCCGCCGCATGAGCAACGAGCTGCGTTCGAAGCTTTGACATGAGGGGGCCTGCGAGATGGTCTATTTACCTCTCCTTTTAATTGATGCTTATTATCTGATGCGAGGTAGGTCACTGTGGGATGTGTGGGACGAGTCTATAGAGTTATTACTTGCCTGGCCCCGCCGCACACGATCCGCAGACACGCCACCCGGGCCACGGCGGTGCGACGTGCGATCTCTAAGTGAATCTACACTGGCCGCGGCACCGTCTTGTATCTGGTTGGCATGATTCCTACTTCCATCCTCTACCCGTGCGACCGCTCCGGAGCCGGTCCGGAGCGTGGCGTACTCATTTCGCGTCCAACTCCCGTGCAAACGCGAGAAGCCCTGCGTTGACCGCTTCGGGCGCCTCATCTTGCGGACAGTGGCCAGCGTCGACCGAGACGCGGCGCACGTCGACGCCGAACCTCTTCGCGGCAGCCTGCGCGGCGTCGCCATATGCCCTCGTCACCCACGGGTCGTACTCGCCCCAGAGCAGCAGGAGCGGCACCTTGAGCTGACCGATGATCTCGTCCACAGGGAAGGCCCCGCCGCGCGCGTTGCGAGAGACGATTCGGTAGAAGACTTCTGGGACCCCGTTCGGAGGCGCGAGGCCCGGAGCGTCCTCAGCGGGGTACACGATGGAGGCCACCAGCTCGTCGTCCGCGGCCTCTGGACGGATCGGGTACACCTGCTGCAGCACTTGCTTGATGCGCAACGGTTGTTTGGTCACGAACAGGCCGACATACGCAACCGCCCGCTGGGCCGCTGCCAGCACAGAGGCAACCGTATCGTCGATGGCGATTTGCACGGCACCGCGTGCTGCCAGGCGCTCCTCTTCCATCTTTATCGCTTGCGCCTCTTCGGGCGACGGAGAGAAGCGGCCGGCTCCGTTGAGTGATGCCACACCTCGCACCAGGTCTGGGTACTCAGCAGCGAGCGAGAGAGCTGCATAGCCCCCTATGGAGTTGCCCGCGACGATCGCGCGCCGGCCACCTGCCCCACAGCTGGCGCATTCGCGCAGGAAGCACGCGCACTGCTCTCGCCACAATCGGCTATCGTAGTCTATTACCGGCTTGGAGCTCTTCCCAAACCCGATCAGATCGATGGCATAGACACGGTAGCCGGCCGCGGCCAGCGGATTGACGTTGCGTCGCCAATGGAATCCACTCGCACCAAAACCATGGATGAGCAAGATTGGGGGGCCCTCCTCCGGCCCAGCGGCAATGTAGTTCACCGTGAGCGGTTGAGGTGCGTCTGGCCATTTGTCGAAAAGCCAAGTCGTGTCAGGCTCCTCTCTCCAGACGAGAGGCTCGATCGGCGGTGCGGCAGTGGCAATCATCGCTTTGAAGAATTTATCGCGCACGGAAGCCCGCGGCGCATGGAAGGACGAGGACAGCAGCAACAAAATTATCATGGCAGGGGGCTCGGATCCCGCGCTGGGTTCCAGTCGACAGGCGTCCTAGTCAAGATCCTTCTAGGTGTGAATATTGCCTGGACTTTCTCTCCTTTTATTCCTGTCCGGTTTCCGTCTTGTCCGCGATACATGTAACTTCAGGAACAAGTGTGAATTTGGCTCCAAAGTTGCACAGCGATCATCCCTGTGCCTCGGTCACGGCTTGGAAAAAAGCTTGGCAGCAACACGCGATCATCATCCACCATCTAGAAAATAGAGTTCATGGATCCCGCCCGTATGCATGAGCGTTCGGTGGAGCTGCTCAATGGCCCCGTCGGCCGCCGCTACGGACTCTACATCATGCTCCTCTCATTCACCACAGCCTTCACAGGCAACGGCCTGCTCGCTATGGTTGGCATGCTCACCGGGCTGATGCTCTGCAACGGCTCGCGTGGAGCGGGTCCATTGGTTCCACTATCAGCACTTACAACCATCCTAGCCATTTTTCAGCTCATCGTCGTCCTCGGTATGTTTCTCTCCGTGCTTTCGAACACGCCGAGTTCCTTTTGCGCTCGCACGAAAACTCTCCTCGAGTATGCCACCGGCGAGCCGGTACAGCGCGCGCCCAGCTACTCCACATACCACAGCGGCTACGCCACGTCAACATACCACGGCAACGGCGGCTACGCCACGGCATCGCCCACATACTACGGCGTCATCGAGGCGGACGAAGCAGTCAAGGACGCCGAGCGACGGCAGCTCCTGGAGTCGCCGCCCGGCCCGCCGCCACCCGGCTACTTGTCGTGCGATCCGCAGTCACCCGGCTACTCGTCGTGCACCTCCCAGGCCCGCATGGTCCAGTATGCGCAGAGCATGAACCAGATGGCGTGCGGACCCAACAGCGGCCTGATCCTGATGTCGGCAGCGATGGCCCTACTGCTTTACGGCATGCTCGTGCTGACGCCGCTGGCCGTCCTCTCGAGCAAAGCTGGCGCGCTAGCGCGCGGCGCGGGCGGCTGCGACGACGGGTGGGGGCCGCCGCTGCAAACCATCGTCATAACTGGCAACCGCCCGTTTGGACGCGACGTCTTCGGCCACACTGCGGTGGGCGTCCCTGTGCGCGTAGGCACCCTCCCAGGCCGCCCAGTTGTCGCCGGCACAGGCCCGGTCTCGGGCGTCTCGATGCACTGAGCACGCCGCCAGCCGTAGCAGCGGCCACTCCGCGAAGACGCATGCGTTGTCTGCGGTCCTTGTCCCACGCCGAGGCAAGCGGCCCTCGCCCCCGGCAAGTTGTCTAGTGGAGGCGGTGAATCACCGCAGCGGCAACTGTGTGTGCTAAGCTCGATCAATCTCATAGGCGGGGATGACTGCGCCATTTTAGGTGGGCGGCCGCGAATGTGCGGCGTGTGCGATGCTGCGTGTGCAAAAGCCTGAGTGCAGATATCGTGCCTCCATGTGTGACGTGACAGGCAGCCGCACTCAGGCCAGGAGTGTGTCCCGATCTCCCGAAGATAGTGCTGCCAAACGGCTTGCGCGTGGCGCGCGCGCGCGCTTCCTGCGCCCGCTCGCTGCCTTCTATGTCTATGCTGTGCGAGGACAGGATGCACAGCATGCGCCTATCTTTCGAATGTCACTCACTCACTCAACTTAGAGGTCCCCGGCGCCTCCACCATGAATGACGAAACGAAACGCATTGATACAAGATACATCGTACACGCGTGCGGTGTTCACACGTGTTCGGTGTTTGGAACTTCCGGTGTGGGTGTCTGTGCGCACATGGGAGACCGAGTGTCAGAACACCGAGACTCCGAGTCCTAATTGCCGGTCTGGCCACAATTCGGGTTTCATTTGGTCTGCCTTGGAGCGCGTCTGCCATGATTTGTACCTTGGAGGGTCGCACCGCGAGGGACCCGTCACGTGAGCGGGAACGCTCACAATAAACGCTCAGTGGTGTGGATTTTGTTTGGTTTCCTCTTCCTAGTCCCCCCTAATCCTTAGTTTGTGCTTTCATTGAATGATTCCTTTGTGCTTTGAGAGTTAATTTGAGATACGACTTACGAGATCCCGCGTTCGTGGTTCCAAAACTTCGATGTGTTGAATGTGATCGCGGGGGGACCGCAACACCGCATAAAGCTGGCTAAATCTGGCTATCTGAATGCCTGTCAGTGTCTGTGTTTTTGCAGTTGAAAGCTTGTAGAGCTTGCCTCGAAGCGTTCCACTGTTCCCACACCTGGAACACGTGCCGTAGCACCGGCTGTCGCGTCTGTCGTGTTAATGTTCACATACAATTAGAAACTCTATGCACATGACGGCCGAGGCTCTATCCGAGGCTCCAGCCACCTCGTCCTCCATTCCACCTCCTCGCGTGGCTGCACTGACCATCGTGCGTGACGAACCATTCTTTCTGCCGCTGTGGCATCGCCACTACTCACGCGCGTTTGCACCCGACGACCTGTATTGCTTGCACCATGTAACGACTGCGGAGGAGCAAGTGGCCGACCCAGCGTTTGCCGAAGCACTTCGTCTCTTTCGCAAGGACCGCGTCGAATGCGTGGTCGAGCCATTATTCGATCCGGTATGGCTCCGTAAAGTCGTCAGAGATCGGGTAGGGACATTGCTAGCGGCTGGATACAGTGCCGTTCTCTTCGCTGAGGTCGATGAGCTGCTGGTGCCTGCGAATGGCAACCTGGCCACGTACGTGGTCGGCTTTGCGAACAGCGGTCGCACAGCAGTGCGGTGCATCGGCTGGGAGGTTCACCATGACATGACGAGCGAGCCATCTCTGGACCTGAGTCGACCCGTGCTCGCGCAGCGCGGTTGGTGGCACCGGAATGCCAAGTACGACAAGGTACGAGACGATGCATTTGCTCCCGCTGAGCGCGCGGCAAGCGTCTCCACTGCCAACCTGACACGCGCCCCCCCTGTTTGCTGCCCACTCTGCTACCGGGTGAAGGCGTTGTTGACGACCGTGCCGCTCGCGTGGTCGCTGGGCTTTCATGAGTGCGAGGAAAGTGTGCCACTCGATGAAGGGTGGCTTCTCGTCCACCTTCACAAGTACGACTTTCAGGCGTTCCTTGCGAGGCATGAGGCGCGGTGCAAGTACGAGCACGCGCCCGAGGCCATCGAGAGGCAGTGGAACGCGCATTATCGAGCCTCTGGTGGAGCGCTTGTGGCACAGTATCTGAACCTCCCCGCAGCGCTGGAGCCGATTCCGTCGTGGGTTCGCGACACCGCGCTGCCCGGCATTTGAGAGACCGGACTCGCCGCGGCGGCGGACGAGACCAGAGGGAGGCGCGTTCCGGCTTATTGCACGGCACTAAGAACAATAGAAGTCGCGAACCCGACGCGCTCGGCTCAACGAGTGTCGTATGTCGAAAGCTCGCCGCACGCGGATTCTGCACGTCCTTCCTTCCTTCGCGCCAGCAGAGAGGCGTTACATGATCAACGAGGAGCCTCAGAGCGATCCTCGAGCACCCCTCACAGAGGACATTTTTAGTAGCGGGTTGATACTGGAGTTCCACCACCGTGCACTGACTTTGAACACTCAGGAGTACTCTCAGACACAGTGTCAGACATCCGCATGACGTTTACGTGGGTGGGCTGCACACATCGAACCGACACGCATCGTGGCACTCATGGATGCACACACACGACACCTAACGCACACCTACGTGCGAGCATTGCGAGACTGTGCGCGGGCATGCTAATCCTACGTACGTGACCCAGTGAACATGTACGAGTTCGCTGCAAGGCGACTGGGTCGTAACATGCAATGCTCCAGCAAGTAGCCATCACCGCGCACGATGCAAGCCGTCCATCCAGAGCGCTAGATCAGTCGATGGAGTGAAACAGACCTCGGGGTCACATTCTACCTCACGTAGCTGCGGGTCGGTATGCATCGTGGCCGTGCGACGAATGTCAAACGCTGCTCCATGTGCAGCGGACGGGCTGCTGATGGCGGCAAGTGCATCGCGCTCATCCTCAGGCTCGTCGTCGCGGGCCGTCCTGCCACGCTTACGCGGAGCAGCCGACGACCACGGAGGCATCCGCTCGACCTGCTCGTAATCCATCGGGGCCAATGAGGGCTGATCGGCCTGCTGATCCGGTGCCGCCATCGTGATGACGGAACCTGTGAGCGAGGCGATTGATGGAATCCATCAGAGATGCGGTGATTGCCGAGCGCTGGTCGTGGTCGCGCTCGGTTTCGGACGCGATGATGAGGACGATTCCAAAATCCATCAAGGCGCGTTTAAGCAATCAAAGTCTTAATTAAGGATAGGTGCAACGCACTCACGGCGGCAGTGGACGTGCGTAACGAAAGTCCTACTATATGACCTATGCACCTATCCTTAATCCCAGCTTCACACACAAACATACATTGAATCCCAGAACATCGCAATTGTTCGCACCCGAAAAAATCTCCTGGAGGCCAACACCCCTCCTCAACACCTAATCCTGTAAGAGTCATCCTGTAATTCAGACGAGATCATTTCACAGCCCATTCGAGAAGTCAAGAAATATGAGTGACTCGCAATATGCCGCTGCCGAGACGCTCACGCGACGTGGCATGGAAGAATCAATTCGCCTGCTAGACGAGCAGCTCGCGCGCGTCTCACAGCGCTGCGAGCGCGAGGCGACGGGCCGCCGCGAGGCTGAGCGGCAGTGCGCCACGCTCTCGGCCGAGCTCGAGAGCGTTCGCACTGAGCTGGCCCATGCCACGCAGGAGCGCAACGTTGAGGACTCGGAACGCGCCTACCGGGAGCGTGATCGGTACGACACCATGCGCAAGCTCGAGGGCGCCCTCGCCGACCGTGCGGCGTTCGAGGCCTCAGGCGCCGAGCTCAAGAGCGAGGTTGAGGTGATGGCTCAGCGACTCGAGGCGGAGGGGCGCGCGCGCGCCGCGCTGCAGGAGTCGTTCGCGCTCGTCGAGCGTGAGCTCGCCGAAGCGCGCGAGCGCACCGCGCAGCACCGCCAGCAGAGCCTCGACCTTCAGGACACGCAGCGCTCGCTCGAGACGCAGCTGCGGGACGCGTTGCGCGCCACGGCGGACAAGACATCGGAAGCGACCGAATTGAGCACGGCGCTGCGCGATGCGAACTCGGAGCTCGAGCTCGTGCAGCGCCGGCACGCCGCCGAGGCCGAGGCGCGCCAAGGCCTTCAGGCCGCCGAGCAGCTGCGCGTAGAGGAGCTTAACGAGGCGCACCGCGCAGCGCAGTTGCAAGCCCGCATGGTCGCGGATCTCCAGCAGGCGGAGGTTGAGCTGAGCGCGAGCCTTCAGAGCACGCGCGCGCAGCTCCAGCAAGCTCTGGCGGAGCGCGCCGAGGTGGAGCGCGAGCATCGCCGCCTTGCGAGCATTACCGACCGGGCTGCGGGGCGCGTGGCCGAGGTTGAGCGCGCGAAAGCAGAGGCGCTCGCCGCGGGGCAACGCGCCACCGAGGAGGCCCGAGAGCTTCGTGCGGCGCTCGAGGCTCTGAGCGCGCGCGAGCGGGTAGGCGAGGCACAGCGCACGGAGCTCGCATCCACCAACGAGATGCTGCGCAGCCGGCTCGATGCGGAGGTGAGGGCACGTGCGTCTCTCGAGGATGCGCTGCGCGCCGTGCGGGGCGCCGCTGCCACGTCACGCTCGTCGTTCGCGCCGCAGCCGCAGCCGCCGCAGCCGCCACGGCCGTCGCCAGCGCCGCCGCCCTCGACCATGTCGTACGAGCTCGCGCCGTCGCCCGCCACATTCCTGCCGCCACCGCCGGCATACCGCGGAGCCCCTACAGCGTCCGCGGCGGCACGAGCGTTGGCAGGTGAGCTGCAAACCATGCATCGGTCGTCGGCCGTCGGCGGCAAGAGCGCTAACGGTGGTGTGGGTGGCGGCTGGACGGGCTACGGCCACGGCACAATCTACGGCGCTACTGGCTACGGCGCAACGAGCCACGACGAAGGCGACACCTTTGCCGATAGCGGCTTCAATGGCGGCAGTACCGGTAGCAGATACGACCGCGGCGTGGCGGCGGTCGAGGCGGCGGCAGCGGAGGCGGCGGAGAGCGAGGGCGCCGCGATGCTCTCGCGCATTAAGGAGGAGATGAAGCTCAACCCGCGTACCTCTTCCTTCGATCCGCAGCTCCGCGCCGTCCGCGAGGCCTTGGCTGCAGAGACGTCGGCAGCGCCGCCCCGGCCGGTGCCCGCCGACTCGCCGCTAGAGACCCGCAAGCAACAATTGTCCGAGGAGCTCAAGAAGCTCAAAGCTCGGCTGCAGCCGATGGGCCCGCCGCCTTCGCGCCCGGCACGGGGTGCGGCGGCGGCCGCCACCCCTGCACCACCCGTGGAGGGAGCCGATAACGGACTTCCCGCACAACCAGTGTTCTCGTGCGACCCGACGTGCAGCCCCGTTGTCCGCGGCGGCGCGGGTTCGACGTACGCCGCCACGCCCGCCACGCAGCTCGGCCCGCCGCCATCGAAAGCGCCGCAGGCGTACGTGCCGTCGCTGCCGAGCGAGCGCATTCGGGCGCTCGCGGGCACCCCTACGGCCGAAGAGCTCCCTATGAGTCCAGGCCACCGCAGTGCTGCCCTCAGTGGGCTCGAGCTCTCGCAGCGGCAGCTCGAGGACAAGCTCGCGGCGCTCAAGCGGAAGCTAGAGGCCGAGAGCTGAAGGCAGTCATCGAGGTGGACGCGGTGTCTCATAATCGGCCATCGTCAAAGTCTCGTCAATCTCATCAAAGTCTCATGCGGATCGGGTTACCGTATCTATTCGCCGGGTGTCGCGGTGCGCGCCCACGCGGCACTCTGAGAAGGCGGTGATTGTGTAGTGATTGTGTGGGCCATGTGGGCAACAGAGAAAGGCACACGGCCGGGTGTGCTCGCACATGTGTGGGGCGCGAATGGCTGCCGGCGGTGTGGCCGCTGCGACGTGCGACCCGCGGACAGGGCCCAAGGGAGTCCGTGCCGCGTGCGCCGCGGCCGCCGCGCTCCGTCGGCCCTCTCAGGAGTGTTTCACTCAGTGTTTGGAATGCCCGGTCTGGTCAGGGATTGGGGAAGAATTAAAGGCAAACCAAAACTCAACGTACCTCTCTACACAATTAACGCATACAGATTTAGCGCCGATACATATGTATATGCATACACAACGAGCGTCCGAGACAACAGACATTGACACGTCGGGACGCGGGGGCCCGGAACGGAAGGCGGAAGCGACACACTCAGCGCGACCTCGTCGTCCTGGGCTCCTGGCTCCCGTCTGCGGCGTGTACGCACACCGTCAGTACAAGCTACAACCTACGGCTCTTAGATACGCTCGTTGTCCGATTATTTACTTGCATGTACGTTGTACCGCGGGGCCCGTGCGAGTCACGAGACGTGTGCCGGATAAGACATAAGAGATACGAGTGCCGGATCGGGGCGGGGGATGCGGCGACATCCTCGTTCGATAATCGATATTGTTCGACTACGGAGACGTTTCCGATACGCACGTCACATGCATGCGCGCGCATACAACCAAGCATCTACATGTAGCATGTCGGCATACAATTCATTCCCCAAGAACTCAGGCAACACCGGGATATCAACACCCAACGGGAATCGGGATATCAACACACACGGATCGCCAAAAGCACACATAAGAATCCAGTTCTGAGTTTCTCATGTGCTGAACAAGCCGAACACTAACCCCGCGTGTCCGCCATGGATACCGCTGCTGCTCGGATATGGCCGCTGCCGATTACGCCGCTGCCGAGTCCACTCAGACTCTCTGTCCGCAATCCCCGCTCGACTTCCGAAAGCGCGCCCTCATGCTCCCCGCGCCTTCCTTCCCCACCTCTCCCCCCCCTTGACGCCCCCAGTGCCAACACACTGCTTCCCGCCGTGCACGTTATACCGTGCACAGCGCGCTCGCTCCCACATTCCGCTTCAGCTCTTGATCGACTTGATCACCTCAATCATGATCGTGACCAGCAGGTTGAGCGATTCGACGATGACCTCGCCGCACAGGTTGGCGCAGAACGCGCTCGCGAATAGCATGGGCATCCCCTTGGATGCGAGGATGATCATCGGCTCATTCAAAAAGAACCGCAAGCCACAGGAGAAGAGCCACGTCCTGATGAGCTCAACCGTATCGCCCGGTACGTGAGTTGAAACCTCGCCCTCCTCGAGAGGCGGCAAATATGGATTCTTGGCCGGGTCTTGCGGCTCGAAGAGCGAGCAGCCAAACAAGAGGGTCATCAACAGGAAGATCCCGAACATCCCGATGGACAGGCCCCAGCCGAGGAGGATGTGCCTCATGCCAGGCCAGTCCTTGTTCTTCAATGTATACGAGAGCGACGCCTTCAGAAGCCCATCGTTGAGGCTCTCGTAGGAGAAATTCCTCGCTGCCGAGTTGGCGGCCAGCCTGGGCGCCTCGGCCTTGGCAGCCTCGCCTGCAGCCTCGCCCTTGTCGGCCTGATTGTCGGCCTGATTGTTGTCCTTGGCGGAGGTCTTACGCACGTTGACGCCGTGTCTACCGACACGCATGTGCGTCTTCGTTTTCTTCATGACAGGCTCAGGCGCCGCGGGAGCCTCGTCGGCGGCGCTCAGGTCGTGAATGACCTGCGCAAACTCGCTCAGGTCCAGCTTTCCGTTGGGCTTATCATCATACGAGCTCATGATGCGCCCGGCCTCGGCAGTGCTTAAGTTGAGGCCGTGGTGCTCGAGCGCCTTGCGCAGCTCCTGGATTTCGAGGTACCCGCTGTCATTTGCATCGAAGCGCGCAAAGGTCTGCTTCACCTTGGGAGCCTCTTCGGCGGCGCTCAGGTCGCGAACGGCCTGCGCAAACTCGCTCAGGTCCAGCTTTCCGTCGGGCTTGTCGTCGTACACGCTCATGATGCGCCCGGCCTCGTCGGTGCTTAAGTTGAGGCCGTAGTGCTCTAGCGCCTTGCGCAGCTCCTGGATTTCGAGGTACCCGTTGTGACTCACGTCGAAGCGCGCAAACGTCTGCTTCACATTGGCCGACACGGGTGGCGATGCGACGGCCGTCGAAGTTGGATCCTCGCCCGAGTGTTCGGCGACCTTGGCGCTCCTGCGCTTGCACATAACGCGCAGCCACCTGTAGCACTTCTCGAGGCGCTTCCAGACAAGCCAGTATGGCCAGCAAAGGTAGAACCACGCCATGTTCTTGCACACGTTGACGAGGATGATCGGATCGAAGAGCCACGTGAGGATCAGGCCCATCGGAATGCAGATGGAGGCTGCGACGCCGGCCCCAAAGATCATGGCGATCGGGTTGATCACGACGGCGGGTCCCTCCGGCTCGATGGGCACTCCGGTGACATTGTCCGTAGGCAGCGGCGGTGGCGCTGGCAACAAGAGCAGGAGCATGACGAGCTCGAAGGCGAAGCCGTTGACAAGGATCATCACCGTCTGGGCGCGTGTGAAGCCCGGCACGCCCCGCGTCGTGATGCCTGCGCAGAGCGAATGGTTATACATGCATGCGAGGCACAGGCGCTTCCACACCCTGTCGACGTCCTTGTGCCAGCGCTTGGTGAGCAGCGTAGCATTCGTCTTGGCCTGAGCCTGCTTCCAACGCTGCAGCCCTGTGGGCTTGGCGCCGCCGCCAAAGGCAGCAAGGACGGAGGCGGTCGCCGCCGAAGGGGCGGCCGCCGGGTCCGCGGCGGAGGCGGGCGAGGGGTCGCCGAGTGCGCCGGCACCAACTAATTGCCCCGCTGCCCTTGTTGGTGCTAAGGCGAGGGCAGCCATGGCGCTGGCTGGTTCGGCCGATGGGGTGGCCACACCCACAGGGTCGGAGAGGGATATGTTCTCTGTCGAACCATCTGAAGGGGCCGGGGAAGTGGCAAGGAGCTCGGTTATGCGTGGCATACGCGAAGTGACAAACTGAGGAACGTGAACGGTGCCAGTCCTTGACGTGTTGGTCGTCGAGGTCGTCGTCTCCCTGAGCTCTTTGGTGATGGTTGTGACGATGGTCGTTGTCGTCATCGAAATGGTCTCCTCCTCAGCACCATGTTCGGGTGGCGATGGCGGCGGCGGACCGGCCGACGACGTGACGTTGCCCCCGCCGCCAGCGTCGCTGTTGCTCCCGCTCTCGCTCGTCAGCCGGCGGCGCCGACGGCGCTCAGCGGCGCTGCTCCCGCCCAGCCCGCCGTGCAGGTTGACCCGCGAGGTGTGGAGGACGGCCGCGACTGGCAACAACGGATCGAGCCCAGGAATGCCGCCGATCAGGTCAGCGGGCACCGCGACGGCAGCCGCGACGCCTGTGCCTGAGTCGCATAAGATTGGCTTCGCGGCGAGCGCGCTGGGGGAGCGCACGTTAACGGTCATGTTGAGATTGGCCGAGGACAGCACCACGGGCTCAGCGATGCCGTTGCTCGGAACGGTCGCTGACGCGAGGGCGGCCGCGGTGGCGGCGCGCGCCATCTGTTCGACGGCGGCGCTGATTTGCTCGCTGGCGCTTGCCGAGGAGGGGGAGCCATCGGAGGCAGCCATCAACCCAAAGAGCGAAGAGAGACCGCTCGTGACGGCCTGGGCGGCGACGGTGTCGAGCTGCTGTACGGTCGCAAGTACTGCCACCAGCTCGGTGGCCGCGGTTGCCGTGGCCGCTGCCAGGTCCTCGGCGGCCTCGTCACTGATATCGTCGCCGCCCAGGGGCAAGCCGCCGCCAATGCCGACGGTGAG
>Ga0210246_100068_pt1 | contig 77516 bp, 46 predicted proteins | sample ChrtobMetaP3_8mM_FD_155469 | JGI IMG/M metagenome (GOLD analysis project Ga0210246, IMG submission 155469) | Chrysochromulina tobin associated microbial communities from unialgal haptophyte culture, Seattle, Washington, United States - P3_8mM | ecosystem: Host-associated > Algae > Haptophytes >...
ATCGATTTGGAAGTTTCGAGTGTTCCTTCCCTTCAGGGCTGATCGAGGGGCCGCTCAGGTCGTCACGCGCACCTGCCGAATCAAGTTTCCGCAGACACGTGCGAACACGCCCAGATGATTGCCAGTTTGCAGTTATCTGGGTATTATCTGGCAGTATCTGGGATGTAACACCCAGCCCCAAAACTCAACCAGATATCTCCACGACCTGGCAGTTTTGAAACCCCCCCTGTTAATGGTCCACCCTTGCCTTGGCGCAACGGACATCACGGCCAAACATGCATCAAAAGCGATACGGCTGTACTGACAGTGACACTCTACACATGAGTCTCAATGACACACATGCGACCACATGCAGAGTCAGACCAAAATGTGGTCAATGTGTATGCAAGAGACCAAATGCGAGCGCCATGCGGTGCCGGCCGAGCTGCATCCCCCACTGCGAGGTGGAGCCAACAAGGCCGAGCTAGGGTGTAACACCGTCGCCGAGCCGTTCGGCGTGCCCCTTACTCGTATTCGTCATCCTCTCCCCGCACCTCTGCAAGGGCGTCCAGGTATGGACGGCTGGGCGTGAGGTGATCGCGAATGAAGTGCACGGCCTCGCGCAGATGCAGCATGGCCTGCGGCATCATCGGGAAGTAAGTGTGCCAGCCGTGGAGCACCTGGTCGAACTCAACGTACTGTGCATCCGTGCCCGCGCGCTTGGCGAGCTCGCAAAACGTGATCGCGTCGTCAAGAAGCAGCTCGTTCTTGTCGACATGGATGAGCGTCGGCGGGAAGGCAAAGAGGGGCGTGTCTGTGCCCTCGCTCGGCTTTCGCAGCGGCGAGCACATCGGGTCCGACGGATCACACGCACTCGCCAGGTACGCCTTGGCAATCCCTAGCATCCTGTCCTTGCGCATCATCAAGTCGTACGGCTCATTGATCATGAAGGAGCCTCCAGAACAGCTCAGGTCGAGCCACGGCGATGACATGAAGATGCAGCAGGGCAACGGTTCGCCCGCGTTCAGGCGTGCTTGGATCAGCAGCGCAGCGAGGTTGCCACCCGAGGACTCGGCGAACACGCCGAGCTTGGACGGCGGCGGAGCGGCGCGCGTCGGGTCGATGCCATACGTGGCGAGGTAGCCGTAGGCAGCCTGGAGATCCTCGAGCGCAGCTGGGAAGGGATGCTCGGGCGCGAGGCGCATGACGGGCGTGGCGACCGGCACGTTGAGCTCATCGCACAGCTTAGAGGCCAGGTGCTGGCACGTGCGCGGTGAGCCACTCATGAAGAGGCCGCCGTGAACGAGTACCAGGATCTCGTCCACTTTCGAGGGCGGTGCGCAGCGCGCCGACGTCGTCACGTTGATCACGATGCCGCTCGCTTCGAGCATCGTGACGCGCACGTCGGCGGGCGGCTCGTACTCGCCCTCCATCAGCAGCTCCTTCTGCTCGCGCAGCTCGCGCAGGGAGCCGATCTTGGTCCTTTGCGACGCGAGCTTGTCCAGCACCCGCAGCACCGACGCATCGTTCGACGAGCGTCGCGCCTGCTCAGAGGGCCTCCGCTCGACCTTCGCTGGGCGAGCCGTCTGCGGCCGCGGCGGCCGGGCGGCGATGGGTGGGTCGCTCGCCGCGCCGCCGACCGGCACGAGCGCCGCGCCGGAGGAGGAGCCCGCCGACGAGCCGCTACACTTGTACGTACCCAGCAGGCGCGGTCTCTCAAGTGTCGCAGCCGCCGAGTGCGGCCGTGCGCGCGCAACGCCCTTGGCAGCCGAGAACAAGGTCGGCGGGGGCGGCCGCCCACCACCGTCGAGCGGTCGGTTTGCGATCGCCCGGTTGATCAGCCAGCGCTCGCGTTCCTTGGCATCTTGTAGCTGCTTCCGCCGGTCGTAAGTGGGCTTGCATTGCTGGATGCGCTTGACGAGCTTGTGGTTCTCCATGACGATCTCCGTCTGTTGCAGCACGCGCTGCCCGAAATTGAGCGAACCGGCCTCGATGGCCGCGCCAAACGTCGTCGTGTTCGCCGGCACGCAGTGGTCGATCACTGGTACCTGCGTTGCCGTCAGCCTCACCGCGTTCCCCCACTCGCGCGTGCCCTGCGTCGGGTCCTGCGAGCGCTCGAGGATTTTGGAGAGCTTCTCGAGCAGCTTGAAGTTCTCGTTCTCAATGTCGTGCGCACGCTCGTCGTCGAGCTGCGCGCGCTTCAGGTTCGCGACTATGTGCGGGTACGTCGGCCGTTTGTTGGACCACGAGCCATTCTGTATCCGGCCCCACTTGTTGTCGATGGCCGCCCTCATCGTAGCGATGGCCTCACGGTGGCGCCGCTGCGCCGCCAGCGCATCCCGCTTGTACACCTCCTGGCTCGCCTTGGGGATTTCGGTGTTCTTCCTGGAAGGCACGAAGGCCATGTTGCAGCCGCGAAGAACCAACCGCTCACCCTCTTCACCTGTCGCATGTTTGCGACGAAACTGTACGTCGGCAAGTCAAGTCGATTCTCGTCAAGTAAACGTACGTGTGGCTGGAGGACGCCGCCACAACTCTGGGCTTTCCACAGCAAAAGGTCATTTCATTCGTGAGAAATCCGTGAGGAGTCCCTAAAACTCTGCCATCGCACCGCCGCGAGATGGACCCAGAAAAAGCCGAAAAGGTATCGACCTTCCAATCGGTTGCGGGGTGCGACGCCGATTTCGCGACGTCCTTCCTCGAGGCGAGTGCTTGGAACATCGATCTTGCCTTGTCAAACTTTTTTGGTGGCGGAGGTGGCGACGTGCCGATGCCTGCGGCAAGTGGGAGCAGGGTCGGCGCTGACGGCACCGGCAGCGCAGGCGGTATGACCAACCCGGCGGCGGCGGACCTATCGCAATTCGGTGGCTACGCCGACTTTCAGATGGACGAGCCTCGCGCCGCCATGCCGCAGTTCCGCGATACACTCATCAGTGTGGACCCTGCGGAGCGCATGCCCCAGCGGCAGACGTCGGTCGCGAGCAACCACCCGCTCGAGGCGTTCCGCGACTTTCGGAAGGAGGGCGCGGGTGGCGCGTCCGGCTCCGCCGCCGCCCAGGAGCCCGAGGTCTTCGGGCTCTCAAAGCGGCCCAAGAACCTGGCGGAGATTTACAAGGCGCCCACCGAGCTGTGCTTCCTCGGCTCCTTCGAGGAGCTGCGCGCGGCCGGGCGCGCGCATCAGCGCTGGCTCCTGGTCAATATCCAGTCGCCCACCGAGTTCGCCTCGCAGCAGCTGAACGCGGACACGTGGCACGACGAGACGTTGCAGGCCGTCATCAAGGCTTCCTTCCTGTTCTGGCAGCAGTACTACGACAGCCCCGACGGTCAGAAGTTCTGCCGCTTCTACCATCCGTCGACAATACCTGGAACGGGACTTCCGCTCATCGGCATTATCGACCCGATCACCGGCCAGCTGGTCAAGACGTGGACCGGCTTCAAGGACGCGGAGCGCCTCATGGACAAACTCATGGACCTCGCCGACTCGCCACCGATCGATCCCGAGGCCATGATCGCTGAGGCGCTCGCGCGCGAGCACGCGGGCGCCGCTGTGCCCTCGCCCCTGCGCTCTGCCGCAGCGGTGGGTTCATACCGGTCTCTCGGCGGTGATCTCGGCGGCGTCTCGGCGGGCGATGAAGAACTTGCAGCAGCCATAGCGGCGTCTCTCGAGGGGAGCCATGCCCCCGGCGGCATGGCGAGCGCGTCGCCGCCGCCCGCGGCCCCTCCCCAACCCACCGACGCTGAGATCGACGCCATATGGGGCGAGGCGGCCGACGAGCGCGCAGACGGCATGCAGATGCGCGTCAGGTTGGCGAATGGAGCCACCATCACGCGCCGTTTCGGGCCATCCCAGACGCTGCGCGAGGTGCTCGTGGCCATCCATGTGTCGGGCCATCGGCTCGACCCTAGCAAGACGTACGGCCTCTCCATGATCGGCTCCGCGCCCTTCACCGGCGACGACTGCACGCTCGCGAGCCTCGGAGTCACGTCCGGCGCGTACAGCCTCACCGAGTGCTGATCTGCTGAGAGGCCACGGCGAGTCGAAAGGTTGGACAGGACGAGGGCATGCGACCGCGCGGCGAGCGCAGCACCGCAGGGCAGGATGAAGTACCGAGCCACAGCAACACACGCATTGCCAGCGCGCAGCGCGGTTGCGGCGCTCTCGGTGTTACGAGGACCGCCAAACCGCACGCTCGCGTGTAAAGTCGTGTGGTATCCGGAGTCATCAGCGTTACGTCAGCGTGTGCTGCGAGGGCGTGTGTGTGTTTGAGGCTATTTTTGAGGCATCATGTGAAAGAGGAGATACTTCAAACACTGTACGACTGAGGAGCTTTTACTTCCGTCGCAACTACACATGAGCTAGATGAGATCACACCGCAGCAAACCTTGCGCGTTGCTTAAGCCTTGGACTTGACGACGGCCTTGCCCAGGAAGAAGAGGCCCGTGCCCGTGACCATCCACTGCATGATGTTGCCAGCGTTCTCCAGGAGAATGGAGTTCTTGCCAGTCGTGGCCTCGGCGAGCTGGGGCAGCATGGCCTTTGCAATGGTGCCGAACATTTCGAGAGATGCAAAAATGTGGATTCGATCGCAGACCCGAGACCGCGCGACGTCGTACTCGGCGAGTAAACTCGGAAGTTGCCGCGTGAATTCCTCAACTTTTCCTCAGCATACATGGCTTTTTGTTCACGAAGAGCAGTTTACTCTCGCGCGGCGCGCGCGGGATCTCAGGATGCAAAAGCCACGTAGACGCTCTCCTCCCCGCCAAGAGCGACTGCGTCGCGCTCGGCTGCGCGCCCTTCAAAACGGACACCGATGGCGGCAGCCGTGGCGACGAGGACGAGGGTGGTGAGCGCACTTGTCGCTAGAACGACGCTGACTATGCTGGGGGATGACTCAGCCGCGGCCGGCTCAGCCGCAGCTTTTGCCGACGCCAACGAAGACCACCTCGGCAGGGGCGCCGCCGCGACGCGTGTAGCCGCCAAGCTTTGGAGCTGAATATCTTCCAAGAGCTGGAGCCTCTCTGTGTTCGCGGCGACCGACGGTCCGCCAGGCCCGACTAGCGGAGGTTCGGCGCCACCGTCCCAACCGCCCGGCGGTGGGTACCGCACGCCGTCGCCGTAGCCGACTCGAGCGAGCCAGTCGGAGGGGTACGAGAGATCGACAGACCTTGGGCTCACGCCATCCGCGCCCAGGCTCGTGAGGCCCCCATCCGCATATTTGACCATCAGCTCGTCCGCAAGGCGCCACGCGGCCGCCAGCACGCGTGCCGCGTGCGCGTCGAGAGCCTGCTTAGGCATGGGCTCAATGCCACTCCGGATCGACTCGACAAGGTGCGCTGCGCGCCGCTCCCAGTGCGCGGACGCGTTCTGTATGTCGACGATCATCTCCGAGTACCTGAGCTGCGCGAGATTTTGTACGTACCTGTGCGCCCAGTAGGCTGAGCTGCGGTCGAGCTTGGCGGGATTTCCCACAGTGTACGACCGTGGCGGTTCGCCCGCCGTCACGATGAGAGGCACAAAGATGGTCTTTGACGAATCGGCAGGTCCCAGCCACACGGTGCCGCGGTGGGGCTCGGAGAGCCCCGCATTCGCCTGAACGACCCAGGTCATCGCTGAACGGTAGATTGCCACGGAACGGGGCCATGCGCCATGTGGGTCACTCGTGCCGTACCGATCGGGCGTTCCAAAGGGGCCGGCGGCGAGACCCTTGCTCAAGTCGTACGGCGTCCCCTCGTAGTGCGAGCGGTGTGCCGCAAACCAATCATGCACGTCGAGGCGTTCGGAGGTCAGCAGCGGCACTGAGAAGGGATAGGGCCGGTCTTGCTTCAGCGAGCCGTACTCTGCAGGCAGCATCAAAGACGGCTTCATCCGCCGATAGCCATCCCAAACGCGTCGCCCCGAATAGTACTTGGCCCCATACTCGCCCGCGCTGTACGTCTTTGTAAAGTCGAGCAGACCGTCGGCGGACGACCAGAGCCCATACTGGCGTGCCACCGCGTGCACGCTCTTCGACATAAGGAAGTGGCGCGTGTCGTCAGGGTCGACCTCTCGAATGGAGAACATGTTGGCGACAACGGCGACATGGTCGTCCGGAACCCGCTGTGCCACCCATATCGCGCCCTTGCCTGTTGGATCCGACAGGATGTGGAAGACCCACGCCTCCGTGGTGTCGCCCACCATCAGCACCTCTCCCGCCCCGCCGTCAGCACCGAAGAAGCCGTGCTGCTCGGCAAGGCCACCCATGAGCTCGATCGCCTCACGCGCGCTGCACGCGCGCTCCGAGGCCACGCGTGTGAGCTCGTTCACGCAGAAGAGCGCCGTGCCGTTAGGATTGCCGAGAGCGACCGCTGGGAAGGTCGCCGAAGCCGTCGACTCGCCAAACATGAGGCTGCACTCATTCTGTATGGCGTAGTTTCCATCGTCTGCGACGTGCGCGAATCGAGTGTGTGATTTCATGGTTGGGGGGTGCGCGGCGGCGTGGCGGCGCGGCGGCGCGGCGGCGCAGCGAAGTTCGGTCAGAGCGAGGGACTCACAGTACGCATATGTATGAGCCACCTGAGGGATGAAACCAATCGGTGACGTTGGCTCCTGCCCCGGGAGCACGCGGTATGTCGAGCCGCGCGCGTCACCCACGAAGCGTGGCCAGTCTTCTATGTCTGGCCAAATGGGACGCATCGAGCCGGGAGCGTGGTCCATTGCCTTGACATAAGTAATGCGTGGGTCACTCTGGCCACCGCCATCATCACTGTGGGAGACCATAACGCTTCCATCCTTGGTAGCGAGCCTTCCTGCGGCGTACGAGGTGCATGCTTGGCTACTCCGAATCGACGCGCAGGCCAGCGTGCAGAGGAGGCATCTACGGCCAGCGCAGCTCATCTTGCGAATTCACCGAGGCAAAGGAGACCGCGCGTGTGCTTCCTGCACCCCCCTCATGGCCTCAACTCAAAAGTTTCGTCGAAGTCCGCACTGTACGTAAAGAATTGGAGGTGCACAGGACGCACGGGCGCACACGGGCACACCGGATCACACAGACGAATAAGTGTCCCGGCACCAAACCTAACTCGTCCGGGACAAAGGATTGTGAGATGCTGCTGATGCTGGGCTTTCTAAAGGGAATCCGTATTCTCTCGCACGTGTGATTGCGGCGGCGGCGCTGAGGATTCGCTCAGGCTCGCCAGGCCACGCGGAGCGGGTCGATCGCCAGCCCCGCTCGCGCGCCTCGGTAGTCGTCCTGAGGGTGGAAGCACTGGCGCTGCGCAGCGGCGTTCGCAGCAGGGACTTGGCGCTGCCACCCACCGGGAGGCTGCTCGCAAGACCAGCACTGCCAGGCGGAATGCCGACAAGCACCTCAAGGTCTCCGACGGAGGGCGTGCGCTCTGGCACGACCGGGTACCCGGACCATGGCGAGGGCTTGGCGTTAGCCACCTTGAGCGGCAGCCCAAGATGAAGGAGCGCGCGCATACGACGATTCTCTTGGATATCGCGCAGCACGCGGATCCGCTTGGCTTCTTGAGCGTCTTTGGCGAAGAACTCGGAGCCGGGGGGGAAGGGCGACGCGCGGTAGGCTCGTGCGAGGTCGCGTTGCAGATCTCGTCGCTTTCGGCCTCCGATCAAGGCGAACTCTTGCCATGCTCTGACCAGCGCTGACCAGCCGCTCTCGAGCCGTTGAAGACGAGTGATCATACGATTGTCATATTCGATGAGGGACTGGCGATTCACCCTGAGCCACACTCGCAAGGCCGCGGAGAGGGAGCCACGCCTGCTGGCAGCCCCGCTGACGCTCAGCCTGCCGTCGGCCGCGGAGTCCCTCAGCACAGCCACCTGCCAGGCTCGCCATGCATGAGACAGTTCGTGACTTCTCATGTGGCTCAGGCTCCGAGCCACCGCATCCCGCGCACGCACGACCTCTCTCCAAAGGTCCTCCCAGCAACGAAAGCCGCGAGCGAGCGAGCTGTTCACAAAACGTCGCAGCGCGTGGTCGATCACCTCGAGGCTGCGCAGGAGCAAGGCGTACACCTCGACCCACCTGCGCCAGCCAGGCGCGAGGCGCCGATTGCGCAGGAAGACCACGCTCTTGCGAATCCAGTCGAGCGCTCTGTGCCGCTTGGCCACCGATGCTCGCCATGAACGCCAGCCACGACCAAGCTCACGCTTGAATGTGTGGATGAGGCTTTGTTGCCTTCGATCGACCTCGACACACGTGCGATGAAATCCACCCTTCCAGGTCGTCCATCCCCGCCTCAGTAAGCGACGGATATCGTTGCGCTGTGCTCGCTCCGACGCCGCGACCTCCCACTCGTCGCCCTCGAGCAAGGCCCGAAGCATGGCCACGCCGGCGTGGTGTGTGCCGGCCCAGCAATGCAAGCTCTGGCCGAGCTTCCGCATCCGCATGTAGCGCACGCTCTTGCGAAGCCTCTCAAGAGCGGTCACTCTCTGCGCCACCACTGAATCCCATGCGCTCCAACCACGCGACAGCTCGCGATTGCGCATGTGACCCAGGCTTCGGCGCATTGAATCGCGCGTGCGCTCGACCTCGTCCCGAAGCACGCACCAGGCCTCAAGCCCCCGCATCAGGCGACGCCGAAGAAAGGAGAGCGCTCCTTGACGAAGCATGCGAAGTGTGTCGTGCCGATCGGCCACCAACGAATTCCATGCATTCCATCCCGCAGCTCTCTCGCGATGCAAGGCATGGCTCAGGCTACGTCGGATCAAGTCAAGCTCGCGCTGGGCCTCGAGCAGCAGCTTACGCCAGAAAGACCAGCCCTTGGACAGCTCGCGATTCAGCCAATGGCTCAGCGCGCGTTTCGCTCCCTCGTGCTCGCGATGGGTCTCTTGCCGCAGGTCACGCCAGGAAGACCAGCCCTTGACCAGCTCGCGATTGGACCAAAAGCCTAGCGCGCGCCTCGCCGCCTTGACTTCAAAGCACGCCTCGGTGCATGTGGCGCACCACGTGTTGAAGGCCCTAACGACGTCGCGTGTCCGCATGAAGGTGACACTCGTGCTCAGTCTTTCGAGCGCAGCCGCTCTCTGCGCAACCTGGAATGCCCATGCTTGCCAGCCACGGGACAGTCCGGAATTGCGCATGCGGCTCAGTGCTTGCCGCACCGCATCCCGCGCACGCACGACCTCTCTCCACTGGACCTCCCAGCAACGAAAGCCGCGAGCGAGAAAGCTGTTCACAAAACGTCGCAGCGCGCGGTCGATCACCTCGAGGCTGCGCAGGAGCAAGGCGTACACCTCGACCCACCTGCGCCAGCCGAGCGCGAGCTGCCGATTGCGCAGCGAGACCACGCTCTTGCGAATCCAGTCGAGCGCTCTGTGCCGCTTGGCCACGGATGCTCGCCACGAACGCAAGCCGCGACCAAGCTCACGGTTGAACATGTGGATGAGGCTTTGTTGCCTTCGATCGACCTCGGCACACGTGTGAAGCCAGCTGGCCAAAGCTGCCATGAGACAACCGCGACGGACCTGTGCCACAGCTGCAACCTCGAGCTTGGACGTCCTGCAGCATTCAGCAAAGTCGAGCCAGGCATCAAAGCCTTGACCGAGATGGCGGGCGGACCACATTCGAAGCGTGGCCGCTACAGTTGCCGTGAGCGCAAGGCTCTTTGCGTCAGGTCCGCGGTACTTATTTGCATCTTCTTGCAGCCTTGCCATGTACTTGTCCCACTCCTCCTTGTCGTACTGCATGCGCATCAGTCGAGCATCCCCTATCTTCGCCAGGAGCTCCTTCGGTTGGCCAAGGTTGCTCGCAGAGCGACTGCGCGTGCGCTGTCTGAGGCTTTGGTCGGAGAGCAGTGCCGATGACGGCCTCGTCGAGGACGATAGGCCCGGAGTGCCAGGTACCTCTTGCACGTGCCATGCGGCGCGGCGACTCAAGAGGTGAGCCGAAGGAAGAGCCATATTTCTCACCGTCCGTGAACCGCGTCTGTGAAATTCGTCATTCAGATCATGGACGAAATGATAGTGTGGATCCTTCGCTACCGGTAAAAATGTGCCCGTGTGTGTCCCGGCTCCCCCCGGTCTTTTTACCGGTAACATCGCGCGGTCCTTCATGATCTCGACGCTGCGCTCCCAGGTCGGCTTCGCCGCGGCCGTTGCGCATGCCCGCCTCCGCCTCTCGCGCCTCGAGCTTATCGGGGGTTCCGGCCGCACCGCCGGCCGTTACGCGTCTGCCGCACGCGCCTTCATTTCGCCGACCGCCTTCGAGCAGGCGCGGGGAGGCGCTCTGGGAGCGGGCGGAGGCAGGGTCGGGTTTGCTGGGGGCGGCCTCTTCTGAGTCGGCCGCGGGGAGCGGTCGGCTTCGGGCTTGCGGCTGTTTAGTCGGCCGCGGCTTCGGTCGTCGCGCTGACGTGCGGGGTGTGTGTTGTTGGTGGGTTTGGTTGGTTGTGAGATTCGTCTGTATGCCTTTGTGCGTCCGCGTGTCCCGTGTGTCCCGTGTGTGTCCCGGCTCCCCCCGGTGTCTTTTTACCGGTAACATCTTATTTGACGAACTTCATTATGAGCGACGTCCGCCCGACGACTTTCAGCGGCACCTCGCCCGACGCGTCGGCGTTGCTGCCGTTCGTCGGTGCCCTCTTGGCCGGAGTCGCCGCTTGGTTCGTTATAGAACTGTCACGGGTCGAGAGCATCGCCATGGATGGCAAGTTCCTGCGCTATGGCAAGGGCTCAGATGCCGGCCCTTGGGGACCACACAGTGCACCCATTGACTGGTGCGAACCCAACTATGCGGTTCACTCGCATGTAGCAGAGTGGAACAACACTCTGTCATGCCTCGCCTACATACTCGTCGCGCTACTGCATGCACGGTCATCTACGCTGTTCGCCTTCTTCGTATTCATGACAGGCACAACTTCCGCGCTGTTCCATGCGACACTGTGGTGGTGGGGGCAGAAGCTCGATGAAGGCTTTGAGAACGCCGCACTCGTCGCCCTCTACCACGTGGCGGCCATCAGGGCCAGCAGAAGCAGCAGCAGCCGAAGCTCGCACGATCGATGCGTGTTGAGGCGCATTTTCGTGCACGTGACGATGGCGTTTGGCCTCATCATCGCCATCCCGATCGCCTTTGCCGAGCTGCACCTCGTCGGAACTCTCCTGGGTCTCTTCTATCACCTCGCCCTCTTCGCACGTGACGAAACCGTAGCGCCACTGAAGCGACGCGCCTGCTTGCAGGATGCCAAGTTCGCCGCCGTTTGGGGGCTGCTGAGCTTCGCCGCATGGCTTGTCGACAAGGTGGCTTGCGAGGCAGCCATAGGCGCGTGGACGAGCCATGTGGCGCACGCCATTTGGCATCTCGGCACCGCGGCAGCACTCCACGGCGCAGGCAACGTCGTCCGTGATGCCGTGGATGCGAGGGACGGAGGAAGACTGGAAGAGGCGAAGAGCTGAGGTGGTGACAGAGGGCTAGAGCGCGTAGTCGGGTTGAGGCTATAGAAAGAGAGAGGTGATTTCCCAGGAGTTGAGTGGGTTATTGAGACACACAGACCGCGCTGATTACTCTCAAATGGTCAATGCTCATGGTTTCATCGTCATCGACGGGACGACGGCTCATCACACACTCAGGACGCACGCACGCGCCGGCGCGCCTCGCTCCGCCGCCTTGCCCCGCGCCCTGTCGAGTAAACACCTCTCCTCTGCTTCACAAGTGGTGACAAGCGGAGAGACCTTGAGCCCGACAAGCCCGAGCGCCCCAGCGGACTTGCCTTGACTTGACTTGACTTTGACTGCTGTGGGGATCGAAGGTGTGATGAGCCCTAGAAGCTCCAGCACGACCCCGAGCCTTGCAATGCGGGCCAATGTCGATCCGAGCGACGATTCCGAGCCGCCCGCCCCTCTATGGATGCCGCCAAGCGCTCTCATGACGTTTCTGCACTGGCTACGCCAGCCTCGCCGACTGGCCACTGCCGCAGTCATCACCAGCGTCGTCGGCCTGCTGCGGCTCTGGAGACGCCAAGCACGTGTAATAGGACAGATCCGCATAACACCCATCTCGCACCTGCTGCAGGCCGTCGAAGCAGAAAAGGTCAGAGAGGCCGTCATCAGCACGGTCGCCTGTGCCTACGTGCTCAGCGATGGCACCAAATGCCAAGCGTCGCTGCTGCCGATCGATGCGAAGCTGCTAGTCAAGCTGCTGCACAAGCACAAGGTGACGTACCAGGCACTGGGGCCATCGCCTTGGAAGGCGCTGGCGTTGCTTGCCGTGCCCTTCGCCTATCTCGGCGTTTGCGGCTACATGCTCTACCGGCTGACCAACGACGGCGGTATTGTGGGCGGGCCGCCGCCAGAGCACGGATCCAAGTCCGGCGGCGGCGGTGCACCGCCCTCCATCGGCTGGGACGACGTCGCCGGGCTTCCGGGCGTAAAGGCGGCGGTGATGGAGGTCGTCGACGTCATGCAGCGCCCAGGGCGCTACGCCCGTCTTGGTGCCCGCTGCCCGCGCGGCATCCTGCTTGCAGGCCCGCCCGGCACGGGCAAGACGCTGCTCGCTCGCGCCGTCGCGGGAGAAGCATGCGTGCCTTTCCTCTGCTGCGCTGGCTCGGACTTTGTGGAGGTCTTCGTCGGCCGGGGCGCCAAGCGTGTGCGCAGCCTCTTTGACGAGGCAGCGCGGCGCGCGCCGTGCGTGCTGTTCATCGACGAGCTCGATGCCATTGGCACGGCGAGGAGCGCACGCGGTGGCGGTGGCTCCGACGAGCACGACCACACCCTCAACCAGCTGCTGGCCTCGATGGACGGGATGGGCGCCGTTGCGGGCGTCCTCGTCATGGGCGCCACCAACCGACTGGGTGCGCTCGACCCGGCCCTCACGCGTCCGGGGCGCTTTGACCGCGTCCTGACCCTCGAGCTGCCTAACGAAACCGGACGGCTCGAGATCCTACGCGTGCATGCATCGAGGGCGCCCATCGAACGGCCCGAGGCGGTGCTGCCCGCCGTCGCCGCACGCACCGCCGGCTGCTCCGGCGCCGAGCTAGCCAACCTCGTCAATGAGGCCGCCATATGCGCCGTGCGTGCCAACGACACGGCCGTCCGAGGCGAGCACTTCGAGGCAGCCCTGAGCAGCTTCCTTGCTTCCCGCGCGGGGACTTACGATGCGGGCAGGCGGGCGGGTGCGGGTGGCGTGCCGCTCTCTGCAGGGCCCTCGCGCGCCAGCGACGGGGCGAGCGCGGCGCAGCAGCAAGCGCTGCAGCTGCAGCAGGCCATGTGGGCCTTGCTCCAAGGCTTGCAGCCGCCACCGCCGGAGCGGGCGCGTGCAGCCGGTTCGACGGGGACCGGCATCGAGGAAGTTGAGTGAACGCGCAGGCGATGGCGCCAGATGGAGCAGGCGGCGGAGCATCTCGCCCCATAGCGCTCTCATGCCGCTGTGTGCGCCACACGGGATCGACACTCGGTACGCACAGTCGAGTTCCATTGCCCGTGGCCACGCGCGGGCGCCGTGTGCGCGCGCATGCGGCGCGGCGGCTCTCTTTGTTCACGCGTCCCCTGGCTCCTGGGTCGGGGTGACAACAACTTGATGCAACGGTATACCGATCCGTGGACACCCCACTTCTGTGGCTGCACGACTCGGTGTCGTTTCATATTTATTTATATTCGCCCCGCGCCGCGCCGCGGCCGGGTCGAGGTTCCACGACCGGACGCTCGCGAGGTGCGAGCGTTTCGACTTTCGTTGCCATATGCCATTAATTATAAAATAGCGTGGGTCAGACGCCGGGCGGGGTGATCGCTTAGTGATCGCGGGGCCGCTCGTACCATCCACCTCGAGACCGCCGGCTGCTGCGAACAGCACCACTCAGCTTGCACAGGGGTGGTACACATAGTCCGACATAGATCACTGAACGTCGGCGCCTTGCATGCAAGTTGTACATGATTGTACATCTCGCGATGTGAAACGTACAGGGGTTGTACGCCACATCGCCCGGGCGGCGCCCGAGGCTCCATCCTCAGCCGCAGAGAGTCGTCGGTGTAAACACTGGAGCCACAGGCACCCCGTAGCTGAGCGCCGCGACGGCGAGCCGTGGGAGTTCGGTCGTACCGAGTGCAGTGAAGGGAAGGGGTGCGGCGATGGTAAGGGGTGCGGCGATGGTAAGGGGTGCGGCGATGGGAAGGGGTGCGGCGGCGACGAGGACACGGCCGGTCGACGAGATTGGGCCGGCGGTGGCGAGCACGGGGGTGGGAGCGGATGTGGGTGTGGGAGCCTCGGGGATCGGCGCACTCGGGCGCGGGACGAAGCCGGCTTCTTTTGTCTGTTGCGGCTTGGGACCAGGCTTTCGGCGTGGACCCTGCCACGTGGCACGTCGCTTGGGTGGAAGGCTCCATTTGTTCTGGACGTTGTTCCACGTGCGATCCATCGTCGTCATCGCGGAGTGCTTCGAGGCATCCAGGATGGCCATGCGCCATGTGCGCGCCACCTTGACTCGGGCAACGAAGGGCTGTTGGAACGCGCAGGCAGTGGGCAGCGGCAGCAGCGCGAGGTCGTCCACATTGCTGCTGCTGCTGCTGCTGCTGTGGCTACCCGCATCATCGACGAGCGGCTTGGCGACGTCGAGGCCGGGCTGCATCCCACGCGGGCCCTGCACGCCGAGGAGCGCTGCGACGGGCGCAGGGCACTCCGGAGAGAGAGGAAGGCAGGTAGGGAGGCAGGTGGCCAGGTCATATGGCATTGAGATCCGGGCAGAAAGGGCGACGAGGGCGGGCATGACGACCGGGGCGGCCGGGGCGCATGAAAAGGTCCACGGTGCGTACTGCGTCACCTCCGTGTCCGACGCGGTCGCCGAGCAGTCTGCATTTGGCAGCGCCGTGCCGCCCAGCATCTGCAATCCGACGAGTGCCTCCTCCTGGACCTTGTTCCTGGCGGCGACCTTACCCCGGTACTTTTGGAGATGCGACTTGATGTTCGCCTTGGTGATCCCTGTCACCCCCATGTGCATCAGGATGCCCATGGGCTTTGCTTTCTCCATGCCGATCGCTTGGATGGCGGCCTCAAATTTGTCGTGCAGCTCGGCTGTCCACACACAGCGCACCCTGCCGCGGGAGCCGTCGGCCGCGTCGTCCTCGACGAGGTCATCGAGCTCGTCGTTGTTCGACTCTCCCGCCTCGTCGTCCCCCGAGTCCGCGATTGGTCGCTTCATGTTGAGAAAGATGCGTATGAGTCTCTTTTTGCCAGGAATGGATGCAAGCCTCCGAAAATAGTTCTGATGCTGCGAATCGCATTGTTTCGCAATCTCGATTGGGGGCTTCCCATGAAACTGGCATACTTGTAGACAGATGTGCTGTGTGGGCCGTCCGTCGGTCACACGTCCAACGTTGCCCTTGTGGGGTTTGCTGTGGGGTTTTGGGGTCCGCGTGTATCGAGCCTCGAGTTCTCCGACGCAGCGCGCGTGAAGCCGTGTGCAGCGTCGCCGTCGTGCGCGCGTGCGCGTGCCGTCCGTCACAATGGCCGCACGCACGTCTGTATCTCCGCCGCGCTCGCGCTCAATGCCGAGCGCGTTTGCCCCGCGTGCCGACAACCCATTCACCACGCCGCGCTTGCGTGACGCCGACCCCGCCGGGGCGCCCTCGGTGGCAGACGCTGCCTCTCGCATACTGTGCGAACTCAACGGCCTGCTCGTGGGCACTGAGCACGCCGCGAGGATGGCGCTTCCGGCGGCCGCATGGCTCCCGCTGCTTCCAGGCGGGCCGAGCGCGGGTTTCGGCCTTGAGACGCAGCCAGCGGTGCCCGGCCCAACCCTGCGCCACAACGCTCCGCTGCCACCACGGCGCGGCATGCTGGACGAGGCCTTGGTGCGGCTGCGCATGGTCGTCGGCATTGAGCCACCTCCGCATGATGCAGGTCTCAGCTCGTGCGGGGCGAAGCTGCTCGCATTCGCGTGGCAGCCGCACGCGATGAGCCTGGCACTGCCGTCGGCGCCCCGGCCGAGGCTGCTCGGCGCGGCTGCGCTGCCTGACGACAGCATTGCGCTCTACGACACGAGCGAGCAGCGCTGGTCGCCGCATCGACTGGTGAACCTTCAACAAAAACGGGTTGTCGCGCTCGCGTGGCAGCCGCTGTCCTACGCGTTGCTCGCAGCCGCGTGCGCCAGGGGCGTGTGCGTGTGGCGGCTTACGTACTCTGCGGATGGAACTGTGGCGGGCGCTCAACTTCAGCGCGTCATCGAGCTCCCGCCCGATCTTGACGGGCTCCCGCACCCGCCGCGGCTGCTCGCGTGGCACCCGCTCGGCCAATGGCTGGCCGCCACCTCGCCGCGGCACGCTCGCCTCACGCTCTGCGATCCCGCCGCGGCAGCCCCAGCTGCGCACATGCCTACCGGTGCGACCAGCGCGCTCGGCTTTCGCGCCAAGGTATTGCATGCGCTGACGGGCGTGGCGACGACCGGGGTGGGCGTGCTCGAGGTGAGCCCATGCGGCGGCCTGCTCGCCGCCGCGGGCGCGGCCGGCGGCATCCGAATCTGGGAGACGCGTAGCTGGTCTTGGGAGTCGCGACCCACGCTGGGCGACTGCGCTCCGTGCATCGCGGCCGCGTGGCACGGGCCACCGCCGCTCGGCGAGGGGGCACGCACGCTGCTGCTGGCCCTGCAGGGATCGCCCTCGCTGCACGTGTTGCGCTTCGGCAAGCGCGTTCTCCTCGCGGAGGGCAGTGGAGGCGCCGCCGCCGCCGCCGCCGCCGCCGTGCGCTCCGAGTACCTCGGAATCGTCGACTTGGCATCCCTCGGCCAATCTCCCCATCTGCGCGTGCTCGCGCTCGCCTGGGAGCCGCGCGGCGAGCGCCTCGTGGTCGCATGGAGCGTTGCCGCGCCAGGCGAGGGGGGCGACGACGCCCCCGATGGTGCTGCCGCGCCGCCGCGGAGCACCCATTTGCAGCTGGTGCACACGCAGATGACGCCCACTCTGCAGCTGCACCCGGTCGGACAGCTTGAAGTGAATCCTGCCTCCCTCAGCTCTCTCTCCTTCGCCGCACGGCTGGGCGACGGGAGCGCGGGAGGCGCCGTCGTGTCGGCCTCGTGGGCGAATGGCATCGTCAGGCTGACGCCTCTCTTTTTCTGACATGCGGGCGACAATCCCACAGGCGACCGAGGTGAAACTCCCACAGGCGACCGAGGCAACCCTCGCGCACCTGAGTACGCGGCCGTCCACTTACCCGCCCCTGCATCCTGCCGTCCTTCCCACCCCCCACCCCCCGATTAAATTGACCCGGCCGGCCTGCTGGGTGGCGCTCGGGACTCATCATCGGGGCAAAGCAGCTCCACGGCTTGAGAAGTGCACCCGCCCAGCCCCCTGCCCTTGTTGACTCAAGCGCGGGGAGCACCAGGCGTGGTGCATGGTTATCGTTCGTGGGACACATCTGAACACATCTGATGACCTTCAATGATGGCCTGAGACCCTCCACTGCACGCACAGATCCCCATCTCATCTCGCGCGCTCCTTGCTCTACTGTTTCGCGGTGCGTGCAGAGTCGAGAGGTTTGCATATAGACTTGGTGTGGTGTTTTGGCCGATGGGTGCCACACGATGGGTGCCACAGCCTCGGCACAGCGTCCAACGAGTAAAACGGCGGCGGACCTACGGCGGACCCGTGATAGTACGGAGAGCGGAGAGCTCCGGATCTGACGCGTGAGCGTAGTAGGTTGGCGATCGCAAATTCACACTTAACTTTGTGGACGAAAGATGGAAAAAGTGTGTGGTGGACAATGGACGAGTGCGAGGCGCTCACGTCCGAGATGGTGAGTCCACAATCCCGCTCACATCTAACACACGAGACCGTTCCATCAACGGTATGCACGATTACAAAGCGATGCTTGTTTGCTGTCGTCGCTCTGGTACTAGCAGCTGCTGCATTTACCAGCGTCGCACGCGGACCCGAGCCACTGCCACTGCTGGAAGTGGGAGGCTCACCATTGCCGTCTATCTTACCACACGCACCGTCGTTTCCAATCTCACCACTTGGTGCTAACTCCCGCCATACTGTGCCGCCGCCTCCACCGCCTTCACGAGCACCGTCAGACGAGTTGATCCTCAAGCTTGGCACACGTGGGCTTCCTGTGCTCGGTGAGGGGCAACGATGGCGTCGGGACGACGAGTACGGGATCTTCTTCAATCAGCGCAACGCCGCTCTGAAGAACATTGCTCCCTCGTATGACACCGCGTGCGGCACGATCATCGTCGACCTGCCCGACGCCGAGACAACGAGCTATCACATCGTTGAGCTTGCACCCTACTTTTCGACCGTTGGGCCGCGCTATGGCAACATCAGCATCGTGCACCACATGGACCTCTTCCTGTGCGACGAGCGCGTGCGCGTGCCACCCGATTCACAGTGCATGGGCTGCGGGTACCTCTCCACCGAAGGGCCGTGCTACGCGATGGTTTGGGCGTACGACAGGGGCGCCTTCGAACCGTTTAGGTTGCCACCGGACGCTGGTATGCGCGTGGGCCGCGGTACCCGGTTTACCAAGCTGCTGCTCTTTGTACACTACGGCCTGCCCTACCGAGGGGTCACTGCCTCTCAGCTGCGTGATGCGGCGTATGTGGAGAGCTCGGGGGTGAGAGTGCGGCTGGTGCGCTCGCCGCGCCCGTTGGACGCGTTCAGTTTCGAGTTCATGCAGACGAACATGAATATCCCGCCCGCGTCGAACAATCTCGAGTTCGTCTCGCATATGACCGCCGATGGTGTCGCGTCTATGCTGGGCACCGACATCGCCGCCGGCGGCGGCGCGGTGTCGTTGCGCATGGTACATGCGCACGCGCATCCTCACGCCACGCGCGTGTCGCTCCACCGACTCCGCCACGGCCAGTGGGCCACGCTGCTCGAGCTCAACCCGTACTGCGGCTACGGCGAGTGCCAGCACTTCCACAACTTAACCGAGCCGCGCATCCCAGCGGCCAGTGGCGCCGGCGCCGACGAGGTGGCCACTGGCGCTGGCGGCGATGCCAGTGGTACAGGCGTTGGCAGTGGTGGCGGATCGTCGCCGGCGCTGCGGTTGGGTGACGCGCTCGAGTTTCGGTGCTTATACGACAACCCCGAGCCCTTCGCGCTACATTACGGCTTGTCTTCGGGTATGGAGATGTGTGGCGCCATCCTGGTCTACACGCCCCACGTGTGGCAGAGCGCACGGCAGGTGCCTACGTGGTTTGGCGGACACGATGGCGTGCAGCGGCTAGTGCATGCCGACGGCGTCGCGCGCGCGCCCGATGAGAGGCCACAGCTGCACTATGACGATGAAGTACCGGAATGAAGTTCCAGGGGCAAGGCTGCGAGCAGCGATGCCCTTGGCCTTGCCTTCACTCTGCTCGTGAGAGGAGAGCGATCGTAGAGCGATCGCGCGGGCGGGTTTCCCGCGCCGGTCCGGTTCAGTCCGGGTTCGCGGGCGCCGCTCCCGACGGCGGACGGGCCCGCCCAGGCTGAGGCCCCACGGAGCGGCACGGTCTCCGCACACGGTCGCCGCTAAGCGCTATTTTTTCGGCCAGTGGGCGCGCCCAGTGTCGAGTGTGGAGTGTCGAGTGTGGGGCCTCAGCCCGGGCCGGCGGATCGGCCCACGCAGCATCAAAAAGCAAAAGGCCGAAATGCGAAAATACACCTCGTAAAGAGTGGATCGGCGCACTGTGACACGACTGTGGACTGTGGCGCACAGCGCTACTAAGCGCTACATCCCCTGCGTCCCCCACACGCGTGTGCACCACACCGCGCACACCAAGCTCGAAGGCCCAGTGAAAGGCCCAGCACACTGTCGCCCCCGCCCGAATGCGGAATGCCCACGACATCGCCAATTCGCCATCGGGCCCCAGCCGCGTATGTATTCCATCAGCTGAGCATGAGCCCGCTCGCCCGACATCCACTGGCTTGCGTTGCGTTCGGTTTCAACCCAGGAGCTTGGAGCCCGACGCGAGCTCTTGGGCGACCATCCCGGCGATGCCAATCATCGCGGTGCGGCCGTTGTTCAGCTCCTTGCTCTGCATGGCCTTGAGCTCCGCCTCCGTGCTCGGCTTCAAGCCCATCGGATCGAATCCGAAATCGCCGAGATTGTGCGACGCTCGGACTTGCCAGAGCCGCGGAAACACTCGCCTCTGGCCGTCAGACCACTCGATCGCAACGGGAAACTCAAACGAAGACACTGACACGAGCTCAAGAAGGCCGATCGCAAACATCACGTACCGCCAGAACTCTTGCAGAGGCGTTTGTTGGAACGCAATATAACTTGGAACATCGATGTTCCCTCCAAACAGCGGGTGAAAGTTCTCGCCTGCGACGAACCCAAGCGCGGCCAGCATGGCCACTCGACCGTGCTTCAGTTCGACTTCGCGATAAAACCGGATGCGGCCTTCATCGACGCCGTTGCAGAATCCCAGAGGATCAAAGTAGTTGAGCGGTGCAGTGACACCAGGAAGGTCCTTCGCCGAAAGTGCTTTCATTGTGAGGCTCACTCGGTGCACGAGCGGAGTCGTCATCGGCATCGTTGGAGCGACGCGCAGCAGCATTTCTGCCTGTACGAGGCGTGCGAGATTCGCGAAAAGGCGTGGAAGTTTCCGGTCTCCGTGAACATAGGAATCCTATCCGCGGGCCACGATCTCGGTTTGAGACACTAATGAAGAGTCCCCGCCGCTCTGTGTGCTGAGCCGTACCCGTACTGTCGCGCGCGTTTGCGCAGGGCTCCGGCACGTTGCGGCGCGGTTACCCGCGGAGCATTCCGATGCCGGCATCGGTCGCTGCACCGCCACGCTCCCGTGCACGCGCTGCGGCCTCGTCCACAGCCACCCGGCTGGCGACGTGAAGCTGTTCACAGAGGCCTTTCGCTGCATGCACCGCCGACGCGAGCGCGGCGAGGTGCACGCCGTAACCGCCACCCGCACGCAAGGCGCACACATGGCCCTCGCCATCGAGCCCGACCGAGACGGCCGAGCCGGCTGCGCTTCGCTCCTTGGCCGTGCAGTCGGCTACGAGGTGCCCATCGAGAGTCGCGAGCGTGACGTAGATTGGCAAGCTGGCGGCCGGGAAGGGCACCGCCTCATCAAGCGACTCATCGAGCTCAAGCTCGAGAGTTGCGGCCGTGGCGGTCGCACCAGCTCCGCCCCCACTGCTGCCGCGTACGCCCACTTTGGGCACGCGCGTGTCGTGCAGGGCGGCCCGTACGGCAAGTGCCGCCGCGTCGAGTGGGCACCCATCTGAACGTAGCAGTTGCACGTGCACCTGCAGCTCCCAGCATTGCAAGCTCGGCACGATGCACAGCGTGCGTAGCGCGCCAGTGGCGCTCTGCCGCCCATAGAGCTGAGCGAGCGCGCCCTCGAGCCACACACGCTTGTCGTCCACGCCCGCGCCGGCGACATACTCTGGAAGGGCCCGCGCAGCTGCGTCGCCAGGCCCACAGCTCACCGAGATGGTGATCTTGCCCAAATCTGGAGCGGAAGGCTTGGGCACGCTGAGGACAGCGCTCACGCCGACGAGCACATCCGCGCCACCTGTGCAGAGCCGTGCGGAGCCATTCGCCTGCGGGAAGAGCCCAATCTCGAGCGATAGGTGCCGAAAATCAAGGCGCCCGCGGCCGTCCTCTCGCAAGTCATCGGCCACGCCTTGTAGCGTGTATACGATCTCGGCTGATGATGGCATGGCACGATATGTCGCAGCTCGAGCGCTCGAACCGACCGCGACCGTCCACGCCACCCCGCACACTTGGCGACGCGTCGGCGGAGCGGTCGAGGCAAGACAAGTCAAGTCAAGTCCATCGTAATTCGCTCTTGGGGCAACGTGAGAACCACGAAGATTACAACTTCACAATTTAGAGCGGAAATTCTCGGACCTGCCGCACGCCCCAGGCCCACACACGGCAAAGCGCGCCCGGCCGCCCGCAGACCGGCTTTTACGCTCTACTGAGCGCTTCCACACTCGTTGTCGCCCCCACAGTTCCACGGCGCGCAGGTCCGCCGGATCGACGCGCGGCGTCAGGAGCGATCTATCTAAAATAGCACACACACAGGCGATAAAGCATAAACAGGCGACAGGCAAATATAGGCGCCCGACACCTGTGAGGCTATAGTACCCCGGCTACTGTGAGTACACTAGGATCGTTCAGCCCTTACACCTGCGCACTTAGATTCAATGCTGTGGTTGTGACCGACCGGATCTAGGAAGCTTGGCAGTGTGGGCACGCTCCTTGCAGGCCAAGACATGCTCTATGTCTCGCTCGCGGCTTTCATGTGAAGTCTGGAACGCGACCACGAATTCCTACCGGATCGCCAATCCGCGGCGAGCAGCCACGATGCCGCGTCGTTCCATTTTGTCTATAAGCTGGAGCTGAAGCGGCAGCTGGAGCGGCAGCTGGAGTTGCTGGAGCGGCTGCTTGGTCAGGAGCTCCGCCCCGTTCCGCGCAGCCGCTTCCGCACAGCAGCGCGGGCATTCGCAGTTGAAGCCGAAGCACTTTTTAAGATGGCGCTGGCGGTCATCGCGGTTCCCTTTGGCTCCGTAGTTGATGAGCACCTCGGCGCCGGTGGCAATCGTGCGCGTCGCGCTGACGGTCGCCGTCTCCGTGTCCGGATCCCACACGAACACCGCGTTCGGCTCGCAGGAATGGTTGAGGCGGCTAATCTTGCGGAAGACGAAGCTGTGGAACGCACCATCGACACAGCTCAAGGTGAATGAGTTCGTGCAGATGACCGGATCGAGGTCCGTGTCGAAGTAGGTCAATTTCGTCTTTGATGGGCCCGAACGGGAGAGTGTGCTGAGCGCCACTCTCGCGACGTCAGGGTCGCCGTACCACTTCTCGATTGCGCCTCCGATCTCCGGGGTCAAGCGGATGAGCGGCTTCTCCACGAAGATTGGCTCACCACGCGCGATCGTGCGAATGGCAACGACTCCAAGATCACGGCCGGCTATGCTCCGGACGACGACGCTAGGTCCCGGGGCAGCCGCAAGCCACTCGTGAACGCGGGCCGGCGCGGGGAGCTTGGCATACGACTGGCGCATTGACTCTTGAGACGAGTCAGGACGCCGCAGCGTCGGACCAAGCCGGCGGAGAGGGACCACCGTTGGCATGTCACCTGAAAAGCAGACCCAAGAACCGGCCACGAAGAGTCCGCACAGTCCGCACAGACACACAGACACAGACCTTTAAAATAGTGATCCACACAAATTGATCATATTAGGCAAGTTGCGCATAAAGCCTTTTTCGATCAACACAGAACCCGGTACCATGGGGTTGGCGAAGGTCGCTATAATGGCGCCGGCGGCGTTGCCTGCGACATCTTCTCAAGGCAGCTTATTCATCCAGAACAGTGCATACTCTGTTATTGCGTGCGTGGCGCTCGCGCTGATCCTGTTGGTCATACATGCAGTCCTCGATGTTGGCATCCAGCGCTGCTCCGCATCCGTGAGGGCGCTCGCCCCCGCAACGCGCCATGATCTGGTCATTCAGTTCATGTGGCTGCTGACCTGCACGCCAATCCCGGTCCTGTACGCCGCGGCGCTGCCGGAACTCTGGAGCAGCGGCATTGAGGGTCGCTGGCTCCGCACCTCAGCCACTTGCGAGTACGCGATGTTGCTACATGTGGCGAGTTCTCTCTATGAGGCCGTGGTCTACTTCATGTACAGGAAGCCGATGGTGTACATGATTCACCATGCAATCGTGGTATATGCGTACGGGATAGGCCTCTGGGTGGGCGCGATGCACTTCTGGGGGGCGTGGGATGGTCTCACTGAGATGAGCAATATCAACCTATGCTTTCTCAAGATAGGCTTGATCTTGCAACGCGGGCGCGGTTCGACGGCGGAGACGGTCAACGGCGTCCTGCTCTACTTCCTTTTCTTCGGAGTGCGCGTGCTCTCGCTGCCCCTATGGCTCGCACTGTACGCGCACGACTTGTACGTGGCGCCCGAGAGCACATGGCATCATCCGGACGCCGGCCCGATGCGCAAGATGTGCATGCTGACTTACCCACTGTGTACGCTTGCGATCTGGGGCCTATCAGTCAGTTGGTTCCAGCCCATCCACAAAGGCATGCTCAAAGCATGGAGAGGGAAGGACGCCCTAGCTCCCGACCCAGACATTGACAAGGTTGTTGCCATCCTGAAGGAAGTGGACAAGCCAAAGCAGAGATAGGTGAGTCGAAGCTCAAGCGCACCTGACCGCTAGCCCACCGGATGTCCGGCGACCATAGCCCCCCTCGCTCAGCAAGATCGCATTGACGTCGTCTATTGGCTTCAAAGGATCGATTTGCTTTAAACTGTGGACTGTGAGATCTGTGGAACTCTCGCGCTCGGCTACTCAGTCGCGCGCGGCTCCCGGCTCTCGGCCGCGGCCGGCCCCCCAGCCAGCCGACGCGAGCTCGCCCCGCCCCGCCATGCGCGACGACGAGAGAGCAGTAGACGTAGTAGATTGCACAAACACACATGGCACACAGAAGACGTAGTAGCTTGCACAGGCTCCGCTCGGCGCTCGGATCCCCGCACCCCGGGACCGCGCGGGGCGGGCGTCCCGCGCGGGCGCGCGCGCGCGGCGGCGGCGGTACGGCGGCGGCGGGACCGCGCTTGCGCATCGTTACACGCCGCGCTTCCGGCGGCTGGGAGGTGGGGTCGAACCCGGCGATCGGCCGCCGCACTCGCCACTCGGCACCTGCGTGCGCCCGTGCGCGGGGCGCCGCGGCGCCCGCGCGGCGCGCGCCCGCACCACTCACTCCCCGGACCCGCAATGGGCACGCTCTCCCCGATCCCCGCGCGGTCCCATCGACCGCAAACGACTGTTGCTTTTTAACGTTAAAACGCGGAACAAGTACCGCCTCTCGTCCCGTCCGTACGACGAGGTTACGACGAGGTAAAACGGCAGTGCTGCGCCTCGCTACTCATTTTCCACTTCCCAGTACACCCGATGGGCAAGCACCCGAAACAGGTGCAAGAGCAAGTCTTCCCCAAGCAGTGCGATCACGCTGTCGGTCGTGCGGCTGCCCAGCAGCAACGTGAGCACCACCTCGCGGAAGCGCGGCGAGTAGAGGTGATGCAAACTTGGGTCCCAGCCCCTCCGGTCCAAATCGAATGCGATCAGCGCGACCTGCTCGGCAACGAGCTCCTGCGCAGCAAGCTTGGCGGCACCCGGCCGCCGTGCCTTGGCAGAGGCCCATGTAGAGTGGTGCGCTGGAGGGACCGCCGCACTTTGTGCGACCGCGATGGCGGCGCGCCCAGCCTCTGTGAAGGAATCGTCGTTGTCCTCTGTAGAGGTGCCTGGCTTGCCGAGTAGCAGCGAGAGCCGTTGCCACGCATCGAGAGGGCCCTTACGGAGCAGCTCGATGTGCTTGTCCCTGACCAGCATCGCCACGATTGCCGGGCCCCGCAAGCTGCAATAGCCTGAAGCAGCCCAGTTCAAAACGTTCGCGACCACATTGGCAGCATCGAGAGGTCGTTTCAGCCTTGCAGTGCGGCAATGTCGGAGCAAGACACTCGTCGCCTCGGTGTGGCCATTGCGCACAGCCGACTCAAGCGGAGCGGCGGTCTGCATGATTGCACCATCCATCAGCAGCTGCGAAAGCAGCACATGGTCCCCAGCCACTGCGGCGGTCCGCAAGCGCACGGATGGGTCGGCAGGCTTGTCGCTGACCTCGTCCGGCACCTCAGCAGGCGGTACTTGGCTGCATTCAGGCGTGAGAAGGCGCTCCAGGTGCCGCGCGAGCGCGATCTCGGTCCCGCACGAGTAGCCGCAAGCACAAAGGCGCATTGTGGCTCGTGTGTCGGCGATGTACTCGCGACAGACGCGACAACCGGCGCCGGGGCTACAACACTGTGTGTGCTAAGAGTCGTGGGTTTTGAGTGCACGAAGCCGCGCCCGGTGCGACGCGCGGCCGCCGCCGTGTGTGCAGAGGTGGGGCGAGGCTTCGGAACCAACACGTGCGCGCTGCGACATCATGCCGGTCAGTCGATCCGCGACGATTGGGCTGTATCGCGATCTGCTGCGCGCCGCACGCGGCTTCAACAACTACAACTTCCGCGAGTATGCGTTGCGCCGCGTGCGCGAGGACGTGCGCGAGGGCAGCACACTCAGTGGCGATGATGCACTCCAGCTCGCCTACGAGCGCGGGCGACAGCAGCTAGCGATGCTGAGAAGGCAATCAGCTATCTCGGCCATGTTCCCACAGGAGAGGCATGCGATGGAAGAGTAACGCAATGCTTCCAGCTGTGTGTGTACGTGCTCGGCCGTGTTGGGCTCCGTTGCACGTTCTCCTAGTTCTCCACACAGGTGCCGTCGCATAAGTGAAGAAATCTCACAGCATGACTTACACAGCATGATTACACTGGCGTATCTGATGATTTCCAACAGAGTCCGTCATCTGTCCATACCCTTCACTTTTGCGGTGAACGTCTTCTCGCGTCATGGCGCGGTGGGCAACAGCTCGTGCGACCCATGGCGCAGGATCGCAGCGAAAGCGCGCGGCACAAAGCGGCGCGGAAAGTCGGTGTCGACGAGCTGGTCGTCGGGCGTTGTGCCAAACCACATGGCGACATAGAAGGGGAAGTGGAGCGTGGCGAGCTTCCAGTCCCGCTCGAGGTCGTCAGCGGTGTAGCCGTTCACACCCTCAGCCAGCAATGCCTTGAGGTACTCGGCCTTCACCTTCGGCTCGAGCGCGGCGCACGTCGGAATGTCGTACCCCTCGATGATCATGAAGCATAGGTCGGCGCATCCCTTGCCTACAGCCGTGTACTGCCAGTCGATGAACGCGGGCGTGCCGTCACCCATCATGAACATGTTGCCCGGCTTCACGTCCCCGTGAACGAACGTGTTCGGCGCCGAAGAGACCGCCGTTTGCACCCAGCCATAGTGAGCGACGATGCGCGCGCCCACCGTGTAGGCCTCCTCGGGCAGCGCGCCGTTGCGCTCGCGCCATTTGGGCTCGAACTGCGGCCAGTACTTGGCGACCGCATCGGACCACCCCGGCTTGAACCAAGCGTCGTCATGCCGCCGGATGCCCAACTCGCCGCTCGTGAGCTTCGGATGATTCCAGAACTTGGCGTGCAGCTTTGCCACGTGGCGCGCGGTGAGGAGCACGCCGGCCTCGTCAAGTTCGGGCGCGAGCACGGCGCCGGGCACGCACAGGTCCTCGAGCAGCACGCCCACCGTCGTCGACGCCTGCGCCTCGTCGAGAAGCGAGCCAAGGTAGCGAGGCACGCGCACGGGTACGCTCGCTGCGAGGCCCGACTCGTAAAAGTGCCACTCGCGGGCGTAGAGCTTGAGGGCGAGGGCGACGGCGTGATCGCCGCCAGTCTCGCACGCGCGCTTGACGATGGCCGTTGGAGGCCGGTCCGAGTCCGGCGCGCCTGCCTTCAGGCCCCCTCCGTACTCAATGTTCACGCGGAAGGTATCGCAGATGTAGCCTCCCTTAAGGTGCTCGCTCGCGATGGTCACGCGTGCGGCCGGGATGCCCTGCTTTTGCAGGGCTGCGAGGACGCGCGACTCCAAGGAGGCGGGCACATCCGTATTCACTTTCTCGCCGGCACGCTTGGACAGGATGTCGCAGATGCCCGTGATGGGGTTAGCTGGGCGGGTGCGCAGCACCTCGGACACCGCCGCGGCCAACGCCTCCTGGACGCCGTGCTCAGCAAGGTACTCGCGACCCGATGGCTTCGACATATTGCCGCCTCTTGTTCAGCACGTATTCATATGTATTTTACGGCAAGACCTGCTATGAATATGGCGGTGGTATTCGCGAAATTGTCGTTTTCATATGCAGTCGCGTCACCAGTTCCTGCCGTTACACAAAACGAGATGTTTCGTCTCGATGTGTGGCGAAGGAGGCTGGTAACTGGTTGGGCTCGACCGCGCGCGACTGGTTGACCCGAGATGTCGGGCTACACGATGTCTTTACTGCCCGATCAGTATGGATGCTATGGACTCATCAACGGGAACGACGGGCGAAACTATAAACATCACCCGTCAGTGAGAAGGGAGTATAAGCTGCCAGAACCACCGCCGCAGGCAGATGCGGCGCCTGCTGAGGCCGGACCTGCCTTTTACGCGAGAGTGCGCAAGTCTTCTTGGAAAGGTGCTGAGGTGGGCACGTTCAGCGCCTTTCCTGAGTACAAGGAGGATCCCTGGGACGCCAAGATTGAAGCTGCCCGAAAACGTTCAGCCGAGATCCGCGCCCTCAAATCAGCCGTAGGCTCCAAGCCATTCAAGCCAACCGCTGCTGATGCGGCTTACAGGCTCTCGAAGGATGCAAAACCTGCGTTCACACCGATAATGAATAGGTCAATCATCTTCCATAACGTGCACAAGCCCAAGTGCTGAGACGTGCAAGGGAGCCAGGGACCGTTAAGCCAGAGTGCAGAGGCTGAAGCATTGCTGGCCAGCGTGGATCTCTGTGATGGGCATGCGGGCGATTGGAATTGGCATGGACAGCGATTTGGAGATATGTGTACGTTGCATGCGAGCTCTCGAACGCTTATACCTCTTGATCCGGCGCGTGCTTGGACGCCGGTCTCTTTTAGGTCTCTTGTTAGTAAGTACGATCACTGAACACTTTGGTCTTTGCGCTCCTCACACCGCTGCTCAAAGCGGTCTCACACTTTGACGTACCGGTACATACATGTACTTGCACTTAGACGCGACGAAACCGCGGGGACATCACCGTCACTCTGGAGAGGATGAGAGGCGACAAGTCGGCCACTGTGAGCCCTGACGCGACAACTATCGTAACGAAGTTTACTATCGTGTTAGCGTATGAGCCTTCCCCGAAATGCGACGTTGTTCACTGCAGTTGTTCACAACACGATCGCAATCGCAGAGCCAAGACTCTCGTCTTGGCGTCATGTCGCTTCCACGTCTTCGTGGTACTCGTGAGCGCTACGCCGAGCTCGACGACTCCTCCGTCGTGCTTATCCCAGCGAAGCCGACGTCGGTGCTGCTGCCGGAGCACTTTTGCGAGCCGCTCTCCCAGCTTCGCTACCCGGTGCGCCTCGACTTCTCGCACGAGCGCTTCCGCCTGCGCTCCATGCAGGCGCTTTCGCAGCTCAAGGACACGGCGCTCGTCGATATTGATCTGAGCGACAACGAGCTGCGCTCGATCTCGGAGCTCAACCGGTTCCCGGCGCTCAAGTCGCTGGTTGCGAGCCGAAATGCACTCGAGAGCGGACCCGGTGTGGCGCTCGCCGTGCATCGGCTGACGCGGCTCGACTTGAGCGGCAACCAGCTCACGGTGGTTCCCACGCTCAAGGAGCTGCCGCTGCTGCAGATTCTTAACCTGAGCCGGAACTTGATCCGAGACGGCTGGGAGGAGATCGGGCGCTGCCAGGGGCTGCAGGCGCTCGACGTGTCGGAGAACGCATTTGACTGGAGCGCCGAGACGGGCGAGCTGAGGCGTGCTATGGCAGTGCTGCGCGGGCTCAAGCGGCTGCGCGTGCTGAACCTCAGCCATACGCCCGCCGCGAGCCAGCGCGGCTACCGAGGCTGGGTGGTGGCCAACGCGCGGAAGCTCGAGCTACTCGATGATGCGCCTGTGACAGAGGCGGAGCGTATGGGCGAGGATGACAAGAACTCGGCGCTCGACGATGATGCCTCCTCCGTCGCGAGCAGCGCCGTCGCGAGCAGCTGGCTCTCCGGCTTCTCCGGCGTCTCGAGCCGCTCAACACAGCGAGAGAAGCCGGAGGGCGGCCGGTATTCGTCAGCGGCAGCACCAGCTGCTTTGTCGACGGCGCCGTCTGCGGCTGCGCCGGGGCACACGTTGGCGCCCACATTTGGAAGGGACGTCGAGCTGATCCTGCGGCGTGAGGGCGGCCTTCTGCCGCGGCTTGTGCAGGAGTGCACGCGCCACGTCCAGGAGCGGACTGGTGGCGAGGCGGGCCGTGTGCCTGCCGGGACTGCGCTCACCGCGGAGGGCCACCCGTCGGCCGTGCTAGCGCTGCGCCATGCCTTCGAGATCTCGCCCGAACGAGGTATCGCCGCGCTGCGTGAGAGCGTCGTACCGAGCGGTGGGAGCAGTGGGGACGACGACGAGAGCGAGTTGCGCGATGGCGACGTGCGCGCGAGCTGCTCGCTGCTGCGTGCCTTCTTGATCGAATTGCCGCAGCCGCTCATTCCGAACGAGCTCTTCCTTCCTCTTCTCGAGACGACCAAGGCATGGGCGCCTACCGTGGTCGAGCACCGGCAGCACGAGGTGAGTGCCTCCCATGGCTCCCTTGGATGGTCCCTGGATGTTTTGTTTCGATGGTCCCTTGGCCCTTGCATAGTGGTGAGAGCCACCGAGTGCCTTGGAGTGCCTCTGGCTGCAATCGAGTGCCACTGAGGGAGGCGGGTCACCGCAGGAGCGTGCGGTGCGGCTCGAGGAGATCATGATGCCCTACCTCGCCGAGAGCCACCGCATCCTGCTCGAGCACCTGCTGTGCTTCCTGGTGAACGCGGCGCGCCCGTACTGGGCGGAGACGCCCGACTACCGTCAGCATCTGGCGCGTGTGTGGGCGCCCTGCATTCTGCGCGCGCCCGCACGCATCATGTCCAAGTTCCAAGGGCGCGTGGTGGATGTGATGGGCATGTGTGTTCTGACCCTCCTTGAGGCTCGCGCCGGCCCGGGCGCCCACTACGGCGCTCGTGACGGTGACCACTACGGCGCGAGCGCTGGCGAAGGCTCGGGTGGTGTGGGCGATGGCCAGGGAGGTACGCGCTGTAGCAGTGCGCGTGAGCAACTCCTCGTGAGGCTGGGCGAAGAGGAGGGCGAAGAGCACTTCGAGTCATGCGCACCGGCGGCGGCGGGCGCGCTGGGCGTGGCGGGCGGTGTGGCGGGCGGCCCGACGGAGCGTAGCAGCCCTAAGCAGGCGTCGCCACGACGAGCGGCCGGCGCGCTGGGCAACGAGGCACGTGCGCGCGGCGGCGGCACGCGCGGCGGCGGCGGCACTCGCAGTGACGGCGGCACTCGCAGTGACGCAGGCGACGCTGCACAGCGGAGCCTACTCGAATCACTCGCTCAGTTGGAGAGCCCACCACGGCGCCCGAACGCCGACGCGTACGCCGCGCAGCTCGCCGAGGAGTTGTGGATGGATCGGGAGACCAGCGCTGACGCGCTCACCGAATTGGATCCGGACGAGGCGATCTCCCCAGGGACGAGGCCCTTTGAGATGGGACGAACCCTCTTCAGCAGGGACGAGGAGGACGATGACGAAGCAAGCTGGGTGGATGGACAACTCACGCCGCCGCCGCCGCCGCCGCCGCCGCCGCCGCCGCAGCAGCAGCAGCAGCAGCAGCAACGCGTCATGATGTCGCCTCCGCGCGCCACGATTCCCCCCAGCGTGCCCGACGACGATGGAGCCTCTTCCATTCTGGACAGCGTCTACCGGATGGATAGCGTCTCTCTCCTCGATGAGCCGATCCAACGACCAACGGCAGGGCATGCAGCGTACCTACCAGAGCCGGTGGCGCCGGCGGTGGGTAGTGCGCCGATGATGCCCACGATGGCGCCGCCGTCGCGGCCGCCGCCCGCGCCTTCATTGACGCCTCCTCGAATGCCGTCAGCGTTGTCAGCGATGGCGCGCACAGTGCCTCTTGACCACTCGTCCCAGCAGGCTCGGTGTGGTCCTTTGATTGCTGCAGACTTGGCACAGCTGTACACTTCCCCGCCCCATCACCCTCCGCCGCCGTCGCAGTACCCGCCGCCCTCCGGACATCACCACCTGCAGGAGCAGCATCATCAGCACTACCCGGGCCAGTTTGCGCCGATGGCCGGGCAAAGCTACCCGCCAACACCTGGCCACTACCCGCCACCCATGCAGGGCCACCTTCCATCACACTCCGCACTGGTTCCTGTCGGCGGCGGCATGGGCTATGGCGGCAGGGGCGGCGGCGGCATGGGTGGCGGCGGCATGGGTGGCGGCGGCATGAGCGGCATGGGCGGCACGCTCGCACTAGACCACACGGACGCTTGCAGCTGGACTGAGTCGGAGGCGTCTCGTCGCACAGTCTCCTCCCACAAGATGGCGCTCGCCGCCTCCGCCGCCCTTGAAGCCAAGGAGAGCGAAGCGGGTAGGCTACGTGCAAAGGCGCAGCGGCTACTCCGTGAACGTTCACAGCTCGCGAGCGAGCTCGAGGGGTTGCAGGAGACGCTTGGTCGGATGGAGCGCGCAATCAGCCGCACAAACGAGCAAACGGCCGCCCTGCAGGCAGAGAGCGCGCGCGGCAGCCATTCAGACCTTCGGCGGCACGCCATGCAGCTGAGCACACTGGCGAAGGCGATGCGGCGAGAAAAGCAAAGGCGACTGGCCGCCAGGACGGAGGTGGGCATGCTGCAGAAGCAGTTGGTCAAGAAGCGCGCGCAGCGTGACGCACTCGCCCAGCGCAAGACAGAGCTGACAAGCGCAAAGGAAGCGGCCAGGCAACGGCAAGCCACAGCGGAGGCGACATTGGCCGAGGCGGCGAGGCTGCGTCGTCAAGCTGAGGCGTGTGAAGCTGAACTGCGCACGCCCGAGCACTCACCGCGAGAGGCGGCCGCTGCGATGGGGCGGCGCACCCGTGAGCTCGAGGAGGAGCTCGAGCGGTTGCAGCAGGCCATCGGGCGGGTGCAGTTTCAGCAGCAGCAGCAGCAGCAGCAGCAGCAGCAGCAGCAGCAGCAGCAGCAGCAGCAGCAGCAGCAGCAGCAGCAGCAGGCGGGGAGAGCAGGATCGTCTCCCCCAGGCCCGCGGGGAGACGGTGGTGGCGGCGGTGGTGGTCGTGGTGCCGCTGCTGTTGCGGCGGCGGCGCGAAATTCGGCACGGCAGCAGGCGACTTATGAGCGCCATACTGAGCACCAGCGGCTCCTGGAGGCTCTGGCCGCCGAATCCCGTGCCCGTGACCAGCAAGCCGCCGCCATCGCCGCCGCCATCGAGCATTGGCGAAAGGCGGCAGGTCGGCTCCAGGCGGAGTTGCGCCCGTTGCGTGCGCTCCGAGCCTACGGGCCGACGGGAGCAGCCGAGCTGCGAAGCGAGCCGGCTGGCGTCGCGGAGGACTTTGCTGATGGCGAGGCGCTGTTGGAGGCTGCCAGATGGCACGCGGAGGCGCGCGCGTTCGCGGCGGAGACGCGCCGTGTCGAGCGCGCGCAGTTGGTGCTCCAGCGCGAGTGCGACGCCGAGCGCGAGGGCTGGCGCGACTTTCGTGAGCAGGTCTCCGGCCGCTTCCCTGGCGCCTTGTTGGGCAGAAGCAGCTCCGAGGCCGAGGAGCTCGAGCGCGTGCAGGCGTCGCTCGCGCAGAGCCGCACGGAGGCGGGGGACCTGATGAAGAGTGAGAAGACGATCCGGCTGCAGCTCGAGCAAGCCGGCAGGCGGCTGCAAGCGATGAACGAGATGGCGGCCGAGCTTGAGGCGGTCGTTTAGACGAAAGGGCGCCACACGTTGACGTTCCGGGCGGTGTAGGGCGGTGCTCGGTGCTCGGCCGCTAGGGTCGTTCACAGGAGAGACGAGAGAGCGCCAGGTCTCGGGCGCCGCACGGTTTGAAGATTCCCCGAGGTGTCTTGCAGTCTCTCAGGGTCAGGCCAGACAAGTGTCGGAACCGTGAGCGTTGCTTCCCGACAAGATTTGTGATATTCGCCTCGATCTGCTGCGTTTTGTGTCAAATAACGCAAAATGTTTTACTCCAGCACGGAGGTACGAGTCGCAATCCGCCGCGACGTGCCGCGACCCGACCGCCACAGACCCTTACCCCTTAGTTCGGCGCGCTGGCACGCGACAGTCTTGGTCGCTAGCTCAGTCCGCCTTCTTCGCGGCGACGGGCTTGGGGTCGGCCTCAGCCTCCTCGTCCGACTCACCCTCGTACACGTCGCGCGCGCTGTCGTGCCACTCCGTTGACTCTGTCAGCTTGACCAGGATGATGTTGATGAGCATGCAGAACCACACGTAGTGCAGAAGCTGCAGCGTGCTGAGCAGCGCGGTGGCCTCCCAGTAGACGGGCAGGCACTCGTGCGAGCCCCAGCCCATCTCGTCGAACGACCTGCGGACGTCGAAGGAGCCGTCGCCCAGCAGAGCACCTTTGACGTGGCCGCGACCGAAGCCATCGCTCTTGCGCGCCTTGTCATAGCCGGCCATGCACACGGTGTACCTAGGCTCGCAGGTCGTGGGGACGACCTGATGGGCGATGGCTTGCGGCGCCAAGGCCACCTCGCGCGGCGCGCAGATGACCCCGCGGAAGAGGAGCAGCCCGAAGAGGTAGAAGCGGCAGTGAACCCAGGTGTACACTGTGAGGACGTAATCGAGCTCTACGAGGAAGAGGCCCTTGGGTCCCTCGAGCTGGCAGTAGTTGAAGATCTTGAGCAGGTCGAGCGGCACGTCGGAGGCGTCGTGCACGAAGAGCACGATCGTGCCGATCTTGGTGTAGTTGTAGTGGTACGAGACGCCGACGAGCGCGATGGTCACTACGTGGTGCAGGTACATAACGAAGTAGTCCTTGTGGCGCTCCTCGAGGAATCGATGGCCGAAGCACGTGTCGATCCAGATGGCCATCTGGAGCACATAGAGTAGTTGGATGGACTGGGGAGTCTGTGCGCACAGGCCGTTCTGCGCGTGCGGGTGCGGCACCCACAGGTGCGCGTAGTTTGAGTACCAGGAGACAGTCTCGCCTCCCTCATAGAAGAGAATGTACGCCTCGAGCGACGTCATCGACACGTGGATCGCTAGCTGCCACATCTGGTCACGAAACTTGTGCAAGCTTTTCAGCTTCTTAAGCGGATCGCCCGGGAAAAGGTATCGAGAGACCACGGAGCCTACGGCGACCGAGACGTGCTTCACGAGGAGGATGGTGGCGAAGACGGCGACGATCGCGCCCGCGAGCGCGAGCGACGCGGTGCGCGGCGGCACTGAACCCAGCCCGTAAGAGCTCCCCTTTCCGAGCACAAAGAAGACTGCGACCACCTGCACCATCGAGGCGGAGCCACCAGAGTTGCGCCGTGAGGAACATTGCAACACTCAGGGCATCATCGCAGACGCGGCTCCGTGGCACTCAGTGCGGCGTGCCTCGACGAAGAAGATGGCCGTAAAGGCGAAGTCCGCGTACGGGTTGATGATGATTTTTCGCGCACGCTTTCGCCGATCGCTGAGCGTGGAGTCGGAGGAGGACCTCTCCATTTTGCCGCGCGCGTGCGAATGGTGTGCGTCGAAGAGTAAGAGTTCCTTCTGTTGAGTTGTGCCAGTCCGTTCATGCTCACGCCAATGGCCCAAAAGGCCCGCCATGCTCCCAGTGTGGAAGCATTCCATTTTCCCACACCACCGCGTACGCGTGATCCCATTCTTCACCGAATTCCTGACGCTCGTTTTTCGCATTGCAGGTGATGCTCTCACGGCGCGAAGCCCACCAGCGGGTCCGGCAGCGCGCTAGGTGGCGCGCGTCCGGATCCCTGCAGGCTTACTTTCGCGCACCGCGGCGCTCCTCGTTCGGTTCCAACGGTGGCCACCTCACTAACGCCTGCCGGCCGTCTCCCACCCTTGCAGTTGCGGTTGTGTTTGAGTGACTGCCGAAAGCATGCCGGGGGGAGCCCATGAGAACATGCGGGGCTGGAGTCCCGAGGAGGACGGGCTTTTGCTCGACCTGATCCAGGTGCACAGCCGCATCACCCCCCATGACAGCCCCAAGCCCCCAGATCTGGGACTACCTGCCGGCGCTTGGTTTTTTCCAATGGGGGTCTGGGCCTGTCTCACTCCCGTCCGAACCGAATCCTCCCGCGGTCGCAGAAATCGGGCAAGCGCTGGAAACTGATCGCCGAGGCGCTAGTCGATCACACGTCGGGCCACGAGCGCACCCCCGCGATGGTGCGCAACCGCTACCTGCGCATCGAGCGCGGCCGAGAGCTGACAGAGCAAGGGAAATCGAAAAACCGCTGCGGCCAGTGCGGCCAGCTCAAGCGCGGGCACGTGTGTCAGGCGCCGCGTGCGCTCGTGAGCACCTCCTACCAGGCGCAAGAGGCGCAGCACGAGGTCCATCGGTTGCGCGTTGGCGACCCCTTTGGCGCCGGCATCAACATCGGCAGCGCCGGTGGCCTCAACATCGGCAGCGGCGGCGGCCTCAACATGGTGGCCATCGGCCAGCATGTGGCGCCGAATGACCCCACGTATGGCGTGCCCACCTTGATGGTCACGGCTGCGCCACAGGCTCATCACTGGGGGATCGGAGGGGTGGTGCCCTCTAACGCGAACCCTGCGTCAGCGGCGCCCGCCGCGGCGCCCGACTCGGCAGCCTTCGGTCCCCCGATGCTGCGTCCTCAGGAGTCGATGGATCTGCTCGCATTCGTGGCTGAGCACGCCACGCAGCCCGCGCAGAAGACCGAGGTGCCCTCGATCGACGACGACGAGCTTCCGAGCATGGGGTTGAGCGGCGAGCTCCCGCCTGCCCCCGCAGCACCTGCCCCAGCAGGCGGAGGTCACTTTGGAAGCGCCGCCACCGCCGGCGGCATCAGCCTGAGCTTCGGCGGTGGCGGTGTGGGCTTCGGCGGCATGGGCGGCGGCACGATCTCATTCGACGCGGGCGGCGTGGGCGGCAGGGGTGCCCAGCCGCCCTACGTGGGCGCCGGCGTTTGGCGCGCGAGCTCGGGTTCGTTTGGGCTGGGCGCGCCTGTTCTCAGCACGACGCCCTCTCTCTCGGGAGCCTCGCCGCTGCCGATGGCGCCCGGCGGCCTCGCTGCCGCCCTCTCGCCGGCGGGGATGGCTGCCGCGGGCTCGCTCGCGGCGCACCCCGGGGTGCCGACCGCTTTTGGCGGCGGTGGCACGTACGTCGATATCGGGCTGCAGCTGCAGCATGATGTGCAACAGCTGCAGCAGATGCAGCTGCAGCTGCAGCAGCAGCAGCTGCAGCAGCAGCAGCTGCTGCTGCCTCCGCTTCAGCCTCCGCAGCAGCCTCCGCAGCAGCCTCCGCAGCAGTTCGTGAAGAGTGCTGTAGGCTCTGCCACAGATGAGACGCATTATGTGCCCTCGTCGGCGCCATCAAACTCAAGCGAAGACGCGACATCGCCTGAAGGTGCCTATGTGTGCACTGGCGGCGTGGCAGCGGCTATGCTACATGCAGGCAGCCTGCCCGCGGCCGGCAGCTTCAAGGGTGAGCTCGTCGGGAGCACGGACAGCTTGTCGACCTCGAGCAACTCCTCTGTCAGCAACGTCGAGGTATGAATGCCGTCCAGGAGTGATCACCGTCCACGAGTGATCGCCGTCGCGTCGCTCGCTGACAGATCACCTGAGCCTCGCCCGCTCCCGAACGCGGTCCGTGTGACCGCCCGAGGATCCCCCGGCTGCCCTGTTTGATGCGGGAGGGGACGTCACTGCGGGTTGGGTGGGGTCAGTCGTCCTCTTGTGAGCGTGCAGTCGAAAGCATGCTACATGCTACGTCGAAGGCAAGTCATCAGGGCTCGAGAACAGGTCCATGGGTGGAGGGAGTCATGGGCGGATGCACATGGAGTCATGGGGGTAGAATGGGATCACATGGGTGGAGTCGTCGTGGGTAAGGGTATGCGCAATCGGCAATGCCGCCGGCCGTTGGTTAACGCGCCAGAGCAAGGCAGCAGGCTCTGCGAGACCGCTAGCGAGCTCGTGCGGACGCGCGCGAGACGCGACTTATGTATGCAATATTATGATTATTATACATAAGTCGCAATACACATCGCACGAAACGATGGAGGCTATCGATTTACTAGCGTAGCGATCACGTGATCCTGATCGCCGATCCGTTCATCCCCTCATATTAAGCATCGCGCCGCGCCGGCGATCGCGTTTTAGTGCGGTGGGATAACTGCGCACGGGTGTCATGATCTCCGTCGACTGTCCGCTGGCGCTGCATGACGCGGCGTGTAGTCGCGACTCCTTCTGCTTCTCATCTGGCCTCGCATCTGGCCATCCCAGCAGTGCTCCGGCAGCTTCGGCTCGTACAAGCGGGTGAAGTTGCACCGCCCCCCCGAGCTGCTCCGGTGCGCCCCTTTGCTCTCCCAGCACTCGCACTTGGTACAGCCCATGTCCGGTACGCCCCCGCCGTTGGTCGCGTTGTCGTACGCGGACGAGGGCGGCAATTGCAGGTCGAGGGCGCAAGCCTGCTGGCCACGCGCGTGTGCACACTGGCCGGGTGGGCAGGGTGGCCCCGCACACTGCAGCCGCATGTGCACGTACGGTGCGCGCCGCCAGAGCCGCTCGGTGCGCCCTGTGAGCCATGCGAGCTGATCCCAAGGCACTCGGTGCGCGATGAGGAGACGGCGCAGATCACAAACCTCCACAAACGCATCGGCCCACGCAAGATATTTCGGCAGAGCCACGTAGCGAAGGGTAGGATGGGCGCTCAGCCAGTAGCCGAGGTTGACGTCCTGGGGCACGCGCTCTAGGGCATGCGCGGCCCGTTTGCTGCCACCGCCGCCGACGCTACTGCCGCCCTCGGCGCCGGCGTCGGCGCCGGCGCCGCTGACGCCGCTGCTGTCGCCGCCAGCACTGCCACCCACGTCCGCGCTCACCACATCGCCCGCTCCGGCGAGACGAGCTGCCCTGGCGGTGTCGCTCTGAAAGCGCTCCGAGCGCACGAGCCAGCGCACCACCGGCGCCGAGAGCATCACCAACGGCCCTTTGGTGAACGCAAAGGGACCGACACACCGCTCCTGGCCCGGCGAGGCGCTCGCTGCCTCACGATCCACACCCTTGCCATTTGGCTTTGGCAGCCAGCCTGCTCCGGTCGGGCTGCAGTTCCGGTAGGACGCCTGCGCGCCGAAGAGTGCGCCGCGCATCGACCGCCAGTAGGCCGTCGCCATCATTTTCTCGGTGCGCCAGCTGTAATAATCGAATCGGCCAGCGTACCACGCATCCCTGCCCGAGAGCGACGGCGAGTGAAGTAGCGTCCATGCGTACGTGAGGAGCGCGTGCGGCTGGACGAAGACGTCGTCGTCGGCGAGCGCGATCGCGGGCTCCAGCTGCGTCGACGCGTAGCGCACAAAGTGCATCGTCTTCGCATACAGTGAATATGTCGAGTAGGTTGCCACCGTTCCTCTCACGCGCCGAGAGCCGGTTTGCTTGGATTGCCGCTGTTCTTCCACAGCGGTCGACAGCACATCAGGGCGACCAGCGTCCTCGGCACCATTGCCAACCACAAACAGCACGCGTGCCGCGCCAGCGTGCGGACCGGAGCGCAACGCTCGAAGCCAAGTACACCGCAGCGCATCGCGTCGTCCAATCAAGGCGCTTACAAGCCCGATGAGCAAATACGGTGCGGTTGGCCGCGGCGGAGGCTGCAACGCCCGCTCATGGGGCGGTTCGGTCCGGCGAGTCAGCATCTTGGGCAACGTGTCGATCGGGTCGATCGACATCGGTACGATGCGGCTTCGATTCGACTTGGAACTAATTGTGGGCCGCCAGCCCCCCTTACGAAGTTCCCCCACAGTCTTCTGTGGAATCGGCTCGTCTCTGCATTTTGTCGATTTTGAAGAAGTTTCAAGGAAACATCCGCATCGCGACTGCCGCTCGCGCGGCGCTTGCCCCGAATGGAGGCTTTCTTGTTCGCTCTCTTGCAACCCGCGGCGCTCGTCGTGCAGTCGGGCGGCCGCTCGCTCGGCACGCTCAAGGTCAGTGACGTGGGCCTGGGCACCCTCAACCTCCCATTGGGAGACGAGAAGCCACCGGCGGCTGCTGAGGCGCTGGCCGCTGCCATCGGTGCCGGATGCAACTTTGTAGACACGGCGGAGGCCTACGGATTTGGCGTGTCCGAGCGACAGACGCGTTGGGCTGCGGAGCAGGCTGGCGTCAAGATCGGATGCGGGAAGGGTGAGCTGCAGGTTGCAACGAAATTCGCTCCTGTGCCCTGGCGCCCCGGTGCGGAGTCGGTCGTTGAGGCATGCCGGCAGAGTGCGGAGCGCCTCGGCGTTAAGACGATTCCTTTGTACCAGATTCACTTCCCTGACATCATACAGCCGTTCTCGGCGTTAGGGTTGAGTCGTCGCAAGGACGAGGAGTACTGGATGGGGTTGGCGAGGTGCTATGAGGAGGGCCTCGCAGCCAATGTTGCAGTCTGCAACTACGGGCCAACCATGGTCACACGCGTGCACGAGTTCCTCGCCAAGCGCAACATTCCACTCGCAAGCAACCAAATCAACTTCTCGCTCCTCTATCGCAAGGCGTCGGCGGCTACGGTGGAGCGCTGCGCCGAGCTCGACGTGCCAGTGATCGCTTACTTCCCACTCGCCAACGGCCTCCTCGCGGGCCGGTACGACGCCGACAGCATGCCCAGGTTCCCAAAGTCGCTGACGATGAAGAAGTATGTGGTCGGCGGTACCGAAGGGTACGGCGCGGGCTACCTGCCCCTCCTCACGGAGCTACGGCGCGTAGCGGCTGCTAGGGGTAAGACGGTCGCTCAGGTGAGCCTCAACTGGTGCGTGTGCAAGGGTGCCATCCCCATTCCCGGAGCGCGTGATGGCGCGATGGCGTCCGACAATCTCGGCTCGATGGGATGGCGCCTGGACGACGCCGAGGTGCGCGCGCTGGAACGGGCGGCGGATGCGATCGGCTTCGAGTTCTCGTCCGGAGGGTTCAAGCTTGAGTAGTGTGTCAAGGACAGCAGGGCGACCCGATTGACAGCTATTCAATTCACAGCCATGTTTTATTCAATTCACAGCTTTAGGCGTTTCCCCTCGGAGCAAGCATGCGAATGACACCCAAGTCACGCAAGACGGCGTCGCTGCCGTCGCTTGACCGGTCATCCACGGCGGCGTCGACGACCAATACGCCGACCTCCGCCGGTCAACACGTCCTGCAATGGTTGCCGCCGCAGCTGCTGAAGGAGGACGCGCGGCTGAAGCAGGCCACAAGCGCGGTCAACTCGGTGATCATGGCATCCTGGCTGTCGGAATTCGATTCGCAGAGCGCGATGAAGAGCCCCGCGCTCTTCATCGAGATGCAGCTGCGGCAGGCGATTGCGGCCACCTCGGGCGGGCGCCGTCCCGACCGCTTTCGCACAGCGTGCGTGTGCGAGTGCCTATTGAGGCTGCCCGCCGCAGCGGGCAACTTTGCGGGCGTGCTGCAGCTGCTGCGCACGGAGCTGCTGCACGCCGTGTACGTCAACCACGAGGACATCGAGCGTCGGCGCCGGCGCATCGACGCGCAGTCGCTGCTCGAATGCAAGACGTACTTCGACGAGGTTGCGGTGCTGCACGCGCGGATCTCCGACCTGGAAGAGCAGCTTGCAGACTGGCACCGCACGAAGCAGGAGCTCGCGCAGGACGTGGACGGGCGCAACGAGCTGCTCCGGCTCGCGCTCAACCGCTGGAACATGGTGCTCAGCACCGTCAAGTCGGAGGCCTTGCGGGAAAAGGCGGAGGTGCAGGACACCGCCAAGAAGCTCTCTGCACTCCTCGATTCGATGCAGCAGCACTCGCGCGCGATCGACGAGCTGCAGCGGCTCTCGCTGCTCGACCCCATGAACCGGTTGCACGCGCAGGTGGGCGCGCTCGGCGCGGGCACACGCCACAAGGTGCTCGTCGCCCTCCTCGATTCGTACGGCCGAAGCACACTCGGCAAGGCAGCGGACGATGAGCGCATTGGCGTGCTGCACAAGCTCCTGAGCGGCATGGAGTTGGACGAGCGGCGAGCTCTCGTGCTGCGGTTGGCGGCCCACGAGGGGCTCGTGGGCGCCCTGCCGCCCATGCTCGCCGCCCTCTTCTCCGGGATGAGAACCGACGATGCCGAGGCTCATTTGATCGAGCAATGCCGCTGGCACGCGAGCCGCCTGCCCGAGGGCGCCAAATGGCGATTCCGTCAGGCGCTCGAGCAGCAGCTGCACGATGAGGCGGTGCCGGCCGAGCACGCAAAGAGCACGAGCACACAGGCGGGTCCTGGGCTGCGCATCTACGCCGACGCGAGCGCCCAGTGCGGCGCCAAGGACGTCAACGACCACGCAGATCTGCTGGCGGCGGTGGCGGCTGAGGTGGGTCCCGCCGCCGTTCATTCGCTGCCGCTCGCCCTAGTGGCAATGGACGACGAGTACAAGAAGGGCAGGGGCGCGTTCGATGAGCTCGCGCTGCGCCCGCTCGTCAAGGCACTCGAACTCGAGATTGCCAAGCTGCGAGGTGCGCGACGCGACAAGGCCGCCGATGCGATGCGCGCCCGCGCGGCGGCGCCCGACTCATCGCCCCCGGGGGCAGGGCATAGGCCATAGTCGATACGGCGTTCGCACTCGGCGCAGTACCACATAAATGTGCGTGCAATGCGTCTCCGCTAGCTCCGAGGACCCCTGGACGCCCCGCCTCTCGCCTGATCACTGTCGGCGGCGCACGTGTGGCGACGAGAGTGGCAGTTATTGCTTCCGCGTTAGATCCGGACAGAGGCACCCCGAGGTAACCCCGAGAGTCGCCGCCCGCGCCGGCGCGGGCGCGCCGGCCGCGATCACTCTTAACCGGCGAGCTTTGCGGCTCCCGTCCGGCCGCGGCCTCCCGGGCGGGCGCGCAGCAGGACCACAGCGCACAGGCCGTGCGGCAGGAGGAGGAGCGGCCAGCGGAGCGCCAGCGCGGCCGCCCGCACGCGCCACCCTCACACTGACAGGTGCCGCGGCCTCCGGCGGGTCGACTCATACGAATCATATATACGTCATGACTCATAGATAGTGTGGAGTCAATCGCCGTACCCGCAGTAACGTTTGAAGTACTCACCCGTTCGTAGTCGGTAGTGTATAACAGAAACACGTGCGGGCAGCCGCGCGCGCCGCCGGTCGATAATCCAAAACACACGACGCGAGAAGAGATGCGCACCGCCTTTCGCGCGCTCCCCGGCATCGCCGAGCGGACGTATGTCAACCGGCGCGCGCGAACGCGCCTCGGGCATCCCCCTCCCCTCCACATGCTTCTGGGCGTACGGCACCACACGAGTTACGTCACCGGTCCTCCGCGCCAAAGAACATGCCCTAAACATGCGAGCGCGACAATGAGCGCCATGGCGAGCGCCGCCCCTCCCATCAGTCAGTCTGCCCCGGGGTGCGCTTGTCCTTGAGCGCGGCAGCGTACACCCACACGCTCGTCACGTTGTTAGGGTACGCGTGCACGTACGCGGCGATGGCAAACTGGATCTTGGGACCATCGACCAGGTAGAGTCGCGTATGTTGGAGCTGCTGGATAAGTGCATCAAGGTCGGGCGCCGGGTTCTCCGGGTTGGTGTCCAGCGGCGCGGCCAGAGACGTGTTCAGCGGGAAGCCTTGGAGCCCGAAGGTGGCCATCACCTTCTCGAGCTTGTCGTCGTGCACCGCCTGCGAGATCTCTGCGCCGCCGCTCGCCGCCGCTTCGAAGCGCTTGAGGATCTCCTTGAGGGTTCGCGAGACAGAGCTGTTCCAGTCGGTGGGCCGATGGCCGCGCGCGTCCTCGAACTCCTTGCGCAGTCGCTCCTCAACCTCGGACTCGAGATTAGCGCGGTACTCCTCGGCGGTGCGACGGTACTCGAGTTGGTCGGGCACCTGGAGCGACTGCAGCGTCTTTGGCGCTTTGAAGCCCCTGGCAAGGCTGGTCGCGACGCCCTCGGGGGCGAAGAAGGGCTTCCAGCACTTTGGATCGTTGAAGATCCAGGACATCTCGGCGGGGCGCTCAAACAGCTGGATGTTGGCCCACAGGTTGTTGTCGTCAAAGACACAGCCGACGGTGAGCAGGGGACATGCCGAGAGAGGCTCGGTGCGCGCCCCACGCGGGTCCGGGTCGCGCGCGTACACCATGTTTCGGTTCGCGTCCCACAGCTTGATGTCGGGCCCGTCCCGCGTGAGCACGTAATACACCTCGCCTTCGGGCATCTGATCGCCGATGACCACGTACGCCTTCTTGCCGATGCCGAGGAACAGGTTGCACAGCAGCAGCGCGTGCTCTTCGGTGTCGCCCGCGCACAGGTCGAGGAAGGAGCGCGTCGTGTTCCACACGTCGAGCGCCACGCCGAGCGCCGAGTCGTCCAAAAATGGGATGCAGCTGACGAAGCGGAGCAGGGTGCGCTCATCACGGGGGAGCAGGTCGGCTGCCGGCGGCGGCTGCGGGCGCACGAAGCGGCACACGAGCGCCTTCTCCCCGGTGGCCGTGGGGGCGAAGACGGTGATCGGTCGCTCGCGATGGCGCGCGGCCGGCGGGGTGAGCCGCTTGCAATCCTTGCTCCAGTTGATCGAGAAGTCGCCCATCTCCTGGTCCGCTCGAGAGAAGCGCGGAGGCGATTTCTCGACGAGCTTGGGCAGCAGGGGGTTGATGGTGACGAAGAGCTGGAGCGCGGCGTTGGGCACGAGCTTGCGCGAGCTCGAGCGCGCGTCCTTGACGTAGCCGAGCAAGATCGGCGGCAGATCGAGGGAGAAGACCCCCTTGACCTCGCCCGCGCGGTACAGGCTCGCAAACGGCAGCGTGAACGAGCCGAGCCAGCGCTGCTCCTCGCGCAGTGTGCGCACGCTCGTGTCGCGAGGGTCGCTCGAGACACCTTCGGAGCGGTCGAAAAGGTTGAAGGTCACGTCCGCCTTCAGGTTGAGCACCGCCGACTGGTCGAACGTCTCGCCCGCAGGCAGCGTGAGCGGGAAGGAGAAGCGCTGGTTGAACATGGGCGATGAGCCCGCCTTGACGTCGGTGCGCATAGTGCGGCCCTGGAAGGCGATCTCGACGAACAGCCGAGTGCGGTTTGCGTCGGCCGCCGAGCCGGCTCGTATTGGCAGGTCCACGCCCTGCTGGACAGCGACCTCGACTGTGCGCGGCACGTCCTTCGCGACGTCGCCGGGCTTGCGCTTCATCGGCATCGGGCGCAGCTTGCGATGGGAGGCGAAGGCCTTCTCGAGAATCTCGTTCAGATTGAACTTGAAGAATTCGACCTCGCGCAGCGGCTCGCGCACCACGTCTTTGGTCGTGAGCACGAATAGGTTGCCCGTCTTGGCGCGTTGCTGGCGCGCGACGACGCCCTTGGCCCACGAGCGTACGCGGTTCTTGTGCTTCGTCTGGTCCTCAAGCACTTCCTCCTCCTCGCGCGCACTCGCGCTCGTCGCGAGGCCGGTGAGAAGGTCTCGCTGCGCTGCCGACATCTCGGCATCCCGGAGAGGCACCCCACGCTCGGTCTGTGAGAGAAGGAGCCAATCGCCCGGCCGGTCGCGCCGGATCTGGAGGAGCTGCAACCGGTCCGAGAGGAACCAATCTTTGACCAGCTGCAGCTCCTTGGCGAACCGGAAGGCGCGGAAGCCGCGCGCGCGCGCGCCGCCGCGCGAGAGCAACGCGAAGAGCGGCACGTCCGACGGCGCGTTTGGGTCGAGGTCCTCAGCGCGGACGTGCTCGCGCACACGCATCATGTCAAGGGACCCAAACGCGCTGCCGGTGTCGCCGCGGGCCACTGAGGCCGTGTACGAGGCCGACGGCACCGACGGTGAGCCCGCGCGCGCGGGTGGGGTGGCCCAGGCCACGGAGACATTGACCTGGCCGCACAGGCATCGAATGGGATGCAAGGCCACCTCGCCCTCGTGCCGGGGCTTCTCATCCGGCGCGCGCTTCGTCTCGCCAAAGGGGCGCTCCGACGCAAACGAGTATTGCTCCCAGCGCGGTGCGGCGGGCGAGGCGGCGGCGGGCACAGCGAGGAAGACTTCAGAGAGCAGCGAGTCTGCAAAGCCCGACCACTTGCGCTGCCAGAGCTGTAGCGAGAGCGTACGTGGCGCCTGGAGCATCTGCAGCTGCACGCACGTGTTGAAGCGGCAGCAAAAGTCGAGCGGGTGGATGAGCGTCGACTCCGTCTGCCCGACAACCCGCCCGTCGACGAGGAGCACAGCATACAGCTCCACCCGCGACGCGGCCTCGAGCCGCCGACGCTCGTCGAGGGGTAGTAGGACGTAGTCGGATGCTGGCGACTCCTCGGTATACACGGGCACTAGGGTGCGCTCGTCCGGCGCCCGGCGCAGCGCCACTTGGCGCTCGGCAATGGCGGCGCGCGCCTGCGCCTCGTCAAAAGGGGCTTCGCGCGCCGCCGGGCCGCCCGCGTCACGCGCCGTATTGAGCACATGCAGCAGCCGCCGCTCGCTGAGCTCCTGCTCGAGCTCGTCGGCGAGGTCTTCGGGCTCGTCGAGCAGCTGTACCTGCAGCTTGGCGCGCGTGGCGCTGAACTGCTGCTGCTCGCGCTCGCGCTTGATCCGATGCCACAGATCGAGCATTCGTCGGGCGAGCAGCCGGTGCGCGCACTCGATCTCATCGCGCTCCTGTCGTGTCTTGAGCAGCTCGACCGCCAACCTCCGAGCGGTCTCCATCTCGGCTGGGCTCGTCGGCCGGCTCGTGCTCAGGTTAGGCTCCAGGCGGCGGCGGAGGTCGATCACGCGCCGTCGGCAGATGTGGAGCGTCTCTCGTTGATGCAACTCCCCGAGCTGCTCGGCGAGCGAGCGCAGCCGGCGCTGCGAGCAAAAGGGAAAGGGCATCGGAGGCCAATCAGTGGGACGTGTAAGGCATCGGCGGTCAGCCGGTGGGACTTGAAGGGACCTCCGCGGCCATCAGAGGCACTCCGCCGCGTCACCTGCAGCGTATGTTCCTCGCGGAAGTACGGATGATCGTGCAGCTGCAGCAGACCGATGGCGACCTGCAGCGTGTGCGGCTGAGCCGAGGCACGCGACGCCGCGTCGACCAGGTGGCGGCTCGGCCGCACGTGCTTGAGCTCGACAGCGGACGCCATGCCCGGGTGCGTAGGGCGCACACGCACGTGGCGTACGGGATCGCCTTGGCGCCGCACCACACCAGCGGTGATGCGACGGATTTTCGATGGAGGCGTGAACTCGCTGCCCTCGGTGGCGCCGAGCCGCTCGGCGTGCCGGTGCTGCGCGCGCGCACTCATATGCGGCATCGCCTCCACGTGCAGCCCGTCCGCAGCATCGCGATCCCTGAACAGCGCCGTACTGGTCGAGAGGCTGAGCGCCGAGGCCAGGAAGCCGTTTGAGCGCGGTCCGCTCCTCGGCACGCAGTACAGGCCCGCCTCCACCGCGGCGCTTGGCGGCGCAAAGGTGGGCCGCGCGGGTTCGGTCAGGCCCATCATCAGCAACGAGTGCTCCTCCTGCTCATCCGTCGTCTTCTCGCGCTTATTCGGGACGAGTGCTGCACTGGCGCCAGCGTCCTCGCGGTCCTCGCCGTCGTCGTCGTCCTCGCCGTCGTCCACACCGTCGTCATCGTTGTCGTCGTCGTCGTTGTCCTTGGCTGCGCCCTGAGGAGACTTTGCGCGCGGAGTAGACTTTGCTACCGGAGTCGACGCCCCAGCGGGCCTGTTTTCTTTCTTGCCAAAGAGGCCACGCGCACGCTCTTTGGCCGCCTCGAGGCCTCTCCGTGCGCGGGCCGCCTGTTTGGTGCGCAACGGCGACTGCTCACCGTCCGACGCGTCGTCGTCGTCCGGAGTGGCCATGCGCGGCCGCTCACGAGTGCGGCGAGGCGGCGTGCTCATCTTGGGAGCGCCGGTGGTGGCAATTCCCTCGTCCGTTTTCCTGGGTCGGCTCGTCGGTCGGGGGGGCCCCCCATTCACAGTCAATGTTTGTAACTCGACACCCAACCGTGGCGCATCGCGGACGGCTAGTTTGTCGCCCCATAAGTCGACCTCGCGTACAGAACCCCTACGCCCTGCCGTTTTTTATGACGCTTGAACTGCCGGGAATTGGGTACCCAATTGGGCACATCAACGTCCTCCTCCTTCCCCCGATGCGCCCACCCCCCACACACGCACACGTAAAATCCCTCACGAGATCTCCGCCGGCGTGCCGCCGCGGAAGCCGTACTCGAGGGTCGTCGCCGTCAGCCCGAGCTTCGACGGCAGCACGCACTCGCCCGCATCACGGCCATCGATCAGCCCGGTGGCGGTCATGTACTCCTTGCCGATCAGCTTCTGGTTCCAGCAGATCATCGCGTCGATCGTGGGCGTCTCGACGCCGATCATGCGCGCGATGTCCACGAAGGTGCACAGCCCAAACGGTAGGTCCGTTTCGAAGAACTTGTGCTGGAGAGTGGGCACCACGCCGCCCTCCACCTGAGTGTACGGGATCTTATGTTTTGAGAAGGCTTTGTTTGTGATGATGGACGAGACCGCGTCCCACTTGCACGTGATCTGCTCCAAGTAGTTCTCGTTGACGCAGTGGTGCATCGAGAAGTTCGACTTGAGGTGCCGGTTGTTCGGATACATCTCCGAGAGCTTCTTGGCGATCGCACAGAGCTCAAGGTCCTCGGCGACGAGCGTCTTGGCCGAGTCGGTACGCAGGTCGGCGTAGATGAGCGTCGGCAGCGTCGCCGGGTCATACGGCGTCTTACCGTCCCAGTCCTTGAAGAGGCCGTACAAGATGGGCGGGTGCAGCGACGGATTGTTGGGCCAGAGGGTCGATGCGATGAAGTCCGTGTGCGTGAGGAAGGGCATCTTGAGGATCTTGGCCAGGAGCGGCACCACGCCGTCCTTGTCCTCGCCGCCCTCGGTCGCGATGCGGAGCAGCCGCTTCGCGCCGAAGATCGCCCCCGTGCGACCGTACTCCTTGGTTCCACAGCACCATGGGATCAGCTGCGTGCCGAAGAGCGAGTACGCACCCTCGCCGAGCGCCTCCGCGGCGACCCAGTTGAAGCCACCGTACGCGCAGATCGAGCCCACGTACACGCGCTTCGTCATGTCCATGTGCGGCTTGATCTTCCGGAGCACCTCCGGGTTGTGGTGGATAGGCAAGCCAGCGATAAAGATCATGTCACTCTGCGGGATGCACTCTGCGGGGTCGGCCGTAACGAGCGCAATCTTGGTACGAAACTCAGTTTTGCCATCGCAGTAGCCCAAGTCGTCGTTTACGAAGCCAATGTCGTTGGCGTCCCAGTCCTTAGGCCGGCGAGTGAGAATCGCGACCGTGTGGCCAGCATCGGCAGCGAGCGCCGCAAAGATGGGAGTCGAGTTGCCGCCGCCGACGACGGTCACGTACTGTGCACACGAGGGGAGGCAGAGCACGAGCGGATTGTCAGAGCCGTCGCATCCGCTGTTCTTGCAGCGTCGCGATGGAGGGGCGCCGGCACCATCGCGAACAAGGTGCGAAAGGTGGTTTTCCCCGCGCGTTGTGCACAGTCATGTAAAACATGTCAAGTAAAGTCAAGTCGAACCAAGTCAAGTCTAGCCCCTGCATTCGAAAGGCTTCCGTTTGGTTGTCTGGGTTTTTTGTATAGAGCTGACTTGACTTGACTTGGAAAACAAGGGAATTCACAGCACGTAGTTGAGAAGAGTCTACAGTCTTTAAAAGTGAAGGAGTTCGAGTAAGAGGCTTTTTAGAAAGTCTGTGGTCTCTCGCGCCCGCGACGCCCACCCGTGCTCGCTCTCGCTAGCGAACGACGGTCAGAACATCTCTCATCCGATCTCACGGCTGCTTGAAACCCACACAAATTCACATTGGGTAACAATTGCAAACGCGAAACCGGAAAAGCGCCGGAATGCGGACGAACGCGTTGCAATGAAATAGGAAATGAATAGGAAATGAAAGGCGCGAAATTAAGCGCGAAAGTGGACACTAGAACGTCGATACGATATAAAGAGAAGAACTTAGCGCCCTTGAGAGGTTGCATACTTTCTATAACGTCTGATTGTCTCCGCTCACGAGCGACAGGTGGATGTGCACCCGGGTTTTGCAGGCATGCAGGGTTATGGCAGGAGGGCGGTCCAAAGTGACCTACAGTACATGCAACATGGAACTGAAATCCCGCACCGGTTGATCTCTCCAACCGCGGCTGATCACGAGAGGAAGCCGAGGTCGCTGCCGACAGCCTTCGCCTTCTTGATGAGCGCCTGGTTCATCTTCTTCGGCACACCGACTGCAAGCGCACAAGCCACAGGCGGAACACGTGAGCCAGCTTCAAGCCAGGGCTTCCACACGGTTGGAAGTTATTGCATAATGGGTTCGGTGGCGCGAACGCACATTCAGCGCAGAACTTGTTGATCTCTTGAGAGTGGAGCGCGATGCCCTTGCCACGCAGCTTTTGCAGAAGATTCTCACCGAGCACCACCTTGGCCGCAAGCACGATGGGTGTGAAAGGGCCATCCTTGGCCGCGCCCATGGTCGTCACAGCCGCGCGCGATGCAGTCGCCGAGCGGATCGGAGCCTGCACGACGAAGCCGGACGCGCACGCAAGCAGGACGAGCACGAGGCGGATTAGGTGCGTCATTCTCCAGATCTCTGCTCTGCGCGCAAGATTCGCGACGGCACAAGGCAAGTCAAGACAAGTCTTGAACTTCCAGACGTCAAGACCCCCATCATCGACCGGATGCGTTCGCTGTGCGTCGCCGTGGGACCGATGCAAAAGGCGAGCACTAGGCATCGAGTGTCTCGTCCATCTACATGTACCACGGGCAATCAATCATGTTGATCCTGTTCATCGCGGAGACGATGGCGCTTCTCGTGCAACATCGCGTACCACAAGCGATCCACATGTGCGCGGCAGCGGCAAAGCCCGCCTCTGCGATGCGCGTAAAGGAGCTCAAAGAAGAGCTCGACCTCCTCGGTGTTGAGTGGCGCGGAGTCATTTTCGACAAGGAAACACTAGAGCAGGCGTTGGACAAGGCTCGCCAACTGCCGCCGCCGCCGCCGCCGCCGCCGCCGCCGCCGCCGCCTGCCGAAACCACCGTCGCAGCTACTTCGAACGCATCTCCTGAGACGAAGAGTGAGGATGAGGCCTACGCTGTTGCCTACGAGAAAGCATTCGCCGAAGCAATGCAGCTTAAAGTCAATGAGATCCGCGCCGAGCTCGCCGCGCGCCAGACTAGCTGGGGTGACCTCTTTGAGAAGAAGGAGCTGGCGGCACGTCTGGCGGGCCTCAAGGCTCGGGCAGCATCCTTCTCGAGGAGTGGAGCTCTCGTGCCAGGAGAGGCAACGATCGTGATCGGGCGTGATCTGCGGACAGAGATGGCGGACGCCCGCACGCCGCTGCTCATCGACGTCTTCGCCACGTGGTGTGGACCTTGCAAGATGATCACGCCGATGCTGTCCAAGCTCGCCGCGACCCTCGGCGAGCGCGTGCGCGTGGTCAAGCTCGACTCAGACAAGGAAGGGGAACTCTCGAGCGAGCTGCGTGTATCGGCACTGCCGACGCTCATCTTCCTGCGCGACGGCAAGGAGGTGCACCGGCTCGAGGGCGTGCCCAATGGTCAGGGCGCGCTCGAAGCTCTTGTCCGGCAGCACCTCGGCGTCCAGATTTGAGAGAACGCAGCCGAGACCGCGCTAGCTTAGTTCTTACGCGGAGAGGCACATCCGACATCCCAGCAGGCCCATAGTACATAAAGATCTCCTGGTGCGCTTCTGAGTAGGCATTGCAGCGATCCGGTACGCTGCGCACTCAAAGGGAGGGTTGAGGGTGGGGACGTGTGATTACACGTCTGGGTCTTGAGTGTTGAGAGCGCGCACCTCCGCGAGCAGACCGAGTCCGAGAACGTGAGCCGCCCGCCACGGCTACGTGGCCGCGCGGATTGACAACGGATATATAGTGTTTATATAGTACACGACCTGCTGACAGCCCTGAGAGAGCGAGCGCGCGGTCCGCGCGGCGGACGCCGGCGTGCTGCGTTGCGACGCGTCTTCGGCCCGTTGTCGCGCCGTGCTCCGGCTTCGCTTCTCTGTTCGCGCACATCCACGCATCTCTGCACTTGCTACGCGTCTCTGCTCTTGCTACGCGTCTCTGCGCTTGCTACGCGTCCCTGCGCTTGCTACGCGTCTCCGCGCTTGCTAGTTCGCCACTCTCGGGCGCCTCAAGCTCGGGGGGCTCATTTTTTTCTGTAGTACTCCTCCGTCGTCGGCCAACAGTTGCCGCGCAGGGTAGTCTTTGGGGCGTAGACCGGATTCGGAGGCGCGGCCACCATTTGACCGGGAGCAGCGCCTTGCGTGTTGTGGCCCGACTGAGGCGTAGTGTCGATTTGCAGAGGGCTGGTCACGAGCTTCACCTTGTCAACGCCCAACTTCTTGTTGAGCTCAGCCATGCGCTGGTTTTCAGGTGGCACGACGACCGCCTGCGATCCGTACATCTGGCCTGTCCTGCGCGCGTCGTACATCGCCTTGATGCCCATGCTGCGCAGCTCCATGAGCTCGTTGGCCTCCTCGGCCGCGCGCTGCTCCTGCAGCTCCAGGTCCCGCTGTCGCGCATAGTTCTGGTTGCGCATCTGCTGTTCGCTCTCGGGCGAAGGGAGGCGGCGGCGCGTCGCGCGCACGTACTGCGTGCGACCCATATCAGCTGGATCGAAGACCGTGAGCTCGCGGTTGCGGTCGTGGAGGTGGTCGCGGGGCATGTGGCGAGGGAGCACCGGAGGGCCGTCAGCGCGCTCCTTGAGCTTGTTGGAATCGGGGCGGTTGAGCCACTCATGCGCCGGGACCATCTCCGTGATGCGGTCGCCGTCGACGCGGCGTTCGTACGGATGGAAGCTCTTTGTGGGAAGGTGGGACATATGGCAAGGAGACTCCTCAACACACCCCGTCAGGAAAGAGGCGGTCCGACTTTTCTTTCGCCAAATCATGACAAACTTCTCCAAACTTACCGGGACGACGCTCCGATTGGAGGGGATCGGAGGGTTGCAAGGGGTGCACGATGACGTCCGGGTAGGAATGTTGTGTTGAGAACTTTTTTAGGCTCGATGTCGCTCGGCTTCCAAGCTGCCAAGTCGCGCAAGCGCAGCCAATTCTTCGTGGCGGATGCGCCCTCGTCGCGCAAGCGCAGCCAATTCTTCCAGCCGGATGAGTCGCTGACCGACGGCTCGCCTTGCCCAGTCTGCGGTACGGGCGTGATGAGGCCGCGTGATGGGCGCTACGGGCCATTTCTTGGCTGCTCCCTCTTCCCCGAGTGCCGCCATACTGTGCATCTCGGGCGCGAGAGCGAGCAGGTGCTCCGGCGTGCTGCACGCGCAACAGTGCGTGTCGAGGTGGATACGCCGGACACGCTTCGTGTGTGGTCAAGTGACGGCACCGCTGAAGGGCAAGCAGTGCTGCGCACGGCCCTGTCACGGGTGACAACAGCTGCGTGCAGTAGATCACCCCGGGCCGACTGGGCGGCAGCCGCAGCGAGTGCGCGAGCAACGGCCACCTTTCGTCTCGAGGAGCACGACGACCTTTTGCGGCAGCTCGGCAGTGGGAGCGTGGGGCTCCATGTTCAGCCGGTACGTGGCTTGCGTCTGCTTGCGTCTGCTTGCGTCTGCTTGCGTCTGCTTGCGTCTGCTTGCGTCTGCTTGCGTCTGCTTGCGTCTGCTTGCGTCTGCTTGCGTCTGCTTGCGTCTGCTTGCGTCTGATTGCGTCCGATTGCGTCCGATTGCGTCCGATTGCGTCCGATTGCGTCCGATTGCGTCTGATGGGCAGGTACCCGCATGCACGTTGCGCTTCTTCCGCGAGCTGCCGGCCGAGGCCGTGACCGCGGCCAACACCGCCGATGCCGTGGCCGCGCACATTGCACGCATGCCGTGTCGGCTTCGCGACTCGCTTCTGCCATTCCAACGGTGCGGCGTGGAGCAGCTTCTCTCATGGGACGGTCGCGGGCTGCTTGGCGACGAGATGGGCCTCGGCAAGACACGGCAGGCGATTGCATGCGTGGGTGCGCTACGACCGTGGCCAGTGCTCCTCATCGTACCTGCCTCGCTCCGCATCATGTGGGCCGAGGAGTTTGAGCGCTGGCTGCCAGAGCTGCTCACGCCGCGCGACGTGCATGTGATCGCTGGCGCATGCGATGCCCTCCATCAAGACGCCCCAACGCCGAAGGTAGTGGTCACCTCTTTTCGGATGGCGACGGTTCTGCAGGGAGCCTTCACCGCGCGCGCGTGGAAGGCGATCGTCGTCGACGAGTCGCACTGCCTTGGCACCACCGCGCGGGCCACCGATGCGCAGCAGACAGAGGTGGTCGCGGCACTCGCGGCGCGCACGCGGCACGTGCTGCTGCTCTCGGGCACGCCATCCCTCTCGCGGCCATTTGCCCTGTTTCGCCAGGTGGACATGCTGCGCCCCGGCCTACTCGGGCGTGACAAATGGCATTTTGGGCGCGAGTATTGCGCGTCCGTGCCGCTCTCACAGGGCTGGACGGCTCCCCTCGGTGGCGGCTCACGCGACTGGGAGTTACATCTGCTGCTGCGGAGCGCCGTCCTGGTGCGTCGGCGCAAGGCCGAGGTACTCATGGAGCTGCCTCCCAAGCGGCGCCGCTGGCTCAAGCTGCCTCTCGTGCACGGGAGTGTGCACGGGAGCGAAGGGGAGGTGCCATCGACGCTTGCGCCTTCAAATGAGGAGAAGGCTGGGGTGGCGGGATTGGACACTACCACCACGATGCTTGTCGACAGACCCGATGAACCCGAAGCCAGACCCGAGGGGGACGTCAAGGGAGGCGATCCTATCTCCCACCAAAGCAAGTATGAGCTCGCCGGGCTCATCAAGTTGCCCGCAGTGAGGCTCTTTCTCGCGGAGGCTTTGAAGACGCAGGAGGCGGAGGCGGAGGCGAAGGCACAGGCGGCGGCGGGCGAGGCGGCGGGCGAGGCGGCGGGTGATGCGGTGGGCGAAACGGAGCCGATCACATGCTCTCGCAAGCTCGTCATCTTCGCACACCACCGGCGTGTGATGGACGGGTTGCAGGCCTGCCTGCATGCAACTGGCACGGCGCACGTGCGCATCGACGGAAGCACGCCGCTCCCGCAGCGCCACTTGGCTGTTCGCCGCTTTCACCACGAGCCATCAGTGCGGGTGGCGCTCATCTCGGTCACCGCAGCGGCGCTCGGCATTGATCTGAGTGCAGCGAGTGAATGTATCTTCGCGGAGCTGCCGCCGGACGCGGCGTGGCTGGCGCAGGCAGAGGATCGGCTCCATCGCAAGGGGCAGTCGAGCGCCGTCAGTGTCACCATCCTCATCGCACACCCGTCCAGCGCGGCGGCATGCGAAGCTCTCGACGAGGCCGCTGAGGAGGCCGATGATGGCATGCAGCACGACTGTTCGATTGTGGCGGCTCCACCTGTGAGCAATGGGGCGGCCGCCGAAGTGCGCGTGGCCGAAGCGCCGCCGTCGGCCCGTCGCAATAATCGGCGCGCCATCTCGACCCGTATCTCACCCCATATCTCGCCCGAAATCTCGCCCTGTGCGGCAGCATCCTCCGCCGTTGCCACCTTCGCCACTCCAAAAGAAAGCGCGAGCGCACTGGCGAGGCGGCGTGAGCTACAGGCATGCCGCTTTGATCGTCGCCACTCTCAGCTGATCAAGCAGAGCGAACGAGCGGTACGCCGCGTTACGGACGGACCGGGTATGCCCGGTACGGCCAGCACCAGCGGCATGCATGTGGCCGCGCAGGAGGCAACCAAAGAGGCCGTTGAGGCCATGGGTGAGGCAGTAGAGGAGGGTGAGGAGGCCGAAGGGGCAGTGGAGCAGGCATCCACGGTGGAGGCGATGGAGGTGGCGCAGGGATGCCTGATGCTCCATGATGGCACGAGGCGCTCCGCGCGACTTCGAACGCTATGCCGACCTCCAAAAGCTAATGTGGACCTCCTCCCCACGCAACCGCCGGCAGCGGCAGCCTTGGTACGACCGCCAGCGCCGCCGCCAGCGCCGCCGCCAGCGCCGCCGCCAGCGCCGCCGCCAGAGGCCGCAGGGCCGGATCTCGTTTCTGATCTCGTGCCGGATCTCGTGCTGTCTGACGTGTCGCTCTCTGCATGGCGTTTCGAGTGCAGCGCGGCTACGGGGCGCGTGCACGTGTACCTGCCGCGCGCTGTCGAGTCAGCGCATGACGCAGACGCGGCAGCAGGGGCGGGCGCACCCGACACGACGAGTCTCGACGTTTGGTGGACCCTTCATTGTTCGTACGCCACGGACGAGCTGCCGACGACCGACGAGGCAACGGGAGGCTCGGCCAATGAAGGCTCCGCTGCAGATGCTGTTCTGATGGCTCTTGCCAGTCGCTTCCTCCGTGCATGGCGCGCACTGTCGTCGCTGCAGCGGCGGCACTTGCGAGGGCGTCCGCTGCAGATGCCCCTTGAAGCCCCACCGCCATCGCCCCTACCGCCGCTCCTCCAGCCGCCTGCGACGGCGCGGCATCGGCCGTCGCCACGTGTCCAATTGGATAGCCAATCATCCCCAGCTCGAAGAGCCTCGCCCTTGCCTCGCGTGGCATCGTGTGCGGCGGTGGCGGCTTCCACGCCCGCTGCAACGCCCTCCAGACGTGCTACTAGCGGACAATCCGCATCGTCTTCAGGTCCCGCGTCCGTTTCGCCTTATTTCGGAAGAGGCAAGGCGGTGACCGGCGTGGGCGGCGACGAGGACGTGGAGGGACTTCCTCTGCGTGATGGAAAAGGATTCGAGGGCGATGCCGAGGGCGACGATGCCGAGGGCGCCGACGCGTCAGCAGCGTCGTCTTCTGCGGCGTCCCCCACCCAGGCGGCCGCTCAGAAGAGAAGCCACCGCTCAACACGGCGAGAACGTCCTCGACACGAGCCGGAAGAGGGGGCTCCAGCCCTCGTGGTGTGGGGCATCGCGCGCACTGTCGGTCGCGCCGGGTGCATGACGATGCCCCTGGCCCTCAGTGGCGACGGCCGTGTCCTCTGTCTTGGCTGCTACACGCCGCTACTCCTCCCGCCGACGTGGCGTCACGAGGCTGCGAGTGTCCAGGCTGTGAATGCCGAGGCTGTGAATGCCTGGGCTGCTGCAGGGGCTGGCGACACCCCCGCCGACGCGACGGCATTCACAGCCCAGGCATTCACAGCCCAGGCATTCACAGCCCAGGCATGCACAGCCCCCACCGACGCGACGGCATCGCCAGCAACGCCCTCTTCTCCTGCCGCCCGTGCGCGCCGCCTTGCCGTCGCTGCCACCGCCGCATCCCCCGCTGCGTCCGCCACCCTCGCCCCCGCCCTCGCCGCCGCCGGTGTGCCTACCGCAAGCCCTCGCAGCGATGTCGAGCTCTTCTGCGGAGGTGCGTGTCGTGCAGTCTATTTCGGCCGCCGGCACAGCGCCTCGCTGCGCCGTCAGCTCGCCTCCCTTGACGGGGCAGTGTGTGCGAGCTGCGGCCTCGATGCAGGCGCACTGTGCGCGCTCCTCACCGAGGCGCCGCCCGGGGCAGCGCGATCGGCCTTACTGCAGCAGCTCGCGCCATCGATTGCGGCGGAGACGGCGCTGGCCGCCCGACTGCTCGAGGCGCCTCACCTTGCTGGCCATGCGTGGCATGCGGACCATCGGCTCGCCGTGCGCGATGGCGGCGGCGAGTGCACCGTCGAGAACATGCAGGTGCTTTGCGTCGCGTGCCACATCCGAAAGACGCGTGCAGAGGCATCTGCTGCCGCAGCCGCCCGGCGGCAGGCGCGACGCTCTGCACGGGACTCCTAGGCTACACCCCCCGAGGGTGCTGCATCTCGCATCGCGAGGTTTCACGAAATCACGGTTGACCTCCGAGGCGAGATCCCTTTTTTAGAGAAAAGCATCTAAGATTCCTCAAGAGAATGGCGCTTTTCGGCTTGTCGTTCGCCGCCCTCGGTCTGTCGCTGTCGGCCAGGCCTTCGACGATGCTGACGTCTCCATTCCGCATGCCAGCGCCCGTGTGCATGGTATCGATTGATAGCAATATCAAGCAGGACGCTGAAGCGGTCTTCAGTGTTGTTGATGTTGACGGCGACGGGACTGTGACTAAAGAGGTGCGCGCCCAGCTCTCACATCCAATCACCCGCATGCATGCCTGCGTTGAACTCAGCGGGCTGGCCGTGTTGATTGCGCTCAGGAGCTCATGAGTCACCTGACCGCCAGCGGCTACAAAGCTGAGGCCGTAGAAAAGATCTTTGAGAAGCTCGACATTGACAAGAGCGGCTGCCTGTCGTTGGAGGAGCTCATCGCGGGCTTCGCTAACTACACCCCTCTGCGCAAGGCTCCTGGCTTTGGCAACTATAATGAACAGTTCAAGGAGCTCATCCACGCGGATGCCGATGCCCTCTTCAATGCGATCGATGGTAACAATGATGGCGAGATCACCGACGCCGAGCTGCGTGTGCACCTGCGACAGTTTAGCAATTTCTCGGACGCGGCCATCACTAACATCTTCTCGATGCTCGACACGAATGCTAACGGTGGCGTCGATCGTAAAGAGCTTCGCTCCGCGTTCGTGCGCTCTTCGGCGCTGCGTCAGGCCATTGGCCAGGGCCCCAACTTCAAGTGAGGCAAGAGACGCGGCAAAGTAACGGACTCACTCATCAGTGTGTCAACATCGACAGCATCGAACATGGGCACCACGAGTGTTCTGCCAGAATGTATCAAACTACTCCAAAATAACTCGTTTCCTATTCAGGCGCACGGGCCGTGCGGTGCATTAGCAAAACGAGCGACGAAAGGCGGTCCCCGCCCCGCCCGGCGCGGGCGGCGTCGCGACCTGCGCCGGCGCGTCCCGCGGCGCGGGGACTTGAGACGCTTTCGATACCGCGGTTTGAACGTACGTGCCGCTCCGTCTTGCGACGCGCCCCACCGGTGCCGCGAGGAGCTGTGGCCACACCTGGTCCCTGGGTCTCTCAGGTACGTTTTCGGCGGGGCGTGTGGCCCGACGCCCGTGTCTTTCGTGTGACAGTGAGACGAGTCGACAGTTGTGAAGACGTGATCTGATTCTGGACTTGGACGACGTCAGCCGTGTCAACAGCGTCACTCCCTGAGCCGTGCCCTCCATTCGGCGTCGACGTCCGAGCCGCGTGGGGTGATCCCAGCCCGCGTCACGTGCGGGCTGCGCACGTCGCCTTCGCTCTGGGCGAGACGGCACATCTGCGTTCGCGTGAGCGGCACGCCGTCGAGCACGGCAGGGCGGCACCGAATCCCGAGCTGGCGCTGCACCTCGGGCGTCACGTAAGTGAGCAGCTGGTACGCCTCGCGCCAGGACCGGCACGCTACGCGGCTCTCGGCCAGACCGACGCTGATCACGGCCAGCACGCCGTCGGAGGTGTGGTGCGCCCCACTTGGCCTCGCGCCCGGCTTGAGAGCCACGCCCGCTGGCTGAAGCAGCATCGCGTGGACCTCCTCGGGGCTCAGCGCGACTCCACTCTCAAAGTGCAGGCGCACCTCGGGCTGGTGTGCTGGATGCCACACTGGAGGGGTCGCTGGCGAGGCAGACGGTCGGCTGCCGCAGCGGCCCGGATCCACGGCCGCGACGCACCGCGTCTTTGGCGTCTTCGTGGGCACCGCGCTGGGCGCCTCCGCTGCCGCTGCGCTGGCCGTCTTCTCGCCCTCGCCCTCCTCTTCGTCCTCCTCCTCCTCCTCCTCCTCGTCCTCCTCGTCCTTGTCCTGGGCTACGCTCCGAGGCGACTTTGCGCCCGTTGCCAGATTTGCCAGATTGGACCTCGCCGGACCTCCGCGAGCGTTGGCAGCGAGGAGAGCGGAGGAGGGGTCCGCATGCGCGGAGGAGCATGTGAAGAGGACAGGCGGGTTGGGTGAGTAGGCGACGGTGGCGAGGGGTGGGCTCGTAGATGAGCTCATACACGGATGCTTGAGAGAAGAGGAGCATGTCCCGCCCGCCCGGCTGGAGCCGCTCAGCCGACGCAGCCGTGCGGCCGCCCGTGCCGCATCCGGCGGCATCCAAGCGAGCCCTAAGCTGCCCTCGACCGGAACCCATCCCTGAGGATGGTCGGCCACGGGGCTGAACGGGCTTCGGCCGCGCTCGGGACTCTCGCTCGCGGCCCGCCGCCGCCGCTGCTCCTTCTTCTCGAGCTGCCGTTGCCTCTCGGCCTCGTGCACTACCGATGCAGGCGAGGTGTTGCCGACGCGAGAGAGGCTAGCACGCCGTGCTATCGCGGCTGCGGCCGTGGCGCGTGCCATCTCTCCCGGGCTGATGAGCGCTGTGGTGGGCAGGCCACGCGCTCTTGGGCTCGGGCCGCTGTGCTGGGCGTCGTGCTGGGCGCGGTGGCTGGCGCCGTGTTGGGCGCTCGGGCTTGGGCCGGTTGGAGAATTTCCGCGGTCGACGGCGGCGCCGGGTGCTGCATCGGCGGCAAAGGTCGTCGTCGAGGGGGAGTTGCTAATTGAGCGGCTCATTGGCGTGGGACTGGCGACAGAGCGCGGCGATCGGAGGGCCACAGCAGAGGTCGACAAGGACGGCGCTCGGGACGGCGCTCGAGCCCCTCGGCTTGGCAGTGATGTCGAGATAGCCATGGCACTGGCGCTGCTGGCGCTGCTTCGCCCTGGGATGTTCGCCGCGTCCTTGAGCTTGATCTGGTCTGCCCAGCGTGACACGCTCTCAGTGGCGGTGGCGACTGAGCGCACGGGCGGCTTCTTGCCATGCGCGATGGCCACCGCCTGCGCCGTCTGGGCCTCGAGGAGCGCGCGCACCTTGCTGAAGTCGCCGCGCTGCTGCTCGAGACTCTGCAGCTGTGAAGCAAGCCGCTTCACTTGAGCGCGGCTCGCTGCGTCTTGGCGCCCTTGGCGCGCCCTCAGCTGCTGTAGCTCCCGCTCCATCTCGTCGGCGTGTGCGTGCAGCGCCGCGAGCTCCTCAGACGACGCCGTCGCGGCCGACGCGGCCGACGCGGCCGACGCGGCGGCCGTCGCCGCAGCATTGGCGGCGTGCGCAGCGACGGCCGCCGCGTCCTCTGCCTCCTCGATAGGGCCATCGAGTGCCTCGGCGCGGGCGCGGTGGGTGGTAGACGTTGAGAGGACACGCAATGAACCATCTCTGTGGTGCGTGGCAGGCGGCGGCGGTGGGCGCGGCGGGAGCGCGTCGTTGGCAGCATTGGCAGCGTTGGCATGACTCTTCACCTCGCCGGAGCTCCTGCCATCGCCGCTTCTTCTTGGGCTGCCTGGCGTCGCGCGGTCGCGTGCGAGGAGTCCACGCAGACGCTCCTTACCACGCCGTGCCGCCTCTACGTCGGTGCGGGCGTTTTCGAGCTCATCGCTCACCTGATGAGGGGGGGCGATCCATTACAGTAGGGAGGCCATCAAGGGCCATCAAGCGGCCTCGACCTCGTCGCTCACCTCGATCAGCTGCTCACGCAGCCGTCGCTCGCGCTGCGCCCATTGCTCATCACTCTCCCGGTGCGCAGCCTTGGCAGCCTCGTGCTCCTTGGACGTGCGTGTGAGCGCCTCCTGCAGCTCGGCGACGCGCGCCGCCCACGCTTCGGCTGCACGCTCGCGCTCGGCCGCGGCAGCCGCTTGCTCGTGGCGCCGCCGCTCAGCCGCCTCTGCCGCACTCCGCGCCTGGGCATTTAAGTGTGTGAGTTGTTGCTCGCGCACCGACTGAAGCTCGCGCAGCAGCGCCTCCGAGTGCTCCTCCATCTGGCGCTTGGAAGATTCGAGCTCGGCCACACGCTCTGCGAGCACAAGGCTGTCAGCCTGGCGCGACGCGCGCAGCTCCGCCGCTGCCTGGCGAGAAGCCGCCACCAGCTGTGGTGAGAGTGGCGGCGCAGTTGGCGACGCTGCCGAGGAGGTCCACGCCACCATCGGGGCCGAGGCGGCGGTGGAAACTGTTTTGGAGCCTGCGGTCCCTGCGGTCGCAGCGAGAGCATCGGCGTCCACGAAGGCGTCGTCGCCGACGACGCGTGCCGTCGCAAAGTGGACTAGGAGCGCGTGGAGCCCTTTGTCATCGAGGTCGCCCGTGTCCCATCTTGCGGCAACATCCCCGAGGAAAGCGACGGCAACCATGGTGGACGAGAACCTCGACATAGGCACAGCCGCGAAGAAGCCGCGCGAACCATATATGTACGACAGCAGCCGCATCTCTCCGACCGTGCGCGCCTCGAGCTGTCGTCCGATGGCAGGCTTGCTGCTCACCCAATGGCAGGCATCGGAAGCGGCTCGGAGCAGCTCACTCCCAGTGGCGCTCTTGCGCGCTGAGTGGCCGGATGTTCCCGAATGGTCAGCGCAGGCGAGCGCGGCTCCAGAGGCAACATCGAGGACTGCCGCGAAGAGCAACATGATTTTACGAAAACCCGTGAAGTTCACAGAGTCATTGAAGTCAGATTTGATCCGCTCCGGCCCATTGCCGTAGTCCGTGCTTTTCGAACAAAAAAATCTTAAATTTCCACTCGCTAGCACGCGTCACAGCTACTGGCAATGGTGAAGAAGGCGCCTTTCCTCGTTGCCGCCATTGTCTTTGTTGGAGTTTGCGGCCTCATGGCGTCGCTCTTGAGCTTGCGGCACCTGATGAGTCCGCCGTCTGAAAGTCCCGCCTTCAGCATCGTGCCCGTACCAGCGGCGCAGGCCACAACCGCGCTGCCGCCGCCGCCTCCCGCAAGAACGACTGCCAAGAGCACGCTCGGCGCATCGTGCGGCCGGGCCCGCATGAATAATACCGACGCGCGGATCACGCTTCGAGTCGGCAAGCACGGCTTCATTCGGCTCCTGCTGCGGCCGGAGTGGTCCCCTGGTGGTGCCGAGTATGCACGGCTCGTCGCTGCGGCAGCGCAGCCCACGTCGCAGGTCTACCGCCTCGAGCCCGGCTTCCTCATCCAAGGCCGCCTCGCCGCGCCGGGCGTGCCGGCTCCTCGCGACAATACGCGCGCGCCCAAGCTCATGGAGCGAGGCGAAGTCGGCTGGGCGGGAGGGTCTGCCGGCCCAGACTACTTCATCTACCTCGGCCTTGGTCCTGCAACGTGGTTGGGGAATCCGCACGAGGGCACCATCTTTGCAGAGGTGGCCGACGAGGAGAGTATGCAGGTGGCGAGTAACGTGTCGTTGCTGCCCGTGCCGCTCACGGCGCCCGGCCAGATGCACCTGCTTAAGGTACCTGTGCCGGTCACCGCGAGCCTCGGCCACATCACGCACGACGAGCATGAGACTGAGGAGATTGAGGAGGGCAGAGCCGCGACGCCGCGGGCTGCGGCGGCCGACGTGGAGGCGAGGCTTACCAAGGCCGAAGTCGAGGCGAGGCGCGTCGTCCAAACGAGTCGATTCGAGTCGGAGCCTCTCTCTTCCCTCGAAAGCGTCGCCGACGGCGTACCGACTTTAGGAGTGCTCAAGGTGGTGGGCGCAGTGATCGACGCCTCCGCGGCCGCGTGCGCACCGAGTTGCCACGCACTGCCGCACACGGAGCTTCACGGCGACGTGGTCAAATGGGGCGAGAGCCACGTGCTCACGAGCGCGGCCGCTTGCTGCGCTGCTTGCGAGGAGCACGCGGCTGCCTATGGCGGCGACGTTGCGACCGTTACGAGTGCCAACACTGGCAAGAAGCCTTGTAATGTGTGGGTATGGTGCAGCAACGCTGAGCGGTGCGGCAAGCGCCACGGCCAATGTTGGCTCAAGCATGCGAAGCAGCTCTGGGCCGACCAGGCGCTCACCGTCGGCACCTCCGAGGCATGGACGGCGGGCACGGTGCAAGCAGCGCCCGCTGATCATCCCAGCGGCGCGGGGCGCTTCACGCCGAGCGCGGCGGACGCGGATCTCGCGCTCGATTTCGCACTCGCGATCTCAGAGCTGCAGCCTTCGGAGCCGTCAGTCGTCAAGTCGGCGGCCGAGGGTGTCGTTGCTGGCGACGCAGCCACAGCCACTATGTCCAAGCGCGCTGGCAGTGGAGCCTGGATGCGCACCGTCCGCCTCAAAATTCGGGATGCAGCGCCGCGCTCAGCTGCGCGGCTCCGTGCGCTTGCGCATGCAGCGGCCGCACCCGAGGCGGCGCGCGAGTGGGCGGCGGCGCTGGTGGACGCGGCCGCGGGGGTGGCGGCGGCGGCGGGGTGCGCGGCGGACGGTCATCAGGACGGTCATCAGGAAGGTCATCTGGACGGTCAGAGCCCCTCCGATCTGCATCTCAACCATCGCGATCTACCCAAGGCGTCACCCTTTGGCGTGCTCACAGGCGGCCAACCGGTGCCGAAGCACTGGGGGCAGGCCACGCTTCACGATGGTTTTGGTGTGCACGCGCGATGGCCACGCGGCGCAGCCATACTGCACGGCATTCTTGGCGCGGGCTGGGCCGGCACTGGCATCCGCAATGGCAGCTTCCGTATGCGCGTGCCCGTCGAGGCGCACCCGGTGCCTGTTCTGCGTGGCTCAGTGTGCTGGTCGACGCTCGGTGCGGACGGGCCGGACTTTTTCATCGCTCTCGCCGATCATCCGCAGTTGGGCGTCGCGCATACCGTTGTAGGCGAGGTGGTGAGAGAGGACATCATGCTGCTCGACCAGCTGGCTGACGACGTGTCGCGTGGGCGGTTGAGGCTGCCCGCGCGCGTTCGTGTGCGCTCGCTCTGATGTCTGCGGTTACGGTGTTGGACGGGACGCGTAGTACTCGATACGATCGGCAAGGTCGAGCTGCACGAGGCCGGACGACGGGACCGGGTATAGCGCCTAGCGCATTCGAGATAGCCCGGCGAGCGGCGTGCGCGGTCGCGCGGTGGCCGGTGCGTCGCGCCGTCGGCACGGATAACAATCGATCCGGCATCCGCCTGTTGCACAAAAATCGCGCTTCGCGCGGGTTGTTCTCTTTGCGCGTGCGCTACTTCCACAACGCACACGATAATGAAGGGCATCTGTGTGACACTGAATGACACTGTGTCGCACGCACCCCGGCCCACGCTGCGTCGCGTATGCGTCCTCGGGTGTAACCAACTAAAAACGTTCGGTGGCGCTGGCTGGCCTGCGGAACCTCTTGGCAACCCTCCAGGTCTCCGAGAAATCTCCAGGTCGCCGACCGGACCTTTGTCCACAATTCATCTCCACGGTCGCTGCCATCCAACGAGCTCCTACTGCACGCAGCGCTCCCGCCCCCGTCGCGCAGCACATCGCCCCAAGCATACACACCCCATCAAAAGAGTCATGTTCCATGCAAAAGCATGCGATCCTCCTCCACTCATGAAGGTGGTAGCGGCGCTACCTGACTCGCCTTTATTTTGACCGTGCCGATTTTTGCAGTCTCGTCCGAGGCGGGCATCTCGTCTCCCTGCCTGCGCATCGCGTACCCTCGCCATCGTGACTGCAGCAGCGAGACAAGGTAGTTCGTCAGCGCCGAGTGCTTCGGCGGGTCGAGCTTCGAACCGCCTTTTAGGACCGCCTGTTTGTTCGCTTTGAGCAGTTTTTCGGTGGTCGGAACAAGGGGAAGGGCGCAGCCCGCATGCTTGTTGGAGAGGGCCGTGAGCGTCTCGAGGAAGTGAATGTACCCGCCGTGGTCGGGAATATCGAGCTCGCCCAGGTGCTTGAGCATGTCGGCGCGCGTGAGATGCCCACCGGGACTTCCGTGAGTCGGGCCGTGCGTCTTGCCCTGGATGCCCAGCGGCTCGCGTAGCTGCTGCAACATGGCGAGGAGATTGTGTGAGGGCACGATGAAGGTGCCCTTGGGGTCGTACTTGAGCCAAACCTCGCGAAAGTCTTCGATGTCCTCCATTTTGATCCTCTTGTTCTCGGAGCCGACGTTGGCAAAGTTCTCGAGAATGACACCAACCATGATCGAGAGCACGACGTACGCCATCAACACCTGGAAGACGAGGTAGATGAGCATGCCGGGCTCCGTCGCGCCGCACGAGGTCATCGGTATCTGCCGCCAAATCTCAGCTCCGGTGGACGGGATTCTGATGCTTTCCTGTTTGAGAGGGCTAGTCGAGTTGATCATCGGCCCACACTCGGGACAGCACGTCAACCGATTGATCCCCCACCACCAGCCGTACAAGTCGTGCATCACGAGGTTGAAGCTCTCGCCCGTGGAGCAGCGCACGAGCGTGAGCGCGCCTGTCCAGAAGAAGCCAAAGTTGGCGTGCCGATCGAGCGCAGAGCCCCAGTTGGTACCAGGTGTGTTATCTAAGTGCCAGTCATCCTGGAAGTAGCGCTCGCCAGTGCGATAGCTCTGGGTGACCGTCCAGTCGAGATGATCCGAGGTGTCGAAGTTCCCTGGCGTGTAGTTGACAAACCAGAAGAAGCCGACAAGCAACATGTCGGTGATGAGGATGATCAGCGTGATGAGGATCATGATGTTGTACAGCTGCGGCAGCGAAAGGTACACGGTGAGCATAATAACGCGCAGCGACTTGGCGGTCTTGACGATACGCAGGATACGCGCCACGCGGAAGAGGCGCAGGCAGCGCGCAACGGCCGCCGGGAATGGCATCTTTCCGTCGACCACTATCCATGTGAAGATAAAGTCGACGGCCGAGATCGTCACAAGGATGCAGTCAAAGACGCACCACGAGTCCTTGAAGTATTGGTCGAAGCCCAGGCCCACCCACTTGAGTAGCATCTCGGCGACATAGATGAAGAAGAAGACAGCGTCTACGACCTTCATCGTATGCTTGAGTTGGGGAATGTAGATCTGCGCATCGGGGTTGGGCTCGAACCAGTCGCACGCCATGAACGTCATGTTCATCATGATGACGACCATGATAAACACCTCGAAGCGCGTGGAGGTGACGAGGTAGTAAAAGTTGTGCCGCCAGAGCTGCGCGGGCTGCGTGGCGGCCTTGAGCGGCCGCTGCGTGAGCAGCTGTTTCTGCGCAAGCACCCAATCGGCCTGGTCCTCAGTCATGTTCAGCAGGCCGTCGTTCTTCGCCTTGATATCCGAAAAGGTGTCGACAACAATACCGACCGTTAAGTTGACGATCACGAAGCACCCGAAGATGATCCACAGCACGAAGAAGGCACCACCTTCGATGTTCGCGGTGGTGTGTTTATGGCTGGGTATGCTGAAAAGCAGCTCTTCGGGCACGGGGATATCTGACGCCATCCACTCCATCGGGTTAGAGTCGATTCTCCACGGATGGACGAACTGCTCGTTCGAATCGACGTCCATCGCCCAGTGCATCACGTCGGGCCAGCCCTCAAGCGCCGACACCTCGAACAGAAGGATGAACGAGTATCCGATGTTGTCGAAGTTGCCGAATGATGGGTAGACCCACTGCGGGAACTCGATGAAGTTCAGCCATTTGCTGCCATCTGACAACGTCCCGGGTTCGATGTCGGCCATGTCCATGAGCAAGATGCCGTCGGTCGTGCGGCGCGTCAGGTTGTAGCGCGGCAGCGCCATGCACTCGTGGTAGTCAGTGTTGGCTCCCTGGTGAGCGTGAGGGCCCATGCCCAAGCCGGGAGTGATGCGCCCTCCGAATTCCAAGTCTGCGTAAAGCGGATCGTAGCAGTAGCCGAACTTGCCACCGAAGAGCTCGGTGCCGAGGATGCCAAAGATGAGAAAGAAAAGAATAGCGACGGTCGCGAGCGAGGCCATCGCGGGGATCGCCGCGAGCAGCGTCGAGCAGGTGACCTTAAGCGCCTCGTAACGCGAGACCAGGCGCAACGGCCGGATGGCGCGGAAGGTGCGCAGCTGGTTGATCCACGGTTGTTCTGCTGGATCCAAAACATCTGAAAGGATCGTGACGAGCACGATGAAGAAGTCGAGGATGTTCCAGCTCGATGCGAAGTATGGCATGTGCAGCGTATACTTTGGGGGCGTCTTCGACTTGTAGAGGCCGCAAGCCACCATCTTCAAAGCCATCTCCAGAGTGAAGAGCACGGTGAAGACGGTGTTTAACCTTTCAATCCCTGAGCGCAGGTCCGACTTGTAGTCCAGGTGCGGCATGTCGATGACCAGCGTGAGCGTCGAGACCAAGATGAGCACGAGCACAACTGGCTCGAACACCGGATGCAGGATAATCCTGCAGCAAACGATCCGAACGGGGTTGTCCCAACCGAAGATCATGAGCGACTTGTCGCCTCCGCCGTCCGTGACGGACTTGGGGTAAGCCTCAATTACAATCGGTGCCTCCGGGACCTCTTCGTCCTCTCCCTTGTCGTCGTCGTCGACACCGCCTGCGTCGCCGACGACGGACCCGCGCCGTGCAACCGATTTCAAACGGTATTCGCCGAATTTGTACTCCACTTCTTCTGGCTTCTGTTTGCGCGCCTTCGCGGCCTTCGAGTCCCCGATGTCATCCTCCATGGCCTCATTGCGGGCATCCTCGTCCTCCTCCGCGTCGGCGAAATCATCATCATCGTCAAAGTTGGAGAGCAGGATAGCCACGAAAAGGTTGAAGAGGAGCAGGTTGCCCACGATGAACAGGATGACCATATAGATGACCGCCCACGGGATGAACGGCACGGCCGCGACATCTTTAGACCACGTGGCCTCGTGGTTGTTGAACATGATCTCGTTCCAGTTCTCGCCCGAAAGTACGACGAAGATTGCGAGGAGCGCAGTGCCGAAGTCGTCAAAGTTGTAGCGCGAGGCATCATCCTCCCAGAGGATCATCCTCTTGTCCCAAGTGCCGGGGAAGTTGTCCTGGGTGTAGTTGTACTCGGAGTGCGGGTACATGCCACCGAAGAGCTCGACGCCGAGCAGGATGAAGATGAGCATCACGAGCAAGAGCAGCAGGGCCAGGTAGAAGACCTCCTTGAACGATTGGATCAGTGTCGAAATGATCTTGCGCAGCGAGTCAATCGTGCGCACGAGCTTGAAGAGGCGGAAGATGCGGAAGGCGCGCAGCACCGAGAGCGGTAGCGGGATGACAGCTCCGCCAGTACTAAATCTTTCGCTCAAGTCGAGCGCGAGTTCGACGATCGAGAAGAACACGACGAAAGCGTCGAACAAGTTCATAGAATCCCTTAGGAATAGGCGCCAGCCGAGGGCGACCATCTTGAGGACCAACTCAGCCACGAAGACCAAGGTCAGGATGATGTTAAATATCGTCAGGAACCAGAAATATGGCTCGGGGAGGTAGTCCCATCTTGGAATCGTGTGGATATCCATGGCGACAAGGTTCGCCGGCTGCGGCGCCACCTTGAGGCACATGAGCAGCGTGTTCAACAGGATACAGCCCTGGATGAAGTAGTCGAAATACTTGAACCTGATGACGTCGAGGCAGCGCTGGCGGATGATGTTGCTGTGCTTCATCTGCATCAACTGCCTGGCAAGCACTTCCTCGCTGCTCTCCTCGTCTGACATAGGATTCGTGTCATCACTGTCCGCTTTATCAAAGTTGTCGCACAGCACGGCGAGGAACAGATTCATCGCGATGATGGCGCCGATGAGCACGAGCACGATGAAGTAGATGAACACGAACATGCTGCAGCCATCCATGAGCTGATACGTCATATCGATCCAACCCTCGAGCGAGATGGCCTGGAAGAGGGAGAGCATCGCCCAGAGGATCGAGTCGAACGACGTGATGCCATAGTTTGGGTTGGCGAGGTACGAGCAACCGGGCAAAGCTTCCCCGGAATCGTCGCACAGGCATCGCTCGCCCGGCCGGCACGAGTACGTCCAGCGAAGATTGCGCGCCTGGCTCTCCTTCTGCATAGTGCCATTGCCCAGCGATCCGCAAGCCTTGACGAGTCGAATATCGTCATCCCACTGACACTCTGCGTCGCACCTGATGCCCGTGCTTTCCCATTCAAGGCACTCGCCCGCCTCATCATATTCCGCGCATGCGTGGCATGCATGGCGCAGCTTGCCCGAGAAAAAGGCCATGCCGAAGAGGCCGAAGATGATCAGGACGAACACGAGGAAGATGGCGACGTTGAGCATCTGCGGCAGCGCCTCGAGGATGGTCTGCACGAGCACGCGCAGGCCGCGGATGCGTTGCATCGAGCGCAGGGGCCGAAAGGTCTTCACGAGACGGATGGTGCTGATCCCTGGCAGATCGCCACCCGAGAACTGCTCGAGAAATCCCACAACGACGACGACGAAATCGAGCCAGTTCCAGCCCGAACGCAGATAGGCGTTCTTATGAAGGGCCAGACCCAACGCGAGCATCTTGATGACCATCTCAATCGCGAAGAAGAGCAGAAAGACGAAGTCGACAATTTGGCTGAAGCTGCACGGGATCCGGTCGCCTAGGCCGCAATTGCCTTGGTCTCGCAGCGGCTTCAGCAGCTCGAAGGTCCAGTGCCGCGCAACCCATGCAGACTTCTGTTCGATGTCCCTGTAGTCGACACCGTCGTCATTCGCGAGGACGGACGCAACGAGCGGACTGGCGAACAACTGCGCACCGAGAAGCGCCGAGGCAGGGAACGGAGCATCAGCGAACGGAGAATGCGCTCAGCAGCGAAGGGAGGGCCGTGACGCCCAAGGTGCGCGGGCGGGGGCACGGAACGCCACGATACGCGGCGCAGCACGCAATGGGCCAGTGAGCCGCGTACCACCATCGTTAAGCAGTTGAGGCCGATCAGTGCCAGCACGCAGCGGTCGAACCACACGTTCTCGATGATAGCGATGCACTGCTTCCGAGGGAAGCGGTCGCGATGCAAAAAAATCCAGGCCTTAGGCGCGTACTTCTCGTCGGTCAGTCGCTCTCCACCTGTTGCAATTTTGGCGACCATTTCCATTATGCCGCGCCCACTTGCCTCGGACCTGGGTGAGTCCTGATGCCCGGTCGCCACTGATGCAGCAGCAGCAGCAGCATCACTAGTGTCGGGCTCGTCATCAGCCAAGCGTGCTGCCTCGACCGGCTGCGCACACGGAAAACGGCACAGGCGCTCAGCATGCGGGAAGCGATCGGCAGTGCAGCATTCTTGTCGCGCTCCCATTCCCGTGGGCCTAAAGGCCGGCTCGGCCACGAGAGCCTTTTGAGCAAATATCACATCCACGCGCGCTGCAGCCGTCAACCGTGACCGGGCGCGCGCGCCCCGGGCCGGCTGCTAGGGCGGCGCAGGCGGCACGAGCGGCATGAGCTAAGCTCGACGTGCCAAGGCCACCAGGCCGCGCAACCAGGCCGCGGCGCCCTGTCAGTGCAGGCTGCCAGCTCCCGAGCGCCAACATCGAGCTCTGCCCTGGCGCTGCCGCCGCGCTTCAATGCGCCATCGGCTGCGGCTCCGGCGACGGTTCGACTGTGGCTGAACCGACTCGTTTGGGCTGCCGCGCACCTCCTCCATCGCTCCGGTGCGTCGTGACAGCGGCGCCTCGAACCGTGAGGCCCAACCTTGAGAAGCTCCTTTTCCTTGAGGAGGACGATTGTCCCAACTGTTTGATGCAACAGGCGGTTTTCCCCACAGTTTCTCGTTTCTCGGGAATGTCGACGGTCGTGGAGCGCCTCCTGAGGGCGCCGACCACAGACACCACGCTATGCGAGATGCTCACCCACCTAACGCGTGTTGCCACCTTCGTGGGCATCGCCGTCATAATCTATCTGCCATACGACGGCGATGCGTTCAACCAGCCGGTCGGCGGTTGGGATGAAAACCGGACGGACGAGAGCTGGGGTACCTACGGATGGACATGGGATTGGATCGACTGCATGTACTTCGCGATGGTCACGATGGCGACCGTGGGCTACGGCGACCAGCCCACGCTCCCGCAGGGGCTGCGCCTCTTCACGATTTTCTTTGCCGTGCTCGGCGTCATCTTCGTGGCCAGTTCCATCACGGTCATCGCAGACTGGATCTCCGAGCAGGGGCGCAAACGCTTCATCGCGAAGCAGCGCTTGCTGCTGCTGGAAGCGCACCGTGCTGCAGAGTTCGTCCGGAATCGGTCGAAGGCAGGCGCGCAGGCCTCGGAGTCGGCCAAGGGCGCCAGCGTGAACAAGCATGCGTCTCCGGGCGAGATTCACAACAATCCGGAAGGCATGCAAAGCCTGCCGCCGTCGCCGTCGCCGCCGCCGAGCCCGCCCGCGGGCTTCACCGCTGCTGCCCCTCCTGCCCCTCCTGCCCCTGCCCCTGCCCCTGCCCCCAGCGCGCTCGCCTGCGCTGCCGCCGCCGCTACCACAGCCGCCATGTGCGATGCGCGTGGCGCATTAAGCGCCGCGTCGGCCGGCGCAGGCTGGCCAGCACCTGACGAGATAAGGGGCGTGCAGCAGGTCGAGCGATGTGCAGTTGCCGCAGTAGGCTGCGTGGCACTCTCGAGCGTGCCCAGGGCAGACCCCACGCCCGCGCACATGCGGCCGTGGGTGAATTGGACTGCTGCATATTGGGGCGCCAGCGCTGACGAAGCCGCTGCCGATAGGGGCGCCAGCGCTGACGAAGCCAGGAGCGACGTTGACGAAGCCGCGAGCAACGTTGACGACCTCTACCCCTCCCGGGGAAGAGGCTCATTCGGCGCGCGGCCTTGCAGCACACCACCCCCCAGCCCCCCCCCTTCGCCGGGCCTCGAGACAGCCAGGGTTGCTCCCGATCCGGACGCCGTGGCGGCGTATCATGGTCGGACCAGCCCACCCCACCCCTATCCTGACGCCGTGGTAGCGTATCGTGGTCGGACCAGCCCATCCCTTCCGGACGAGGACGTGAAGGTGACGGACCCTGTCAAGCCGAGTCGGACCAGCCGTGATTCGGTGGGCAAGGACTCAGACAAGTCCAACGGACGCACATTCGATGAGGCAGCAGGCGAAACCAAGAGCAAGGGCCTGAGCGGACGCCTCCCGAGCAATAAGTTCGCGTGCCAGTTGATCAAGGCACTGCGACCGACGGGCGTGTACTTTTGCTTGTGCATCATCCTCGGCGAGCTCGAGAACGCCCAGATCGAAGGGTGTGGCCACTTTGGCGCCGGCTGGGCTTGCGGCAGCCCCAGCAACTGCGAGGCCTGGAAGCTGAGCCATGAGCTCGGCGGATTCTGCTGGTCGTGGGTCGATCAGTTCTATTACGGGCTTATCACGTACCTCACGATTGGCTACGGCGACGTGAGTCCGCACACCAAGGGGGGCAAGGCGCTCGCGACGTGGATTGTAGTCATGGGCATCTTATGCTTCACGACGCTCATGGCTGAGCTCAACGACATTCAGCAGGCCAAGCGGCTCGGCGCCGAAAAGACCCTGCGGGAGCGGCTCGCCGAACTTCACGAGGTCATCGCGCAAGATAATGACGGCAAGGTGACTGCCGAGGAGTACATCCTCTTCAACCTCAAAAAGATGGGTAAGGTGGAGGACGAGACCCTCGCTCTGCTCAGGGACCAGTTCAAGGCGCTCGACGCGGATGGCAGCGGCGAGCTCGATGCGGATGACATCGAGATGCTCTCGCTGGCCGCCGCGAAGATTGCGCAGGAGAACCTACAGACATGAGTCGTCGCGTGGCAGACGAGCTGGACTCTGAACGTAAGGCCGCGCAGGGAACGCTGCCTTGCCGATCCAACCGCAGCCTTGCCGTTCTACCTGGACGTAGCGCCGACGCACTTGGTTCTAACCCGTAACGCCTGGGGACCCTCTGATTACGTTAGCGCACGGACGCTCCCCACAGTGCGTCCAGGGCACGCTCCCTCGCGTTCGGAAGTACATGCACTGCATGGTGATTTTGTGTTAGTCAACGAATAGTACGACGCGATTATTACCAGTAGAATCGGTGAGCGGTCGGCTTGCAGCGCTGAACAGCTGTCCCCCGAACGCCAAGCAAGCAAGCTCTTGGTGAGCGCGGACGCGGACGCGGCTCGCGGGCGCGAGTCGGCCGACGGCGACGCCCGCTCGCGCCTGCTCGCCGCTCGCGCGTCGCGGGTCGCGCGCGGAGTCGCGCGCGGACCGGGGGCGTGGACGACGGGCGGACTCGCGGGACTCTGACTCGAGGTCTCGAGCGTCGATGGGACGAGGCGCTCCGCGACGACTGTCTCGGCTCTCTCGAGAGCCTCTCCGTCCGAACACCCTACGACCGATGTGCGATGAGTGCGCTTTGCATTCAATACATGATTACATGTATTTCCCAAACAGCTAACAGGTGTAGCCTGTATAGGGATGGGGCCCTTGAATTAAACTCACTATTGTCTACAATTCAACAGACGAACGTTTGCGCTCGTTCATGTGTTCAACGTCTCAAACACTTCTCAAACACGAGTACAGTACAGCATGTATCTATGGGGGTCGGACAATGGGTAGGTACCACTTGTCGCGGACCGACGGGGGGGCGCGTTCTGGAAGGGGTAATCAAGTTGCCCCTTAGCCCGCCGCAGGCGCGAAATTTTTGGCTATATTGACTGTTAATCACTACATTTAGGCCCTGAAATTGATGCCACTCACACCATGCACTCACACACTATTGACTGCGACGTACATGTGTGTACCTACTACAATGACAATCTAGCCCACAAGAACAAAAGCAACTGTCTCGCTCCCTTATCCGCCCGCTCTCTCGACTGCATGGCTGGGATCCATTAAGGGATCCATAGCGAATTCGAGCCTGAAGTGAAGATATCTTTGACCGAAAGCTGCATTGTAGCCTCAAACCACCCTGCGGAGCACACGAGAGCCAGCAACAAGCACAAGCTGAGTCGTCATCTGCGTGAAGTCAGTCGAGGCACACAAGGCGGGCATCACACTGTTTGCAGCTGATTGCTGGTCGACTGCTGCTCATCACTGTGCTTGGCCCACTGCTTCCAGCGGTTGGTGGCCGCCGCCTTGCTGCCTCTTCCTCTAAAAATTCTTTTGCTTTTGCTGCAGCCTTTGCTGCGGCTGCTGCGGGGCGACGACTCTTCTCCTGCCAGTAGCCGGTAGGCAGGCCAGCCTTGCTGCGGTCGCCGCCATTGCCTTGCGGATGTATGTCCTCACCATGAGACGGAGAGAGGGGCGGCAGCCAAGGTGCTGCGTCGCACCGGAAGCGAAGGTGTGCGCGAGGGGTTTCGTGAACAAAGTTGGAAAGGCCGTTTGCGGGCTTCGTTTTGATAATTCTGAGCGGATTATTGCGGATCTGGGGCCTACGTTCCGAGATCTGTCGATTGGTACCCTTGCATTATGTGCATTATTTGACTGCCTTGCTGCTGCCTAGTTCGTAATCAAGTTGCCCCACGAGGGAACGCGCCCCCCCGTCGGTCCGCGACAAGTGGTACCTACCCATTGGGGTCGGACGGATGCAAGATACATGATACATGATTTACATGATACATGATTCATCAAGTCGATACGGAGGGACCCATGATCATTCCGACAAGAGCGTGGGTCATTCCGACATGTTCATGAACTTGTCCGACATGTTCGATGAACAATACAAAGTCAGAATCACGTATCACGTATCATGTACATATCATTCGCAAAAAGGCAAAATATCAACATACATGATCCTCGATGCACCATCCCAACGGATGAAATGATACATGATACGTGATACGTGATGGGTCCCTCCGTATCGACTTGATGAATCATGTATCATGTATCATGTATCATGTACTTGCATCCGTCAACCCCCCTATGTAACGGCATGATTGACGAATGCGTGGTTGGTGAGGCGCTGCGCTGGCTCCGGTCATGATCTCTTGCATTTTCGTCTGCGTGACCGTGCTCGCGTATCAGGGCGCGAACGCCGCCGTCGGTGAGAGTGCCGCCAGTCCATCGTGCAGGGACGCCGAGGATGTGCCGTGCGCCGAATGGGCCGAAGCGGGCGAGTGCAAAAACAATCAAGCATACATGCACGCAATGTGTTCTGCATCGTGTGGCTGCCCCGCGCCCACTGCGAGCGGCTCTGCCGCCACCGTTGCAGCTGCCTCCACTTCCGCGCCGGACTGCGTCGACCGAGACAAGACAGGCGCGTGCACTCATTGGGCGGCAAGCGGCGAGTGCGAGGCCAACCCGTCATACATGAAGCTGCGCTGTGCGGCGTCCTGCAAGACGTGCGACATGCTCGACTACGGCAAACGCTGCCCGATGCTGTCCAACCGGACGCCCGCGGTGCCACCAGGCGCGATGGTCGACTCCTTTGAGCGCGCACTCAGCGGCGAGTTCGCCGCGCTTGAGCCGCGCGCGCTCTCACGCGACCCGTATGTCGTCTCCTTTGACCGCTTCCTCGATCCGGATGAGATTGCGGCCGTGCTACGCCACGGTGAGGATCGCTACGCGCGCTCGACGGCGTCGGGCGGGCGTAAGGACGACGAATTCGTGCCGCTCATGTCGGATATCCGCACGAGTTGGACGACTTGGTGTGACAATCGCACGTGCCTCGACGATGACGTGATGCGGCGCATCACGCAGCGCGTGAGCGACGTGACCCGGGTGCCAATGGAGAACTTTGAGTTCATGCAGCTGCTGCGCTACATGCCGTGCGCGCACGAGAGCTCGCCCGACTGCCAATTCTATCGACGACACCACGATACCATCCCAGAGCTTGTGACGATGCAGCCCGGCCCCAGAGTCTACACCTTCTTTCTTTACCTTTCCGACGTCGAGGAGGGCGGCGGCACCAGGTTCGATGGTGGCTTCACGGTGCAACCGCGTGCGGGGCGCGCGCTTTGGTGGCCCGCGACACTGCCCGATGAGCCCTTTGTCTCGGATGACCGCACACACCACGAGGCACTGCCAGTGCTCAAGGGCATCAAGTATTCCGCAAACTTCTGGCTGCATCAATACGACTACGTGTCGGCGCATAACAGCGGGTGCACCTCGTAACGGCGGGGGTCATCGCGAAGAGGGCGGCTAGAGGACGGCCGACGGGGTCAGCGGCGCCATTCCGTTCAGTTCGGACGGTTCCCATTACGTTCCCATTACGCTGCCTCCGGCTTAGTGTGTTGGCTCTAGTATCGGCTTGGCCTCACTCGAGGCCTCACGGGTACGTGCCACGACCGGTCCCGCGCCGGTCTGTAGCGGCACGAGTGCCGTTTGAGACGATTGAGCCGGCGCGCGGTAGTGTCTGGTGATTAGAGAACCACCAGGCGGTGTGGGCGGCGGCGGCGGCGCGCGCCGCGCGGGAGCGCGCGGCCGCGGGGGGGTCGCGGACTCGCGGTCGCCGCCCGGCGCCGGGACCGCCGGAGACCCGGCGCGCCGGCCGGGTCGTGCGGCGCGTTGGCGTTTTGCATGGTTAAAACCGTTAACCCTCTTTATAACCCTCTAACCCAAAAACGGCGTACGGCCGTTCGGTTAAGGTTTACGAAGGTTTAACCGACCCGGCCGCGCGCCGGGGGACGGCGGGGACGCGGGCCGGGGAAACAGGGGCGAACGACGAGACGGAATAGAGACGGAAACGTCAAACACATGACGAAGTCAACGACATTGGACATACGACCATACGACCGACGTTTAACTTCGGAGCCCTGTGGCGCCTCGACAAGACGACAACTCCTCAACTCTCGACTCAACTCGACTAGCTAAACTCGACAGGATCAGGAAACTAGACAGCTACTTGAGAACTTGACAGGAAAAAACTCGACACACGACAGCTACTCCACGACAGGATAACTCGACTTCAGCTACTCGACAGATGTGACCTCCACCTCGACAGTGACCTCGTGTCGACTCAGACCTCGACAAAACACAGGAACCCCCTGACTGCATGCGCCTGGCTAAGTACGGCCTCGTGGGCGTCACAAGGTGTCACTCGACAGAGAGTCAGAGTGCTTCATGAAAAATTTAGCAAAAGCGCAAAGCTACATGCCAGGCTCGAGCTCGACAACACACTCGACATATAACTCGACAGCCTCGACAGAGAAACTAACAGAGAAACTCGACAGATGGACAGAAACTCGAGGACAGCTCGACAGCTACTCGACGCGCCCCACGAGGCGCATGGAGTCAGCCTCGACAGGCACCTGTCGACAGGATCACAGGAACTTGACAGGAACTTGACAGGCTCGACAATGAGGCTCGACAGCACGACAGGCAAGGCCTCGACAGCCCCTCGACTGTCGACACGAGCGGGCTCGACAGCGCCTCGACGGAGCCTCGACAGCTCGACACGGCTCGACAGCCAGGGCTCAATAAGGGCTCAAGACGTTACGTATTACGTTTTACGTCTGGATACGACTTACGAGCGCAGGTGCGCAGCTTATCACCGCTATGCGCTAACCCGTAAGCGTAAGCCGTAACCGCTATAACCAGGGGGGTGGGTTTAACGTTGAGACGCTGTTGAGACGTTTGTATTAACACTTAAGCTCAGGAAGTGTTAGCCTGTCTTAACACCTGTTTGAGGAGCTGTTGAGACAGCATGTCTCAACACCTCTTC
>Ga0210246_100071_pt1 | contig 74866 bp, 60 predicted proteins | sample ChrtobMetaP3_8mM_FD_155469 | JGI IMG/M metagenome (GOLD analysis project Ga0210246, IMG submission 155469) | Chrysochromulina tobin associated microbial communities from unialgal haptophyte culture, Seattle, Washington, United States - P3_8mM | ecosystem: Host-associated > Algae > Haptophytes >...
GGGGGGTGGGGGGGGGGGGGGGGGGAGGGGGGGGGGGGGGGGGGGGGGGGGGGGGGGGGGGGGGGGGGGGGGGGGGGGGGGGGGGGGGGGGGGGGGGGGGGGCGGCGGATGTGGTGATGGCGACGGTGGTGGTGGATGCGGCGGCGGGGGCCGGGGGGGCGGCGAGGGCGACGGTAGTGGTGGCAGCGGCGCCGGCGGCGGCGGCGGGGGGGGGAAAGGAAGCGGCGGCGGAGGCGGAGGCGGAGGCGGCAACGGGGGTGAGAAAGGCGGGTGGCACTCGTCGATGGTGAAGATGGTAGGATCGGTGCATGCCCCGAACTGGCCCATGAAGAGCTGCATGCCTAATATGGCAAAGATCGCCTGGATGGCGAGGACGACGGCGACCACGTTCAGGCAGTCCGGCATCGCTCGGGCGAGCGAACCGACGATCAACTTCATGCCAGGGTCGCGGGCGATGAGGCGCAAGGGGCGCAGCACTCGCAGGATCCGTAACGTCTTGAGTGGCTGCAGGAAGGCGAACTGCGGCAGTGCATCGGCGGCGAGGGTGAGCAGCGAGGCGGTCACAATCGAAAAGTCGAGCCAATTCCACCACGAGCTCAGGTAGGTGCCCTTGCCGCCCACGAAGCCATACGCGATGACCTTGAGGAGCAGCTCGCACGTGAAGGCGGCCGTCCACACGACATCGAGCAGGCCCAGGGTCGCCTCGAGCTCCGAGTTAGGGTCGTTTCGGGGCGAATCGAGCGCCAGGCTGAGGGTCGATCCGAGGATCAGCAGCATGATCAGCGCGTCGAAGCAAGGTTGCTCGACGAGCGCTCGGCACAGCGCGCGCACCTGATGAGGGAGGCCATGAGAGGCCTTCAGAGGGTCAGCGGTGAATGTCGCTGGCACTCACGGGGGCTCGACGAGCGCTCGGCACAGCTGATGAGGGAGGCCATCAGAGTGAGACAGCTGATGTGAGGAGGCCATCAGAGTGAGACAGCTGATGAGGGAGGCAATCCATCACAGGGAGACAGCTGATGAGGGACGCAATCCATCACAGGGAGACAGCTGATGAGGGACGCAATCCATCAAAGGGAGACAGCTGATGAGCGACGCAATCCTGAGCGCACCGGGTTGGTAGGCGAGCAGAGGAGACAGCTGTAGTCGCGCGGCCACACGGCAGGCTGCAGGGCGGGTGGCGCCGTATCGGGCGATGATCCCCGCTTCTTAGAGGCGCCCGATACGGCGCCAGGGGCGGCGATGGCGCTGGAGCTCGCGGCGTTGGGCTGTGAATGTGAATGCTCGTTGGGCTGAGCCTCTTCGGCGGGGGCCTCGTCAGACGCCGGGGTTTCGTCAGACGCATTAGGTTCGTCAGAAGAGGCAGCGGGCTCCTCCTCCTCCTCGCCAAACGCATTGAGCAGCACGCCGACAAAGAGGTTGAGCAGCAAGAAGACGCCGATCAAAGCAACGGGGACGAAGTAGAGCACGACCACCGGCCCGTACACGTCGGACGAGGCGAGCATGCCGTCCGTCCATGCCCCCGTCGCGACGCACAGCACGGTCAGCATCGCCGGCCCAAAGTAGTCAAAGTGATAGTACGGCTTCTCGAGGAGCTCGGGGTCGGTGCATTCGCCCGCAGGACACGGCTCCGCTGAGTAGCCATGCTCGGTCGAGTACATGCCGCCGAAGAGCTGCATGCCGATCAACGAGAAGACGGAGAGCATGAGCAGCATGAGCGTAGCCAGCGCGCCCATTTGGCTGAGTGCGCGCCCAAAGGCCATCACCACCTTGTACAGCCCCTCCCACGACTTCATCAGCCGCAGGATGCGCAGGATTCGTAGCATGCGCAGCACTCTGAGGAAGGAGAGATTCGGCACCTTGAGATCTCCGACGATCTCCATGATGAGGAGCTCAGCGAGCGACATGGTGACGAGCGTCCCGTCGAGCGTATTCCAACCGTCGGACCAGTAGCCGTTACAGCCGAGCCCGAGCAACTTGATGCCCATCTCGGCGCTGAACAGGAGCGTGATCGTCGTGATGGCCTCTTCGAGGAGCTCCGCGAAGGCGGGTGCCATCCCATAGTACGGCACGGCCATCAGTACCATGTTGAGCAGCACGAGCGCCGTCGATGCCGTGCTCAGCCAGGATGAAACCGCTGCGGAGTGGAATGCTTCCACCCAGCGCGACGGGGGGATGGGCGGCGGATCGAGGCCATCGGAGCGCGCCGCGCTCGCCTCGAGGAGCGCATCGGCCTCGCCGCCGTTGCCGCCGCCCTTGCCGCCCTTGCCTTTCCGCACGCTCTTGGCCTTCGTGCTCGCCATCTCGGCGCTCATCTCGGCGCTTTTGGCGGGCGCTGGGACTTGGGCGGGCGCGCGCGCGCCCCCGAGCATCGCTTCGGTGGCTTTGTCAATGCGCTTGACGGTGAGGAATTCGTCAAAGAGCACGGCCAGGAAGAGGTTGGTGATGAAGAAACCGCCGATGACGAGCGCGGCCATGTAGTAGACGACCACCCACGGGCTGACGGAGGCCATCAAGGCGTACATGGACGTCGCCCAGTCATCAAACGTGATGATCTGCATCAGGATGATCTGCGCCAAAGGTACCGAGTCAAACGAGAGGAGCCCCCCTGACATGGAAGCCTCGAAGAGCCGACAGCCGTCGATGCCGCCGCTGCCCTCGCCCGCGCCGAGCGCCTCAGCGGCGAGGTCATCACAGGCGCTCGGCATCTCCGGGTTGCACGCCACCTGGGTATCAAAGGGCGCCTGCTCGACGGCTGTCCAGCCGCACTCGTCGAGCTTCCTCGGTGACTCCCGCGTCCATCCGCACTGGATGAGCGCGGCGGCGGCGGCGGCGTCGAAGCCGGCCGAGGCGCACCGGTAATGGAGCGCTCCCCCGAAGAGCTGTGCGCCTACGATGCCGAAGAGGAGAAAGGTGAACGCACACAGGCCGACGATATTGCCTAATTTGGGAAGCGCGAAGAGGATCGACTCGACGAGTGCGGGCATGTCAGGCAGACTGCGCAGGGCGCGCAGCGGACGGAGGGCCCGCAGAGTACGCACGAAGCTCATGTTCGCGAGCGTGAGGGGTGTTAGGAGAGGTAGCCAAGCGACCGAGACGACGAGCGCGTCGAGGAGGCACCAGGGGTCCTTCAGGTACGGAGAGGGCGTGCCTGTGGGGAGGTGGGCGCCGTGGTGAGCACATGCATGCAGGAGGCACCAGGGGTCGTGTAGGTAGGGAGAGGGCGTGCCTGTGAGCCCGTACGCGATCGTCTTGAGTGCGAGCTCCACCGTGTAGATGTACAGGTAGATCGGCTCGATGCGCTCAAGAAAGTCCGCCTTCCACGTGCCAGGGGGGTCGAGCGGCGAGGCCCACGCCATCGTGAGCAGGTTGGCGAGGATCACCGTCAGGATGAATGGCTCGAAGCAGCAGCTCTCAAGCGCGTGGATCGCAAGGCGCCGGGGCAGATGGTAAGGGCGCAGGCAGCCAAACGAGCGACCTCCGTACGTGCGCCCACTCACGTCTCCCTTGATAATCTTGGCGGGCGGATCCGCATACAGCGCCACCAGACCCGGCTTGACCACCTGTGGGGAAAGAGGGAGGCGCCGTGGTGAGCGTATGCATGCAAGGGATTGGGCTCGAGTATGCGGAGAATACGAAGGTGCGCCGTGGTGAGCGTATGCATGCAAGGGATTGGGCTCGAGTATGCAGAGCCGGCTTGACCACCTCAGGCAGCGCGAAGCTCTTGCGCTCACGCTCGTCCTTCTTCACCGCGCGCGTCAGGGCGAAGAGGTTTTTGGATTGGGTCTCCTTCTTGTCGCTGAAGCCGCCGCCGCCGCGCTGCAGGTTGTTGAGGAATTGACGAAGCTCGAGCTGTGAAAAGCCGGCGCTCAGGAGCGCCTGCGGCGTCACGTCGCCGCCGATGGCATGCAACTGCTGGATCGAGTAGCCCGCCTCGCGCAGGTCACGAAGCGTGTACCTGACAAAGGGGGTGATCAAGGAAGGGGAGGGGGGGGCAGAGGTCATCAGTGGCCATCAAGTGGTCATCAAGAGACCATCAGGGTGTGCATCAGAGGTGCATCAGAGGTCATCAAAGGTCATCAAAGGTCATCAGAGGTCATCAGAGGTCATCAGAGGTCATCAAGAGACGATCAGGGAGTGCATCAGGGAGTGCATCAGGGGGTGCCCTATATGGATGGACATGCGGCACGTACCCCCCCTTGCGGTGTAGCTGGGCTGCACTGAAGCCGGCCCGCCGGATGCTCGCGAGGTCAAAACCCGCCTCACGCAGCTCAGCTGGCCCGAAACCGTCCGCCTTGAGCGCCGCCGCGGTGTAGCCCGCCTCCTTGAGCTCACGCATCGAGATCCGGAGCTCGCGCCGGAGCTCGTTCGGCTTGTAGCCCGAGAGCCGAAGCTGTTCGCCAGTGTAGCCGGCCTCGCGCAGCTCCCTTGGATGGATGGCTTCGGAGCGGTGGACGAGTACGCCGGCCTCGAGCATCTCCTCGACGGAAAAGCCCGCCTGGCGCACCACGTCGTGCGTGAAGCCCGCGCGTACCTGATGAGGGCGGTCATTTCATCAGGCAGGCCATCAGTGACCATCAATGTCAACCAGAGCAGCACGACGAGGCAGGCAATCAACGACATCATTACACGTCTTCAGACGTCATTAGTCGCACTTCCGACCTCGCGCGTGGTGCCCGCGTGTTTCTGATGAAGAAGACCATCAGACGTCCTCAGAGCTCATTAGAGCTCATCAGCGTGGCACACCGAGTGCATCACATGGCACTCCGCGTGCGGCTATTGAGGACGCGTACCATCTCGATCGCGGAGAGCTCGCGTCGGTAGAGCTCCATTCCGATCAGATGGGCTGTCGACCTCGGCGTGCGATCAAGCGGAGGCAGCTGCTGCTGCGCGGTTACCACTCGTGAGAGCCACCCTTGAGCACCCTTGAGAGCCAACGGCTGCTTGGCCTTCGAACCCTTGGCGCCGGCGCCGCTCGCAAGCGCTGTCGCGAGTGCCGCCGCAGCCGCCGCCGCCGCCGCCTCGGCCGCCGCTCCATCGCTCCCGTCTGCATGGGCGACGCTCGGCGGCAGTAGGGGGATGACGGCCGGCGGCTGGACCGATGGGATCCGGGCGGGCGGCGAGAGGCGCGTCACGCCCGGCACGTACGCAGCCGCGTCCTCGGGCTTTCGTGGACGGAACGGTTGTAGAGGGCTGTGAAATCGCGAGCTCGGAGCGTTCGCCTCGTCGGCAACCTTGCGCCCAGCGAGCACGCCGTCCGCTTGACCGGGCGTGAAACCGACGGCGATCAGATCCTGCTTCGTGTGCAGCGCGAACGCGCCGCCCTCGACCGTGCGCGGCGCTCCCGACTCGTACTTGATCGGTGCGGTCGCAGCGTCCAGCTCGGCCCGCAAGGCTTGTTTCATGTCGGCCTCCTTTATCCGGCGCTCCTTTCGTTCGGCGCGGCCCGAACGGTCGAGCAGCCGATGTGGCTCTTTTAGCCGCTTCGAGCTCGTAGAGTTGGGCGACGGCGTAGGCATCAGCTGCTGTCGATTGAATGGCGTTGAGGAGAGCTCTGCCGGCATCCTGCTGTTGCTGCCGGTATCATCAGACCTGCGTGGATGGCTAGACAGCGCTGGCTGGCGGCGCTCACTACCCCCGTCGGTAGAGCCGGCATCCGAGTCACGGCCAAAGACGTTAAACGGGTCACCCATGCGACGCAAGCCTGTAAATCAGGTCGGGCCTCGCACTACACGAGGGTGTGTAAAAGCGTGTGCAAAACTTCCAAAAAATGGTCCAAACATGAACACAAGTCCGCAGATGCCCAAATCCATTTTGTTTCGGGGGGTTGGATTGGTAAATAGACACCGGGGGGTGCCGGGACACACACGGGACACGCGGGCGCACACGGGCACACGGATCACACAGACGAACCTCACAAGTTCATCCCAACCCACACCAACGCACCCGCACGTGGGTACCAGGGTACGGCGTAAAGCAGCAGCGTAGCGTCAAGGTATGGTCCAATCACCAAAAGCAAACCTTTCCCCTAATGCTGCAACGTCAGAAGGGCGAACAGGATGCGCCCCCCATAATGAGCAGCGCACGAATCGGAGGCGTCAAAAGAGGAAAGCTCGTCGAGTTGCCTCCGGGGCGAGTTGCACGAGGGCATGAGGACACGTGATCATGATCGCACAGCTGGGTGGCTCGCAGGCCCCGTGAGCCCTTAGTAGATCACACGATGTATGCCATCTCAGCGCCGAGCAGGAGCGTGCGTAGGTGCCCGCACGTGTCGGTGAGCTTGCACAAGCTGAGAAGTGGCTTAAGGACGTACGTGGCGAGCCTGACCTTGCCCATCGAGTCGAAGGAGGTGACGAGGCCGTCGACGACGGGGAAGCCTCCGTTGCTAAGGACGGGCGAGTGGAGCCCCACTGCGGCCGTACGACCAATCTTGGTAATGGGCTGAGCCACCAGTCCGCCGCCGCCCGTTGCGGGCACCGTCCAGATAGTCGTACCCACGACGAGATCCTTGGCTTGTTCGAGAACTCCACAGCAGCGTGGGCCGATGGGCACGTGGTGAGTCGCGGTGAGGCTGAGGCTCCGCCCGTCTGCGATAGTGAGGGTGAGAAAGTCCGCACTCGCCTCTGGCTTGGCAATCGAGAGGAGCGAGACGGTGTCGGTGGTGAGGGCACCTTCGCTGGTCGCGGCAACGATGGCGTCACCTTCCCGGAGGGACGCGATGGGCACGCGCGTGCCATCGGCCATCGTGACGGAGGCGTGCGACGGGAAGCACGGGTTGTCGCAGTCTGGGTCACGCCAATAGCCGACACGCTGGCCTCCACCACTGAGGCTGGAGGCGTCGGTCTCCGGATTTTGGGAGCTGCCGTGGCTGGAGGAACGCGATTGCCAGTTCTTGCGAACCGTGCCACAGAGAGATGTGGCCCTGACGTTTCCGCCGCCCGGATGTGTCCAGCCGCTGAGGTCCCATACAGGGACGTCATTGCACTGAGACGCGCCGCGGAAGATGACCACGCAGCACGCACTCGCACCCGCGCATGCCGCGATGCCAAAAGGCCCGGAGGGCGGAGGCGGTGATGGGGATGGCGGCGGCGGCGACGGCGACGGCAAGAGTGGCGGTGGGGAGGAGGTCGCCCCGATAACGAGACACATCACACAGAACTGGCGCAGCCCCAGCATTCTCTCTCGGGTTGCAGACATGGTGCAGGCGCAGTGCCTAGGCGCATTGCCTGGAAAACTTGGTAGGAGTCGTGACGGCTCGATGTTCAAGTTCAAGTTCAAGTTCGGTACCCTCACGTACGCTCTAATGCCCCCAAACCCGGCCGTCGAGCCCCTCGCGGCCTCGTTTCTTAATTCCTTCCCCTGGTACCTTCCCCTGGTACTAGTATCAACAGAAATTACATATTTCTCACGAGAACAGCTGAGTCACAGAGTCTAGGATTCCTACAGCTGTCAGCTCTGTCAGGTTAGTTTCAGCCACGTCAGTAAGTTTCGTCGCGGTCTGAGTGACCCCCACCGCGCTCACCACACCACACGACCACAGTCGAAGTTTCGTCGCGGCCCCCCCGACGGCTCATCACACTGTCCACGCCCCAGGGAATGGTGGACCCGAGCGCTGATATGTGATAAGGGTCATCCGCACACCATGGCGCGATGGTGTGATGGCGTCTTCACCTCGCGTCTCCGAACGCTAACCGGGCCACGGCGCAGTTCCGCGGAATCCGCGCTCGTCCGCCCCTCGGTCAGAACAAGAGAACATCGTCACATACGCTCTTCAAGGATGCATCTCATAATCGTAACGTAGCCCGCTACACACGGAGGTGCCATCATGCATTTCCCAATGCTATCACTATTGTAATTCTCTCACTCATCTGCGTCGACTCTGTAGACGCACTTTTTCCGGTCCGAGCCGTCTTGCGATGAAAGCCATTGTCTCTCTGACGCCTATCTGTGCGCCCCACCGGACACCGCACCTGCGCTCGTTGACAGCGTCGCCATGTCGTCCAAGCGCGGCCGCGCGGCTGCCGACGGGACGGCACAGGAGTTTCGCCGACACAAGAGCGGGGTCAACGAGGCCATGAACGAGCTCCTCTGTGAACGAGCTCCTCTGTGAACGAGCTCCTCTGTGAACGAGCTCCTCTGTGAACGAGCTCCTCTGTGAACGAGCTCCTCTGCCCCATCGCCTGCTCGACCCCGTCATCGCAGAGGACGTCAACGTGTACGCCGCCCGTCCTGCCGCTGCTTTTCGGCCACCTGTCGCGCAACTCTTCGATGTCCTTTGCATGGACACTTCTGTGCCTGTCACACGGGTACATGCACTCGTCGAGCGCCGTGCTGAGCACCGGGGGGGGTGCGTTCGCGTCGTCGGCTGCGCCTCGTCAATGTACGCATGCGTGCGCCTCTAACGGCGCCACACTCAAGCGTCTCGTCAAACCGCATCCGCAGTGGACGCCGAAGGAGCGTTGGGAACGACCACCACTGTGAATATTGGGGAGACTTTTTTGGTCACGATGCCTGCCATGTTGGACGACGTGAGCCCGCTGAGAGCTTCAAACTCCTTCTGGTCCTTCTTCATCTGCGCCTGGGCTTTGAGCAGGTGCTTGAGGAAGCCGAGGCCACACCCCAAGCGCGTCGCCTTCCCGGTCCTCAGGTCTTCTGCGTAGTCGGCCTTGGCCTTGGCTAGGTACTCATCGAACGTGGGCGGGAAGCGCTTCGGGTTGGCCTTCATCACCGCCTTCTCGGCCGCACCCTGGAATTGTGCCCCGATGATGGGGGCGACGATGGAGATGATGAAGGGAATATTGACCGCAGGAGCCCCGGGCATTCCCTGGGTGTCCCAATACTCCCAATAGTAGATGTGGGTGCCCAGCGAGACGTAGTGCGCCACGTAGCCGATGTTGAGGCACCAGGCCACGATCTTGCGCGTGCGCATTGGCAGGTGGAACCAGAGCGCTTCGGTCGGCCGGCCGTAGAAGTCGACGCCGACCTGATGAGGGACGCAATCAGCATGCACTCAGAGATCATCAGAGCCATGAGGAGGCGCCGACCTGATGAGGGACGCAATCAAGGACGCACTCAGAGAGGCCATCCGTGGCCATCCGTGGCCATCACAGTCCGACCTGGCCCTTGTTCCGGTTGTCCGTGTCGTACGCGTCACAGAGGATGGCGAAGCGCCATGGCACCGGCAAGAGGTTGATGTACGAGAAGACGAAGGTGAAGACCTTGATGCAGATATTGAACCAGAGCTGGCCGTCGGTGCACACCTTGTGCATGCCCTGGCCGAAGACGCGGTCGACCTTGTTGTGCGTCGCCGGCGCGTACACCCCGTCCCGTTCTGTCCAGTACTTGCTCGGGTTGCGCTCCAGGTAGAGCTCGATGGAACGCGTCTTGTTCGTGCACTCTGGGTAGATGTCAGTGAGGGTGAAGATCTCAGCGCCGATGATGGCCGAGAGGAGGAAGACGCCGATGGCGACGCCAAAGCCCACGATGACGAGCGCGCTGATCCCCGCGAGCACCATGAACAGCGTGTTCTGCGCGACGAAGAATCCGAGCACCGTGTCGCGCGCACGCTCGGAGCAGTCCGCATCGGGGGGCGTGCCCATCTCGGCAACGAGCGCGTACGAGCCATTCGTGGGCGCGCCGAGGAAGGCGCGGCGAGCCGGCTGCTTCGCCTTCGCGAGCTGCGCCGCCGCGACCAGCGGGTTGAAACCTTTGACCCAGTCGGCCCCTTCCTTTGAGGCCTCGTTGACCGCGTGGAGCGCCTTTTGGTACACTTCGGCGAACTTGCCGCCCTTTTTCAACTGGTCGCCCACCGTGACTACGAACTCGCCGAAGTCGATGTGCCCCGAGCCGTCGGGGTCGGCCTCCTTCATCATCTTCTCAAGCTCACCGGGCTTGAGATCCATTTCGAGCCTCTCGCAGATCGCCCGGAGCTCTCCAGTGTCTATGTGGCCCGACTTGTCGTGGTCGAAGGTGTCGAAGACGACGCGCATCATTTGGAACACGCCGCCCACCGTGCATCCGTCGAGTGCTTTGCTGTGCATCGCCTTCTTGAACTCCTCAAAGTCGATCTGGCCGCTCCCATCGGGGTCGGCCTCCTCCATGGCCGCCTTTAATTGGTCGGGCTTGAGGACTATGTCGAGCGAGTCGAGCATCTTCTTGAGCTCCTTCGTACCTACATGGCCATCCTTACTCGCATACTTGGTGAAGATGGTCTCGAGGGTCCGGTCGTCTACTTGTACCACGCCCGATTCATAGGACGCCATGATGAAAACGCCGTGGGCAGACCTTTTTATGGGAGTCACCGCTCAAGGTACCCAGAAAGGACTCCTGTGTATGTTTATTGTAGAGTGCGGTACATGTACTCGGGCACGTACTCGGCGCCAAGCCACCAGAGTCGCTGTCACCCTCACATGCTCACATCTCACAGTAAACGAAGAAAAAAGTGCTTGCTCACCCGCCAAATCCCAAAACCTTTCGACCGCTATTTTCGCGCTGGCGGTGAATCTCTGAAGCATCTCTCCCAGTGTACAGACGAAACCGGGGGGTGGGAAGGAATTCGTCGCGCTGTAAAGCTTTATCAAGAGAAGCCCATTTATGGCCGCTACAAAGAAGGAAAGGATCAGAACGTTGTGCCCGTGATCTGGCGTCATCAGGTTTGCATCCATGTCAAGTGTCTCAACTTCCAGGCGATCGGGCCAGCTCTGGCTGCACATCCTGCAGCACGACGTCCACCGCCTTGACAATGCAATGGATGGTACGCCAGAGAATGTCATGTCAACACTTCGCTACTTCATTCTTCGCGTGGGCATCTTTGAAGGCGACGGCGCCACGCCAACCGATGCCGAGGACGGCCTCCGCCTCAAGGCGACTCTCGTGTACGAGCAGAATGGCTCCCGGGTCGAGGAGTTATCAGCGACCCTCGAGCCCCCACTGCTCGGTGGCGAGGCAATCATCGATCATGGCATCGCAGCCTTCAAACTGCGCATCACTGTGCTCTCTTCACTCTGCCGCGGAAATCGCTTCCGCGTGCAGGTCACCTGCGCCGAGCGCTCAGACTTCGACGTGTACACTGCGCCCATTCGCACGATTACCAAGTTGCGCCGGCCGCCCGGTAAGAAAGCTGCTGCCAAAGCAGCCGCGGCCGCGATGGGCGAATCTGGACCCAGGTGTGAGCTCGAGAGCTTTCTGCTCGATGATCTCGAGGAGGAGTGCGGCCTCGTGCCCGGCGACACGTCCGCGAAACCCCAGGCCGCGATCGGCGAATCTGGACCCAGCGGCGAGCTCGAGAGCTTTCTGCTCAATGATCTCGAGGAGGAGTGCGGCCTCGTGCCCGGCGGCACGTCCGCGAAACGTACCCTCGATGATCTCTGGAGCAGGGTGCAGGAGAATCGCTCTTTGCTGCTCTCGCTTCAACAGGAGCAGCAAGAGCTCTTCCGCGAGATCCGTGACCTGCGGCAGAAGCTGGTGGCTCCAACTGACGCCCCGGTCGTTCATAGCACCTCTGATAGTTGCGTCCCTGCATCCCTTGCCCATTCCCGTTGAGCACTGCTACCCAATACCTACCCAGTACTTCCCAACTCGGTACCACCACGGGCTCAGCTGACGCGCGAAGGGACCTCCGAGCATGCCGATGGACGCACACAGTCACGGAGCACACGCCGACACGCGGGCGAAGACACCATCCGAGCGCGGCGCGCGAGGCAGTTGGGTGGTGGCGATTGCGTCAATACGCGGGGGGATTTCAGACCCGCTGCGTAGTTCCGTTACCAGGGACCTCGTCACGCTAGCACCTGTACGTGTGTGCGCGTCCCGGCTCGCCCGATTCGTGTCATGAGCGAGTCTCCCGGTACTGGTGTTGAATTGTGTTGAAAACAAGGTTGAAAAAACACCGGCGTTACACCGGCGCGGGCATGCGGCGCGGGAGGCCGCTTGCGCTTCGGCGTTCGGGATCGGGTCCTTCGAGGCAGCGGCTCGTGTTCGTTTCTGATTCTGTTTAGTCTCGACAGCGGCTCGACGGAGCCTCGACAGCTCGACAGCTCGACAGCCAGGGCTCAAGCTCGTGTATTGAGTATTCGGCTATCCGCTGTGGCAGTGCCGCTGTGCCGGCGGGGGCGGGAACGCGACAGCTCAAGATCAGCATCACGGTACGGGGCACGCGGGCGACAGCCCCGCGGGAAATCGCGGGGTGCTGTCTGACTCGGACCCCGGTCGGACGCGTCCGAAGTCGGGACCGTCCCGGATTCAAGATGAAGATCAAGTTTGACTCCGCACAGTCGAGGCCTCAGTCTCAAGTTACTTGACTCAAGTGTCAAGAACGAACCGAACACAATGCCGACTCTACACGATCACCGACGTCACGTACTGTTCTTCCTGTACCGGTACGTTTCGTGTTTCCGGCTCTTCCCGGTGTCTTTCTGGTGTTTAACAGATCTTTTTTGCGTGTTAGAAGTTACCAGAAGTAGACACACATTCACATTCACACACAATTGCGTGATTCGGCACAGGATTAGGGCACGAGAAGTCGCAAAAGCTGAGACGGGAATCCGGGCCGGGAATGAGCCTGTCAGGCAAGACGATCGTGTTCACCAACACCTTCACGATGACGCGCGTTGAAGCGACCAAAGCGGCCGAGTCGGCAGGAGCAAAGGTTGACTCCTCCGTCACCACGAATACCAGCATCCTCGTTGCAGGCCAGGGCGCGGGAGCCGTGGAGGAGGACGACGCCAAGGCCAAGGGCGTCGAGATCTGGACCGAGGACCAGTTCGTGGCGGCGGTCGGCGGCGGCAAGGAAAAGGATGCGCCGTCTGCCGAGGAGCAGGAGGAGGCGCCCAAGGCGAAGAAGGCCAAACACGATGAGCGAATACGCGTGCGAGCGCGAGACGGAGAGGTCACGTTGTCGCGCGATGCAGCCCGAGTCATGGGCACCTTGAAGGATCTGATGGATCTCGCCACCTCCGAGGATGGCATCTATCCCATGCCCACGGTCATGACCTCGACGCTTCAGATGGTGTGCAAGTTGAACGACCCAGCCTTCACATGGCCAACCAATGAGGGCCCGGACTCCTGTGCCCTCGAGCAATGTGCCCAAGACAGAGCCTTGCGAGCTTACGCTGTGGCCACGGACGCGTTGGCGGCGCGAGTGGCTGCTGCGAAGGCGGCCCTGTCTGAGGAGGATGCACGGCTCGAGGATTTGCGAGCACGGCTCGAGGATCTGCGCGCCAAGCTACGCAAGGCGGAGGCTAGCCATGAAGCTGCAGTGGAGGAGCTTTGTGCGGCTCGGGCGGAGGAAGAGCTTCATGCGGCTCAAGCGGACAAAGAGCATCATGCGGCTCGGGCTTGGCTATTGCAGCAAACCAAACTCATCGAGGACGCCCTCTACCTTGACGCCCCCACGGCGGTCAAAAACATCCAACATGTCATCGCCTCCCGGCTCAACGGCAAGTGCGCTTCCGAACTCTGTGTGCTGCTTGGCGCAGATCGTGACTTTGGCAGCGCGGAGGAGGGCGCGGCGTCCATCGCCGAGCCGGTATTTGTACCAGAAGGCTTCGAGGCGCCGCCGCAGTCAGCCAGCAGCTCCACAGCACCGCCCGCACTGCTGCATCAGCCCCCGTTCTTGGATGCCACGGAGGATGCCATGGAGGCTGCTCTGGGCCTGGTGGACGTGGCCACAATTGCAGAGCTCAAGGGCGTGGATCGAGTTCGGCGAGCGCTGGCGCGACGTGTCCTCTGCGCGCGCTTTTGCCGCCGCGACGGGCAGCCCGTACCCACACTTCTGGATGCGATCACCGACCTCGACGTCGAGCAGCTCATCGAGGCCGGCCGGCCTGGAGACGCGGCCATAGCAGGGCGGATGGTGCCTGGACTAGCGCGCCTCCATGGCTACGGCCATGTGGTGGACGTGGCCGCCATTCGGGCCGCAAATCTGGATGATGAGGAGGACAATGACGTGGACGACGACATGGACGACGAGGGCGAAGTAGGATTCTTTCTTCTTGGTACAGCTAAGGATGCTCTCAACAGCTGCATCTCAGGCGAGGGAGAGCCGCCGTTGGAGCTGGCGATCGCAGCCGTTGCCTGTGCAGGCTTGGGAGTCGTATGCGGCATTCCGGTGCAGCAAATGCGCGAGGACAGCGTAACGGCGGAGCTCGACTTGTCCGATAGGGGGCTCCACGTGGCTGCGGCCATGCTCGTCGCTTATCTCCTTCCGGCTACGTCGGTGCTCAAGAAGTGCAATCTGCTCAAGAACAGCTTCGACATTGAGTCGGCCACGATGCTTGCCAAGATCGGCGCGGACAAGGGCATCATGCTCACAAGCATGACACGCGACCAGACGAAGGCCGACCTCTCGGGCCAGGACCTCCAACCCGCCGACACCATCCTGATTGGGTCCGATCTGAAGTTTATGACGGTGTTGACCGATCTAAGTCTCGGCAACAACTGCATCGGTCCAGAGGGGGCCAAGGCCATCATGGGTGCCCTCTCCTCTGGCACATCGGCGGTGACCAACCTCGAGTTGCACGGCAACGATATCGGCGATGAGGGTTCGATTGCAATTGCCGAGGCCTTGCACTCGGGCATGTCCGTGGTGACTAGTCTAAATCTCCGCTACAATCAGATCGGCAAGGAGGGTGCAATTGCAATCGCTAAGGCGCTGAAGTCGGGCACGTCGGTGTTAATCACCCTGCACCTGGGCAGCAACAATATCGGCGACGACGGCGCCAGGGCCATCGCGGGTGCCCTTTCCTCGGGCACAGCGGTGTTGACCACCTTGGGCCTGGGCAGCAATAAGATCAGCGACGACGGCGCCAAGGCAATCGCGGGTGCCCTGTCCTCGGGCACAGCGGTGTTGACCGAGCTGCGCATGGCCTACAATAACATCGGCGACGACGGCGCCAAGGCCATCGCCGACTCCCTCAACTCGGGCACGGCGGTGTTGACCACCCTGCGCCTGGACACCAACAAAATCGGTGACGAGGGTGCCAAGGCCATCGCGGGTGCCCTGTCCTCGGGCACAGGGGTGCTGACCAAGCTGTGGCTTGGTAGCAATAGCATGGGAGATGCAGGAAAGCAAGCATTGCAAGATGCGGTGAAGGACCGCAGTGGATTTATGTTGCATCTGTAGCTTCAGGGCGGAGTCGTTCCCGCGTCGGAGGTTTCAAAACAGGTGTAGATGGTCAGAGCTGTATGTGTTCAGTGAATTTTCCCTAAGTTCGTAATTCTGCCTAGGGTGCTGAAAGATTTACGGAAAGGGCCAGCACGCGCTTCCACGCGCCTCGGCATACACAGTACTGTGGTATCATGTTGTATCGTATCCGGGCTTTCCGAGGTGCGAATGCGACGGTGCGACGGTGCACGGTGCACGGTCGTTCAGGTTTCACACGCGTCGCCCCGGTCCCGGATCCCACATGCATGCCCATGTGCACACACTCCTCCCGGACGGCGGACGACTGTTTCGCCGCGCCTCTTGCCTCAGGGTGAGGCAGGCTGCATCAAGTCGTGGGGCGCTTCCTGCGGCCACCCGCTCCAATCCACAGAAGAGAAGCACGTTCAGGACCCGTGCAAGTCTTCCTCTTTCTCCTTCGACTTTTCGCGCTTGGGGCGTTTGCCGAATCGCAGGCTCGAACCGATCAGCCCGCCCGAGATCGAGCTGATCATAAAGAAAGCATACCAGCCGGTTGGGACAAAGTAAAGCCAGCCTCCTCCAGTGCCGAGAATGAAGCCTGCCATGCCTCCGAGCGAGAAGCCAGTGACCTGGGACTTGGCGTGCGTGATGAAAGCTACGCCGACGAGGATGTAGTTGAACGCGAGCAACGCAATTTTGAACACACTCTCCCACATATCCGCAAACGTTGACAGATTCAAATTGGTTCTGTCTTGGGCGATGGACGTTGCGACGCTGTGATACACCAGCGCGCATAAGACGACGTAGAGAAGGCCGGTGATTATGGACGGCATCCACAGCACCTTGCCAGCCGCATCGAAACTCCTCGGATCGATCAGATCCATCGGCTGCGACCGTGTGGTGCGTGTGGAGAGCGGACACAGCGTCGGATGTGAACGTTACCCGTAAGTCAAGTCAAGTCAAGTCATGGTTGTCTGTTGTTTATGTATAGACTTGACTTGACTTGAACGTTAACACTACAGACGCGACAACCGGTGCTACGGCACTGTTACTGCCCGCTCATGGATGTGAGCTCATTCATATGAATACACACAACGTAACAGTGCCCGCCGTGTGTGTATTCATTACAGTGTGTGTATTAAGCACAACAGTGTGTGTATTAAGCAACTGTGCTTAATGACAAAATGGCGGTTACTGGCTACCTTCTCTCCAACGGCACACGCACTCCCGCGAGCCTAGGCGCCCTCGATCTCGGCAATCTTGGCCGCGAGAGGCCGCGGCGCCACGGGCCGAGCGTACAAGAAGAGCTCGCCCGACCGGTCCTCGACGATCCGAATGTCGCCATCAAAGTAGACGAGCTTCACGGAGCACGTGGGTGCGCGCCCCTGGTTCCACGGCAGCAGCTTCCACACAAACCCGACCGGCACTTTGAGGCTCCAGATTAATTGAGCAATCTGCTTGCCCAGGTCCCCAGGTAGAGGGCGCAGTCCCGAGAGGCCAGGGACAGGCCGACTCGTCGTGTAGAGCACCTCCATGTCGATCTTGTCGCCGTTGAGCGCCGCGGACGAGGCTGTGATCACGCACCCGCCAAACGTGGGCAGCAGCTTGAACCATCCCAGGATCGGAATCACGGTGAGGGAGAGAAGGTTGGTGTCGAACTCGGAATAGAGACGTCCAGTCGCGGCATCAATTGTCTGGGCGACGCGCCCGATCTTGGAGACGCCCCAGGAGCATGTCTGCAGCTCATGCAGCTTGAAGAAGAGTTCGGCCTTGTCGGGGGCGCCCGCGTTCGCGTATGCCTCCTGAATCGCTAGGAAGAAGGGCGACGAGCGAAAGATGCCGTGCGCGACGTTGGTGAAGACGAGCTCCCATTCGCCGTCGAGCGCCGCTAGGTTGGTGGGCAGCGGGGGAGATGCCGCGATGAGCTCGCGCATGAGCGACGTGGTGATCTCCATGCGCTCGCGATATGCATCCGACGAAGTAGGGTTGTACGACTGCCCGCGGTCCAACGCAGCGGCAGAGATGAGGATCTTCATCTTGAGCTCGGTGTTCACGCCCGTCTGCGTGAGGACCGGTGCGACGACGGTGGAAGCTGCTCGCATCAGCGCGGGTCCTGCGCGCGAGCTGGCCGTCAAGGCCGCGGTCGCCAACCACATCTGGGTCAGAGCCATCGATCGTGCAGGTTCTCGGCCGATAAAAAGACAAAAAAAAGACGCCGGTTGATGAGGGGCGGCAGGGAGCCGGGACACACGCGGGATAGCTCCCCGGTGTCTTATTTCCGGTTCTTGACTTGACTTGACTTGCCTAATTTGACGCATTTTTTCCAGAGCGCACTCAAGTGGCTGGACGCGCTTCACGCGGCCGCGGTGCCGGCAACGATTCAGTCCGGCGACTAGACTTGCCTAATGATTCTCGGCTGCGGCGGGCGTCGATCGATGTCTCTCTGCCTGGTCGCCTCTGTCATCGTCATCGGCGCACCGACGACCGGACCGACGACCGAGCCGTGCATCGACGAGGCGCCCCATTGCGGCGCGTGGGCAGCAAACGGTGAGTGCGAGAAGAACCGCAGGTACATGCTCGCCTCATGCCCAGTTGCGTGCGGCGTCTGCGACCTTCCGAGCCGGACCGCGCCCAGCAGCAGCAGCGCGTCGAATCCGGCTGCCGCGCCGGCAGCGTCGGCGGCGATACCCAAGGAACGGCCGCCACCTTCGCCACCACCATCGCCATCGCCGCCCTCACCGTCACCCGAGGAGCTGCCGCCACCACTGTCGCCTTCACCCGCTCGCGCCACCGCCAGCAAGACCGCTGCCAGCAGTACTGCTGCCAGCAGTACTGCTTCCAGCAACGCCACCGCCAGCACTGCCACCGCCAGCGCCGCCGACGTCGTCGTCGAGGACCTGCTCGCTCCCAAGCTCACCTCCTCCGGCGAGGACGAGCCCAAGGGACATGCCCGCTACGGCGCCGCACGGCTGCCCGGCAATATGAGCGCTCTATCGAGCACGATCCTGCAGCAGGCGCGAACCGGCCTGACGAGCGCGCTGCGCGAGGTGCGCAGCTGCCGCGCCGCGCGCCAGCAGTGCAACAACGAGCTTGAGGTGTGCCGAGCGGGCACTCTCGCGGAAGATAAGCGCCATCTGAGCGACGACCAGCATCTGCAGACGGAGGCACAGCATTGCCTGGTCCAGCTGCAGCACACGCGCGAGCAGCTGCAGGCACGCACGCAGGAGCTCGCTGACGAGAAGGGGCGCGCCGAGACGATCACAAACGCCGCCCAGAAGCAGCTCGCGACGGCGCGTTCGCGCCTGCAGCAGGCGACGAGCGCCGAGGCCGCATGCAAGACGCAGCTCGAGCAGGTGCGAGCTCGCTGATGGCCTCTGATTGCCACTGATTGCCTCCCTCATTGAGAGCAGGTGCGAGCTCGCTGATGGCCTCTGATTGCCACTGATTGCCTCCCTCATTGAGAGCAGGTGCGAGCTGAGGGTGTCGGATTGTGCGCTGAGGGCATCGGAGTGCGTCGGAGTGCATCTGAGTGCATCTGAGTGCATCTGAGTGCCTCTGAGTGCGTCTGAGTGCATCGGAGTGCATCGGAGTGCATCGGAGTGCGTCGGAGTGCGTCTGATGGCCACTGATGGCGTCGGATGGCCACTGATGATCGATGATGAGCTCGGATGGTGGTGCTCGACATCACAGACGGCCAGCGCCGAGGCGCATGCATGTGCTCACCACGGCGCTTCGCTCCCCTGCGCGACCTCACAGACGGCCAGCGCCGAGGCGCAGCAGCAGCAGGTCCAGGCGCAGCTCGGCGTCCTTCGTCGAAAGCTTGAGCAGAAGGAGCAGCTCGAGGACGCGATTGAGGGCAAGCACTCGAAGCTGACGGAGGTGCAGCCTTGCGTTCCGGATAGCCACTGACCGTTCCTGATGACCACTGATTGCCACTGATTGCCACTGATTGCGTTCCGGATAGCCACTGACCGTTCCTGATGACCACTGATTGCCACTGATTGCCACTGATTGCGTTTCGGATAGCCACTGACCGTTCCTGATGGCCACTGATTGCTCTTGTTCTTGATAGCCACGGATTGCTCGGCGGGCAGCTGTACCGTGCCGTCGAGGCCGCCGATTTCCAAACTGACTGCCGTTGAGTACCGTCGAGTGCCGCTGAATGCCTCTGAGTGCCGCTGAGTGCCGCTGAATGCCTCTGAGTGCCGCTGAGTGCCGCTGAATGCCTCTGAGTGCCGCTGAGTGCCGCTGAGTACCGTCGAGTGCCGTTGAGTGCCACTGAGTGCCACTGAGTTCCGTTGGTGGCTGTGGCTCTTGCAGGTGTACCGTGCCCTGGAGGCCGATTGCCTCTGATGACCTCTGATGACCTCTGATGACCTCTGATGACCTCTGATGACCATCGCAGGTGTACCGTGCCCTGGAGGCCGATTGCCAAGCGGAGCTTTCCAAGCTTCGAGCCGCCCAACACGACGCATCGACCGGTGCGCCGCCTCCACCGTCCAAGGCGACGAACGCCGGGACGGGCGCCGGGATGGGCGCCGTGTCGGGCGACGGACACGCCGAGGCCGAGGCGTCAATGCATGGCGGCGGCGGCGGCGGCGGCGCTAGTGGCGGCGGCGGCGGAGCGGGCGGCGAGGGCGGCAGCGCGGCGCCGTGCCGAGCGCCGTCGTCGATGCCCGGAGGATGCGATCCGATTGCACTGCTCATCAGCGGCGTGGGCGGCAGCCTGATCGGCTGGATGCTCCGCGGCCGAGTCAGCGGCGGCGCACGCCGGCCAGCCGCGCTGCCGATGAGCATGAACCACGGAGGATCGCGTGGGGGAGGCGCTGGGGCGGGCGGCTCACATGGAGCCGCGGAGGAGGTGGGGGGTTGGATGCCGTTGCCTACGTCACGCGACCTCAAGCTGTCTTAGCCGTTAAAAGCGTTCTTGTGCTTATTCGGTTCGGTTCAAATGATACAAGCGTAGCTCGTTCAGCGTCGCGCGTTCTGCACGATTGCGCGAACTCGTTATAACTCGAAACTGAAACTCTTCATATTCGGCTTTCGGGCACGCGGGGTATACAACTCACCATACGATACGCCACGATCGTGCGCGCGTCGTCGGCGTCGCGTGGTGAGGGTGGAGCGGAGACGGTGGAGGTCGAGGTGCGGGGAGGACCGGACTATAACGAAACTATAACGTAAGCGCTGGGCGTCAACATCTACCGCCACGTCAGATGAATTTTAGGAGATGCGCTCGTATTTGTCATTGTGCTCACAATGTGCTTGTGGCGTGGGCACACAGGGCGTGGATGCCGTTATAGCCCATGTGGTATAGCCGGGCCGTCCTCGATGGCGGAAGATGAAGGGGGTACGCCCAGCCCCCAGCCCTCGCCCAGCCCTAGCCCCACGGTGCAAGGTAGGTGCAAGGTGCACGGTGAGCTTCGCATACCCAAGGGGCTTCCCCTTGGCATACCCGTTTACTTACGTTTACTGTTGGCAGTTCCAGTGTTCAGCCCCGAACCAACGGCAAGATGAGCAGGTTGCCTACATTCGCGAAGAGGTGCACGCCACAGTGCACGAACGCGCCCGGCAGCAGATGACCACGCACCGTGAGCACTCGGCCGACGGCATAGCAGAGCGCCCCAAGTGCGTACCCGCCAAAGATCCGCGGCGCCCAGCCCGGTGCGCATGAGCGGCTTGCTAACCATATCTGGCAAGCCATGCCTACACGCACGGTGACAAGGTCGACAGCGCGCCGGGCGCTCTCCTTCACCTGATGATGGAGGCCATCAAAGGTCATCAGTGGCCCTCAGTGGCAATCAGTGGCAATCAGTGACCCTCAGCGGCAATCAGTGGCAATCAGTGGTCATCAGTGGCCACAAAGAGACGATCAGGGTGGAGGCGATCTCCCCGACCGGATTCTGCCAGTAGAGAATAGATGACAAGAGAACGAGGAGCGGCCCAACGCCAAAGTGCACCGCGCCGTGATGGCACGCGCTCGCCACTGACGAAACCGTGAAGAAGGACGAAATGAAGCACGGGTTGCGCCAACGCGACGAGGTGCGTAACGGCTGCCACTCATCGGAGCGTAAATCCGCAAGGACGTCGCTGAAGCCACTGATGAAACCATGAGGAAGGACGTTGCTGAAGCCGCGGCTGCCGCGGCTGCCGCTGATTGAGGTGATTGCCACTGATGACCCATGAGTGCCGCTGATTGAGGTGGTGCGAGTAGGCGCGATTGGAAGAGAGTAGTCATCGTCCGGCGGAGGGAGGGAGGAGTCGTCGTCATCTGACGAACCTGACGAACCTGACGAACCGGACGAACCTTCCAAAAGATGCGGAGGGAGCGAGTAGTCGTCGTCATCTCTTGGAAGGTTCGTCAGGAGCGACGACGACATCGTTGGGCCCCGGACGACGTGGCGGGCACTGCGCCGGGCACGTCCTCGTGAGCCACCTTCGAGCGTCGTGTCCGGCGTCTGGACGCGCAAGTGCTGCAGGATGCCGCGCACGACGCGAAGCTGCTGCACTCGTGCCGCCGCCGCCGCACCGTCCTCTGCCGCCGCCGCACCGTCCTCTGCCGCCGCCGTCTCGGGCGCCGTCGCAGGCGCCGTCTCGGGCGCCGTCTCGGGCGCCGTCTCGACCGCCGTCCCGAAAGCAGCGATCTCCTCCTCATAGCGCTGGCGTCCCGTGTCTTCACAAAAGGTGAGGGTGCGTTCGTCACTATCGGCGCACGTGGACTCGCGCACGAAGCCGCGCGAGCGCGCGGCCACGTGCGAGGCCGCGTAGCACCCGGTACCGTCGCCGGCGAAGACAGAGAATTGCACCACGTCATTGCCACGCGTCCTCGCCTCCAGGTGGTGCAGGAATAGCGCATCGAGGATGAGCTGCGCGCCGCGCGTCTGCAGATTGGGCCCCACGCCACTCTCGATGCTATCCGCGATCCAGCAGTCGTGCACCTCGTAGCCGAGCGACGAGCTGCGCCGCCGCACGAGGGCGCCAGCGCAGAGGAAGTGGTCCGAGGCATCAAACGCCTTGAGCGCGAGCGAGCAGGTCTCGCCACGCTCGAGGTTTTCGTGGTCGACGAAACCAGCCTCGGCGACTCGCACGACCACTCGCGGTGGTCGCACGACGCCATGCAGGCCCAAAGCCACCGAGGTCCACATCGTCGTGAGCATCTCGTCATCCGGTGTGAATTGGCTGGTAATACTGACGAAACAAAGGTTGTGTCGGCCACACCTCCGTCCATGGTGATACATGTAGTGAGGAGAAACGCGCGTTGTGTTGATCACATCGCTGCATCATTTTTGACGATTTTTGTGCTCACTTTCTCTTCGTCTCGACAATCTTCTCACGCACGATCACATGGTACGGTCATTGCAGATGGTGCTCGCCGTCGCTGCCGCTCTGCTGCAGGCTGGTTGCGCCTCGGCCTTCCAGTCAAGTGTGAGCTGCTCGACCACCACTACAGCGCAAGCACGGGCATATCCCATACTGCAGCAACGGTACTCCGCAGACTCTGCTGCTAGCAGGGCTGCTGCTCGAGCAGCAAGAAGCGGCGCGTCCATGGCCCCTCAGCACGCTGCCCCAACGCGAGACGCCTCACCTTTAGTGACCGCGCCTCCGCGGAGCTCGATGCCGCAGCAGCAGTTTGCCAGGCCGCCGCCTCCACAAGCCATGCCACCGCAGCAGTTTGCCAGGCCGCCGCCCCAGCAGGCCATGCCGCCGCAGCAGTTTGCCAGGCCGCCGCCCCAGCAAGTCCCAGCGCGAGGGCTGTCGGTACGCGAGCAGCTCATGGCCTCCCAGCGCAGCCGATTGCGGGCGGGAGTGGGCGCTTCAGATTCCGCATACGCGCCCGAGGCATCGATCACGAACCACCCGGGCGACCAGGGGGAGACCAGAGTGCATGGCGGCTCATCAGAGATGGAGTCCGTGTACGCAGTGCTGCAGGAGTTTGCGGCGAGCGACTACGCCAAAGCCATTTGCGAGTACTGCAACGTCTCGCCGTCGCAATGGGGCCAAGCTCGCGACATGTTTGCGGAGGTGCGGCTGGTCGGGGGGCCTGGAGGACCTGCTTCGACGGTCGTGATCGTGCTGAGCCGTGCCTTCGAGCAGCGCTCAGAAAAGCTCCTCGAGCGCCTCAAGCGCCACTTTAGGCAGCGGATGCCTGGCCAGGTCCAGCGCTTGCAATATGAGACCAAGTCGCCGCCCTCCACGAAGACGTACATCGTCTAAAGCCTGGCAGGGTCTTGGGACTTGGCACGTGCACCTCTGGTGGCTCCGCTGCCCAGCCCACAGCACGGGGTACGGAACTAAGAACTGGACTTATCTTGTGCATGCATGTGGAAGCCGATCGTGGAAGGCGGCGCGAGGCACCAGCCGGAGAACGATGCAAGTTCGCAGTGATTGGATTTCGTTCGGGGGGGATATGATTCGTCGTGTGGATATTGAAAGCTGGTCTCGTGTCTCATGCCCGATCTCATGCCGCATACCATCAGTTTCTGTCGCGTTGTCCGATTGCGTTCCCCACAGTCGGCCAGTGCTGGGAGGGCATGATGTTATGATTTCTCGCCGCCGCGCCTACCGCTTACCGGTTTTTTCTTTTACGGTTTTTTAGATTTATACTGCGCGCGGTACCGGGGGCGGGCCCGCGCCCGCGCGGGGCGCGACCGGTTCCCAAACCGAAGACCCTGGCAGGGTCATCTAGTCACTAGTGCTCTCCCTCATCAGCGATCAGGCGACAGAGGTCTCGAGAATGCGACGTGCAATAGGCAATGGCACGTCCAATCGCCCGCGCGCCGAGGGCGCTTCCCGCGCCGGCGCCACCACGCGGGATCCACGCGCGCCGTGCTGAGCGCCGTACCTCGAGATGGCGACATGGCTGGCGGGTGCCCCTGTGCATGCCCATGTGGCTGCCTCCGCCTGCATGCATGCGAGCCGCGTGACCTCGCGAGTGTAACGCCCGTCCGAGTCCGCGGTGCCCCGCCACGACGCGCGCGACGCCAGACTGGCTTCGATGGCGGCGACGAGCTGTCGCTCTTCCACAGCCGCCTTCGTGCGACGCGCCGTACTGAGCGCTCTTCCACAGCCACCTTCGCGCAACGCGCCGTACTGAGCGCTCTTCCACAACCGCCTTCGTGCGACGCGCCGTACTGAGCGCTCTTCCACAGTCGCCTTCGCGTAACGCGCCGTACTGAGCACTCTTCCACAGCCGCCTTCGTGCGACGCGCCGTACTGAGCGATTATCGTGCACGCGCCGCGGCGCTCGCGCAAACAGCTTCGAGCGCCGCCGCTGTGTGCCCTGCCCCCGCTAGGTGCCCTGCCTCCGCCGCCTCGCCTGGCGCCGCTTGACTGCCTGGCACTGCTTCGTTGCCTGGCGCGTCCTCACCGCTCCTTGTCGCCTCACTCGATTCCTCCGACGAAGACCTTCGGCCCGCAGCCACCGAGAGCTCGGCTCCATCTCTGCAATCAACTGCGATGCGTACGCGGCGTGCACTGCCGACGAGTTCGGCGCCGCCGCGTCGTCCAAGCTGCAAGCTCGCTCGCACCGCTACCTCGAGCGACGCCGCCTCCTCGGCAGCGGTGAGAGGCGCCGCCCGGTGCGCCACCGCGAGTCGCTCGCTCTCGCGGAGCGCTGCGGCAAGCTGGACCTCCTCTCGCGCGCGTGCGTGCACGTCGCATGCGCATCACGCTTCCATTCGGCGGCGTGGCTGCACAACCTCGCTTGCACACCTCGCCGCTGTGAGCCGCATGCCGCTGGACTGCACGCACAGGTCCGGTTTGGACGCACCCACCGGTGCCTTATTGAGCGCAGCCAGCGGCTGCAAGCGCGACTCCAATCGCTCCCAATCCACAGGCGGCGAAAACAACTGGTTGGGCCGCCCTCTCAAGGGTGGTGGCTGGATCGGAGTCAGTTGTGGCGATCCAGGTGGAGGCGTAAGCCGCGGCCGGGTGAGTAGCACATAGTCCCCACTTTCAGTGGGGAGCACGTGCGTCGGCGTGCCGATCACCCACTTGCGGCGCTGGCGAGGCGCAACGTCCTCCTCGCCAGGCAACATCAGAATGTGTCTACTATATGTAACGTCCTGGGCTTAGAGCGCCGCACGCCGCAGATTCTCTGGCGCGCCTCCGCACGTTTGAGCTTGGGCGTCACCGTGAAGCAGCCAATCGCGGCCTCCATGGGAGTGTCTGCGCAGCGGCATTCTCCGCGGTTCAACGTGCGTACGAGAAGGAGAGTTCCTCGTTGTCAGTACCGGTAAAAAGACTCCGGGGGGAGCCGGGACACACACGGGACACACACTCGTTGTCAGTACTACATCCTTCAAAACTTAGTGTGAATTTGGCGGCGAGATCGGTGTCAGACCGCTGTCATTACTTATTTAGGGTAAGTGTTGAACACCAAGGAAAAACACCTGTAAGCCCACAGGTCGTTTCGTCGTGTCTCGGGTCATCGCAGGCGTCGGCAACGCAACAGTGGCCAGTGCCCTGTCTGTCGAGACTGCCAATCAAGCGCCGTAACGGCATTGCGTAACGGGCACCTTACGGCACCATCCATGAGCCACTCGCTAGCCCAGTCAGTAATAGTACTTGATGAGGTGGCGCATGTCCTTCGGTATCCTATTCACCTCGCGCAGCGCCGAGATGGAATGGATCACGCGGATCTCGTGCCAATCTCGCGCGGGCATGTTGAGTGCTTGGTGCGCCTGGTATCGAAGCGGCAGCTCATACCAAGTGTAAAAGAGGCGCCAAAACTCCTGGTCGCCGCCGTCGTACGTGGACTTGTTGGACATCGAGTACAGATGCCTCAGCGCCCGCCCAAACTCCGCAGCCGACGGCGTCAGCCCGAGCAGTCCCGTGGTCACCGCGCAAGACTCATTATGTCGCCACTGCCATCGAGCCATCGAGGTATGCCACACAGCAGAGGGCGTCTGCACGAATGCGAGGTGGTCGATATTGTGGGCGAGCGCCATGTCGTTGTCGAACACGAACACCTTGTCGAACTGCGTCAGCGCGAGCGCACCAATCTTGCCAAACGTCAATCGGTGGTAACGGTTGGCCCACAATGGGGGCACTACAAACGGTCCCTCGGTCACGCTCACGTTGACCTTGTGCCGGTGCCCTTCCTGGATGAGTTTGCGCTCCTTGCTTAAGTCGCGCTCCGGCCCGACGATCACGTGCAACGGCAGCCGCGTCTTCACCTTGCCCGCCGAACGGATGAACCAGCTGATGCGATTAAACTCGCGGTCGTACGCCAACCAAGGCTTGTGCTGGAACTTGGTGCGGACGAGCGACCTGTTGTACATCAAGAAGAGCAGCAGCGCGACACGCGGTGGCAGCGGCCGGTCGTCGGCGCTCACATTAGGCGGCGACGGCGTGTTACACAATTCCGACGGCCTACAAAGCCACGAGGAGCCGCAGCCTTCGCTGCAGATGCACCGGCTGGCCGACAAGTTGCAATAGGTGCGGTACAGGATGTCGGGGGTGTCAAAGGCCACTCGTCGATGGCCGATCGCACATGTCAAGTTGCTGCGATTCTGCACGTATTTGATCATCGGCATGGCTGTGGCGCAGGACAGCGGTTGTCGCGTGAAATGGGAGAGCGTTGTGAACACGTGAGCGGGGGGTTCTCCCTGTAATCTCGGACCCCTTATCTTCAAGCGAGATCCGATCTGTCACAGGTACTCATCGGGATCCCGAAACCCGTACAGCGACAGAGGCCCCTCGCTGCGCAGCGCGCCGATCGCCTCGGCCTCCGATTCACTAAGGGCAAAGTCAAACAGGATTCGATTCTCGATCTGGTGCGCACGCGTGGCGGCCTTGGGGATGATGCAGAGGCCCTGCTCGATCTGCCAGCGCAGTGAGATCTGGTGCGGCGAGCGTGCGTGCGCTTTCGCGGCCGCCGTAATGGGCGCTCGGCCGAGCAAGTCCAAATTTGGGTCCTTCTTCCACAGCTGCCAGCCGCCGCCGCCGCCGCCGTACGCCTGCAGAGCGATGCCCTTCTCGCGGGCGTACTGCAGCCACGCGGGATGCTGACGAAGCGCGTGGTACTCGAGCTGCCACACGGCTGGCAGTGGCACATACTGCGAAATCTGCCGCGGAGAGTGGTTACACACGCCTATCGCCCTCACCTTGCCCGCGGCGCGCGCCTCGAGCAGCGCCTTCCATGTGGCCAGCCTGTTCTCAGCGTGGAGCTTGGAGCGCGGCTGCTTGGCGACGGGCTGGTGCACCGCTGAGTGCATGAGCAGCAGATCCAGGTATGTCGTCTGAAGCTTGGCGAGGCTCGCTTCGAGCGATTGCAGCGCGGCCGCGTAGCCGACGTTTCCGACCTTGGATGTCAGGAAGAGCTCCGACCGTGGCACGCCGCTGGTCGTCCACGCGCGGCCTAGCGCGGCCTCAGACTCGCCGTACTTGGGAGCTGTGTCTATCAGGCGGTACCCCACCTCGAGGGCGGATGCGAAGGCACTTTCGGCGTCCTGAAAGATGCCTCCTCCCAAGCCGACGATGGGCATCTCGCCGCCCTCGCGCAGCGAGAAGGTGCTGCTAGCGTTGAGTGTTGGCGCGGCCGCATTGCAGGCGGCGGCGGTGCCAGAGGGTACATCCATCGGCACCATTGCAGTTTCGTCGCTCCCATAAATGGACGCTTCCGGAACATGTACAAAGTGCGGCTCACCATGATGGGTGTGGAATTTTTACACGCTGTGTGCTGCTTACGTGTTGTGTGTTTTCATATGAAAGAGTTTGACTTTTTTCTCGAATGGCGATCCCAGCCGCAGAGCGCTCGGTGACGCTCAGTCTCTACCGCGCGATGTGGCGCTCGACGATGGCACCGGCCGTCCGCCACTCGCGCTTCACGGTGCCCCTCGGAAATCTCCCTGACAATGTGAGCGCGCTCGCGCGACGGCTCAAGCCCACGGACCAGCGTGGCTTGCAGGCGCTGCTGCGCGCGGCGTGGCGCGACGAGGGAGGCACCCTGGACGGCGCGTTCCAAGCCCTCCGCGCGCTCGGCGAGCTGCACAGCGAGTGCGAGGAGACGGTCAAGCGGCGCGTGGACAAGGCCGACAGGCGAGGCATCCACTACCAGATCGGCGAAGTTCTGAGACACAAGGTCTTCGGCTTCCGCGCCGTCGTGATCGGGTGGGACCGGCGGCCCGCGGTGGATGTCTCCTCGTGGGACGGCGTGCAGAACCTGCCGAGCGGCACCGAGCAGCCCTTTTACAAGATGCTCCCCGACCTCGCCGACTGCATCGAGCACCTCGGTGGCCCACGTGATGTTCGATACGTCGCCCAGGAGAATCTCGAGCGAGTGCCGCTCTCGCATCGACGCATCCTGCACCCGAGCCTGTCCGCGGCCATCTTCCCGGCGTTTGATGGCACGCACGGCCGCTTCGTGCCCTCCGAGCAGCTCGCATTCGCCTATCCGGGGAGCGAGCTCGAGCCTTCCAGACACGAGCCACCGCTGGCGGCGCTGCTGCGGCAGGTACCGCCCGCTGCTCCGCCTCAGCCGGCTCCCAGCCCTCGCCCCATGCCCAACCCTGATTGCATGCTGATTGCATGCTGATTGCATGCTGATTGCATGCTGATTGCCGCTGAGTGCGTCCCTCATCAGGTGGCGCCGCTGCTCGCCTCGTTCTCTAGCGTCTCCGCCGGCATGGGTGCCTTCGTGCTCGCGGCCACCGAACGGGAAGCCACGGAACTCGCGAGGCGGCGGCTGGCGGCGGCGGCGGCGGCGGCGGCATCGGCATCGGCGGAGAGCGCAGCGGCGGCGTCTGCTGCTGCAACCCTGGCCTCTGCGGTGGCCTCTGCCCGCTCTCCCGCCGACGCCGTGGATGCGCTCAACACAGCGCTCGTCCGCTCCACACAGCGCGAGCAGGCCGGCGGGATCGAGCTGCTGCACCCGCGCGGAGCGAGCGCCGTCCCGGGCGCCACCGCCTCTCCCCGTGAGCTGCTCGGCGAGGGCGTCGTGTCGAGCGCCGCCCCTGCCCGCCGCCTCGGGCCAAGCCGCGCCGTGCCGAGCACTTGCATGCTGCGCGACGTGCGCGCGCTCTCGCGGCGCGCCGTGCGCTCGTGCATGCAAGCCGAGGCGGCGATGACGCTCGCAGGGATAGCGATGCACGAGGGCGCGGCGCATGCAAGTGCTCGGCACGGCGCGGCGTCTGGCGCGGCCGGAGGGCCGTTGGCTCCGGCGGCGGCGAGCGCCCAGCACGGCGCCCCGGCAACCTTGGCAATGGATGCCGAGCAAGGGCACGAGGAGGAGGAGGACGACGACGTCGAGGACGAGGACGGCGCTGTGTCGGGCGCTGATGAGGCCGCCGCCGGCGACGATGCCGCCGCCGCGACCGTGAACGCCCATCGCAGCGCCGTGAACGCCCATCGCAGCGCCGTGAACGCCACACTCCGCCTCGCCGCCGCCGCGCCCGGCACGGCGCCCGACGTTGCAATGGCCTCGAGGGCGGCGCTCAGCGCCACGTACCGCGCCATCAGGCACGTGGGCCAGATCGAGAAAGATCGATGGCAATGGATGGCAACTGATGGCAACTGATGGCAACTGATGGCAACTGATGGCAGCTGATGGCAACTGATGGCACCGAATGGCACCGAATGGCAGCTGATGGCAGCTGATGGCAACTGATGGCAGCTGATGGCACTTCATGGCAACTGATGGCACCGAATGGCAGCTGATGGCAGCTGATGGCCTCCCTCATCAGGCACGTGGGCCAGATCGAGGAATATCTCGCGACCAACCTCGCCGAGCGCGAGGCTAAGTCGGGCCGCGAGGGCATCCAGTTCCATGTGGGCCAGGTACGGGCCGCTGATTGCAACTGATTGCAACTGATTGCAACTGATTGCAACTGATTGCAACTGATTGCAACTGATTGCAACTGATTGCAACTGATTGCTCCCCTCATCTAGTACGGGCGTGAGGGCCGCTGAGGGCCGCTGCTTTCATCTGAGGGCCTCTCTGAGGGCCTCTGATTGCCTCGTCGCGTTGATTCGTCAGGTGCGCCGCCCCTTGGGAGATTGCACCTGAGTGCGTCTGATTGCCTCCTTCATCAGGTACTCCGCCCCTTGGGAGATTGCATCTGAGTGCGTCTGATTGCCTCCTTCATCAGGTACTCTGCCCCTTGGGAGATTGCACCTGAGTGCGTCTGATTGCCTCCTTCATCAGGTACTCCGCCCCTTGGGAGATTGCATCTGAGTGCGTCTGATTGCCTCCTTCATCAGGTACTCCGCCCCTTGGGAGATTGCATCTGAGTGCGTCTGATTGCCTCCTTCATCAGGTACTCCGCCCCTTGGGAGATTGCATCTGAGTGCGTCTGATTGCCTCCTTCATCAGGTACTCTGCCCCTTGGGAGATTGCACCTGAGTGCGTCTGATTGCGTCCTTCATCAGGTACTCCGCCATCGCAAGTTCGGATTCCGCGCCGTCGTCTTTGGCTGGGACGCGCGTCCTCAGATCGACGTCTCCCAGTGGGATGGGGTCGTCGGCCTCCCTTCAGGGCCATCGCAGCCCTTCTACCGGATGGTGCCCGATGATGGCGACTGCTATTCTCTGCTTGGAGGCCCGCGTGGCGTGCGCTACGTCGCCCAGGTCATTGCCACTGGTTGCGTCTCCGATTGCCACTGATCGCGTCACTGATTGCCACTGATTGCGTCACTGATTGCCACTGATTGCGTCACTGATTGCCACTGATGGTCACTGGTTGCATCACTGATTGCCACTGATTATGACGCTGATTGCGCCACTGACTGCCACTGACGGCCTCTGAGTGTGCACCCCGCACCTCCGCAGGAGAATCTCGAGAAGCTCCCGTCGGCGGCAGAGGTGATTGCGCCGCTGATTGCCACTGATTGCCGCTGATTGCCGCTGATGAGAATCTCGAGAAGCTCCCGTCGGCGGCAGAGGCGATGTGTAGAGCACGAGCTCCTTCCCCATCTGAGTGCGTCTGATTGCGTCTGAGTACGTCTGATTGCGTCTGATGGCCTCCCTCATCAGGCGCGCATCGAGCACGAGCTCATTCCGCACCTATTCACAGCCTTCGATCAGCGCAGTGGCACGTACCGGCCTGTGCAGCAGCTCGCGTACTGGTATCCGGTAGACGAACCGCCCCCGCTGCCTTTGGGAGATGATGCCGTCTCCACCCTCTCCTCCTCCTTCGCCACCACCGCCGCCGCTTCCACCGCCGCCGCCGCCTCCACCACCACCGCCGCCTCCACCGCCGCCTCCGCCGCCGCCAGCACTAGTTCCGTTTCGAGCAACGCGTCGGCGACGATGGCGGCCGAGCACGCGCATTCGATGGGCGTCGTCGTTCATGTCATCAAGTCGGCGCGCGCGCTGTTGCGAGCACATGCCATCGCCTCCTCGGATGCAGTGCGTTCACAGCACCTGGATGCGGCCCTCGCGCTGCTCGGAACGGCGCGCGACTCCACCGAGGCAAGCACCGCCGAGAGCTACAGAGACCGAGAGCGATTTACTCTCTGATGTCCCTCTGAGTGCCTCTGATGTCCCTCTGATGGACCTCTGATGGACCTCTGATGGACCTCTGATGGACCTCTGATGGACCTCTGATGTCCCTCTGATGTCCCTCTGATGGACCTCTGATGGACCTCTGAGTGCCTCTGATGTCCCTCTGATGGACCTCTGATGGACCTCTGATGGACCTCTGATGGACCTCTGATGGACCTCTGATGGACCTCTGATGGACCTCTGATGGACCTCTGATGGACCTCTGAGTGCCTCTGATGGACCTCTGATGTCCCTCTGATGTCCCTCTGATGGACCTCTGATGTCCCTCTGATGGACCTCTGATGGACCTCTGATGTCCCTCTGATGTCCCTCTGATGGACCTCTGATGTCCCTCTGATGGCCCTCTGATGGACCTCTGATGTCCCTCTGATGTCCCTCTGATGGACCTCTGATGTCCCTCTGATGGCCCTCTGATGTCCCTCTGATGGCCCTCTGATGGACCTCTGATGTCCCTCTGATGTCCCTCTGATGGACCTCTGATGTCCCTCTGATGTCCCTCTGATGGACCTCTGATGGCCCTCTGATGGCCCTCTGATGGACCTCTGATGGCCCTCTGATGTCCCTCTGATGGACCTCTGATGGACCTCTGATGTCCCTCTGATGGACCTCTGATTGTGTCCCTCATCAGGCAAGCACCGCCGAGCGACTCACCAGCACCATTCTCGCCGCCCACCCGTCCGACTCGTTGACGGAACTCACGCGGCGCGCCGACACGGCGCTCGAGCGCGACGATCTCGCTGCGGCGCAGATCGAGCTCGATGCGGCGCTTGCCCTCGATGCGACCCATGCCGAAAGCTATGCGCGCCGCGCGAACGTGCATGTGCGCCAATCCAAGCATCAGCGCGCCCTGGCCGACGCTGAGAAGGCGCTCGCCCTCGAGCCTCGACATATCGGTGAGATGCCTACGCCTCTGATTGCGTCTGATTGCGTCTGATTGCGTCTGATCGCTCGCCCTCGAGCCTCGACATATCGGTGCGCGAAGCTGCTCGCCTCTGAGTGCCTCTGAGTGCCTCTGAGTGCCTCTGAGTGCCTCTGAGTGCCTCTGATGAACTCTGATTGTGGCTTCCTTGAGTGCGTCCTTGAGTGCGTCCCTCATTAGGCGCGCTCTGCTCGCGCGCGGCCTCTGATGACCTCTGATGACCTCTGATGACCTCTGATGACCTCTGATGAACTGTGATGAACTGTGATGACCGCTGATTGCCTCCCTCATCAGGCGCGCTCCGCTCGCGCGCGGCGGCGCTGCACGGGCTGCGCCGGTACGCAGAGGCCCTCGAGACGTACGACGAGTGCCTGGTGCGCCACCCGTGGGCGCAGGGCGTCGTGTCGGGCATCGAGGGTGTGCGCAAGGCGCTCGAGACGGCGCGCGCGACGGAGGCGGCCAAGCGCTTTACGAGCCGCGGCCGTTCGACGAGCGCTTGGCTCTCGTCGGTGAGACCACGCCTATAGCTTTGCCTCTGAGTGCGTCTGTGTCAGTTTGAGTGCCACTGAGTGCGTCTGAGTGCTTCCCCGACCAGGTGAGTACGGCGAGCAGCCGGCCGCCCGCGAGGGAGCGAAAGGCTGCAGGGGGGCCGGAGAAGCTCACCAGAGGGCTGCGCTTCCAGCTGCGCGACGAAAAGGATGGCGATGAAGATTGACACAATCTCGCATGATCGCGTCGGATGTGCGGATCGATGTTGAGGTGAGAGCTGACACATGCGACGACCCGGTTTTTCATTTTTTGTCTCTTCGCGTTAAAATACATGTAACACGAACACAAGTCGAATGCTAGTTCGTTCACGGTCGAAAGACGCCCCGCAGGACTTCAGTCCTCGATACCTGAGGTCCAGAACGCGCGGTAGCGAGCGATTTTCCTGGCGGCGTCACACAGCGACGTGCCAACATGAGAACGCCCCGTGCGGAGCCAGCGACGAGGCTATGGGTAAGAGCTAAGAGCCCTTAGCGAGGCCGACGAGGCGATAGCGACGACGCGACACGCCGGACAGCGAGGGAGTGCTCTTCATGTCGGAGCAGGCAGCCCGAAGCCAAAAGTCCCTGCATTTGTGAAGCGTCACGGCATCACGGGCGATTGGCAGGCGACGCCGTTCGCGAGGCCGTCGGGCGGGCACCGCGGACCAGACAAGGCCGTGATGGTATGGAGCCTGGAGTGCATCCAGCAAGTCACCGCTGGTGGCCATCCAATGTGGCCGGCAGGACGGTGCGGCGAGCAGCTCACGACCACTTGCCTTATCCGGCGAGCCGTTCGCTCCAAAGTGACTCGACGGCCTTCGTGAATATGGAGTACAATTGATGCGGACGGCAGTTGAGGTGCGCGCGCCCACGCATCCTCGCCTCCGCACTGCGCTCACCGAAGCCGCCTCAGGAATGATGACCATGAATGAATGCATATGACTGCTGAGGGTCGCTCACCGCGGCCCGTGCGGACGCGTAACTCGTCTAACCTACTCGGCCTTGTGAGGAAACTTCCTGTGCCTTATTCCGATGCCTGCTCGTTCTCGCGCTCACACGCGCATGCGCATGCATGCTGGCTGCCCTGCGCTTCACAGTCTCGAGCTCACAGTCTCGAGCTCTTCACAGTCTCGAGCTCTTCACAGTTTCGAGCTCTTCCCTCTCGAGCTCTTCACAGGCTGGAGCGCTTCACACACGAGTCGAGCGACTGATTGTTGTCTGCGTCGGGATGAGCTGGACGCGCACTGTAACAAACCGCGCCCCTCGTACGAGGATAAGGAACGGCGCGGCGGTGCGCCCTGTGCTGAACCCGACCGCTGGGGTGCCGTCTTGCTCTCTTTCGTTTCGTACACGACGCGACGTTTCCGGCCGCTTTCCCGTGTCCGTTTGGAGCGTACGGAGTTTGAGGTTTGCCTTCGGCGTGCGTTATTGTTCCGTTCGTAACCGCTTCATACTCTAGCCACAGTACATGTTCCAGCTAATAAAATACACACTAATTAGCTAAGAGGGCTAGCCCGGCGCTCCGGCACACGACACATGCCATGATAACCGCCTGGAGGCGGAGTGTGTTCTGAGATCATTGCTCAAATCGGTATCGGCGTTCCGCCCTCCTAATCTACTCGCCCCACAGCGTCGACCCCGTGCCCCCAGAGCGCGAGCCTCCTCAAGCACGGTCGCAGCGCGGCGCACAGGCGCGGATAAGCCATCGGATATGCAGCGATCAGTGCGGAGCCTGAGCCTACCGGGAAGCATCCAAAGAATCGGCCGAGGGCGTCGGCCGTGCGAGCGGCGTGGCTGGGAGTGATGAGCGAGCGTGAGAGCGAGATGGCCCCATCGTCCAGTGTGTGCGTGCTGTGCGCGTAAGAGGATGGGTAGTACAGGCTCGCAAGCGGCTCGAGCGTTGTCGAGCTGCATTTGAGTGGACGGGTCGGACGGCACAATGTGAAGCGCTTTCGTCCGCGAAGCTGCACGTGCCAGCTGCTGAATGGAGGGTTATCGACATGCAGGTGCATGCCGGATCCCTTCAACCCACCAACGGTCAACATGCGCCACCGCAAGGACTGCTCAAAAAGCTGCGTCACATTTGCTGGTGCCAGCGCTGCTTCGCACTCTCGTTCAGGCAGCGCCGACCGTGCCATGAAACTGGGCTCCCTGATTCCGAGGAGGCGCAGCGCACGCCACCACTGTCGCGGACTCAGCGTCGCAAAGGCATACGCCGGCGAGCTGTTGTCAAGCCGCTCCATGGCGCGCCGAAAGGCCATGCTGCGCACATCAGCCGCTAAGGCCGCGGTCCGCAGCCCTTGAGCGTGGTAGTCGGTGCGTACATTCGCGAGGAGCGAGAGCAGGGGCTCCATCGGTGGCGAAGTGGAGCTCCTAGGCGCGGGTATGTGAAGCGATTCGCGCCACCATTCGGGGACCATCGAGGTGTGAGTGAGGCCTCATTTTCAGGGTGAAGGCCTCATTTTCATCGAAATGGGGGTGTGAAAAGGATAAGTTCAAATAGTTTTTATGAATGGAATTGAATTTAATTGAGACTAGACTAGACTGGACTTGACTATCCGATAGTCTTGTCTTGTCTTGACTTGACTTGACTTGCAAATCAAGTCAAGTCAAGTCTATACATAAACAACAGACAACCATACGGAAGCCTATCGAGTGTGCTCCGGAAGCCAGCAGTGGAGGACGGGAGTCGATGGAGATGGCGGAGGGGGATCCATCTAGAGGCGACACGTCATAAATGCTGACTTGACTTGACTTGACTTGACTTGACCTTGCAAATCCGATTCACACACAAATTCCGCACGAGCATTTTGCGCCGCATGCCGCGGTGGATGCTTACTTCGGTGGCCGTACTCGTCGCCACGTTAGTGAACAGCTCGGTTGCAGAGCAGGATCCTCAGTTCAAGAAGGAGGAGCTGGAGGCGCTGCTCCGAGCGGAACGTGCGCTAATGCTACCGTTGCAGCCACCCTGATCTCCTTGACTCTTTTCTAGCCCCCAGCTCGCCCGTGCTCACTTCGCAGATTCTCAAAAGATCAGCAATGTCTATGACCCTCATGAAAAGGTGCAGTACACGTGGAACATCGAGAAGCAAGTGCTTTGTCCTGGTGTGGACGGCGTTTGCTCGAAGGAGGAGCTGTGAGAGCACAGACTGGAGCGTTAGACTCTACAGTTTGCGAGGAGCAGCTGCCGTTGCCCGAGGGGGTGGCAAGCACCGCTGGGCCGTTTCGGGGCATGCCAAACATCGAGCGTGAGCTCAGTGCGTGGCTCGACAATGTGGAGCGATGTCGCCATTGTTCGACGCCCCAATGGTCCATCTCACCCCGAGCGAGACCCCGTCTCGAGTTGAGTCTCGAGAAAATACGCGGGGTCGATCTAGTCGACGAAACTTAGTATAAAATTTGAAGTCGAGACTAAAGTTAGTCAGATATTGGTATGATCTCTATTGCGAAACGGCCGCCGAGGGGTCAAACGCTGCTCGGGGTCGGCGCCGCCCCCCCCGGCAATTGCCCCCCGGGGCCGCGGGCATTTGCGGAGATTCAGTTTCAGATTGCCACATCGCACAGTTCCCACATGACCCACATGGGCCACAGGGCGGGCGAAGCAGTGCGAGGCGTCGCCAAGCAGCCGTATATCGAGGAGAGCAGGCTGCTCACCTGTAGGGAAAATCCTTGGGGAAATTGTGGCGCTGTGATGATCACTGCGAGGTGGATGACACGAGGCCGACCCATCGAGGAGAGATGGTTGCTCACCATGGCGGGCTCAAAGATGCATTGCTTATGAAGAGCGATCCGTGTTTGGTGTCGAATTATAAACATTGGCTGTGAACGAAACTTTCCGGTTGGGGCCCAGGATCCAGTGTATAGGGCCGCGGTCAAAGGCCTGAGCGCTCGGGCCGACCTCCGATCATGAGGTGCTCCAACCGCGAGCTGCTTGCCTATGCTCTGGTGCTCTTGGCAGCGCTCTCTCTGATCCTTCAGTCGGACCTGCTTGCGTTCGAGTCGCCTCATCGTGCGAGCAACAAGAAGCACAGCGCGCGGTGGCGCTCACTCACGGAGCAACAGAAGCAGCAGCAGCAGCAACTGGAAGCACAGGCGAGCGAGGAGACGGCACTTCCAAAGCTCACCCGACGGTCGGGCACTACCATTTTTACATCAGCAGCAGCACGTGCTGCAGTGGTCGACAGCGTCGATGCCATCGCCACAACTGCCCGTGGTGAAGGATTTGTGGAGCTTCCGGCGGCGGCCACGAGGACTGCCGCCGCCGTCGTCGCGACGTCGACCTCGAACAGCGCGGTGGGCGAGCGTGATTGCCCATCCGTGTTCGTGTACAACGCGTCCCAGTTCAGCTCCAAGCAGCTCCTGGACGTCGGCTTTGGGTGGCCGCTCAACGAGCCGTGGCTCTTCTATTCAGACCAGCACAATACAGGGGCCGTGGTGCTCGGGCGCGTACTGAGCTCGAAGCGCTGTCGGCTCGTGAGCGATCCTCAAGAGGCGAGTCTCTTCCTTGTCCCGCTCGAGTTCCCTCCAAGTCGCCAAGCGACGCCTAAGGAGATCGCGAGAGTGTGGGAGTTCATGCCCCCGGCCGACGAGGAGCGCTTGTGGCACGTGTGCAAGCGGTTGTATGAGGAGGACTGGCGACACGTGCTCGAGCACTGGTCCCCACAGACCGCCAGGAAGCACGTCTTCGTGCCCATCCACTTCTTTGAGCTCGATGGCTTCTGTCGAGGCGCGGAGCCTGCGTACGCTGATTGCCACTGATGACCTGCCTTGCATGCAAGTGCTCAGCACGGCGCGCTTCTGTCGAGGCGCGGAGCCTGCGTACGCTGATTGCCACTGATGACCTGCCTTGCATGCTAGTGCTCAGCACAGCGCGTCCACCTACCAGATACGACTGGTTCGTCGAATCGGCCTCTGATTGCGACTGATTGCCTCTGATGGCGGCTGATTGCGTCTGATGGCGGCTGATGGCGACTGATGGCGGCTGATGGCGGCTGATGGCTACTGATGGCGACTGATGGCCTCCTTAATCAGGTACGACTTGCTCGTCGAGTCGCGCCGCGCGAACGCCGAGCTGCTCGCCCTGACGCCTGCCATCAGGACGGGGCCGCTCTATAGCGAGCTGCTCGGCGAGAGTACCTTTGGCGCGATGGTACGCCAACGGCTCTGATTGCCTCTCTCCTCAGCGGCGAGAGTACCTTTGGCGCGATGGTACGCCAACGGCTCTGATTGCCTCTCTCCTCAGCGGCGAGAGTACTTTCGGCGCGATGGTACGCCAACGGCTCTGATTGCCTCTCTCCTCAGCGGCGAGAGTACCTTTGGCGCGATGGTACGCCAACGGCTCCTTTCGGCACCGCTGCCTTCGCGCCAAAAGCTCATCAGGCTCTGATTGCCTCTCTCATCAGGTACGCCAACGGCTCTTCTCGGCACCGCTCGTGTCGAGCGTGCATCTGCGCGCGGGTGAGCCTCGGCCATGGGCGCTCAACACGGCGCTCAGCACGGCGCCCAACCCTCATCAGGCAAGCACGCGCCCCTACCTCATGAGCTATGGCGGCTCGACCGAAGGATCCCCAGAGGCGTCGCGCCTGCGCTCGCTGCTCGTGAAGCAATGCCTGCAGCTCGGCAACGCGACTTGTCGGCTTGTGTCCCACTATCGAATGGATACCGTACTTGTCGACGCCCTTCGATCGAAGCGCGAGTCTGTCTTCTGCCTCGAGCCGCCGGGCTTCGGGGACCACCGCAAGTCGCAGGTACGCGGCTGATTGCCTCTGATAGCCTCTGATAGCCTCTGATGGCCTCTGATGGCCTCTGACGGCCTCTGATGTGCGGACCACCGCAAGTCGCAGGTCGACGCGCTCACCCTCGGGTGCATACCAGTCATCTTCACACCCCATGCATACCAGTACCTGTGGCCCCTGCACTGGGGGCCCTTTCGCGATACGTCGAGCGTGCTGCTCGATATGCGCAAGGTGCGAGTGCGTCGGAGTGCGTAGGAGTACGGCCAGTACGGCCGAGTACGACCGATTGCGGCTGATTGCGGCTGATTGCGGCTGATTGCGACCGATGGCGGTCGATGGGCGCCCTTGGTTCATTCACACTGCGCTCGCCGTTGGTTCACAGGTGCTCTCGGGCGAGATTGACGTCGCGGCCGCACTGCGCGCCATCCCGGCTGATCGCGTTCGCCAGATGCAACAGTCCATCAGCATGCATGCACATCGAATGCATTATGGGATGGGCGACACACCTGGCGATGCGCTCGAGCTGCTGCTACGCGCTCTGGATGAGGCGGCCTCGCAGCCGCTGCCCGCGAGGCTGCAGGCGTCCCTTGAGCGCGCGAACCGGCACAGCGCGTGCGCCGACGCGTACCCCGAGCAGATGCGTCGAACCACCTTGCGCGCGTGGAAGACTCTCGAGGCTCACGAGCTGTGGAAGACTGCGCCACGCTCGTGCGCGGCGCTCGTCGGGGGGGACCACGCAGGGGGCAGCACTGGGGGGAACAGGAGTGGCACCGGCGGCCTCGCCACGAGCTTGTTTGGTGCTCGGGACGGCGCGTTCAGCTGCGACAGCCCGGTGCCTTCGCGCAAGAACTCTCTATTCGTGCGCGACATTTGCATGCGCACGTGCGGCCGATGCCCCCACGACTCCCTATGGGGAGACTCGTCGTTTTCATAGGTTAGTCGCACCAAAGTTTTCAGTTAATTTGGACAACGTGACGTGCGGCCGGTGCATGCATGCTCCGCAACGTCGGCATTCGCAAAAAGTGATGGCGGTTTTCTCGAGAGCACCAGTCTTCAGGGACAAGCATGCCCTTGGGACAATTGACACCGCGGGCGACACTTGATCCCGCGGTGCTGCGCTTCAAGGAAGTGGGTAAGCGCGTCATGAAGTCGTCATCCTCGGTGGAGGTCTTCAACGCTGACCGCCTTGGCCCGCACAGCAAGACTCTGGGTCCCTTGGGCTTGGCGGGCCTTCAGCCAACAGGGTGGGGGTTGGCCGTCACGACGTCTGGTCGAGAGGGTAACAGCAGCAGCATGAGCTCAGCAGACGGACGAAATCTTGACGCCGCCTCACGAGCGTCCGCAGAAATGTCGAACCAGCAGCAGTTCCAGACGGAGACGGCGCACCTCGCCGAAGAGCTCGCGACCATCTTCTTGGTGATAGGTAGGGACCTGGCGCAGGGTGGCGCGCGAGACGCAGCGTGCCATCTCCTGCGACACGGCGTCAAGGCTCAGACGAGCAACGCCGCGCTCTCCTCCGAAATCCTGAGCTGCTTGCTCGACAACGGCGGCAAGTTGCTCGCGCCCGACTTCCCACTGGGCAACAGTCGACGTGTGCTCGAGCGGCTGCTAACGGCCAAAGGCGCGGAGAGCGAGCGCGGCGCCATCGAGCGCGCCAGCTATTCGCGCGCTCTCTCCGAGCTTGAGGGCAGCCTCTCCATTGCCGAGGAGCGCGCGCGGAGCTTCCAGACGAAAGCCAAGCACGAGCTCGAGGATACGAATGCGATGCTCGTGAGCAGTCGGAGACTGTTGCAGGAGAGCACGAGTAGGCTGCTCTGTAGCTGCTCTGCTCAAGGAGCCCTCTGATGGCCTACTGATGGCCTCTAATGACCTACGATAACCTCCGATGACCTCCGATGAGCGATGACCTCCGATGTGTTTTCTGATGGCCATCCTCATTACATCCTCATCAGGTATGCTCAAGGAGTCAATGGCGGCCAACGAGGCCGCCGCGGCCGCGAAGCTCGCTGACGCACTGAAGCGCGCTTTGGCCGAGCGAGACGCGCTGTGTGGTGCGCTTCGGGCTGAGCTCGCGGCCACCGAGACGGAAGCTGTGGCTGCTATCGCCGCCGCCAGGCGCTCGGCTTCCCAGGCCGTGGACGAGGCGATGGAGGCGACGGGCAGGGCTGCGGCGGAGTCAGCGGCGGCCAAGGCGGCAGTCAGCCGGCTGGCCGAGCAGGCGAAGCTCGCGCAGCGTGCCGCACAGAAGGCCGACGAGGCCCTTCAGCAACGTGAGCACGCCGAGGCGGAGGCGCGTCAGGTCGCGAGGCAGCGGCACGAGGACGAGATGGTCAGCAAGGCAGTCATCGCGGCGAAGGCGGAAGCCTGGCAGCAAGCGACAGTGCACGCTTGGAAGGAGGCGCGTGAGACGGTGACCGCGGAGGTGACCGCGGAGGTGACGGCGACGCTCACCGCGAGCTTTGAGGCGCGGCTGGAGGTGGAGCGCGAAGCGCTGCAGCGGGCGCTCGAGACGGCGCGCACGCGCATGCAAGAAGAGCTCGACGAGCAGCTAGAGACGGCGCGCGTGAGTATGCAAGCGCAGCTCGACCAGCAGCAGCTCTTGCTGCAGCAGGTGGCGCGCCTCCCGCGTAGTACTCCCTCATGAGCGCCGTCTCGAGCCCGACCTGAGTGCCTCTGATTGCTGGTTCCTGGTTGATTGCCTGCCTCATCAACGCGCGCCGTCTCGAGCCCGACCTGAGTGACTCACTGATTGCTGTGGCTGTTAGCTGGCTGATTGCCTTTGATTGCCTGCCTCATCACATCGGATGGCTATCGGATGGCCACCATCATCGAGCGGAGCTTGAGCTCGAACCTCGATCTGGGGATGCGAGCTCTCACTGCCTCTGATTGAGCCTCTGATTGAGCCTCTGATGACCACGAATTGCCTCCATCATCAGGTGGCCTCACGCGCGGAGCTCGAGCTCGATCGGGGGATGCAAGCGGCTGATCGAATCGCGAAGGAGGCCGAGGCGGGCGCGGCTCTGGTCCGAGAGGATGCCGAGCGGCGGATCGCCGAGCTACAAAGGTCTCTCATTGCAGCCGGCGTCAAGGTCGTGCGCGTTCATGCGGCGCCCGCGCCGAGCACGAGCACCGGAACATCCGGACCATGAACGCCGCGGACACTACACGGTATTGCCGCTGACGGCTGCAGACCTCACCACCTACTCACCTCACTCACCTTACACCAGAACGAGAACCGCACGGACGGGCGCGCGCCGTGAACCGCCTTGTGAGTGAGGGTGCATGCGTCGTCGGCGGTGTGCTCGGCATGGTCGTCGCGGTCGTGGTGATAGTTTTGCATGTTTTGTCTGCAGTCTCGGCCTCATCGCAGCAATGCTCTCAGGACTCGTTCCACACGACCTGGTGCCACTAACTGCCACACCTCTACTTATGGCATGACTTATGGTATTTTTCTATCTTAGCTTAGATATGAATAGTGCTCGGACGCTCGCGCAGCGCTAACATGGCAAGCCATGGACAGCATTCGCGTCCGCGACGCGGCGGCGGCGGTCCTCAGTGACACGAACCGTGTTCAAAGTTCTTGCTTGCTTCTGGCATCACACAGGTTTAATTTTCTAATTTTGCACTCATTCATCCTCGCGCGTCCTATTTTTGCGACCATCGTCTCCTCCCGCGCGCGTCCTGGTCGCCGAGGGAAAGAACATCGTAGAGGGGACAGAAATGGGAGCCTCTCTCGGCTCGCGCGCCGCGCGGCTGAGCTCGCCTGAAGATGAGCAGAAGGCCCGCCGCTACGCGGGCGTGTCATCCTGTGATACGCGCTACATGATTCTTGCGGCTAAGGACGGCGACTTGGTTCGCTTGAAGAAGTCACTCTTCGTGCTCAGCCCTTTGGAAGCGCAGGATGCATACATGGACACGCCTTTGCACCACGCGGCTGTGCGTGGCCATTTGGAGGCGTGCGTCATGCTCCTGCGCTGCGAGCCGAGCCTGATCAAGGCCGTCAACAAGGGTAAGAACACCGCCCTGCACCTCGCGGCCAGCGCAGCGCATCTCGAGGTGGTCAAGCTCTTGCTCGACCATCACGCCGATATCGACGCACGCGGCATCGAGCAGTACACCCCGCTCCACTACGCGTGCCGCGACTCGGCCACCCCCAGGCGCGGTCGCGTCGCGCCGCATCTCGCCGTCGTAAAGCTGCTCGTCGCGCGAGGCTCCAACCCCGACTTGCGGACACGTGACGGGGCGTTGCCGCGGGACCTCGCCTCGACTGAGGAGCTGCGCGCGTGCCTGCCGGGTGGCCCCGCGCTCGCCGTCACCAAGGAGGAGTACGAGCGCCGTCTCAGGCTCCTGCTGAACGCGTGCAGCCGTTGCGAAAGCTCCTCGGACGACGGCGATGAGGACGAGCTTGACGAAACTGACGAATCCGCCTCGCAAGGGTCGGAAGGGATGGAAGGGATGCTCGAGTCGCTGCTTCCGGAGCTGTCTCCCTCGCTGCTGTGCCCGATCACTCACGCGTTGCTCGTCGACCCAGTCACGACGTGCGACCATCACGTCTACGAACGGTACGCGATCACCCAAGGGCTCGAGCGGCACTGATGATGACCACTGATGACCTCTTGATTGCCTCCCTCATCAGGTACGCGATCACCCAATGGCTCGAGCGGCACGACACGTCACCTCTCACGGGCCTGCATCTCGATTCGAAGCGGCTCACACCCAACAAGGAGGTGCGCGCCGCGGTGGCGAAGGAGCTCGAGGGCGCCATCAAGGGCCACCGCGCTGGTCGGCCTTCACTTCGAGCCTAGATCCATAAGTGTTCACGACAGCACAGGGACCTCTAGGCTTTGAACCGAAGGCGCGAAGTGCGATCTAGGAGCGGCACATGCGATGAGGGCTGACCGAACCGCAGTGCGTGTGGCATGAAGGCGGAACATATCAACATTAGCTACAGGCCGTCACAGATTCATCCAGATGCATCGAACGCAATGCGATTGTCCCGGACATGAGCGATGACGTGAGGGATGTGCAACTGCGCCATAGTCATGCGATGTGAATCGCGCGCCCACAGGCCACAGGGGCAATGAAATCAGAAAAGAGACGAATGCCGCGTGCGGAGTGCGGTCGTGTGCTTAAGAGCATGTAGCGCCCCCGGCCGGACCGCGCGTACGCCGTAGCGTGTGTCGGGACGACCGCGCGTTTTACGACAAATTGCACGGTCGAGACACCCTAAAACGCCACTTGCACATCCCGCACTAGGGCATGCCGCACGACACACGCATTCCCCCACAGCATGATGCGCACGGGCACGCCCTCATCGGAACCCGCGCACACAAAGAGACAGTCCACACGCCATTCCTCTGACCCTATGTCCCTATCGCTCATGGGAGGCCTCTCGATTGCGAGCTGGCTTAGCTGGCGGCCGCGGCCGCAACCTTGCCCGTGCCTGCATCGGGCCAAGGCATGGCGCGGATAGTGTCCGACGCGAAGGCGGCCGATGGCATCATCTCGCCCGTGTCGTACGCCGAGAGCGCGCTGCGGCCGCCCGTGCGCAGGATCTCTGTCTCGTACGCGCCAGGGCCCGGCTCAGACGCCTGCGCGCGCTCGAACGCATCGTTCTTTTTGAACCGGTTGCCTTTCGCCTTCATACTGTGCGCCGGGTTCTGCGAGAGCTTCGGCTGGATCACGTCGAACTTGGGTGCGTACTGGCCGGGGCCGGGCACCTTTTCATCGTGGTACGAGACGTCCTTCTTCGACTTGGACTGGAAGGCTGACGAGGGGTACTTTTCGCTCGAGTCGAAGGCGGATAGGTTGGCCTTCATGCCGTTCTTCATCATCAAGTCGCCATTGTACGCGCCCGGCCCAGGGGTCTTCTCACCCATGACCTCGAGGCGCAGCTCACGCTTGTCGCGTGTGCCGAAGTCGCCCATGCCAGCCAGGTTCGAGCGCCCGAAGCTCTTTTTGGAGGTCTTGGCGAGCTCCATGTTGGTGTACGGGTCGTACGAGCCAGGGTCGCCCGTCGCTGCGGCGCCCAGCCCTTCCACCATCCGCTTCGTCTGCGACTTGAACGCGGACGCGTGGCCGCTGCCTGGGCGTGAGTTGAGCGTCGACTTATTCGACTCGTACGCTCCCGGACCGGGCATGTCCTGTGCGTCCTGCACGTCATCGAGGAAGGGCAGCTCGTGCGCGGGCATGAGGCAGCCGAACCCGGGGTTGGCGCGGCTCGCCATCGACACCGACTTCTTCAGGTCCGACGCGAGCGAACGCTCGTGATGGGACTCGTACGCGCCAGGACCCACCATGTCACCCGTCACCTGTTTGATCTTCTCAAACCGCTGGCCCTTGGCCTTCATCCCGTTCGCTGGGTTGTGGGCCACGGGCTCGATTGCGGACCACGCGGGCGAGTAAGCGCCTGCGCCGGGCACCTTTTCATCGTGGTACGAGACGTCCTTCTTCGACTTCGACTTGAAGGCTGACGAGGGCATCTTCTCGCCTGTGTCCATGGCTGAGAGCGCCCCCTTCATCCCGTTGCGCATCATATCGCCTCCATTGTAAGCGCCCGCCCCGGGCGTGTTTTCGCCCGTAAGCTGAATCTGCAACTCGCGCTTGTCGCGCGTGCCAAAGCCGCCCGAGCCCGAGCGGAACGATTTGGCGAACGACTTCTTCGAGGTCGATGCCAGGTCCTTCAGCGTATAGGGGTCGTACGAGCCGGGGTCGCCGGCTGCCGACGCGCCCAAGCTTTCGACCAAGCGTTTGGTCTTGCTTGTGAACGACGACGTCGGCTTCCCCGTCGCCTTGAGGGTGCTAGCATTTGCAGGGGAGTAGGCGCCCGGACCGGGCGACTTGGCCATGCGCAGCGCCTTCGCAGCTTTCCTAGCAGCATGAAGCTCTGCCCGAGCTTGCGGCCCAGAGGGCTTGGCTGACTCGGCAGCAGCCGGTGCGTCGGCCTTCCCGGGCATCGGAGCCGCTCAGTGACGTGCGCGTACCGCGCAGGCCTCAGCTAAAAGAGAAATGGCCGTCGCACGGGTTTTGGGACACAACTTTGGCCAGGGGGCGCCCGCTGTCGTTTCTAATCTTTAAGTTTGGTGGTTCGGACGCCTCAAAAGAACCCACATGGCACGTGCCGACCTGAAGTTGTCAAACACAAGCATGCGTGCGTACACTGGCGACCGGACAGAAATGTAGAGACCATCCATGAGACAATCACGAGTACGGTACATCTTGACCAGATCCATGCAGATCTTCAGCTCTCAGTGCCTGCCTGATTCAGACATTCAGCATTCAGTTCCATGGTCAGAGCAGTCCCAATCACCTAATCCGTGCTTCCACTTCGCATCCTGGCCGCAGCCATCGCACCCGAACCCAACGTGGGCCACAGGGCTTCGTCACCCAACCCAGCGTGGGCCACAGGGCTTCGTCACCCAACCCAGCGTGGGCCACAGGGCGTCGTCACCCGAACCAAGCGCGGGCCATTGGGCTTCGTCACCCGAACCAAACGTGGGCCACAGGGCTTCGTCACCCGAACCAAGCGTGGGCCATTGGGCTTCGTCACCCGAACCAAATGGGCCATTGGGCCGTCGACGCCCTCGTGCGCCTCCCGGTGGGTGACCAATACGGCGCTGTGAAGGTCCCCTCGTGCGCCTCCCGGTGGGTGACCAATACGGCGCTGTAAAGGTCCCCTCGTGCGCCTCACCGAGGGTGCTCAATACGGCGCTGTGAAGGTCCCCTCGTGCGCCTCCCGGCTCTCAAGTGCAGTACTGCATGTACAGTGCAAGGAGCTCGGGCTTCTTCTTGGTCGCCCCCACAATCTTCTTGTACTCATTGCCTAGCTTGAGCTTGAGCTTTGCCTGCAGCACGGGCACCGCCAGCTGCTCGGGCTGCACGCTCGAGCGCCGCTTGGGCGGCGGCGCGCCCTTCTCCCCCTCGATCTCCCCCTCGTACTCGTCCTCGATGCCCATGGGGACCTCATCGGCATCGGGCGGTGCGGGCGGCGGCGCGGGCGGCGGCGCGGGCGGCGGCGCGGGTTCGGGCGCGGGTTCGGCGGCCTTGCCTCGCTTCCGCCCCGCGGACACGGGCGCGGTCTCTTTTGAGGACGCGGCGGGCGGGGGCGGCGCGGGCGGCGGCGGCAGTGATGTGCTCGGCGGTGGCGCTGTGGCTTGTGGGCGAGCGTGGAGCTGAGCCTGGAGGGAAGCGACGTCGGCGGCGCTGGCGGCGCGCTGGCTGCTCAGCCGGTGCACCTCCGCCTCGAGCTGGGCGATGCGCACGTCCTGCGTGCTTGCAGCCCGTGTGGCGGCTTCGAGGTTAGTACGCGCCGTCGTGAGCTCCCATGTCAAGCGCACAACCTCCTGCCTTTGCAACTCCATTTGCTGCGCCTGCGCGTGTGCCTGCTGCGAGGCCGTATGGTGAGTGCTCGCCGTGCGCTCGAGCTCCGCTCGCAGCGAAGCGAGAGTCGCCTCCTTGTTGGCCGCTGTGGCGCTCAGAGTGCGCAGCTCGGCGGCGGCGGCGGCTCCTTTGACTCTCTCGCTCTCGAGCTCACGATCTCGCTCTCGAGCTCGCGCCCTCTCGCTCTCGAGCTGCTCACGCGCGGCGCGTAAGTCGCGCTCGTGCGTCGCCGCCGCCGCCTCCGCCTTCGCCGCTCGGCTCATCGCCGTCGCCGCATCGGCTCGTGCCGCAACTGCCGCCTGCTGTGCGGCCGCGGCGGCACGCGCCTGCTCGCGCTCTGCGGCGGCGAGAGCATCGGCCATCAACGGAGCCGCGCGCGTGAGGAGCGCCGCGCGCCCCGCCTCCTTCGAGGGGCCATGAGCCGAGCGATCGTACTCGGCCAGGAGTTGCGCGAGCGCCGCCGGCAGTGCGTGCGCTGGGGAGGCAGCGGCAGCAGCAGCAGGGGCCGCAGGAGGAGCTGCCACGCTGGCGGCGGCGGCGGCGACGGCGGCGGCCGTCGCCTCGCGCGCGCATCGCCCAAAACGGTCGAGGAGGGACGCGACGAGCTTTTCACACAACGCCTCCGAGCGAGCTCCCAGGAGTGCATCGACCTTGCCCTTCTCCGCGCCGATGAGCTCGAGCAGCTTGGCCTCCTTGGCGTCGGCCTCGGGGCCGCTGCCCATTGCGAGGCTCCGGAAGTGACGCACCGAGGCCTCCTGAAGCCGCACGTGCTCCGCGTTCCAGCGCACCTCGTCCGGCAGCGCGTCCGCCGAGCGCGTCGCCGCGCTCGCGCCGTCGACGTATAGTCTCGCTGCTTCGTCGAGCGCCCGCTGGCACTCGAGGTTGATGACGGCGGACCAGGCCGTCGAGATCGTCGGGAGCGCGCCCGCGTTGATCGCCTCGCAGTACGAGCCCGCCAACTGCAGCAGCGTTCGGCCAGTGAGCGCTGGTCCGCCCGCGCCGAGAGACTTAGGACGTGCCCCTTCAAAGAGCCGCCTCTTGAGCTGCTGCACGCCGGAGACGAAGTCGGCGTTGAGCGCGCTGAGCGGCGTCTTGTCGAGGGCCTTGAGCGCCGAGGGTGGCAGCGCTGTCCCGAGCGTTGGGTGCGGCAACGCGATGCACGAGCGCTCGGTAAAGAGGGTCCGGATCGCCGCGCGGGTCGCATTCTGCTCCTGGATGGCGGCGGACGTGCCCTTCGCTGGCTGCAGGCACGACTCAAGGTACGCGTCGGGCGTGAGGGCGGCGCCATCGCCGTCGAGCAGCTCGAGCTGGAAGTCGCGCAGCAGCCACGTGAAGCGCGGGAAGAACTGCGCGAGCGCGTCCGCGCCACCAGCTCTGGCGGCGGCGGCCTCGCCCTCGGCGTGCACGCGGATGCGCTGCGTGAGCTGCGCGACGAGCGAGAGCTGGTCGATCGCGGCGTTGTTGATGGCCTTCTCTGAGTTGTACACGAACGCGGACGCGAGCAGGATGGCGAGGCAAAAGATCTTGGCGTCATGCCCCTCGGTCTGGGCGATCGACTGCAGGCCCTCGGTGTCGAGCAGCAGCAGGTTCTGGGGCGCGCCCGGCGTCGGCGCAAGGCGCAGCGGCGCACCCCAGAGCCAGATGCCCTTGGTCTTCGCCTGCACGCTGTTGCCCACGCCGAATCCCGAGCCCGTGGTGCCCGCCAGCTGGTTGAGGATGTAGCTCTTGCCCGTGCGGTAGACCCCTGCGACAGCGACGACGCCGACGGTGCCGGAGACCTGGCTAAGGTAAGCGCGCGCCTCTTCGGTGACCACCAGCCGCTTGGAGGACGGATCCACCTGGATGAAGGGCACGGCCATGGCGGGTGGCGAGAGAAATAAGCTCGCCTTTTTCCCCACTTGCAGCCATAGAAACACACTGATGGGACTTCTTGGAAGCGTGGCCGGAAAACAATCGTGAGAAGCATATTTTTGACGTCTCCGGTTGAGTCTTGTGTTGATTCCGGGAAGAATCGCGCCTTCACACGAAAAATGCAAGGCGGCGGCTTCTTTGCCGAGGACGACTACATCGAGCCACCACCGGCACAGCAGGTGAACCGGCAGCGAGGTGTTCCACCGCCACCTCGGAAAGTGACGGCGCCCGTGGAGAGCGACGACTTTGATTATGAGGGTGAGGCAGCACTGGACGCGCTGGAGCGGCAGGAGCGGGGAATGGTGCTACCGCCGCCGCCGGATGACCACGCGCCGCGCACGGTGGGCATTTGCGATGAGTGCGGCGAAGCGAGCGGACAACCGAAATTCTTTGCAGCGTTTGGAGTGAGCGCGTGCTACGACTGCCAGCAGGCGGCCCGTGGCCCTGGTGGCAAGTACGAGCTGATCATAAAGACGAAAGTCAAGGGCGAATACTTTCTCACCGATCGGCAGCTGACCAAGGAGCGCGGCGGCCTCGGCTGCCTCCTCCGGCCCAACCCATACGCGCAGTCGGGCCGTTCGCACGGCGGCGACATGAAGCTCTTCCTGCGCACGCAGGTAGAGGCGCTAGCGCTGCAGGCGTGGGGCAGCTCGGAAGGGCTCTTCAACGAACGCGAGCGCCGCATGAGTGATCGGGTCGTCAAGGGCGAGGCGCGCAAGCGCAAGGCGGCCGAACGTGAGCAGGCGCGGCGCGATGGAGCCATCCTCGTGCCTCAGGTGAGATGGCCTCTGATGACCTCTGATTGCCTCTGATTGCCTCTGATTGCCTCTGATTGCCACTGGAGCCATCCTCGTGCCTCAGGCTAAGCGGCCAGCCGCGGCTGCAAAGCACATAGCGCAGCAGTCGGCGTTTGTGTCGCACACGCACGTCTTCATGCCCGACGAGACGTACGATGAGGCCAAGGACACGTGGACCAAGCGCTGTGCGTGCGGCTTCGAGGTCGAGTACGAACGGTTTTGAGACCGAGATGCTTGCTGTCTCATCAGTGTGTGTCAGGATGGTACCCACACACGCGACGAGTCGGTCGACACGGACGACGGATCGCGCACCCTACGCTCGTAATCAAAGTTCTTGTAAAATTGGCCGCGAAATTGAGACTTGAAACTCTTGGATTCCTCGTGTGCTCCGATGACCGACGCACGAGGCATCCAGGAGAGGATCGGCACAGAGGAGCAGAGGATCGGCATCGCGAAAGCAGACTAGGAATCGGGCGTCGCTAGGCTCAATGCCTTCGCCGACTGCAGCCGCTCCTCACATCTGGACGCCGCGCCAAAGCCATCGCTATTTCAAAAAATCTGCCAAGCTGCGCTCTTTCAAACCACAAGGGGAAGCCCCCTTGGGTGCCTACTCTCCCCCGGCTGTGGTTCCCATCCGAGGCACGTTCGCCGGGCTCCAGAACGTTCGCAAGGCTGCACCTGCAATCACGGTGGTCACGAAGCTGAGTTCAAGCGAGCTCATAGCCGAGGCCGAAGCGCTAGAGGGCGACAACAAGCCTCGCAAGCAGGGGGTGGCGGTGCAGCTGCGTGAGCTTCTTGCTGAAGCGAATGTCGATGTACCGGCACAGCTCCGGGCGTGGGACCCAACAAACAGCGGCAGCGTGCTGAAGACCGAGTTTCGCTTGCGCATCAAAGCGCTCTTTGCAAAGCACCGGCCCAAGGAACCTTTCGATCTCGAAACAAAGGAGATCGACGCGTTCTTCGACTCTCATGACAAAGACAAGTCGGGCGTGATCAGCTCGAACGAGCTCAAAACGATCTTGGTCGATTTGAAGTCTGTTGCTGTTGCGATTCAGAAGGAACAGGCTGAGGTGCGCAAACTCCAGTCAGCCAAAGCTACCAGGCTGCGCGAGATCGCCGTCATCGCGGCCGAGGGAGAAGGCCTCGAGGAAGATGCCAACCGGCGGGAGGCGGAGCTTACGCGGCTGAAGCGCGAGATGGAGGCGGATCTGGAGGTGCAGCTCGGCATCGCTTGCACGCGCCGGCGCATCAAAGCGGCGGACTTTGTGGGTCAGTTTGCGAGCAGCTCGGAAGGTCTGACGAAGGGCGACTTTCTAAATATGGTCAGTGGGCTGTTACTCGACGCCTCCGCACACATGCAGGCCGCTGAGCTCTTTCACGTGATCGACGCGGACGGCAGCGGAAGGCTCGATGCCAAGGAATGCACGGCAGCCCTCAAGGCGATGCAGAAGAAGGGCGATGAGCTACGGCACGAGCGCGATGCGCAGACCACAAGCATGAAGCATTGCCGCACGAGGGCTGCCACGAAGGCGAGGATCGTGCGACAGCAGTATGCTGAGCTCGAGGGTTACGTTCAGCCCAGCATGCCCCTGCTCGAAATAACTGTCGATGAGATGACACCCCCGAGCAGCCCCGAGGGCGACATGAGCGACAGCAGCCGCGCACGCAAGGAGCGCGCGGAGCGAATCGACGAAATCTGCCGCCAGGCGCTGAGGCGACTGCCCCAGCAGCAACTGGCCAAGGGGTGGAACTCGTGGCTCTTGTTCGCCGAGAGCCGCGCCAGGAATCTGCACCTGCTCCAGGCTAGCATGGGCCACATGCTGCATCGCAAGCTCGCCGCAGGCTTCAACAAGTTTGTGGATTACTGGCTGACGAGTCGAAAGATGGTCCAGATGCTCTCCGAGGGAGTCGCGAAGTTCAAGTACCGAAAGGCAAACTCGGCCTTCAACGCTTGGCAGTATGCGACCGGTACGGGCGAGTATGCTCCTTCCCTCTTGAGCGCAGGCGAGCATAACTTGTTGACGTATGGCCATGCCCCGCTGGCATCCTTGTGTGAGGCGATGCAAGCGTGCCTGGGCAATCAACTCATCAGGGTGAGGCACAAGCAGCTCGCTTGGTGAGCCTTACCGGGCGTGAACGGCCTTACCGGGCGTGAACAGCCTTGCATGGATAAGTGCTCAGGACGGCGTGGATCTGGCTTGAGGTAACGGCAGGTGAAAGCGCAAGTTCGAAAGGGCAGATCGCAATCTCGCAGCAGATTGTGACGGACATCCCAATACATGTAAACGAACACGGCATGATGGAGCAAGTAATTAAGACTGATGGAGCGGAGCGCAGTTTGAAGGCTGTCTGATCAACCTATAGTTGCCCGACCAAGTCATGTGCGCATGTGGAGAGTGGAGACCCGCGCGATGGGGTGAGAGTCACTGACATCTTGGGGCCGGCAGCTGGAGCGTCCTGCCTGGCATGGGCCATCGGCGGGCGTGCTTGGTGCAATGCATCTTGCATGGTTGCACGGTCCGCTTTGGGGTCGGACTCTCTACGCGCAGCGCGCGCGCGCGCGCGGCCGCGGGTTCCTTCATACTATACTTGTAACGCGTGGGGTTTCTTATGTGTCGGACGCGGTTCACACAAGTGACAAGAGTTATGCAGCTGGCACAGGTCTCGAGCGACGGACCGGCATGCCCCGGCACGGCTCCGAAAATGAGCAGGACGGTTGTGTTATGCTGGGTTGCAGGATGGAATTGAGGATCCTTTTGGAGCTTCGATCTCCTTCGATGAGGATTCCTCGCCGGACACGAACCCCTTCTCACGAAGCCTTCGACATGCTCGCAACCATGATTGGCACCGTTGGCCTCCGCATGGGCACCCCGATGATGCAATACGGCGTCAGCGCGCCCCCGGGCTCCTACACTGGCTACACTGGTGGCGTGGTGCCCACCCGTATGCCTCCGTCGGCCGATTCGGCCATCCTCATCCAGGGCGGCTCGCTTCGCACCTGGTCGTACCGCTCCCCGGCGGTGGAGCAGGTGCAGGTCGTGCTCAGCACTGAGGGCCGTCCGCTCGATGCCGACATCGAGCTCTGGCACGGGCCCGACAACACGCCGTGCAAGATGCGCGTGTATGTGGAGAATGGCCAGCTGCGTCCCTTCTGCGCGACGATTGAGACCCCCCGCGGCCCCAACACCGTTGCCATCCGCAACATTGGCCAGATCGAGTTCCCGATCGCTGCCAACGTCATCGCCGATCAGGTTGACAACCCGTCGGCTGAGTGCATTGCCGCGTCCGCCACCATCCAGGGTGGTGCCCTGCGCACGTACCCCTTCGATCCGACTGTGGACAGCATTGAGGTTCTTCTGAAGACCGACGGCCGCCCGCTCAACGCGCGCATCGAGCTGCTGCAGGGCCCGAACAACAACAAGCAGGTGATCGAGCTGTACACCGAGGATGGCCTCGACCGGCCCTTTTTCTGCATCCTCGAGACGCCGGGCTCGGGCAACGTCGTGCGCATCGTCAACACCGCGCCGGTCGAGTTCCCGATGACCGCGGGCGTTGTGCCGCACTCGATCAACCAGCGTATGACTTCGGAGGCCGTGCTCGGCGGCGACGTGGTCCTTGGCGGCGACGCCTACGGCTTCTAAATTCTAAATCCAGCCGGCTGCGGCAAGAGGCGCGTTGCGCCGCCAACCGGCGCCGGCGCACGTGTCGTGGCGCTGTGGTGAGCGCTACACTGCATTGCCGTGTGTGACCAGATGACGCATGATGTGAGATGGAGTGCGCGCTGCGTGGCACGTCGCAGATAGAACGGAATCGCGTCCGCCCTGTGTCGAGTGTCGAGTGTGATGTGGAGCGGTGTGGTGTTGGCTCATCAGCGGGGCGTCAGGCGTCACAGGTAGATCCCGGATTCCTAGTTGGACTGGGAGAGCTCTGGAGCTCGCCCGCATCAGGTCGGTACATGTGTGTGTGTGTGTGAAAACGGGGCGACACGAGATGGTCGGCACTGTACTGCGGCGCTCACCGACGGCAAGCGTGGGAATCCGTGGGTGCACCGCGAGGGGGGCGGCGCGGCAGGGAAAACCCGCTGACCCCACGCCATGCGATGCGTTGACCACTTGGAGTTCAGAGAGTGTCAGAGACCTCACTAGCAATACCAATTACAGGAGTACACACTTGACGCGCGCGCGCGCGCGCGCCTCGGCCTTTGCACGATCACGGCTCATGGTCATGCGCGCACGGCATCTCTTCAACATGCCACAGCCCACGGGCACACGCTCGATCCGCCCCGATGACTGGCTCAGATCATTTGCAGGAGCTCCCTCTCACGTTCGAGATAGTTTTCCTCAGTCACCAGTCCAGCCTCCCTGAGCGAAACGAGGTGACTCAAGCGATCACGAACACTCTTGCGATCGTCCCAGCGGACCACGCTCGAAACGGACCACCATGCTCCGAGAAGCAGCAAAAGGATGAACACCACGCTTGTCAGCTGTCGCAGCATCGACTTCGGGGCATCGCCATGCCGTTCGTTACAAAACTTATTCCATACAAACCACCATGCACATCCTTGCCCCACGATCAACCCGAAAATGCGAAGCAAACTCGTTGCGTCCGTGGCGTCCGTCTGCTGCAGCATCGACTGTGCCGTCGGCCCTGCCAACTGAGTAGTAGGCCCCTCAACCTCTGGAGTTGCCAAAGGCGGTCCGCTCTCTTCAGCATCAAGGCCATGGCTCATCTCCATGGATGCTTTTTCCAATCTTGCGTCAAAGCCTTCGATGATGGAGTCGAGCTGGAAATCATCCGATGCTGTCAGTCGAGCAATAGAGATCCCCTGCTGCGTGGCGCTCTCAAGCTCAGGATGGCTCGTCGAATCCAGCGCAGCGTCGCCAGAGCTTATGAGCAACGGAATGACCATCGCCAAAATCAAGAAGCCCACAGCAGTAGCCAATACTCGTACATACCATCGCATCGTCTTCATTCGTGCCTCCGACAAATTGCGATTGATCTCTGCCATCCGAGCCTGCTTTTGCAGTAGGAGCTCCGCCAGCTCAGCAAACGCACTGACATGCGGCCTAGCAGCTGCAATCGCACTTGGAAGCTCTTTGTCAGTTGCACCTCTGAGCTTTTCGAAAGCAGAGTGTGCCGCCTCCAGTGCTGCTTGCGCCACAGCCTTCTCGGCCCTTCGCCTTCGACAGCCGAGCACATAGCGCCAGCGGAACTGGCAACGTATGGCGTTCATCTCGAGCTTCTTCATGCGGCGATCCTCTGACGCCAGCGCGCTGATGATTTCGTCCAGCACCTCTCTTACTTGTCCTGCCGTGTTGGCATCTATAAGGTCATCGCCGTCCTCAAACCAGAGAACCCAGCGAGATGCAATGTCCTCAGACGGCTCAACGGTCGCTGCCGGCTTGGCAACTTTCTGCGAGTTGAATATTAAGGGCCATGCCCACTTCTCCGCGATCGGTGCCGCTGTCACAGGCCTATGCGACCAGCGGTGCAGGAGCTTACGCAGCTCGACGTAGTGCTGCAGCGCAATTCTCTTGGGCAACTCGCGCATCAGTGGCAGCTCTTCGTACAGCGCTTGCTCGCTCCCTGCCCAGTTGACCATGAATCTATGCAGCGGCGTCTCCGGTTCGGAGCTGAAGACCTGCTCGTAGTCAACGATGCCTGCCTCGAGCTGCGCAGCCGCCGCAGAGAGAGGTAAGCGGTCATTCGAGCGGTCTGTGTCGTACGTGCGCTCGATCGTATTGAGGGTCACGATGACATCGTCGTCCCACCGCGCCTTAAGCACAAAGGGCAGGCGAGCGAAGATGTAGTCCTGCGACGAAAGGTAGATGCGAAGGTAGTTCAGCAACAATGAGAGCTGCGTGAACCGCACCTGCAGGAGGGTGTTGCACTGCTCTTCCTCGTAGAGCTCAATGTGCACGCGCTGCAGTAGCTCGGCGTCACTCTTGACATCTGGAAACATTTCACCGAGTTGCGTCCGAATCGTTGCGTCTTCATCATGAGCGCCAGCCGAGACGGCTCGAATCCAAATGGTGGCGACCATGTCAAGCCCACGAAGCAGCTTGGCCACCTGGTCATGCTCGAGCGAGTGAAACATGCGGAAGTATAGGATATGCATGCCGTTTGTCTCCTCGTCACCTAGCGTGTGCGAGGCACTCAGGGCGTGCTGCAAACGCGTAAGGTCGCTTTGCAACCGAACTGCTGTAGCAAGCGCCTCGTCTCCTGAGGCAGCCTCGTTGCCTGCTGACGTCCGTCGAAATCGAAATACACGGCGCAAGTGGGCAGACGGGTCCTCAATTATTGCAAGCCGATCGAGGTAGAGGCCATTCACCTCTCGGCGGATAGCATCGAAATCAAACGGTGTCTTTGACGTTTGGCTTTGACGTTGCCAGTGGAGCTGCACCAACTTGGCAAAGCTTCCAGCGTGATCCAAATGAAGCAGGCTCTCCTTCAAGTGCCTCTCCATCTGCGCTGTCTGCTGAGCGAGGCTCTTGCTTTCATCGACGCCGAGGTGCAGGTCCCAAGGTCGCACGTCGCCAAGTGCAACGCTTGCCGTGTTGAGCTCAAGCGGTTTGATCGGCTTCTTGTCGTGAGCAGTCGCCAGACCGTGCTCGGAAAGCTCCAATACCAAATCATTGTGCATCGCAACCATGCGCTTAATGACAAGGAACAGGCTGTCGCAAGTTAACACCTGGCCATTGAAGCGGACGCCGCCGTCGTCGAACAGTTCATCCTCATTCGTGCTCAGGAAACGCCATATAGGATGAGAATCGTCCAAAGGCGAGATTCGAGTCAGCCGCTGTTCAGCAGCGCGGGCAGCTGCAGCTGCAGCTGCAGCCGCCGTTGCAGCCTCGGCTACTCGATGAACGTCCCCTCCAACGGTCGCTTCGACAGCTTCTAGTGCAGCTTGCGCATGTGCCGCCGCATTTGCAGCCGCAGCCTCTTGATTCGCAGCGCACGCCCCAACACCGATGGCTTGATTTTCAGCCACGAACTGATTGAAGCCCATCTTTACACGAAGCCAAAGCTGGGTGATGCGGCGCGCGTCGTTCTGGCTAAAGCGCGTTCGGGTGCCTTCATTACCGCGCTTTGTCGCCATCGACTCGAGCAGCGCACCAATGCTTTTCTGCTTGGCCTGCTCTTCAAGCAGGATGTACTCGAGCTGCACGTGCAGGAATTGGTAGAACTCGATCAAGTCAGGGAGCACCCACAGGAAGCGCAAATGACGGCACTTGCGTGTAAAGGTGAGTAGCATGGCCAATTCACGCGTTCCTGTAGGGTCCCTACCGACTACAAGCTCGAGTTCATCCTCAAAGATGACGCTGGGCGTGATGGGTGGCACTGAGGGACGGACTGCCACGTGCAGAGGCGGGTGCTCTATGATGAAGTCGTCGAGTCGGCTCGAGAGCTGAGACGCGGCCTCGCGGCGGCGAAGGAGGGCGATGTAGTCCGGCAGACGCTGACGAGCATGATGGAATGAGATCATCATCTGGCGTTCATACATCTGCACTGCTGGAATGCTGTGGAAAACGTTGGCATACCCGCGATGGCTTTGGAACGAGCTCTCGCGGTGATGCTCGAGTGCACGGAGGACGAGCTGGCACTGGCTCTCAGCGTTGAGCTGAAGCTTCACGCCCAAATGATGCCATGGCGCCTTACAAAAGCTGAGGACGCCTGCGCGAAGGCCCTGCCCCGGAAGCGAAAGCACACGACGCATGGTGTGCTGCGACTCCGGCTGTGTGACCAAGCTCACGCCCAGCGCCGCAAAGGACGACCAAAGGACGAAGTAGCGTGAGTGGCGGTCGAGCGGTTCGCGTCGCGGACGATTCGCGGGAACGTCGCCATCAAACGTAAGCTCACACCCACAGTCGTAATGGACTGACCCGATCGCTTGTGAGTATTGGCTCCCAACGCCAAAAGTGTTGACAAGCCGGTCTGGCTGGAGGATGTGCGTAGCAAGGTGGGTTGTGGCTTCGTTGGATCCGAGGGTGAGGGCGATCATGCCGATGATGCACGACTGCAGTTCACGATCCTCTCGGCTTTGAAGCTCCGCCGGTGGTGCCTTCAGCAGATCATATAGCGTATCGCTCGGCATACCGGGCTCCTGAAAAGCAATGAGAGTTTCAGGCTGGAGAAAGCCACGGAAGACTCGCATTGCACTTGGGGACAACTTTAACTCGTTCTGCAGCGCATCCAGCGCACTCATGACCGCATGATTGTTGATTGTGCTGCGTTCGTAATAGATTGCAGCGAACATCATCATGATCACGTCGAGCCTGTGTCTGTCCACGCCCGCGCTCGCACTGCACAACGCTCGGACCTTCGCAATGAGCAAATCGCGGTCAGTCATTGATTCCGCTAGTGAGCAGTATGTGGTGTGGAGCACATTGTCAGGGTCGAATGCAAATGCCAACTTGGCATGCCGACCGACGCACTCCTCTGCAGCCGCCGGTATTTCGGACCATTGGCTCAGGACCGCAGGTAAAAGCCGCCGGCCGTGTGCGCGTAAGAACTTGATCATCGTCTCGCGGCTGCGGACCTCTCCTGCTAAAGCATTCATGAGCTCATGCCCCCAGTCCGGATGGCTCTCCACAAGTGCCTGGAGCTGCAGTGAGGGCGCTTCGCTCATCAATTGCGCTTCTGGACCTTCTAGCAACGGTTCCGCTGGATCGCGATCGTGCCGAGCAGTAGCCGCGAGCCGTGAGCCTAGGTCAAGCACCACCAAGAGCTTGCAGGCAGCAAGGGTGATAGCACGCAAGTGAGGCACTCGCAACGGCCCTTTACGCTCCAACTTTCGGAGACGCGCTTGCCGTACAGAGACAGTCGTCGCAGCACGACTGCGGCTTTCTATCATTCCATCGAGCTGTGACTTCAGGCTGCAGTATAGGCCAATGGACTCCTCAAGCTTTCCTGACCGCTGGGCAAGCAGTTGCTTGAGTACAACAGTGAAGTACGCGTGTGCGACGGGTCGATCGAGCTTCGCACCCTCCTGCTTGAACCACGGGGGCACATACGCGCATTCCCAGCTTTCAGCAATAGGACTTGTTGCGAGCTGATCGACGAGATGGCTCTCAAGTAGCTCAAGCACTTCGGCGCTGCTGCTCGAGTCGGCATCACGCTCCATGACGTTGTAGTCGCACAGAGTGCCGACAAGCCGCGAGTTCGAGAGTAAGGACTCGACAACATAAGTGCGTAATGTCTCGGGTAGCTGGTGCTCATGAACAAGGGTATTCAGCAAGAATCCCACATCAGAGCGCACCTCAGGCTTGAGCGGCGAGCACTCAAACTGAGCCGTGCTGCACCAAAGCTTCAAAATGCGCTGCATCAGTCCCGTTCGATCCGGATAGATCCGCTGTGTGATGCGCCAAACGCTCTCGAGGCGCAGTTGAGCATTGATGGCGAGCTTGGCCTCTTGGGCGAAACGGCGTAAGGAAGCGCAATCGTCGCCCTCCCGGACACTTTTGGCAGCAGCGTGCACTACGCTCATCACGAGCAGGCTCGTTGCGCTCTCGGGGATATTTGAACCCTGGCTATCGACGACTAAGTCACGAAGCTCGACCAACCCAAATGCGTTGGCCCACTTGACTGCCTGCTGAGGGTCCTGCTCAGAGCTGGCAACAGCAAGATCCATCTGCCTGTAGAACTCCTGCACGATGGCGGCGTGCAAACTCGCGGCGACCTCTCGAGTTGCGGCGGCATCCCCCAAATCTTCCATTTTCGCCTCCATCATCGCTGATGACGTTGCTCCCATGCTTTCCATGAGCACACTCAGCGGCCGAAGCATGGCAGCCAAGCCTTTGATCATCTCCTCGTTACGATGCGCTGCAATATGCAGTGCAATCACTGGCCGCTTTGCATCGATGCTGTAGCAGCGGTTGCGCAGCCAAGCAATCACCATCCGCTGCTCAACGATTGGCGAGCCACAGCACAGCTTGCTTACAAAATGAGCCACATAACGCTTCCACAGCTCTTCTGGAAGCTCGCATGTGACGTCAATACCAGCCATCCAACGAACCACTTCTGCAAGTGGCGAATCGGATGTTTTGATTTTATCTTCGACTGCAGCTGCGGCGTGCCTCTCAGAGAGACTGTGGCCCTCCGCAGTTGCAAACACTTCACCCGTCGCCTGGCTAAAGAGCGCCGAGACGAGGTGAAAGAACGGAAACATCGAGTTTGCTTGAGGAGGTGGGCTTGTGACGACAATGCGGCGCGGCTGAGTGAGCAGCTTGAGCTCGGGAATGGGCGGGATGGGCAACAGCGTGAGGCAGCGAAGAAATACACCCTGGACGTGAGGATCCAGCGTTGAAAGCGAGATCTCGTCGAGCAAGTCCAAGTTAAGCTGCTCGTTCATCTTGCAGATCATGAGGGTGAGATAATTGCAGAAAGCCTCTCGCACCTCGCCAGTGATTGCCTCCACAAGAGAAACACGCAGCTGCCCAGAGGCGAGGAGCTGCGTTGCGGACTGCACCCGATCCCTGATCATAAGATGATCTCCGTCGGTCCAAAGCATCGAATAGCGTGTGCACAGCACCTGCTCGATTGTCTTCTCAACACCGTTTTGGGGGTCTTTCAGCTTCTTCAACATGAGAGCCTCCAGAAGCTTCACGCGGGCTTGGACGGGCACTGGCTGCATTGGATTGAAGTCTCCAGGACTTTGCCCATTCCACCCCCGTGCATACTCAATGCGGCTCGCAGCAGTCGTCAGCGCAGTATTCAGCCAGCCCTGGAGAGCGGGCATGAGGTCCCACGCTTTTACATCAACGAGCGATTGGTAGTCATTGGACGCGCCGAGCTTAAGCCACTCTCTCACGTCGAGGGCACCGAGTGCACTGGCCTCTTCGCTGATGGAGTCCAGGAACACAGGTTGCCACTGATCACAGAATGTTGTGTCGTAGCATGGCAGCACATAGACATTCGATGCAGGGAAATGCATGATAACCACGATGGACTTGTTGGAAGCCATATCGCTACAGAGCTCGTCCACCTTACTTCGAACAAAATTTACGCGGCTCGTGGGCGTCTCCGCCATATCGATGAAGAATAAGAGTACTCGTTTTGAGCTTGCAGCGCTTCGGAAGGAGCGAAGGCATGCCAGGAGAGCCTCTTGCGTGGTAAGCAGCGACAGTGGGCAGAGGGAAAAATCAGCCAGGGTAATGATCTCGTTTTCGCCATCAGGAAGTTCAAGGCTGAACGGCTCACAAATGAGGGCCTCAAGCAGATGCATTTCCGAAGCTGAGCTCTCGTCCTCTGAGCTCTCGAGGCCATGGGCCGGCAGGGATAATAGCGACGCAGTTGTGCGCGTGTAGACAACCATCCTCTGTGCAGTACGTGTGCTCACCATGCCTTGCAGCAGCCGCTTCAGCGAAAAGTGCTCCTGGCACCTGAAGTACGTGTCGAGCATCTCAAAGGGGACAACGGCGCGGTGCTTGTAGAGCCTTTCAGGTGTGCACACTTGGATCAGCCGTGACACTGAAGTCTGCAGCAGCCACTGGCCAGTGATCGCAACAGCCAACCGCGACGTTGCAGATCCTGACTCATTGGACGACAGGAGGAAGTGCATCGCCTCTCGAACAGATTCGCCGATTTCCTGCACACCATCTTGCAGGAGCGCGAGCGCCTCTGGATCAGCCTGGAGCTCAGCTGCAGCTGCAGATGCGATCGAGGTCGCAAACGCGGGCGTCAAGACGTTGCAGAAGTTGCTCCCCAGGGTGGACACCGAATATAGGAGGATTGACTCGAGCGTTTGCTGCGCCTTGTACCCGTAGAGACTGAGCGATTCAATGCACTCCACAAGGCTGTGTAGCTTGGCGAGCACCTTGGAGACAAAACTGCGGAACCGACTCGGATATTCCGCAACGTGCGCATCGAGCAGATTGCGATGCGAGAGTCGGTACTTCTCGAAGCGATGGAGGAAAGGGGCGGGCGCATAGCGAAGCTCGGAGAGGCGCATATGAACCACACTCTGGAACGACTGATGGACGCGGCACAGTTTGGAATGCGAGCCCACGGCTATGTTGGCGTGATAAGAGTTGACAGCAACATGACCGACGGTGATGTCCATCCTAATACCCCCTGGCGAGACGGTCAAACTCACGAGTGCTCGCGCGTGCCTGTCTTCTTGCCGTTGAAAATGCTGGTTGAATAGATCGTAAAAGCTCTCGTTGACGGGTTCAGTGTGCGAGAGCACAACAACCTCTCCCTTCTCAGCTGCTGTTTTGACGCTGCTCACGAGCGTCACCTGCTGCAGGCTAGTGTCCTCACGGAAGTCACTGAGTTTGAGGATGATCGAACCACGGTGTTCGTCCGTACTCACGTCGAGGTCACGCCGCGCATGCAGAAGTCGAAGGATGGAATCATCGGCCGTTGTGTCGATCAGGAGCTTGTAGCGGCTTATCGGCCGCTCAGCTTGTGCCTGCTCGGATAGGCTCTCGCGGAGCAGCGTGTATGGATTACGGAGCTCGGCCATGCGAAGCTTGTCACCGGCACCAAGACGGCGACGCCAGAAATTGATGAGCTGAAGCTGATCGGCCTCCTCTACGCCACTCATGTTGCGCTCTAGCGCGTGGACAATGGTTCCGAGGCTGATCGTAGAGCCACTGGACAGGCGCGCGAGCAGCCTGATGACGTGCATGAAGTCACGCAGGCCAAAGAACGTGTTGAACCACGCGAGCTCCCGCTCCTCGCGCATTAGATCCTGGTACGCTAAACAGAGTCTGTCGAGCACATCGGGGAGGCGCTCGTCGAGGCCAACTACAGTCTGTGCGAGTAGGCGCCGCTGTTCTGCCTCGGAGCCGAGGCCGCCAATGCAGATCTGCATGAGCTCGCGATGGTCAGGCTCCGCGCGCAGAAGAATTGCGCAGCGATTCGATTTGGCCGCGTCGAGTGCGTGGTTGGTGATGGCAACAAAGCCGACTTTGGCTGGCCTAGACATGTGATCTTCGAGGTAGTAGTGAAGAACCTTGAGGCTTTCGCGCTGCTCCTCGGGTAAACCGGCCTCGTCCATGAAGACAAAGCACGAGGTATCACCGTGTGTCATTTGCTGCTTGTCCTCGGCTCGTTTGAACACGGCTTCGATCTCCGTGCTCGTGCTGCGACGGCTACACTGATAATGGAAGCTGAGAAGCCGCTTTTGCGTCCGGTAGAATGACCGGGCCTTGGATTGGTCGCCCTTCGCATTCTGAGTCACGACGGTGACGGCCAGTGTCTTAGAGGATCCCGGTGGACCAATCTGCGGAAGGCGGAGAGCTGTGAGTCGGCAACCATCCACATGGCGTGGGGCGGTGGGAGAGGGAAGTGGCCTGCACGTACAATCATGAGAGGAATGCGTGCCAAGGTGCACACGACGACCATGAATACGTTTTCCTTGAGACCTGTGGTACGTGCGATACCCTGCTCAAGCTCGGTTGTCTGAATAAGCGCATCCATGGCCTCGGTCAGTACTTTATCTAGCCGTAAGTTGTGCTCATCTCGGAGCATCTGATGCAAGTCGCACTCGAAGCTAACGCGTTGCTCCGTTGAGAGGCGCAGGTAATACACCACACCGATTGTGAGAAGCATGGACCGGCGACGACGCTCGGGGGCACTTGCAGGATCGTCACCGCCCTCCATGAAGAAATGAGCTTCGCCATTGTGCGTCTGCAGCAAATTGTCGAAGAATCGGAACAGCGCGAACACGCGTTGGATGTCTCGCAGAGAGACGACTGAGCTCGCGCGCGCGTTGAGGTCGGCATCCATGCGCTGGAGCTCAGCAGTCGAGAGTGGTCGCGGCGAGGCGGCAATTATGCGCTCCTTCAGGCCAGCAAACTGCTGCTGTGCAAAGGCGCGTGTCAGATCTTGCGAGCGACACATTAGTGCAGCAAGCTGACGTTGCTCGGGATAAGGGAAGCGCACGTCTTCGCCTCGATATAGCGCACTCATCCGCTTCTCAATGAACTCCGCTTCCTGCTCTGCCTTAAGTGATCCGTAGTCCCAGGTCACCTGCTCGATCGAGAGCGGCAGTGGGTGAACCTGGTAGTGGCCCATTGCCCATTCCTTACCAAGCTCCTCGCGACGTGCGTTCGCTGCGGAAAAATGCACAAGCTTCTCACGCGCTGGATTGCACGCAGCGATGACAACGATGTTTTCAGGCAAATCGACACCGTCAAGCCTACGGTCGACGATGAGCTCTTTGAACACGCCCATAGTGCTACTCGTATTCACTTCGTCGAGGAAGATGCAAAGTTTGACGTTGCGATGGCGGGGCGAGTTAAGCAACTCAGCAGCCGTCTGCAGCCGGAAGCCAAGCTCGATGATTGGTGCGAGGTCCGTCTCAATGGCGGCAGGTGTGAGTGCAGCGTGCACATTGAGCTGATGGAAAGTCCAGCCAACAGGGCTGCTCATCAGCGAAGTCTTTGCGCGGATGTAGCACAGCAGCAGATCAGCAAGCACTTCGGCGCTAATGTCACCGGCTGAGCGCTCATTGATCGGATCTTGCCAGGCAGGGCTCCACGCCGTCTGCACCGCCTGCCACAAGCCGTTGTCGACTAGGAGCCCCGGATCCTGCTTGAGCTCTATCAAGAGCGCGGCACGAAACGGCGGAATGTTGACCGCAGCAGACCCGTCCACTGCACTATCACAAAGATAGGTCGCGAGACGTTTAGCGTCATTCCAGACCTCTTGCGGCACAGACCGGAAGCCGGCGTCAGGGAGGAAGAAGGAAAAGAGGCTCAGGGCCATACTCTGCAGAGTGCGGACAACCGGGTCCACCTGGATCTCCCCGAAGGCGACGGCGGCATCCTGAGGCTGCTGAGCGGCTGCCAGATTGCGCAATTGGTCCACAGTGACTCGCAGTCGCGGGTTATCAACATCTTGCATCTGCGCGCTCATGCTCGACAGATTCTTGAGGATGAAGTACATTCGCGTAAGCGCTGTCTTGCTCACACCCGTCTCGCCCTCCATAATGCAAGGCACACGGCATTCTATGCGTTCGTGCATACAAAGCATCTTCATCGTAAAGTCGAGAGTCAGGACAAAGCGGTGCTCATCAACAGCGGCGATAGTCCCAAGATTGATCTCAACGTCTATCGTCGATTGCTGGCCATCACGCACGATCGGGCGCTGTCGCCTCTCTAAGGCGCGATCTTGAAGCACGGCATCGATGCCGAGGCCCCGTGCAAGGAGACTGTCGAGCACGCGGCGCTTGCGAAGATCGTCAGCAGATGGCACGTGAAGCTCGAGCTCGTCGAGAAGTTGCCTACGCTCCACACTCATCTCGCTTGGCTTCGTTGCGATCAGGCTCCACTTCGAGTCACCATTTTCCTCCCAATACACGAATTGCTCGTGATTGATTGCATCCCAGTCGTGGCGATAGTCATCACTCAGGGCATGATGCGCCTCTTCCATCATTATCTTCAAAGTTGAGCTGCCGAATCGCTCGAAGCCATCGTTCATGTTGAACTTCTCAGACGTGCGAAGGATGTGGCATCGGCGCGCGAGGTAACGCACCCAGTAAGACTGCTTGAGCATGGACCATCTTTTCTGAGGTAGCAGCATGTAGTGTGAAAGAAGAGCGTGGCATTCAGCATCCGTCACCTCTGCTAGCTCAACCCTCTCACTCACGGTCATGGCCTCGCCGACGACAGCCCACGCTTCCTCGATCGCCTCCAGGCCACCATCTGCAGGAACAATCTCATTCGTACCGATGCGACCGTCGACGCATACGCGTCGGATGAGATCACGACTAGAGTCTTGAAGGTTGATCGTAATTGAGAGCACGTTGATGTTGGAGGCATCGAGCTTGCGAAGGCGTTCTGTACACGCTTGCATGTTTTCACCTTCGGAATGGCCGTCCGTCAGGCTGACCATCCAACTCGGATTTCGATCAGGAAGCGAGCATAGAAGGTCAGCAGCATCGAACATGGCGCCCCACAAATCTGTGCCACCACTCGGCTGGACGAATACCAACTGGGTCTCGATGTTTGCCAGGTGCCGGGCACTCAACGGCGCTGGCTGAACGTTTAAGAGGATCCTGCCGTTGAACACGACAACGCCAACACGATCCACAGGTTGAAGCTTTCCTCTGCAGAGTTCAAGAAGGCATCGACGGCAGGTTTCAAAAGGGGCGCCCGCCATGCTGCCTGACGCGTCGAGGACGAAGATCACGTCCTTGGGCCCGCCATAGCCGCCTCCATTTGAGGTGTACAACTCATCGATCGTTCCGTCTTGATATGCCTTGAGGTACTTGCACACGAGGCGAGTATTTTCTCCATCGAGATCGAATGCATCGGCAGGTCTTTGCAACGTGCCAATCGAAGCAAGCACAGGTAGCTCCTTCCATAAACCATCATCCTGGCTCAGTGTGTCTGCCGGAGCCTCATCAAGATGGCCGATCCGATCGGGAATCTCTACGATTACTTCCCAGCGGCTGCCCGGCGGTACGTTGAAGACGAATCCAGTGGAATCCTCGACGCTGCGAAGAACGAGCAGACTGAAGAAGAAGCGATTGATCTTTTCCATGAGTGCCTTCCACTCATGCATCTCGTACGTCCGGAATTTGCCCATGTTGAGATGGAAGCACAGTGCAAGCTGAGTCGAGCTGCCTTCCTTCAAGATGGTCCTCTGCAGCTTCTGCGAGACGGCTTCAAGCGAGAAAGCCTCCGTGATGCTGAACACGCATACGGCGCGGGCCTCGTCTTCTTGCATCCATTGCAGGATACGTTTCCTGATCCAATGGGTCTTGCCGCTCCCTGAAGGGCCCATGACGCATGTGACCGCTCTAAAGTCCATGCCGTCCACGACCCATTTGCGTAAGCTCGACCCGGAAAGTTGATCTTTCTCGGAAGCCGCAGTCGAAGCTGTCCCCTTGTGATGGCGAATCCATGGTGCTGCCTGCAGCGAGGTGCTGGCACTCTGTAAGCAGTGCATATTGTGGCGCACACCCGTGTCTCGTGAGGCAAGCAAGTGACGCAGCAGAGCCTGCTGAGCAGTCGGTGCCAATGCCTCGACCTGTACCAGCACGAAGCAGCGCCCAGCGCTGGTGTCCGTTGCAGCATGGTGCCGAACGCGGTCAAGAAAGGTCTCCAAAGTTCGCAGATGGGTCGTCGCAGAGCACCAGAGAACCTCAAAAGGCTCCGGTAAGCGCTGATAGATGCGATAGATGAGCGCAAGCATGGCATCAGAGGACGGCTCGATCGTGTGCACGTGCAACCCGGGCCAGTGGACAAGCGGGCTTCCGGCCGGACGAACGGGGAGCGGCGGGCTGCCCATGCCATGCTGAACGGTTTGAAGAAAAGCACCTACTATCGCAGGCCACTGTGCAGGGCCATCGACAGCAGAATCATCATCAGCAACTGCAAGAGCTTGGACAGCAGGCTTGATGCGAGCTTTCTCGACGACATCGAGCAGACGCGAGAACACACCCGATGACCGCTGGAAGAGTGGAATCAACGCCAAGGTCAGCTCCTGTGCTGAACCATCCGCCGCAATCCATGGCCATCCTTCAAGCAGCAACCGATGAAGACGTTGCGCCTCGCGTGTCGAATAGAAGCGCAAGTACGGGTGCACCGCTGATACCTCTTCCAACCTCCGCTTCCATGCGCTCAGAGCCCGGCTCAAGCGCTGCACAGAGAGCTGCGAGACCTCGTCCGGATTAACGGGCGCACGTGGAATGGACTGGTACTCCGGATGGCCGAGTGCGCACAACTCGCACATGAGTGCGAACGCCTTGCGATACTCTTGAACTCGCTCGAGGAATCGAGCACACCTGTTGGACTTGTAGTCGGTGCCTTGACTCACGGGGTTGGTGATTTTGTCGTCGTTCTGCACGAAGCCCAAACGGTGTTCAAAGTCAACCAGCTCGTCTGACTTGAGCGTGCGTTCGACATCATGATCCGTGTAAGTCAGCCAGAGCCCGGGAGGGTCCGCAAGGTGGAATTCGAAGCATCCTGTAGCGAGCACGCAAAAGAACTGCGCAAAGACTGCATCGAGCCCGCCGAGACCCTTATCGAACCACTCCTCAAGGCGGCCCATGTGCTCCTGCAGCCCGCGAAGCTGTTGAAAGCGAGCGCTCCCAGCCTGGCGGGCCTCGCGCATCACTTGCTCGCTGCTCCAGAGCGCGGCAAGGATTTCCGAAAGGCTGTGCTCACGTAGGCTTGCAACGACTGAGAGGTAAGCCACTGCACCCTCCAGCTGGTTGAGAAGCCGTTCGGCATCTACGCCAGTCACTTGGTTCTGTAACAGCTCGAGCTTCTCCTTGAATTGCGCCATGCCACCGCCAAAGAACTTGCGTTCGAGAACAAAGCGCCACACTCGATCGTGATCAGAGAGCTGCGCAAACAGTGTGAGCAGCGCGAGCTCCTCGCCGTGCTCTTGGTCTGACACACGCTGCTGCTCGGCACCGCGGCGATCGCCCGAGGGACGCAACGATCGATGGATGTTCGCACGCAAGTCATTATAGTCCGTCATCGAGTGCCCGCGCATCAGACCTTCGTCTCGATCATCGCTCAAGCCGTCAGCGTAGCCGCACAGCACGTGGTATGTGTCATCGGCGACGTCATCACGACTGCATCTGAACGTGTACTGCTCAAGCGTATCGACAAGCTTTCGCAGAGGCCCCACTATCTGGCCGAGCTGAAGCACTGATCGAAGGCTTTCAACGCGATCGGCGACCAGAGCCTGCTCTCCAAAGAAGCCAGCGATCACACGCAGCTCGGCGTCTGGAGTACGTCCTGCCTCTCGAAGCCTTTCGCCTGCAGCTCTGAGCTGGCTAAAGCGAACTTCCCCGCGACCTTGCACCAGGGCCTCGAACAGCTCGATGACGGATCGTAGCGCATCAGCTAACGCTTGCGTCGTGCGAATCGCACCGTCGGTGGCAGGCGGAAGCTGCTGCTCCAGGAAATGGCTGAACAACACCGACTGTCGTTGGTGTGATGCCATGTCGTCGTGTTGATCGAATCCACTGAAGTACTCGAAGAACTGACGTTCGGGGGCTCCAAGAGGGTGTAGCCACGCCTTTAACGAGGCTTCTGCGCGCCGAAGGTCGGTGAGAGTGTGGTCTTTGGAATCAGCACGCTCAAAGAGGTCGAAGATCCCGCTAATCTGCGACCTATCGATGCCCCATTTCTCGATCGATCGCACCGTCTGCTTTTGCTGAAGAATCCACACGAGGATGCTCTCACCATCTCTGATCTGCTGCTCAAGCTGCGCCACGGGGGGAGACTCCAATCGCAAGAGCGCTGTCAATTTCTGGGAAAAGTCGTACTCCTTTCGTTGCAGATTGGGGTGGATCTGTTTCAGTTGACAAAGAGAGATGGACTCAGTCCGCACTTGATCCCAAACGCTCGCAAACTGCCTTCCAAAGGATGCATGCAATTCGTGTAGAAGAGCCCGCTCCTCATCCAGGTCCGCCATGATATTTCCATCTGGGCCGAGAGCACTAGTGACAGCCTTTACGACAACAAAGAGGAAAGTGTAGTCCTGGCCCGTGCGGTGATTGGCATTTGCTATGACTGTGACCCAATTGTCGGTGGTCACGGTCTGGGTGACGAAGGACTGCATACATATGATGAGGATATTTGCTGCGACGCCACGGCACGCCAGACTCTCTGGCGTGCGTAATCGAGTCAAGGATTCGATCACATCACGGAACTCATAGCCTGGTGCGTGCACGTTGAGGGTGGAAGGGCACATGAACTCAGCCGCGAGATGAAGCAACCCTTGCGTCAGCAGGTTTCGCAGGTTTGGTAGCCGAGTGACGCCTCTCAGAACGAGAGCGAGCTGAAGTGGAAACTGCGGATCGCGATCGCGAATGCTGGCTTTGGTCTCCTTGAGGATATCCGTTATCTGCAAAACATAGCTCGCATCCACATTTGGATCTGGTGCACTGTTCAAAAGTGCACCAAACCCCGACGTAAGCCTCGTCGGTTTGGCTCGCAGCCACGTGTGCAGGCTGGAAATTAGCCCCGACGAAAGATCATGCTCACGAGTCGTGGTCGGCATGGCCTGGCGTATGCACTCTTTAAGCTTGAGGTACGGATCAAAGTCGGTCGAGTCATTGGATGCTCGAAGCCTTTCCAGGGCACCGTCAAGTTGAGGAACGCGCACGTGCTTATAGGCGTCCGACACTAGCCACTCACCCAAGTGATCGGGGCGAAGTGACTTGAACGTTTTCCGCACGTGAGCCGTGACCGTATCGACTGCAACCTTCCATAGTGACGGGCAAAAAGTATGAAAGCGCTTGTGAAGCCCGAGGAGGACAACGTTTGCACGTTGATAATGGACGCGTGGCTCGTTGCGTGCCGACAGCATGCCCTGGAGCAGCTTCTGCAAGGCGAAGTCCACTTGGCTAGAACCGAGCTGGAGCACGCGGCTGAGCCGTTCAACAAAGTCAATCAGTTGCAGTGGACCCACATCTGGATCATGCTGCGCACACGTTTGTTGCGCAACCCACTCGTAGATGTCCTCGAACTCGCGCACAGCCTGAGGAGATGGTTGAGTGAGATGCCCAATACAAGTGAGCAGCGCCCAGCAGTCGTCGATGGACTGAATGTCATCACGCCAGGCTCGCACGAGACCGAGATGGTCTGATTTATCAAAGGCATGGACAGTATGTCCGTCGACGTGGGACTCGCTGAGCGCGCTTCCAAGCTCCTTCGCGAGGCGGATGCTCTTGCCATTGGGCATGCGTATCACCCTCTGCAGGACCTTGGACCACAATGCTCGAGCGTCCGCAGAGTCGCAGGCCTTGAGCTCGTAGCACCGCTTCAGCACTCGCGCCGAACTTACCAGACCATCGACGTCGTGGCAATAAGGCGCATCCTCGATGATCGAGAGAACAACATCTTGAAAGGTTCTCCAATAGGTGGGGTCAGATGCCGATGCCACTTGTGAGAGTGGCGGATCGCCAAGAGTCACCCAGGTGCCGTTGGTGATGTACCTAGTTGCAATTGTGCATGCGACCTCGATGGCGCGCCGTTCTGCTCCGCTAGCGCTATCGTTCTTCGCACGTGACTGAAGGAGATGAGCCGAGACCAGCAGCAACGGGTACTGCTCTTCGAGCTGCGTAGCAGTAGTCTCCAGTACCGAGCACGAGGTGTCCAGGTCGATCTGAAAATCATCAGCAGATGCCAAGAGGAGATTTTGAACTCGCGAGAAATCGCCCTCCTTAATCGCCTTTTTGAGCTCATCGGAGAGCTTTGGCTTATTCGAGACATAGTTGACAATGGTAGAAACAATATTGCGTCCTAAGCTGACCAAGTTCCATCCTTCTCGGGCCTGCGGTTGCTGCTGCTGCTGCTGCTCGAGTAGCTGATGTGGCGGCTGCGACTGCAGCTGCCCGTTGATGCAACGCGTATCGCGCCGGTTGGCCAAGGCGCTCTTGTCTGCAGCGAGGAACACGTTTAAGCTCTTCGGGTCACCGTGGTTGGTGATCTTTCTTGAGTCGTCCACACGGATGATCATTACAGGGACGGCAAGGTTATCAGCAGACTTGCTGAGATCAAGACGCTGTTCCTCCGTGGGCGCGGTGGGGAGGATCAGGAGCAGCGCGACAGCACCAAATTGAGCTTTCACCGCGCTCGATAGTAGCCGGACATCGTCGCCGACGGTGTTCGCCGAAGCTGAGCGGAACTTGTCAACGCGAACGACAGCAATACTGCCTGGGGAGGGATTTTTGTTCTCTGGCCAGCTTACCTTCCACTGTCCACCGCGATCGCTATACTCCCACTTCCCGGTAGCTGTTCCAGTGAGCGTTGGCATTTTCGCAGTCTCACCCTTGAAGAATCCGTGTGTTGGCACGCCAGCGTAGACTACGAATAGGGGGCCCACGGCATTGCCGCCGGGGTGGTCCAAAGCCTCAAGACGGAACGCTTCGTGGCCACGCATCGTTGCATACAGACCTGAGAAGCTCTCCACAGCAGGGGTCCTGGACGAGTCCACAGCCGTGCCGTGCGAGTCAAGCTCGTCCAGATCCATGGGCACTGAAGTCGAGCTCGAGGCAGCGCCCGCGCTCCCCGGGTGCCGCGGGGCCTGTGTGTCCGCAGGCTCATCAAGGGCGCCGTCTCTGGAGGCAGGCTTGGCTTCCTCGAGCCGGCCCTCAGCACGAGCTCGGTACAGCGTCCGCGCGCACATCCGGATGTCATCAGGCTGCAAGCTTGGCCAATGACCGCCGAGAATCTTAAAGAACTGGTCATCTGACGGCAGCTTCATACCTCCTGATTCAAAATACTCTTTCAGCTCGGCATCGCTCCAGTCCTTGGCGCCCGAAGGCACATGGAGATCCGCTGCGTGGTGTTCGGCTTGCGATGCGGTGAAGCGAGCTTCGAGTGGCAGTGGCAGCAGCTTCACGCAAGCTATGAGCACGTTCCACGGCACGTTCTCCTCGAGATGGACTGACAACTCGTGTCGTAAGGCCTCGTATGAGTCGAGTGGAACGGCTCGCCGGTTAGCCTGCGCAGCCAACGAAGCGGCGGTCAGGATGGAAAACCAATCAAGCACTCGAGAATCATCAGCGCGAGCTATCACGCAAGCTGCTGTCCTGCTTACCGATGGGGTCGCGGGCGAGGACTCGTAACTGTGTTGGACCATATCCCTGGCAGAATCCGCTCCGCGAGAACGGGGGAGAGCTCGAGCGCGCGAGCAAAGTGTCTTGCGAGCGCGCGCTTTGCTTCGCGGCGCACACAAACTCGCTTTTGGAGCTCGTTTTGTCGCGAGATGAGTCAGGTAATCAGCTGATACCTACTCAGTGGGCTCGCTAGAGGTCCAGCAAGATCTCAGGGATTCTGGTCACATGTGTGAATGTGTAGTGGGAACGGAGAGGGGTTTAGTTTTCGGTGTCACGTGGTCGTGCAGTGTATCGTTGTGCACTCGACCGTCATCGTTGGCCTACCATTGAACGTGACGGGTGTTGATCACACGTCTTGCGACAAGTGGAGCCTCTACCGAGGACGCATACGTGATCATACCCGCCTGCGTCTTCATGGTGCTGTTGGCGTTCATCGTCAGCATCACTGCAACAGCAAGAACCAATGGCAAGGTGGGTCTGGCCTATCCTGGCCCTACCACGCCGATGATCTTGCATCAGAGCGCGAGCGCACCGCTCCATGCGGTGTGTCTCGCAAGCGCGCGGATGCAGCAGTGTACCACCAAAGAGTCTACAGCGTTATTGCCAATCATGACGCTGGTCAATGGTGGTGCCAGATTCACCGAAGCACCTCGGCATGGAGTTGTTCATCTACAACATGCCGCGACTGCTGCTGATGTTGCAATGGGCCTGCCCTTCCTTGTTGATGGTCTCCCACCTGCAACACTGCATTCACTTCATTACTATCATCGAAGCAACTGTGGCCTCGCGATGAGCACCAGCTCGGTCAACTCGGGCCTGCTCGGAGCGTCTCCGCTCAGCATTCAATCGCTGGGCGCACGCCCGTTCGGCGTGTGTTTTCTCGGCATGTGCTCATCCAATGTGCGCGTGTTTGGTCTGCACTCTTTCGACCTACACTCGTTCGAAAGTATTGCATCATCAACGAACTTCGATGCGTGCTCACGTGGTGATTACCTTAGATCGCCAGCCACGTGCCAAGTTGCTCCGTGTTGGGCGCCGCCCAATGCGTCTCTTCTCTCTCAAGTGTCAATCGTGCTTGCCGCGGCGCTCATGCATCGTCATGAGGGCAAGCCGACCACACTTCTCACTACTACGACTATTACGCGCCTATGCTTTTCAGTCGCATCGGCGCTCAACTACCTTAGCGACCTGCAGCCCGTGACGGGGCTCGACGGCCTTGGCGGCACACAGCTCGCCTCGTCTCTCGTTGACCTTGGCAGCTCGTTGCCCGCCTCAGCGCCGTCCAGATCAGCGCTCAAAGCCATCAGCAGCTCTTCACTTGCCTTGGCGCTCGACGTTGACTCAATGCTCGACTGTCTCGGTGGAGCACTGATGGGTTCAACGCCAGATAACCTGGGCAGCTTGCTTGGCTTGGAGCCCAATGGTGGCCTCAACAACTTGCAGCCCGCCACGGAGCTGGGTTGTTTTAACAGCCCTGGCCTTGGTGGCACGCCGCCCAACTCAGTGTTTGGCACCGTCAGCGGCTTGATGCTCGTTTCGGCTCTTACTCGCCTCCTAGGCAACTCACTACGCTGCCCAGCGCCCGGCTGCCTCAACACCGAGATCTTCATAGTCGGTAACTGGGTGATGCAGTTTGTCTTCGACAACGGGGGTGAGTTTACCATCACCGCGGACCAGCTATTCAACGTAACCGCGGACCAGCTACTCAACGTAATTACGACGAACATTCTCCCTAACCCGGACAACAAGGAAACCAAACTTTCACCTACGGGGGTGAAAGCTGACGCCCGACGTCACGGCGAGTACTGCGGCATCCACGCGTTGAACAAGGTGCTCAAGGCATATCAATACCGCCCCAGTGCTCATTGCTACTCGCCGCTTGGCACGGCGCCTCATGGCGCTGGCTTCCCGGCGCCCGCCTCGGTGACTGACGGCCTAGGACGTCAGCACAATGGCCTATACGGTTCACCGCTCGCCTCGGTATTTACAGGCCCGCTCGCCAATATTGCCGTCGCTGATGTTGTCGTCGCCGATGCTATCACCATAGCCGCTGCCATTGCCGTCGATGTTGCCGTTGTCGGGGCTTCAACTTTGACTCTGCTTGGCTCAGGCACTATCATCATGACAGCTGCATCAGGGATGGCATCACCCTCGGCTCGTGAACCACCGCCCTCGGGCTGTGCGTCATCGCCATCGGCTGCTGCGCCATCGCCATCGGCTGCTGCGCCATCGCCATCGGCTGCTGCGCCATCGGCTGCTGCCATCGCCACCGCTGCAGTCGTCGAGACTGCCGCCGCCGATTCCGCCGGCGCAGATGTCGTCGAGACTTCCGCAGCCGATTCCGCCGGCGCGGATGCGACCGTTGTCGATGCCGCTGTAACCGCAGTCGCCGCCGTTGCCGCCGTCGCTGCTATCGCTGACACTGTCGTCGCCGCCACTA
>Ga0210246_100078_pt1 | contig 71983 bp, 43 predicted proteins | sample ChrtobMetaP3_8mM_FD_155469 | JGI IMG/M metagenome (GOLD analysis project Ga0210246, IMG submission 155469) | Chrysochromulina tobin associated microbial communities from unialgal haptophyte culture, Seattle, Washington, United States - P3_8mM | ecosystem: Host-associated > Algae > Haptophytes >...
TCGCGGTCGCGGTCGCAGCGGCGACGGTGGCGGCCAGGCTGGTCGCGGTCGCAGCGGCGGCCGTGGCGGCCTCAGCGGCGGCGGCGGCGACGGCGACGGCGGCAGCGAGGGCGGCGGCGACGGCGGCGGCGCAGTCGTCAGCCACGTCCGTTTTGGGAATTCCTAGGGACTTCGCGCGATGTCGTACCATGGGGAGACGGGGATCTCGTTGCCGCGCCACACCTATCGCTCGCCGACGGCGCTGGAGGGCATCGCGATGCTCAAGCGCGGATGCATCGCCACCAAGTACGGCCGCGCGGGCAAGCCGCACAAGGTGACGTTCACGCTCTCAATTGATGAGCGCACGCTGTCATGGAAGGGAATGAATTCCTAGAGCGACTTTTCACTTTTCGTATGTCGGCTGCTGCTATTCCTGCGCCGCTGACGTGGGCGCACACGGATCTGAAAGTGGACATTTCCGAGGAGGAGCTGCCCACGCTGGAGGCTTGCCGCGAGCTTAGCATTTCTGGCGGACGTGCTGCGCTGCTCCTTTACCTGCGCGAGGCTGGAGTCAAGAGCTTAGGAGTGCGGCGCAAGATCGCCGGTGCAGTGGAGAAAATCTCAGCCGTGAATTCCTACATGAAATTCATAGGACGAACTTGGACTCGCACCTCGTCGCTCCCGAGCTCACCACACTCCGTCACAAAGCTGCCTCGTGGGCAACTCAAGTGAGGACGAGCGGAGGTCGTCGTGCACTGGAGCACTCACGAGTCAACGTGCAGTGCCCTGTTCCCGAGTTAGTCCCAGCAGCACGCGCTAGCTCCAGCGCGGCAGCATGTTGAGCGGCAGCACCATGGACCATGCCACCCATCCTCAACACACATCCGAGTCATCACACTCTCCTCGGAACTCGGGTCTCGCGCTGCCGCTCTTTCACCCAGTCCCAGAGCTCTCACCTTTCAAAGCACAGAAACCGGTCGGTGAACACGAAAGAAATCTACTGTAACTAGCCGCTCCTTCGCACGACCAAGGCTTGAAGCATGAAGGCAGGGGCGCGTCGGGCGAGGCAGAGTCGCAAAATATTGGACCGACTCAGTCTGGGTTCTGGCGGGCTCTGGGTCGGGCCAAGTTGAAAGGACTACCTGTCAACTTTCCGCGAGCGAGCCGACAGCACCAGGCGGCCCGCTCATCGCACGCCGAAGACCTCCATGGGCGACATGTAGCGCGTCTTGTACACGCTCGCACCCGCCTCCCAGTTGGGCACGTCCTTCATGAGCTCCGCCTCGTTCTCAAGCATCTTGCTCTTGATGAACGCCGCCCTGCACACGCGCGTCACGCACCCACGCGAGAGAGGAGGTGAGTGCAAAGGAACTCAACTGAGCTCCGACGCAGCCGGGCTCCTGTGACGCCGCCGCGGCCGAGCCAAGCGACGCGCGGACGCGGACAGCGCGCGCGCGGCGGGGCGCGCGCGCGCGGCCTGCATACTTGACGTCCGACTCAGCAGTCAGGAAGGGCAGCACGGCCATGCGAATATCCAGCTCCTCGCGGTTGAACGCCCTGCGCATCGAAGGCGAAGGTCACCCGTGAGTCAGTGGGCTGGCTGGCGCACAGGTAGCACTCGATACAAGGCAGGCGACTCAGCAGCAGCAACAGCGCTCTAAGAAGCTGCAGCGCGCTGCCAGCCTCGAAAGCTCGGCGCGCTTGCCTGCGCTGGCGGTTGGCGGCGATGATCTGGTACATGCCATATGTGAAGGTGAGCACAAGCCCCGACATGAGCGCGACCGAAGACAGGCCGCCGGCGGGCAGGCTGCGCTGGATCTTGACAGCCGGGAAGCCACCGGGCGGAGGGCCATCCTGCACAAAATTGCCGGGCGTCTTGGGCCCGGCTGAGGCGAAGAGCGGTCGGGTCCAGCGCATGGTGGCAGACCTGCCAGGACGCACTCGCACAGGCACTCGTCAAGTGGGAGCCGACAGTGCTGTGGAGACACTGCATTTACACGGACTTTGTTTTAAGAGCCTGTTCACACTGGTCTAACTCTCAAAGAGTCAAAGACAAACTTCTAACTTGTGATGTGCACCGCGTACCCTTTGACGTTAACGGAGTGCTGAACAAATGCCTACTCTTCCGTTCGTTTCCAAAATACGACAAATAACGGGAATGCGAATCGCGGTCCGGGACGTTGGAAACGTGGAAGCCCCGGCCCCCCTTCGAGGCCCGAGGGAGACACGTGGCACCAGAGTCCGCTCATAGAAGCGCCGGCCACACGAGGACACGAGAGGACACGAGAGGATACGAGAGGACAGAGCTCTGCTCCCCCGAGTGCTTGGCTAGCGCCGAATCTTGTACATGCCCGCGCTCAGCTCGAGCTTGCCGTCCTCGACGAGGCGCTGAAGGAAGCGTTGCAGCTCGGCCTCGGAGCGATCATACCCGCGGTCGCCGCCCGAGGCGGGCACGAACATGCGCAGCATGTTGTTAATACGCGCCAACGGCAGCTCCGTCAGGTTGGTGAGCATGCCGATGACGTACTGCTCGTACACGCGCATCTCCGCATCGAGCTGTGCCTCGGCCGCGCCGCCGCCGGCGCCCTCCTCCTCGTCGTCCTCGCCGCCCGGCCGCCCCTCGCCACCCTTGCCAAGGTGCGTCGGCGCCTCATAGTTGACGTCGCCGTCGGCGGAGCGCCCCTTCTCGAGGATGAAACCACGGTTGATCCAGAGAGCCAGCCGCTTCTTAAGCGTCTGAGCGTCCACCTTGAGCTTGGCGCTGAGCGTACGCAGCGACCATTGGGGCTGCGTGCCGAAGGCATCGAGGATCGTGGCATGCAACGGCGAGCAGCGCACGTTCTTCACGGTACGGTCGGCAAAGGTCACGTCGAGCGTCACCATGCCCAGGGCAGGCTTCCAGACGAGCTTGCGAGGGGCCTTGATGTGCATGTACCTGATGAGGGGCGCCATCAGAGGGGATCAGCGACGCACTCGGGGGCCATTCGGGGAGGCAAGCAGGGGCCTGATGAGGGGCGCCATCAGAGGGGGTCAAGGACGTAATCAGGGGCCCTCGGGGAGGCAATCAGGGCCCTCTGGGAGGCAACCACGGTCCGTGAGCGTACTGCTTCTCGTAGCGCGCCATCTCGCTCACGAGCGCCGCGGGCAGCTCAAACGTCTCATTGGCGAGCGCGGGCCAGCACAGGCGCGACACGATCGTCGCATCGAGGACGCGAGCCGAGCCGTCGTCAAAGTGCTGCTGGATCGCGCGCGTGTTGCGCTTGGACTCGGCGATGTCCTTGAGCATCACCTCGCATTGCGACAGGGCGGTCTCGCCGAAGCGCTTCTTGAGCAGCTCGAGGTTGCGCACCTGTGGATGAGGGAGGCGACATGGGAGGCACTCAGCGGCAACCCTTGGCAATCGGTTAGCGTCGGGAAGCCATCCGTGGCATGCGCACCTGTGGATGAGGGAGGCAATCAGTGGCAATCAGTGGCAATCAGTGGCAATCAGAAGCGCTTCTTGAGCGTCGGGTAGCCATCCGTGGCATGCGCACCTCGCGGTCCGTGTCGTAGTCCGAGGCGGTGAGCAGCTTGTCCGCGAGCATATTGCGGAACTCATTGACGAAGAGCGCGCGGGAGCCATAGATGTTGACGAGTCGCGAGAGCACATCAGCGTTGCGCCGGGCACTCGGGCGAGACGGGTCTGCCTGGATAGGATCGGGCTGCCACGCAAGCATCGTGGCTTCGTCCGCCTTGGCCTCCTCGGCATCGGCCGCGTCGTACAGGCTGCCGTCCGCGCCGCCATCGTCCGTGAGGAGCTCGGCTTCGCTTCCCGTATTCTCAAGCAGCTCTGAAGTCTCCGGGTCCGTGAGGGAGGTGACGATCTGCCGAATCGTATCGGGGCGCGCCTTGAGGTACGCACGCACGCGCTCGGAGACGGCCTCGAGCTTGACGCCACTCGGGTCCAGGCAACTGAGCGCCTTGATCGCGGACACGTACCTGTGGGGACGCGGGGCGCCGTGGTGAGCACGTGCATGCACGGCACGCGTGCAGGCTCCGGCGTGGGTCGTGGACACGTACACTTGGATGATGTTGGCCGTGTCGACGCCTGGAAGGAGCAGTCGCGCCTCGATTGCCGCGGAGAGGGCCCTCACCTGTGGGGAAGAGGGCGCGCCGTGGTGAGCACATGCATGCAGTCGCGCCTCGATTGCCGCGGAGAGGGCCCTCACCGCGTCCGAGTGCTGCTGGGTGTGGCTCAGGCACTCCCTCAGGTCGAGGATCGCGGGCATTGAGTCGGGGAAGTCGACGATCAGATCGAAGAGCTCTCCGATGCGCAGCGAGCCGAGCGCCTGTCGAAGGAAGAACTGCAGCCGCGAGCCACGCAAGGGTGTGAACACGCCTGGGTATGAACAGTGACCGTCCTCAGCAATCAGGGGCAATCACGCAAGGGTGTGAACACGCCAGGGTATGAACAGTGACCGTCCGCAGCAATCAGGGGCAATCACGGGTCTTCCGAGGGGGCATCAAAGGGACCACCCGACGCAACCCGACGCACTCCGACGCAACTCGACGCACTCGTCCGCGCACCTGGAGCCGCGCGAGCCAACGGCTCATCTCGGGCGTCTCTGGCGCCATCGGCGGCGCGTTGGGCATGAGCACCGCGCGCAGCCAACGCGCGACGCTTGAGTGGACCCAACTGAGGATGTGCTGCAGGTACGGCGTGTCGAAGCGCTTGGCGCACGTGCGCAGCAGCGCCGCGTGCAGCCGCCCGTGGAGCACAGTCGATAGCGTAGGCTCCACCAACGGGAGCCAGCGAAGTTGGTGCAGCTGGGCGGAGCACGCGCGCAGCGCCTCGGCGGCGGCGGCGGCGTCGACGCCCATGTTCTCGTCCTCGTCCTCGTCCTCGCCCTCAGCGCGCTCGTCGGCGTCCCACGCAACCACCTCCTCTTCGCCCTCCTCCTCGCCCTCCTCCTCGTCGCCATGCGGAGCGCTATGCTGAGCGCCCCCCACAGCGCTCGCGGGCGGAGGGGGCTCTCGCATGTCGATCACCGAGCGGTGCCAGCAGACCGTCAGCCACCAGGATAAGGCAGCTTGCGTGGGCGCGCGAGAGAGCACGAGCGCGTGCAGCGTCTCGAGCACCTCGTTGAACATAATCTTCCTCGGCGGAACGGCACCGACGGCGACGCGGGCGGGAGGGGCGCCGCCGGGCGCCATGCCGGGCGCCATGGACCGCCAACCGTACTCCTCGAGCACCGAGACCATCGTGAGCTGCGCGCCCACGTACGCGGAGAGCTCGTGCGTGGCGGCGAAGAAGGCGGCCTGGATGCGCCGCTGCACAGCGGCGGAGCTGCGCACACCCGGCGCCACAGCCGGCAGCTCGCGGTAGTGCCGCCAGAAGCGAGGCACAGCGTGGTTGAACAGCCGCTCGCGCACGCCCTCCATGAACCACGCCTTGAGCAGCCCGTACATGTTGCGATCGACGACCAGGTCGAGGTGCGCGCGCATCGCAGGCTCCTCGGCGCAGCGCCGCACGAACGCGGGTGATGCCGTCGGGCTGGCCATAATCTCCTGCTGCGACTGCACGATCGACCGCACGATCACGGTCCAGGAGGCGGTGGTCTCGATCAGCTCGGGCGTCCACTGCTCCGGGTGCTCGCGCTGGTGCTTCTCGGCGTCGCCCCAGGGCTGGGACGGGTTGAAGACGGCAAGAGGCATCGCTTCTCTCCCGACACACTCCGAGTAGACGGCGCTGCTGCTGATCCCGCGAGGCAAACCCCACAGGCCCCAAAAAGGCGTGCGTGGGAGGCGCTTCTATCCCTTCGCCGACTTCAACTCCTGTTCATCGAAAAGAAAGCATCGACATAATGTGTCGCACGGATCTCCTCGCGGAACGAAACTCAATTCCTCAAACTCGATGTCAGAGGCGCCGACTGACGAGATCACCCGCCTGCAGAGCACGGTGAGGTCGCAAGCCGCGGAGCTGCGCTCGCAAGCCGCGGAGCTGCGCCGCGCCCGCATTGAGGCCACCGCCTCCGCGGCGCGACTCGAGGCGCTCGGCACGCTCATCAAGCAGCAGCAGCAACTCGCATCCGAGTTGCAGATCCGACTTATGGGTGCCAAGCTGCCCCAGCCCGCGCTCGCGATGCCGGATCCACCGAAACCAGCCGATGTCGCATCCACCGCTTCGGCGCACCTCGATGCTGCCCAAGCCTCGCTCGCGCAATGCGTGCTCTCGCTCGCCGCAGGTGGCACATCTGACAGTCCAGCATCCGTCAGCAAGCGGCTACCACCGCCGCCGAGCGATGCGGACGCCTCGGACAGCGAGGGCGTCGACGAGGTCGACGACTTGAGCATACGCCTCGTCGCTGCGCTGCGAGCGTGCTCGTCGCTCAAGCAGATGGTGCCGCTCGCCGAGGCGGCGGCCGTGCAGCGATGTGACGAGCAGCGCGCTAGGCATCAGGCAGCTTCTGAGCGAGTGAGCCGCTCGGAGGCGGAAGCGCGCCGGCTGCTCACAGAAACCCATCAGCTGCGCGCCTCCGTGCGGTTGCTGCGCGAGCAGCTCAAGGCCGCCGCCCAATCACACGCCACCGAGCTCACCGTGGTGCACTCGGAAATGCGGCAGCTGAGGCTCGCCCTATCGACGGCGTTGCGGCGACCGAAGCCCAACGGCCTGGTGACGAAGCCCAACGGCCTGGCGACGCCGGCGACCTCGCGGCAGCACTTGGCGTCGAGGAGCACGCCCGCGGCACAGTTGGCCGAAGACGACGACACGGGCGCCTCCGCAGCAGGCCTCGAGCAGCCCGCAGCAGCAATGAGCACCCTGGACTTCCTGGACTCGCTCGCAGACGACCAGCCGGAGGACGCTCAGGAGGACGCGACCCTCCTCGCGCCCAAGGGCCGGGGCGGCGGCGTCGGCGCGCTCGGTGGTGCCCCTGCCGGCCCTCGTGATGAGGGTGAGCTGAGCCATGCGGAGGACAAGACCGCGGACCTGGAAGCGTTCGAGAACGATCGATTACTGGGCGCCGAGCTGACGTGGCACATCGCGGACGAGGAAGGCCTGGTGGGCGCCATGTTGGGCGCTTCGGTGGGCGCTATGGTGGGCGTGGAGCACATGCAGTCGCAGGCGCAGGCGGCCGCCCTCGCCAAGGCCGTCCTCGTCATGAGGGCGGCTGTACCTCCGGTGCCAGCACCGCTGGCTCCAGCACCGACGGCGCCCTTCTCGGCCGGTCGTCGAGCAGCGAAAGCGCCGCCATGGCGCGGGCCGCCTGATGTGATGCCCACGGGTGGCTCGTGCTTGGGCTCGGACACCCGCTGTGCGGGCGACGCGATCGACGTGATCGCGTCGCGCGATCCCGCCGTCGGGGTCTCGCGCCGGCTGCTGCACGGCGCCAATCTGTGGGGCGCGTCCTCGTGAGCACAGCGCCAATCTGTGGGGCGCGTCCTCGTGAGCGCCCTCGTGAGCGTCCTCGTGAGCGTCCTCATGAGCGTCCTCGTGAGCCCCAAAAGGCCGGACTGAAGTGAACCCGACAACGGCGAGAAGGTCAGATAGGTGCGGATGCTGCGCCGCGCGAGGTGTCTCAGGCCGGGAGGTCCTCAGGTCAGAAGCGCGGCGGAGGAGTGAACTGCTGAATTTCGTTGATGACACGCGGGCCCCGCCGACGCCACCTCGGTCCTCGCGGGTCGATCGAGAACAATATATCTCATGTAGCTCGGATAGCCGCATAGGCCGGCAGTCATAGCCATAAGCCGACCGCCGCGGGCGACGGTCCGCCAGACCCTTTGACGACGACTCAACGGACAGTAGACACCACACACAGGCCCGCCCGGAGCACCACAAATATTGTTAAGTACACCAAATTGAAAATTTTATACAAGAGCTGACCGCGCGCCATCGCTCTACTTGCATACTCACGGCCTCACCCGCAGATACTGTTCGGTTCTGTTCTCTGGACACAGTATGCCGCACGTCCCCGCGCCGCTCTCGGGCGTCGGGCACGCACAGAGTCCACACATATCGCGGCCGCCACGAACCTTGCGGGTGCCATATCGGTCCGCAATTCCACAGCGGCGCCATCACGTACTCAGTTGATGATCCGCGAGTCGGGCGCCACGGTGAGGCCGCTGAAGGTCATCATCTCAGGGCTCTGCGACTCGTGCGGGTGGCTCGGGCCCTTGTACACCTATGCGGCATGGAGGGCGAAGGGCGGTCGGGGATGAGCGCCGAGGGGCGGGAGGGAGGAGGGGAGGAGGGGATGGGGGAGGAGTGTGGGGCGGCCCGGTTCGATCGCCTCCCGAGAGAAGAGGCCTGAGCACGCACCTTGAGGTGGCGGAAGAGGTTGCGGCCGTGCGAGTTCTTCGGCAGCATGCCGACGATCGCCTTCTCGACGATGCGTTCGGGAATGCGCGCCTGCAGCTCTTCGAAAGTCTCGATCGTCATGCCGCCAGGCCGACCCGAGTGCCGCCGGTAGAACTTATCCTTCGCCTTGTTGCCCGTCACAATGACCTTCTCACAGTTGACAATGATGACGGCATCGCCCACGTCCGCGCCGTGCGTGAAGGTGGCCTTGTGCTTGCCGAGCAGGAGCTTGGCCGCCTCCGACGCCATGCGACCGAGGCGCAGCCCCTCGGCATCGATCACCACCCATTTTTTGTTGGCGACCACCATGTCGGCCGCCTTGGGAAACCACGTCTTCTGGGCAGCGGTGGGCTCGAGCGAAGCGACGCCCTCCTCCATGGTGACGCGCGCGTCGCGTGTCTGCTGCTGCGGAACGGACGCGCACCGCGGCGCGACCAAGGGCGTCGGCGCGAACGCCAGCATCGTGTAGGCGAGAGCCAGCATGGGAGACGGAAGGGACAGGACGTGTCGACGGAGAGCGCTGCTCGTCAGCGAGATCGCCCATTTTCCCACAGAGTGCAAACCTTGACCTACTCGCCCCGACGAACAACGACAATAGTCTGCACTAATAAGCACTACTTTGAATGCCTGTCTAGTAACTCTGTATCCAAGATTTTTTGTGATGAGCGCTAAAACGAATTCCGAAACGACCTCGCCAATTCGCAACGCGAAAAAGTTGTGTTGGAGAGACCAAAAGGTGCCCACTCCCGCTGCCCATGCTGCTGCTGACGCGCGGCCTGGTGGAGGCGCGATCGATCGCTCCCGCAGGCGGCGTGCACGCACGACGCTCTGCTGAGGACTATTCTCGCAGCAGCCGCCAGCTCTCGCGCCCCGGAGACGCTGCTCCGGCACACCGCGCCGCACGCCGAAAGCGCTACGAAGGCTCTGCGCTGACTGTGTTGCCTGCCCTGTCACCTCGCGCGCAGTAACCTAGCTTACTACAACAATGGGTCGCGCTCCGAACCGTCGTGATCTTGGCGCTGAGCCCGGCCCGTATCCCACCGTGGGCGCCGCTGGAAAGGTGCAGTCGCGCAAGCCTCCGCCGCTGCCGCACGGCAAGAAGCCTCTGCCTGAGCCTATCTATGAGACTTCCTTCAAAGTGACGGGCATCGCCCCGTCCGTTCCGGACAAGCCGACGGTGCCCCCGAAGAAGAAGTCGATTGCGGGCAAGCAGACGCCAGGCATCTCGGAGGATGTGGCTGTTGGCGTTGCCTTCCTGCCGGGCAAGAAGCAGATTGACATGTCGCACGCGCAGACCGAGGGTCTCGTGCAGAACGGCAACCCTGGCATGCCGGCGCAGGTGCCCGTGCCCATGGACGCCGCGGGCAACTCGTCCGTCTCGCTCGCCGCGCACCAGGGTGTGCCGCTCGCGCAGATTGCCGACACGAGCAACTCGCGCAAGAAGAATGTCTTCAATGGCAACCACTCGACCGTCGACTCGGTCGTCTTCGGCTGCGACATTGATGATACCAGCCACGCTGACAAGCGCGACTTCACTGGCGCGGCGGGCAACCTGTCGTCGACCGCCGACTACCACGGCATCTTCGCCGAAAACCAGTCCGAGTACGAGACGAAGAACAAGGCGTTCGCCATGCGCTCGGTCGCTGACACGCTCATCTTCAACCGCGACACCGACGGCATGGACGCCTTCACCGACCCCCGTGACTTCGAGGGCGCTGCGGGCTCTCGCTCGGAGTCACAGGCACTCTCGGGCCTCTTCTCGGAGAAGGTGGACAAGGTGTCCTTCGAGGACATCCCGCACGCCAAGTTCGCGCCCCCCGGCCTCCGCAAGGTCGACTCGATGGGCTCGCGCGCTGAGGAGATCATCTACTGCCGCAAGGAGTCGCTGGAGGACACCGACTACATCGAGAAGCCCTACTACCAGGGCGCCGCGGGCGAGTCGTCGGTCCAGGCGGACAAGCGCCTCGCGCGTGAGCTGCTTGCGAGCAAGGTGAAGCTGAAGTCGGGCACCTCCAAGGCCGACAAGCTCATCTTCGGCCACGACCTCGACAACTCCGAGGCGGACGACGCGTACGAGGCCATGCTCTATTCGGGAGCGGGCACGCGCTCGGACATTGGCTTCAACCCGTACGACGTGACCACGCGCACGACGTCCAAGCTCACCGACTCGCAGGTGTACGGCTTCAACTGCGTCGTGGGCACCGACATCGACGGCGACAAGGTCGACGACCCGCGCGACTTCACCAACTATGCGGGCAACTCGACCAAGTACCTCTCCGAGCGCGAGATGTCGACCTTCGACATCACGAAGCGCGAGTCGGCCGTTGGCGCGGGCTCCTCGGTGGTCAACCCGTCCGAGGCGGATGAACTCATCTTCGGCGGCCGCAACCTCGACAAGTCGGGCGAGGACAAGCGCGACTTCGAAGGCGCTGCCGGCCACGGCGCGCGCCTCAACCTGCGCAACCCATACGACATCACGACCAACCCGCCCAAGCGTCTGGCCAACCCGATCATCTCGAACCAGTCGATGGACGCGACGGCCGACAAGGTCATCTACAACCACGAGGTGGGCGGCAAGGACAAGATTTCGGTCCCCTACTCGGGCTCCATTGTCGACATGCGCTCCATGGAAGGCGAGTTCGCGGGCAAGCGCGGCGCGCTCCTCGACAAGAAGAGCGAGCAGGAGCGCCAGGCGGAGCGCGTGTACAAGCACCTCGTCGCTGAGAAGGGCTTCGACCTGATCCGCGGCGAGCACTCGTCCATTGTGCCCGGCCTGATCGCGCAGAACGCGTCAAAGTTCATTGGAACGGCTGGTGTTACCTCGGCCGATCTCGACTACCGCAAGGCCGAGGATCACAAGCGCGCGGCTGAGCAGATCCGCGACATGGTGCCCGACCCGAACCAACCGCCGGGCGAGAAGGAGATCAAGCCGGCGCGCAAGGCCGAGTACGCTCGCATGCACAAGTCCACAACCGGCCAGGTCGTCTTCATGCGCAAGATCTCGGACAAGGACGACGGCCAGGGCAACATCGAGCTCGACAACTCGTTGTACGAGGGCCACGCGGGCCTCACCTCGGACAAGCTCGCCAACCTCAAGATGGCGGACATCTCTGCCGCGGAGGAGTGGGGCCTGGGCCACGTGCCCGAGGGTGTCCACATGGGTGCCGCAGGCCGCATCGGCTCGACAGCCGAGTACGAGGCCAAGTCTCGCCGCGCGATCGTCGAGAATGCCCACGGCGACGAGGTCGCCGGCATCGACAAGGCCGCGCTCGCCTTTGACTACACGCACATTGAGGAGGATGTGGCGCAGAGGGCTATTGCCAAGGACGCGAAGCTGCGCTCGATGGGCACGGTCGCCGCGCGCGCCGCCTTCCGCCACCACTCGCAGTCCGAGCGCGTCGGCCAGGTCGTCTTCGGCCAGAAGCCAATGGCCGACCCGAGCGGCGGCTTCGGCAACGCGTGGGGCGTGGGCGAGCACGACCGCCTCACGGACGCGTCATACCTGCGCGGCACGATCACCGCGGCGAACGAGGAGCACTTCGAGACTGCGGCGGGTCTCTCGTCGCCCGATGTGTACCACGATCTGCAGCATAAGCTCGACGACAAGCCGGCTAAGCCACGCCTGCACATGATGTCCGACGTGGACGAGGTCGTCTTCGGCCACGACGTGGACATGTCGTCGCAGTACGAGCACATCCGCACCAAGATCACAGGTGCGGGCAAGAACTCGAAGGCCATCGTCGAGGACAAGCACTGGCGCCGCCGCGATGTGGCGCGCGCCGACAACGCGGGCACTGTCGACGACGTCGTCTTCCACCACGATGTCGACTACACCGACAAGATGTCCTCGGCCGCCTCGCAGCACTTGTACCAGAACGCGGCGGGCGCCTCGTCGGCGGCCATCCTCACCAACCTGCACCTCAACGATCCGGGCTCGCGCATGCACTACCCGATCGAGTTCACCAAGCCCGGACAGCACTCGACCGGCAACGAGGAGTCCGTGGACGAAGTGGTCTTCAACCACGACATGGACCTCTCTGGCTCCGACTCGGCCGACGGCGTCGTCTTCAAGATCACGGACGAGAATCGCCACCTCGTCGAGGGCGCGTCAGGCAACAAGTCCGCGCAACTCGCGGCGCACAAGATCGAGATGCAGCGCAAGCTCAAGGTGCCCGTGTACGACCAGACCCGCGCCCAGGTCGACGAGATCTTGTACGGCAAGGACCTCGACCCGCGCACCTACACGGAGGCGGACATCGAGAAGCTGCAGCTCGGTGCGGCCGGCAAGTCTTCGGTCACCAAGGAGCTTGAGGTGCGCTCCGAGTCGAAGAAGATGGTCCCGCACGAGTACGGCTACGCGGTGAACCTCGTCTTCCCCGAGGACGAGGGCCTGCAGACCACGAAGATCTCGGAGGTGCAGGGTAACATCGACCACGACGCGTGGCAGTCGATGCAGATGTCGGCCGGCAATTCATCAGTGCACAACGCGCACCTCAAGCACCGCGAGCTCGAGTACGTGGACGGACAGAAGGGCTCTCGCAAGGCGCGCGGCTCACCCCGCGACGCCCCCGGAGCCGCCGGCAAGAAGATTGGCAAGGAGTCGGCGCTCATGCAGACCAAGAAGTCGGCGGCTGCGGCCGCCTCGGGGCCCGGCATGAAGGAGGCTCGTCCCTTCGGCAAGGCCTCGGGCCTGCGCTCGCAGTCCGATTCCGAGGGCGTTGCGTCCGTGCTAGGCTCGCCAAAGAAGCAGCCGTCGACCGCGTACGAGCTCGCGCTCGCCGAGGGCCGCGCGCTGCTGACTAACCCGTACACGCACCAGTCCGCGGTCGAGGACGGCTTCGGCGGCGGCCTGGACGGTGGCCTGGGCGGCCCCAAGCTGTATACATCCGAGTACCGCGCGGCGACGCTCGACGACACGACAACCGGCCTCGATGGCGGCGTGGCCGCGGGCAAGATGACCAAGAGCCGCACGGGCTACACGCCGCCCAAGTACGGCGTGGGCGACGCGGCGGGCAACTACCGCAAGGAGCGCATGTTGGTGCACAAGAGCCGGCCCGAGGCGCAGTTCGGCGCGCCCCCACCCTTCGGCGTCGACCCGGTGGTTCCGGCGGCCACCCAGGCCCGCTTCTCGATCTCATCGGCCACCATTGGCGGCAACAAGCAGGAGCGCATCATCGACTACCAGGTCCGCGAGGAGCCGCCGCGTTTGGGCGCCCCTGCCGCCAACGCTATCGTCGCCGCCGGCCAGCGCCCCCTCATCCCCGTGGGTGCGCGCAAGATCTAAGCCGTGGCGCCGCTTATCGTATTGGACGGCGCGGGTGCGCCCTCGGACGCATGACGAGACGCACACGCGCTGTGCAAAGTGTGACCAGCATGAGATGACAGAGGTGTGTCGATGGACGGCTCTCTTTGTGTCTGGGGCGCGGGTGCGTCTCGCGTCTACATGGGTGGTTGCGTGAGAGAGTTGAGATTCGTTCTTGTGTGGCTAGCGCGCGTGATGTGCATACTTAATCAGTCAGTGTGGAATCAGTCAGTCTACTGAGTGCATCCACGACGCACGCGAGCAACCCCCTTAGCGCCCCCACCGCCCCCATAGGAACTCAACTCAACGAGAGACTCCCCCGAGCGCACCGGAGCAGTCCATTCATGCGCGACATCACGGACACGAGCGGCTGCGCGACCCGCGCGAGCGCCTGTATCGCGCGAGCGCACCAAAGCACGCATTCGCGTTCGCAGTGGTCGCGAGCCGGCTTCCGTGCCGCGAGGCGGTGCACAGTGGCGGCAGAATTTCCCTGGGATATCGAGCAGCTTTTGCGCCGATGCGCGAAGCCTGAGCCTCTGCCTATGGGCGGCAAAATCCTTCGCAATGCACTGACGGAGTCCGAACAGCGCTGCTTATACGCGCTCCTGCTTGCCATGGCCGTGCCTGACTCGGGCGAGGTCATGGGGCTGCGTTTGACCGCCCAGCCCGCGGACTTTGAGGCACACAACCCCGATAACCGGCCACAACCACTATTGACGTGGGTGCACCCATACACGAGAGAGAGTAATGCGCGCGAGCGGCCGACGCGTCTCCTCGCATGGGCTGAGCAGCTCATGCATAAGCTCGCGCCGGCGAGCCGAGCGCAAGTCGTCGATTCGATGCTGGCGCAAATGTACGCAATTGGGGGTAGCTTGCTCAAGCATCGCGATGAGGACCTGAGCTGGGGGCTCGGCGTGTCTCTGGGCTGCGCAGCCGAATTCGACTGCCTACCCGACGAGGATGAGGCGCAGCGCATCATCATCCGGTCGGGTGACATCCTCATCGGCGACTTCGGCCTTTTGCCACATGCTGTGCGCGTGCCAGTGTCGGCGCCGCCCAGCTGGTGGCGCAATGTGGATCACTTTGGCAACAAGATGCGCTGCAATGTGCTCTTCCGCCAGGCTCTTACCGCGGAGCAGCAGGTAGCGCTCACCGAGCAGCGCGCTCGCGCTGTGTACGGCATGTCGCTCGCCGAGTTACGCGAGCGCACAGGCCACGACAACGCGTACCTCGCTGTGCATCTTCGACATGCAGCCGTTGAGTAAGAGAAGGAGTTTTCCGGCTCTTAGGCAGCGGAAACGACATGCGTATTTTTGGCAGCACCTGAGACTTCCCAGAGTTTAAGATTCCAGTCTGTTCTCGTTCACCGTCAACGAGATGTCCTCGACGCGTGAACAGGGGCATGGACCATGGTAATCCTCGCTTAATCCGTCGCGTGATCCGTCGCCGGGTCCAGGCTCCAGCGCGCCACGGTTCAATACATATTCAATACTTTTTTTAGTACTTTTTAGCTCGATAGTCCGCAATGAACGCGTCTGTGCGGAACGTGTACGTCGGTGGGTGTTGTGAGATTCTTCCTCTGAAGCGTTCTGTGTCGGAAGTTTCATGAGATCATGACCCACCCCTCTTGTGACTTGTCGCGCTGCGCTAGTACGGGCACATGTAGTATTCCTACGCGTTCACATCGCGAGCATGAGAATGAAGCGGTTTGTGTGAACGTGTCCTTGGAGTTTGTGTGAACGTGTGCGTGGTTGTGTTTTTGTGTTTTCTTGAACGTGTGATGGTACATGATGTATGAATGTGAATGAACGCGTGGGCCTGAGATGGTAGGCGTCGTGGCGCGTGAGCTCGCGCTTGCAGCGGTTCAGCCGCCGGCGCCCGCGGCGCGCTTAAACATGGTGTTGCGCTGCCGAGGCGGCGGCGGCAACGATCGCATCCCCGGGCAGGAAGAGGTCCTCGAGTACACATCGACGGGCCGCCGCCCGCGCATCCAATACAATTCCGATCCAGGCCGTCAAACGCCCTTCTGGCTGTGCCCTGAGTGCGGCAATATGCTTTATCCCAAGGAGAACGCTGCGACCAAGACGCTCCAGCGCGTGTGCCGCAACTGCCAGCACACAGACGCGGCCGAAAGGAACCTCGTCTTCGTTAACGACCAGCGGCCACCAAACGTCTCCGCAGAGGTGACCGCCGATGTGACGAAGGACCCGACGCTGCCGCGCACCCACCAATGCCTCTGCACCAACTGCCAGCACACCGAGGCGGTCTTCTTCCAGGCAGTCACACGCGGTGACGAGGGAATGAAGCTCATCTTCATGTGCACCAAGTGCGCGAACACATCCCCCCTGCCCCCAACCCAACCTTCGCCCGTGGCGATGAATGGCACGCTGCTGACGCGAGTGTTCCTGACGTGTGCCCTGCAGGTGTGCGTACCGATGGGTGCAATAGCGCGCGCGTTGCGACCTGACTTCACCTTGTCTAGGTGACACGCAAGGAACACTTGGCGAGCACGTCCGATCGAGCTCGCGTGCAACTGCGGACCCTCGCCCCGCGTGCTTTTCGCGTACCATGGAGTTCTCGTCACGTGTCACTCAGTTTGAACTCAGGGTATGAGGATTGTGTGGAAATCCACATAGTAATCCCTCCCCTGGACCCTCCCGTCGTCCCGTGGGTCATAGGAATAATCACTATTATCGACTACCATGAAAGTAAGAATGGGATTTAGTTTCCGTGGGCCAACGCGGCTCGACGTGTTCTGTAGAGTGCCGCCTTCGTTGCCTGCATTGTGTTGTGTGAGGTACATGCAAGCGAAGGGGGGTGACCCTATGTGGGACTTGTCTCGCCCCCGCGGGTCGCTTTGTTCGCTTGCAGCCCGCGCGGCGGCGGAGATCCGAGCGCGCGCAGACCGACGGCAAAGCTTAAGATGATCCCAGGGTTTCAACGCAAGGACCATGCATCAGTGCCAGACCCAGCGCCTGCGCACTGGCGCTGGAATTTTGCGTCTTTGGCCTCAGCGCCTGTGCCAGTGCCAGTGGCGGCACTTCAGCCAGCACCTGAGATGGATGCCACTGCTAGCAGGCCAACGTCAGAAGCCGCCATCGTCACCGCCGCCGCCGCCGCTGCCATAGCCCATGCCACCGTAGTCGCCGGAATCGCTCATCATTTCGCCGACCATCATCCCGCCGAGGAATCCCATGCCGGACCCCATCGCCACCGAGCCGACAGTGTTGCAGCCGCGGTCGTAGTACCCCGGGAGCACTTGGTCGCAGCGGGGTCGGACAGCGATGAGGATGAGCTACCCCTCAACAGCAGCCGCTCGCGACCATGCATGAGCTTCTCACCGCCTGCCCAGATCGCCGCCTCGAGCGTGGATCCCAGGGCCAACGGGTCCCCTGTCCGAGCTCACGACTCCGGTTCTGATTCGGACGACGTCGAGGACGACGGCGACATCCCGCTTAGGACGACGATCACGCCCCCGCTGGGGGTGGAGGAAGAGAAGCGCAAGCGAGCAGCAGCGGCAGCACCGGCGGTGCCACCTGCTCCCGGGCCCAATGTGTCCCCTGTCCGAGCTCACGACTCCTGTTCTGATTCGGACGACGTCGAGGACGACGGCGACATCCCGCTTAAGACGACGATCACGCCCCCGCTGGAGATGGAGGAGAAGAAGCGCAAGCGAGCAGCAGCGGCAGCACCGACGGTGCCTCCTTGGCGCAGCGGTGGCGCTGCGGCGGTGGTGGAGATGCTGCGCCAAGGGAGTCCCTCGGTGCGCGGCAAGAAGGCACGCGTGTCCTCCAGCCTGCAGCACGCCGGCGGGCTTGGCATCGGCGACGCAGCTTCGGCCTTGAAGTTGACCGCTCCAACGAAGCTAGTCGAGGAGGTCGACTGCCCGGAGCTCGGGTGCCCGGAGCTCGGGATGGGCTGGCGGTGCATCTTGAAGAAACGCACTGGCGAAAAGCACGTAGACAAGTACTACATCGGACCGGACGGCACGCAGTATAACTCGCGCGTCAAGGCTTCCCAGCGCGCCTCCGAAGATGTTGCGACCTGGGTTCAGTGTGATAAATGTGACAAGTGGCGCTCGATGCCGACGGGCTGGAAGTGCCCCGCCGTATCGAGCTCAAGGACGCTCTCCTTCGAGTGCAAGCAGCACCCGAACAGAGAGCTTGCCTCGTGCGAGGCGCCAGAGGAGGAGTTCGAAGGCGCATGGAGCTACGGCGCCGATGAGCTCGACAAGCGCGCGGCGAGTGCGCGCGCGCAAGCTGAGGCTGAGGGTCTCGTCCTTAAGCCCTCGCCGGGTGCAGCGGCTGGCGCCAGCTCGACTTCGAGTCGCTTCCTTCACGTGCAGCTGGTGCGCAGCAAGAGCGGCGAGCCGTTCCGTGCAAAGGTGCCGCTCGGCGCGAGCCTGCCCGCACAGACCCTCGGCCACTTTCCGAGTGCAGACGAGGCCGCCCTCGCGGTCGCGCGCTTCCAGCAGCTTCTCGATCCAACAGGCGTGCATGCGGCCAAGCTGGTCGGCACGACGATCGAGGTCTATTGGCCAATGGATGCGATGTGGTATTCGGCGGTTGTGGAGCGGGTGCTGTCCGACGGCGCGGTGGACGTCAGCTACGTGTCCGACGGCATGAGCGAGGCGCTCTACCTGTGCAGCGAGTGCTGGCACCGCTCGTGCGACGCGCGCGAGGACACTAAGCAGCGGGGTGGGGCCAATGGCAGCGGGATGGGTGCCACTAAGCAGCCCCGCTGCGGAGTCTGCGTCGGCTGCAATGCCACGAATTGCGGGAAGTGCAAGAATTGCCTTGAAATGCCGGAACTCGGTGGCACTGGCAACCTGCGGCAGGCCTGCATTGAGCGCTGCATTGAGCGCAGGTGCGTGGAGATCTCGAGGACCAAAGCGGCCAAGGTTGTGATCGACCAGCTCAAGACTGCAGCCGACGTCCATGCGCAGGCGCTGCTCGAGGGGCTCGAGCTGCTCCGCGACAACAAGCCGAACAGCAGCAGCGGCTACCTCAACGTGTCACGCCATGGCAAGACGTCCTTCAAGGCGACCGTGAACATGCCGATGGAGGAGGAGAAGAGTAGCGAAGGGAAGCTTGTGGGGAAGGTGAAGACGCTTGTACGGAGTGAACTGGGCAGCTTTCGAATGGCCGAACAAGCGGCGCTTCTAGCCGCGCGCTGGCGGGCCGCCAGGCTTGAGGTCGTCAGGATCGCCGCTGCGGCAGCGCTGCAGACCATGGAGGAGCGCGAGCTGTTGCAGGCGGCGTGGGAGGAGGCGCGGGCAGCAGAGGCGCGGGCGGCAGAGGCGAGAGCAGCGAAGGCCAAGGCACGGGCGGAGGCAGAGGCGAAGGCCAAGGCGGAGGCAGAGGAGGCAAAGGCGGCAGAGGCACGGGCGGCAGAGGCAAGAGCAGCGAAGGCGGCAAAGGCGAAGGCGAAGGCGGACTCTTCCGAGCGCTCCGATAAGTTACTCGCGACACTCATTGAGTACCTCGAGAACTGCGGCGGCTCGGCGGAGATGATCGCTGGCTGGTACATCAAGACCGAACTCCGGAAGGAGGGCGCAACTGGACGCACCTGTGACTCGTACTTCATCACTCCGCAAGTGAGCGGGAGCGCAGCGCCGTCGTGCGCACAGCCCTCGCGCGCACAGCCCTGCAGGCCAAAATCAAGCCTCACGCGCCGCCCAACCCTGCCCCCACCTGCGCAGGGCAAGCGCTTCCGCTCTCGCGCAGAGGTCGCGCGCTATTTCAACCTGGAAGCCGCTCCCGGTTCGACGCTGCCGCCGCCGATGCGTCGGCATGTGCCGCCGCTAGGCATCGAGAAGACCGACGTTCACATGCCCACCTCGTCAAATGAGGACATGGCGCGCTCCGTTGGGTTCTCTGCGGCGGCCGTGCAGCCCGTGCAGCCCGTGCACCCGGTGCAGGGGCCGGTACAGGGGCAGGAGGGGCCGGGGGCCGCGCAGCCGGTGCAGGGGCTCTCTGCGAGGGGCGCCGTGATGGGCGCGCAGCTGTTCGGACCCATGCCTCACGCATCGGCGATGTCCATTTCCGATCCGCCACAGCCCTCACAGGCAGACCCCATGGTCAGCGCATTCGACGGGCGCGAGGACATGGCGCGGATCCGCGAGGTGCTCACGCGGATGGGCCTCGCCATCTACGCCGACCAATTCGAGGATCAAGGGTACGACGACTTCGAGTACCTCATCAAGATGTCGGAGCAGGGCCAGCTGGCCCGGGTTGCGGACGACGTCAACATGAAGCCCGGCCACAAGGCCAAGTTCGTGCAGCGAGGCTTCCACGCACAGTGCTGATTCTGGCGAATACATCCACACCGACACGCACCACCCGGGCAGCCGCCCTAGGTTTCGATGATTGTGATCACTTTGCGATCGGATCGCTCGACAGTGACGAAACTGCTTCGTGGACCAAGGAGCGCGGAGCCGTCCCCCGAGACGGCGCCGTGTGGTGGGCGTGTGTGTTTGGCCCGCGGAACAACAAGTGAACGACGTGTTCCTGACCGCTTCGCTTGACGTGAGAAAAACGCAACTTCGCTGAAAGACCGTACATTCAGAAAAAACGGCGCGCTCCGTTTGGGTTTCGTAAGTTTCGTCAAAGTGATGAGATGAAGCGCCTTCATACCAAACTTCTGTAACTTCATAACAACAGGTGCTCGGAAACGAAAGACGCTCGCCACGCTAGCAGCAGGCACAGCATTTCCGCGGAAGCGAGCCAATGCCGGCGGAGCAGTCCGATACGCTCGCTCAGGTCGTGGCCAAGGGTGGCGACCTCGCCGCGCTGCGAGCGCTCTCCAAGTCCGAGCTGCAGCAAGCGCTCAAAGAATTGGGATACGCCAAGCTCGGGGAACGCGTGCGCCTGACGGCAGCCATTGCAGCAGCTGAGGTGCCTGCAGCATGGTCACCAGAGCCTCCGGCTGACGAGGAGGCATGCGACCGCACGATGATCGTGCATGGGGCAGTGCAGGACATTTTTGACGACGGTGGCCTACTGAAGACGACGCTGCGTAAGGGCGACGCATCCACCAGCATGCCGCCGCTGTTCAGCAAGGTCAAGGTGCGATACATCGCGTCGCTGCTGCCAGAATGCCGCAGCTTCGAGGCGGCGGTGCGCGAGTTCGTGCTGGGCGAGCACGAGGTGCCAAAGGGCCTCGAAAAGTGCGTCGGAACAATGCGCCGCGGCGAGACGTGCGAGCTCATCTGCAGGGCCGAGTATGCCTACGGCGCCGTCGGTCGGCCTCCGGATGTGCCGCCGGGCACGTCGATCCGTTACGAGGTGGAGCTGATCTCGATGGTGCTGCCCAAGAAGGATCGGTCCGAGTACACCGCCGCCGAAAAGATCGCGCTCGCGCAGGCGCTCAAGGCCAAGGGCACGCGCGAGTTTGGCTCTGGCCTGTGGCTCGAGGCCCAAGTGAGCTATCACGAGGCGAGTAGGCTGCTGCTGACAGAGTACGAGGAGCTCGTGGCGGAGCCGGGAGCCGAGGCGGCAAGCCGGCAGTTGCTCGTCGCGTGCCTGCTCAACATCGCCCAGTGCGCGCTCAAGCGCAACGAGTGGTCGGCGGCTGAGCGGGCGTGCACAGAGACGCTCGAACGACTGACCGACCCGCTCGGACTCGAAAAGGAGAGCCACATCAAAGCGCTGTACCGGCGCGCCAAGGCGCGCACGGGCCGCTCCGAGTTCAGCGACGCGCGCGCGGACCTAAAGGCAGTGCTATCGCTGCAGCCGAGCTCGCGCGAGGCGCGCGAGCTGTGGGAAAGTCTCAAGGACAGGGAGCTGAGTGCGAGCAGGAGCGAGGGGAAGGTCTACGGTCTCATGACGAGCAAGCTGCTGTACCGCGAGTACAACGTGGGGCGCCGGCGGCTCTCGACCTACCCGCGTGCGTTCTTCGAGCTGAGCATCGACGGAGTGCGCATGCCGCGTATCGTCTTTGAGCTCTTTGTAGATCGTGCGCCCAAGACGTGCGAAAACTTCCGATGCCTGTGCACAGGCGAGCGCGGCGTCTCCACGAGGGGCACGCGGCTGCACTACAAGGGGACGAAGTTCCACCGCGCGGTGCCGACGGACGACCTGCCGTCCGAGTACATCAACGAGAGTGCGGACGGCACCGGACGCAATTTCGAGATTTGGAAGGGCTTTCTGGTGCAAGGAGGCGATATCAGCCATGGCGACGGCTCAGGCGGCGAGAGTATCTGGGGGGGTCCGTTCGAGGACGAGCTGCCGCTCGACTACGTGTGCCACAGCGGCCCTGGGCTGCTCTCGATGGCCGGGAGCTTACCGATGCGCGACAAGGCCTCCGAGGAGATGATGCACGTGCCCCACCGCAACACGTCGCAATTCTTCATCACGACCAATGCTAAGAATGCAGCGCAGGGAGGCAGTGCGATCCGTCATTTTGATGGGCATCACGTGTGCTTTGGGCGCGTCGTCGAGGGCATGTCGACAGTCAACCAGATCCACAAATGCCTCGTCGACCCGACCGCGTTCCATGCGATCGATGAGCGCCACTCGGTCGAGATAGTCGACTGCGGCCATTTGAAGTCCAAAGAGGACGCCGAGCTTGAGCGAGATGAGGCCGAGATCCAAAAGCTCCACCCTGCCTCCAGGATCCTCGACAAGAAGGAGGCTGACGAAGACGAGGCCGTCGAGGTCATCACGCGCGCGACGTGGGCGGTGCTTGGCGCGGGCGACACCGACCGAGCCGCTCCGGCCGCTCAACCGCCAGCCCCGCCGCCCAAGCTGGAGCTGCCCAAGCCCACGCCCAAAGATGACGGCGCCATCACCTCGGCCGAGATCGATGAAGATGCGGATGCCTGAAAGGAACTGAAAGAGATCTAGATAGTTCTATAGCGTTACCTCGACTCGGACTCTATCGCGCCTCATTCGATTCGTATTTGTAAGTGCGGTGATAAGCGCGCGCCACGTTCCGAGCAAGCGAGCTTGAGTAGTAATTATTCGTACTAGCCCGTACCGCCGACCGACGATTTCGAATCCGCGCGCGCGGTATTTCCGCGGCATATTTTCCAAAAGAGTCCCTACGCGGCACAAGGCATCAGGGCTGACTGCAGTCCGCGCCCCTTGGTCATGCCGTGTCGGATTAATTGGCAATTGGTGCGGTGCATGTCCCCGGGTCACTCGAGGCGCGAGGGGTCGCGGGTGCTACTGATGAGTTTGAGAACTGCTCGACGTACTTGAATCTTTGGTATGAGGAGCCCATCGCTCCGGCCGACCGTAGCCCTCAATAATCTCGTACGAGTCGACGCGGATTTGGAAGAGGCCGACGCCCTCCGACGCGAGAAAGTTGGCCATGTTCGGATTGCGCGCGAGAAAGCGAGCACTCGCCCACGGGAGCGCGTCCACCTCAGCTTCGGCCGTTACTTCGGCCGCCTGACCGACGGCGGTGACGAGCAATCCGTCTGCGTGGTCCCGGAGGTTGCCGGTGCGGTTGTCCCAGAGCAGCGAGACGGCCGGCCGCTCGCGCATCTGCTGCGCCTTGCGCGCTCCCCCATGCGTTGCGACGACGACGAAGCGCAGGCACGGTGAGATGGCAAAGGCCATGAGGAACGTGGCAGGTCTGAGGTCGGCCGTTGTCGTGGCGAGCACGCACTGCACCTGCGACGTCAGGACGGCATCGATGCGCCCAGCTACGTGCGCATCCCCTCTCGCACTGGCTTCTGCGGATGGCTCGGGCTTGCGCATGCGGGCTTCTGGCCGGCCAGCAGGCCTTGACAAGGCGACAAGGCGCTCCATGTCGGACTCGAGCTTCGCAACGCGCTCACGAAGCTTGCGGACCGTCGAGCCCATCTCAGAAGCGTCGCGCAGCATGACGATCGACCCACCACCATCGGCCGTGTGCAGGTCATTTACTGTAAACTCAGCCGTGAACAGCGTACCATCTGCTCGAAGAGCTGGCGCACGCCGCAGGTGTCGACGGTCGTATTGCTGCTTCACATCAAGCGGTCGTATGTGCCGGACGTGCTTGGGCATGATTAAATCGTTTAGAGACGAGCCCACCGCCTGGCTCGCGGTGATTCCAAACACCTCGCGTGCTCCACAATTCCACGACTGAACCCTTCCGTCGGGGCAAACGTGAATTATTGCGTCCGCAGCCGTCTGCACCGCGTGAAGTGCGAGCATTGGAGACATGCGGCCATCGGGAACGCAAAGTTGGCTGCTTCTCCGTAGCCAGCGCCTCGAGCAAGATCGGCGGGCGAACGACAACATGAATTTTCCATCCCAGGTCCGGGTCCGATGTGGGAAAATCGGGTGTGCAGAAGTTGGTGCAGAGGTGCTACCGCACTGAGGAACCCCGCCGTGTGGTTTGCCGCGGCGGTGCCCACCAAAGCTGTTCGGACATCAGCGGCAGCACCAGCCATGGGACGCGGTGTAAATCCGAATATCGTAGAGCGCGACGCCAGCGGAATGAAGTTCTTGTGCGTCGTGCGCTTGACAGACCGTGTGTCGGTCGCCCACTACGCTCACCATAGCACGCCCAGCGATCAAATTGAGCACAAGATCAGTCAGGTGCTGCTCGCCAACGCCGCAACGATTCACCCACGGCTATCGGTGGCCGATAAGGAAATTGGCACGATGCACTATGAGACCGATCGGTATGCCATGTACCTCGCCGTGACAATCGCCGACTACCCGCAGCGCATAGCCTTCAAGTGCCTCGCCGAGCTGAAGGAGCGGTGGGCGGACGCCTTTGGCGAAGTGCTGCACAAGGCGGAGCAAGGTGGGCTGAGCAAGGCCGCCAAGCCGGTGATGACCGAGCTATGCACCAAGTACGCCGACGCGGGCTCGATCGACAAGACACTCGGCCTCATCCGGGAGGTTGACAGCGTCAAGGGCATCGTGAGCGAGACGGTGCATCGCCTCCTCAACACGCACGAAAATCTCGAGGTGCTCGAGGACAGATCGGAGCAGCTCAAGGCGCAGACGCAGACTTTCCAGAAGGTCGCTCGAGAGACCAAGAACATCCAGAAAAAGAAGAACAATAAGCTGTGCCGCATCTTCTGTTGCGTGATTCTCTTCGGCATCGTAGGGGCGGGATTGCCGCTGGCCATCACGGCAAGCTCACCCTCGAAGACCCTTCGCCTCTGCTGCGTGCCCTGCTACGTGCCCTGCTGCGTGCCCTGCTGCTCGGTCCGCGGAGCTGTGCTGCTCTCTCCCTACCTCCCACCTCGTTCACACGTGTTCTCATCGTCGCTCGCAACTGGTCCTTCGCTCAGAACTGGGACACGATCAAAGCGTTCCTCTTGTCCATGTTCCCGCCCGAGGAGCCGGGCAGCGGCGACTTTGGTAGCGGCAGTGGCGAATGGGACTGCGGAAACTGGACGAATGGGACTGACTGGCGACTCGGCAACGTTGATCTATCGAATTATACGGGCAACTGGTCCTGCGCTCAGTATGTACGAGACAGCACTCCCGATGACGACTGGTTCGACTTTTTCGAATGGAGATTTCCGTGGTCAAGCGGTGGTACGGGGTTCGGGCGGTGACCCGCCTCCGACCCATATTCACATGGCATGTACCTTCCTCTTGCCTCAGAGTCGACAGAGCCCTGGGCGCGGTTCTTCTCTGCGCGTGAGCGTGTGTCTCCAAGAAAGCTGTGTACGTGCGCGTGTAGAAATAGTGTTAATGCAGGGGTCGACCCAACCTGGGGATACGCAGTAAACCAGGTCAGTAAGTGAGGAAGTTCGGACCGGACGAAACTTGCCAGAAAAGCAATGCCGTCATCCGTTTTTGTCAACACAGCCTCTCCATTGCCGCCATCGCCGCCTGCATCGCCGCCCTCCTTCAAGTCAGCCATGAAGAAAGTGCAGATGGCCACCGCCGTCACCTCTCCGCGGATCGCTGCTCAGGTCCTCTCCATCGCAGATGACTCTGATGACGCCGACGACGATGATGGCGTAGTAGCGGTCGTCGTGAATGCGCGTGTCACATCCCTCACCGATAGCGAGGCGCAGGCTCACGCCAGTCTCACCGCAATCTCAAAGGCTGATCAAGGCGCTCAGGCGACAGGCGAGGGGGCCAGCACTTGTGACAAGGCGACAGACGCGGGGGCCGGCGCTGATGGCCTTGGCGGCGGCAGCATCAGCAGGAGAAATAGCTTTGCTATCAGCGACGAAAACGTCACAAACTGGTTCGGGCATGGGCCAGTTGATGCTCCTATTGAGAGTGGCAGTCCGCCAGAGCCACGAACGAGCAATGGCGTGCAGGCACCCACCTGGCTCGCGAGCCTCCTATGGCAGCTGGCCCTGATCGCTGCGTCTTGGTCGCCTCTGAAGGTGTCCTCCAGGATGATAGCAGTACGCACGCTTTGCTGTGCATGCACGTGCACGTGGGCATGTAATGGTCAATACTCTTCGTCCGGCTCGACGCCGCCCGCTACTCTCGAGGCAGTGGCGGCGCTGCCGACACAGGCGGTGGCGGCGCCGACGAAGGTTGAGGCGCTGCCGTCGAAGGCTGTGGCCGTGGCGATCGGCCCGCCCGGCGGGTCGACGATGGCGGCCGATTCGGACGGGCTCAAGAGAGCACCATCCTTTTCACGGCCCCCTCTCGTACATGCCGCTGAGGCGGCCAGGTCGGACGAGCTCAGGAGGGCGCAATCCTTTCAAAGGTCCCCGCTCGTACCTGCTGATGAGGCGGCCAGGTCGGACGAGCTCAGGAGGGCGCAATCCTTTCAAAGGTCCCCGCTCGTACATGCCGCTGAGGCGGCCAGGTCGGACGGGCTCAGGAGGGCGCAATCCTTTCAAAGGTCCCCGCTCGTACCTGCTGATGAGGCGCGGCACCTGCCATCGATTCCTGGTATGAATGGGGAACGTGTTCGCAAAACCAGTATACCCGACGGCATGCCTCCGATTCTGAGCCCGGTCGGCCACGAGACAATTTCCCTGGGCTCCGACTCGATGCCAGCGAGGGATGCCAAGTCGTTGGCGAATGCGAAACCCTTCCTCCCTTCGGAGAACTCGATCTCGGAGATGACGAAACCCTTCCTCCCTTCGGAGATCTCGATCTCGGAGATGACGAAACCCTTCCTCCCTTCGGAGATCTCGATCTCGGAGAACTCGATCTTGGAGATGACGCCGGCGAGTCATCGTTCGGCCACGACCTCCGACACAGACGCATATTGCTCAGCCAACTCCAACAACACCAGCGCTAAGAACGGCGCCTGCGCCTCCACCAGCGCTCAAGACTACGCATACTACTCGGCCAACTCCAACACGCCCGAACGATTGAGAGCAGCACGTGTGCGTGCCGCAGAGCACGCAGCCGCAGCATTGGTAGCCATTGACCCAGGAGGCCGCGGAAATCTGATGCAACAGATTCAGGAGGCCGCGGAGCCAGCTGCTGTGGAAGCTTCAACAGACTCCGCCGAGGGAATGCCTCCGCCGGTCTCGGCGCTCGGCGCCGAGATCTACTTGCAATCCTACCGCGCGATGAGCCGTGCCGAGGCCGATCTGAGGATCTAGAAATGGGCTGCTGCCGTCGTCGAGCAGCCATCGAGATCTGACTCGTCATCCCCATTCCCTCCTTCGGCATGGCATGAGTCGAGGGACTTGTGCGCAAGCTTCGCGTGCGATTCAGTGTGTGGACTGTGGCCGGGAGCGCGGACCGGACGACGATCGTCGTACCCTTTTGCATGCTGCGCTTTTCGTCAGCGCAACCGTCTCACAAGACTCTCAGCGGTCGACATCACATCGCAGTGTTGTCCGGTCAGGTCCGCCTCCAACGTGCAGTGCAGTTCTGCCACGCGGCACGCGGTCGGAGATGTGGCGCCTGCGCTGGAGTTCCGCAGTTCGGATTCGGTATATATGTCGTCATTGGGGTAACATTAGGAACGGTTCCCAATTGTATACAATTTTTGTTAATCGTGGCTCCATTAAGCACCAACCGAACTGTGCAACGCCATGCAGGCGACCCGCCGCGACCGGATACCGTGCCCGCCGGCAGGGTGCATGGCCGCCGACCGGTGCGCGCCCGGTGCGGCTTCGGGCAGGCGGCACGGCAGGGCCCCCCCAAAGCGGCTGCGAACACGTCGACGTTTTTGACCGCAGTGCGGCGGTCGGTAGCTCGGTACAGTACTACTTGTGTCGCTTTCTTCTTCCGGCTCGGCCCCCATCAGCGTCTTCACTCGTCGTCGCTGTCGCACAAGTCAATGGGCGCCTCGGCCTTCGGCCGCTTGCGCGCCAGCGCCTCGCGCGTCTCGCGCTCTCGGACGACAGAGGCGCGCAGTGCGTGCACCTGCTGGCCGCCGCCGTTGCCGCTCGCCGCGAGCGTTTCCGCCTTCTCCCGCAGCGTCGACGCCGCAGCCGGCGTCGCCGCGCACTCGCCGTTGCAGCACGTATCCTCACGCAGTGCCATGAAAAACGAGTCGCGGAAGAAGCACTCGAGAGAGCTCACGATGGGAGCGCCCGGCGCTTCGGTCACGTAGGACTCACCCGCGCGCCAGGTGGTTTCGGAGCTGAAGCTCGTCGCACCCGCCCCGACGGAGACGGAGAGCCCCGATTTGACCATCGTCCTGAGCGCGCAGCCACGTCGCGGGGGGGGTGAGAGGTCGCAAGTGGTGCCGTGTGTGTGGTCGCGTGTGGTCGCGTGTCGTGTGTAATCAGCAGCGTGGGACCACCGGGGAGAACCACGGCAGAGCGATGGCACAGTGATGCACGGGCAACGCAGATAGGAGGAAGCGGCAGCGCACTTCTCGTCGACTCGCAGGCCCATGCGAGGGTCGGCTCTGTCCGAGGTGCTGGTCGTGTCCTGCCCAAGGACGGCGGCCATACCCTGAATGATTTTGATCTCGATCTTGCCGTGCTCCCACGAGGTGACTACTGGGCGGGAGGAGCCGCCCTCGTCGTCATCATCGTTGACGGCAGATGCGCCCGCAAACTTGAAGCGGCGATTAACCATGTGGCCATCCTGCGACTTCGTCCAGTACTTGAAGACGACGCCGCGAGCACCGCCGCGGCTTGTCTGGCGTGCCGGGTCGAGAAAATAGCGGCCTGTTCGCTGCCCATCAATGTAGCATTCCACCAGGAAAAGCCCATCAAAGCTGGAATAGTCCACTGCCACTTCAAACTCTTCGCCCGGCGCTGCGGTGATCACCTTGCGCCCGTCGATTGAATGCTCCTTGATGGCTTTACCGTTGATGCGCACCTCGAAGCTCCAGTCACCACGGCAAGGCATGGGTTTTGGGAGCTGAGTAAGTGGGTGCTGGGTAAGTGGGTGCGGTGACACTTGCGTCGGCCCGGCCTTTTTGGCGGGAGCTCCGAACGCAAGAGTGAATATCTAGGAAAAGCCTGGGTGGACTGGGGGGGAGGTGCTGGGGGCCGTCGTGCGTGTTAGAATTCACAGAATCGAGAATGTGGTGCAATGGGTCCCGATTCGCGATTGCCGAAGGATGACGACGCGCACCGATCTCAATAAACCACAAAACCACACGACACACTCAGCACACACTCACACCCACTGCACCCCGCGGCGTGAGTCCACAAACTGACACTGATCCGCCCGACGAGCCATGAGCACGACGCGACGACGACAAACCGAAGTAGGACGAGAGAGAGCAGAGTGAGGCGACGCCGACATGAACGTCCAAGCACTGTATGATTGTCTCAAGAGAGTCGGGCAGGTGCCGCGCCCGGAGAGACCGCGGAGCTCGCTAATAGCTCGGTGGCGGTTCACGCGACGAGGAGCCGCTACGTGGCGGAAACGACGGCAACGGCGGCGGCGGCGGTGGCGGCGGCGGCGGAGGAGGAGGAGGAGGAGGAGGAGGCAGTGCCATTCTCATGCCATTCAGGAAGCAGAGAGCTTCGCGAGCTGCTCAGGGAGGCTTGACCTCGACGACATCATCGCCTCATTCTCGGCGATGATGCGCAGCGACGCCAGATTGTATCCCACACGCACCCCCTCGGCCTCTGGCGCCTCGAGTAGCGTCAGCAGGTGGCGCGCCGATGCGATCGTCTCCGAATGGCCGCTCCCATATCGTGCTGTGCACGCATGCAACTCCTCTCGGAGTAGCTTAGCGGCGCCTTCGAGGTCACCACGCTCCTCGAGCAAGATGCCGAGGTTGTACAGTGAGCTGAGTGTGTCCGGATGCTCGTCGCCGAGCTCCTCGCGGCAGCTCGCCAGCGCCTCCCGCAGCAATGGCTCCGCGCCCTCAAGGTCGCCTCGAGCTTTGAGGAGAGTGCCCAAGTTATTGAGCGAGGTGATCGTGCGCGGGTGGCGGTTACCCAACGTGGCACGGCGCGCGGCGAGCGCTTCGCGGTAGAGGGCCGAGGCACCCTCGAGCTCGCCCGTCTCCTGCAGCAGCGACGCCAGGTTGTTGATCGAGATCAGCGTGTCCGGGTGCATGTCGCCGAGCGCCGTCCGACGCGCAGCCAGGGCCTCTCGATACAGAGCGGCTGCTGCGTCCACGTCCCCTAGGGCCTGCATGAGGCCGCCCAGGTTGTTGATCGAGATGAGCGTGTCATTGTGCGTGTCGCCGAGCAGACGGCGGCTCGCCGCCAGCGCCTCCACGTACAGCGGCCGCGCCGCCTCGAGCTCGCCGCGCGTGTGCAGCAGCATTGCGAGCAGATACAGCGAGGCGAGCGTCATGTGGTGGTCGTCGCCGAGGGTCTTGCGCGCGCCGTCAAGCGCCTCGCGATAGAGCTTCTCGGCCTCCTCCAGCTCGCCCGCGTTCTTGTACAACGAGCCCAGATTGGTCATGCTTACGAGCGTGTGCTGGTGCATCGGGCCAAACGTCTCCCTGCTCGCGTCCAGCGCCTCACACAGCAGCTGTCCGGCCTCCTCGAGCTCGTCCTGCGCCAGCAGGAGCATCGCCAGATTGTTGATTGAGGTGAGTGTATCCTCGTGCCGGTCGCCGAGTTTCTCGCGGCACTGCGCGAGCGCCTCACGGTACAGAACCGCCGCCGTCTCCAGGGCGTCCGCATCCATCTGCGCTGGCTGCAGCCGCACCGACTTTGGCCGCTCTGGTCGCGAGAGCGGTTGCGGCTGTGCAAAGGCTGGCATGAAATGCTGCATCGTCGCACGCATCGGCGACGCGGGCCGCGCTGTGCCCTGGTAGGACCAGGTCATCTTGATCGGCATTCGGAAGAGATGGCGACGATTTTCGGCCTTCGCTCGCCGACCAACATGTCCAAAACGCTGTGTTCAATTTGCGCGCGTCGTGACGGGCTTTTCGTCCGCAGCCTATACAAGTATTCATATGGGTTTTATTTTACAGCGGTCCACGGGGCGCGTGGCCTATTCAGAATTCGTGGCCACCGATCTCACCTTCCAGTTTGAGATCGCAATGGCAATCGTGGGAAGCCGCGCCGCGCCGCGCCGCGGAGAGAGCAGAGAGCGCTCCGGAGAGCGCGAGGTTTGGGACCGTGGCGTAGTCCGTGGGATGAGGGCACCGTCGCGTGCGCCGATGCTGCTGCTGCTCCCAAGACCGCTGCGGCGCGCTGCGCGCAGACGGAACGCGCGCGCCGAGTGCTGCCGCCACAGGCGCAGCGCGGTGCGCGCCCACTCTCGCCTGGCGAGTGACTCAACCACGAAGCGTCTAGCACGCTCGCTGACGCCGGGGTTGCCGTCGAGGATGATGGCCGTGCACGCGCATAGCCCCCATTGCTGCAGTACCTTTGCGAGCGCCACCGCGCCAGCCTTCCCGATCGTATTCCTGTACAGGTGCAAGCGGCGCAACTCGGGCAGCGCGCCCGGCGCCTGGCACGCAGCACTCAGCGCAAGGCAGCCATTCGTCCCGATGCGGTTGCCGCCAAGGTAGAGGGAGCGCACAGTGCGAAGCGCACCCTTGGCCACCTCGTTTGCGAGGGCCGTAGCACCATCATCTCCCATGGAATTGCCAAACAGATTGAGCTCGGTCAGCGCGCCGAGCGCCTGCTGCCATGATCGGCTAGCGGCCGCGAGCACGGCGACGCCCTCGGCTCCGATGCGGTTGCTCCCGAGCGAGAGTGTCGTGAGCGTGCGCAGCGCGCCTTGCTCGGCGGCTCCAGCGAGCGCAGCCGCTGCCCGATTCGTGAGAGCATTGCCATCCAGACTCATCACCTGGACGCGGTTGGCCAGGCGGCCGTGACGCGAGGCGGTTGCTGCTATGCTCGTGCACAGCTGCTCGACGGCGGCATCACGTAGCCCTGCGACGCGCGGCAGTTTGAGCTCCTGCAGCCGTGGACACCAGCGGAGGGTCTCGCCGAGCAGCTTGGCCGTCACCTTATCAAGAGGCTGCGATGCATTCAATGAGAGCACGTCGAGCGCCGCGAGGAGGCAGGAGGCCTGCTTCCGGTACAGGCTGCGCACGAGCTTGACGTCGGCCTTGCGCTCAAATGTTGTCTTCTCAAGCATCGCATCGAACGTGTCCGGGTCGATGAGCGCCCAGGACGGCGCTTGGCCTTCGGACCTGTCCACGTCAAGAACGAGTTGCCACGCGGCACACTGCGGATCGCGCCGTGGCCTGCAGAAGTGCGAGAGCGCCGCGGCAGCGCGCTCGTACGTGCACCAGCCGGACTTGTCGTATGGGCGCCTCTTGCGTGCCTTGGGCGCCGACGCCGGCATTCTCGAGAGAAGCAACACTACCGTGCCTTGGTGCCCATACCACAGGTCCATGTCCTGCCGTGCTGACTCGAAGCGCGCGTGCTCCATGGATGTGCGCTTGCCTGTCTTCGGCTCGGGCTGGTCAAGTGAGAGCCAGTCCCAGAAGACGCCCACGTCGCTGAAGCCGGGTCGACCGTCGGGCGCGGGCGCGCGGTACTTTGTGCACTCCACCTCGAGCACGGCCGCAATCGCCTTCAGCTGCTCACCCGTGGGGTCGGCATGCTCGGTACGCACCCAGCAAGCTGATACGGCGACGATGGGCACGAGGCCGTCGAAGCTGGGCGAGGTGAGCATGTTCGAGGCGTTCGCGTGGATGGCGCGCAGCGCGGGCACCGGCATGAAAGCGAGATCGGGCAGCTCCTGCCGCCGTGGCACGACCGCGGATTCTTTTGCGACCGCGACTAGGTAAGAGGCGCGCACTAGCCGCACGGTGCCGCTCTCGAGCACGCGCCACAGCTCGGCGGTGCCCCGGTAGCGATCGACAGGCACGATGTTCGCAGCGCGTTCGTCAGAAGCGTGCTCCGCGCGGCGTGCCTCACCCTTCCAAGACTCCCACCATACGACCGGATCGTCCGTGTTGGCTTCAGAGATGGAGGACTCCGCCTCATCGTCCACATCGTCGTCATCGTCGTCCTCATCCTTGCGCGGCATGATCGCGAAGCTTCCTCCCCTTGGCGGGGCCGTTCATTCCATTCATGTACTTCATCATCAAATCATCGAATTCACACCAACTTCACACCACACGTAAACAGCATTCACAGCAGGAGCGAGATGCTGAGAAGGACCCTCGAAATGAAACACATGCGGACGGAGAGCTGAGAAAATTCACAACTCAAAGTCACAAACACGTACAACGCAATCTCAAATACAATATACATGTACATGTACGTGAAAGGCACCACCTCGACGTACACGTTCACACTTTCACACTCGCTTCATTCTCATGCTCGCAAGGTGGAACGCATACCGCGCTCACAACGGTTCAGAGTCGCCATACTCCGGCGTCCGGGTCAACCCAGGGTCTGCACCCGTGCAAGGTGCCTTGCAAGGTGCTTAGGTGCAACAACGCCCCACACCATGCCCCACACGCACAGTCGAACACGACTGCGTTCACATCTAAGATGTACAACACACCCATACGAACAAATTGACGGATGGCAACCCGCGTGAAATGCCGGCCGGGACCATAGGAAGACCTTCCCCGTGGACACGGTAAAGAGTTTCGTCAATTCCCGAAACTTTCGCCAGGAAATAAATGCCGACTTTGTTGCTGCTCGCAGCTGTGGCCATGACCATGCCCGCCACGAGCCCAACTGGCGTGGCGAATCGACTGTGGCAGTGGCGTGGTTTCCAAATCCGCTACCAATGCCTCAACGAAGAAGCGACAGGGCCGGCTTGTCTGCTCGTGCACGGCCTTTTTGTAAACGCTGACCATTGGAGACGAAATCTCCCAGTGCTCGCCGATGCCGGATTTCGCGTGTACGCGATTGACCTTCTCGGATCTGGCTACAGCAGCAAGCCTTACCCGACCTCGAGCGAGGCGCGTGCCGCCAGTGGTGAAAACGGGCGGCCGCTGGGCGCGCCTGAGCAGGTCATCGGCAGTGCAAGCGGCCAGGAGCTGCTGCCAAGGCCCGTGCCGCTCGCACATCCCGTTGAGGGCAGCGTGTACAACTTCTACACATGGGCCGAGCAGCTCGCCGACTTCACGTCGGAAGTGATCGGCGCGGAGGGCGGCGCTACCCTCGTGGCCAACTCGATCGGCACGATCAGTGCGCTGCAGGCGGCCATCGATCGGCCCGAGCTGTTCCGGGGCGTGTTCGTGGTGAATCCCAACTTTCGCGAGTTGCACGCCGCTGAGCAGCCCGGCTGGCTGCGCCCGTTGGCCATGCCCCTGATCGGTGCCGTGCAGCGCACGCTGCGCGAGCGAGGCCAGCCTCTGTTCGACCTGTTGGCCAACCCATCGACTGTGAAGACCATCCTCAAGGAACCCTACCACGACGATGCGCAAGTGACGGACGAGCTGGTCGACGTGCTCCTCGCACCGCTGCTCAGCAAGGGCGCCGCCGACGTCGTCTTCGACACGCTCTCCTATTCTGCAGGCCCTCTGCCCGAGCCTTTGCTGTCTGACGAGCGCCTTGCGGCCCCCGTGATGGTATTATTTGGAGAGGAGGACCCGTGGACGCCGCCCGCACGCGTGCGCGCCCTCGAGCGCTACCGCTCTGTCCGGGGCGTCATCGGCCTTCCGGGCGTTGGACATTGCCCGCACGACGAGGCGCCTGAGCTCGTCAACCCGCTCATCATCGACTTCGTCAGGCGGGTCGCGTCGTGAGTCTCGAATGATTATGAACACTGCGTGCACGCCTGTTTTTCCTGGGCGACCCGCCCTCGAGCCTCGTTACGTGAGACGTGGACACTGCCATTCGGCGTGTTTTATACTTACTGTAACTAACTTAGAGGCCTCCTTACACGAATGAGTATGATAACACACGGAGTGGAGTCATGTTTTATGCGTATACAATCATACCGGCGTCGCCTGGGCTCCCGCGCCCGCCGGCATCGCGTCGGGTCTGAAGGGGCACAGCACAACGGGTGTGGAGGAGCAAGACGCACGCAAGACTCCCGACGGCTTCGTGCGCTCTCGAGGGCCGCTCACTCCTCCAGGTTGATGTTCTTCCCAAATCGACCTGAGAGCACACAAAAGAGTGGCGCAAGGCAGGGCTTGTCAGCACAAGAGGCGCACCCACGCGAACGGCGCGTGACGGTGGGGACCCGCCATCGAGATGCGCACCGTAGAGTTTCCCCTTGAGGTCGGCCAAAGTCTCCCTGATGGTCAGCAGCTCTGCCTTGTGGCTGTCGATCTGCTCCTGCACCTCCGATTTCTGCTTTTCGAGCATCTCGTCCGTCGAATCCTTGGACAACTCGAAGAAGCACTCGCCAAACAAGTACCTGCGGCAATGGTGGCAGCGGCAGAGCCTCATGATGAGACTGCTGAAGTGATAGCTCAAGGCGCGATGGCGAGACAGTCGGCCGGGGCGCACCTGACTGGCACGTCGTCGTCGGCGAGGATGATCTCGTTGGACGCATCGTCGAGGAGCTCATACTTTGACTGTGCCGCCTTGAGCTCGTCCTCGATATCGTGCATGCGACCATTGAGCCTCCCAAACTGGTTGATGCAGTCCTGGTCCTCACGCCGGACCTCGACGTCCTTATCTTCGTTCCTGCGCGCGTGGGAAAGTCACGAGCGTGAGAACTAAAGGTGATGTGGGAGTGCGCGCGCGGGGAACCAACGTCGGTCGTACGTCGACATTGGAGCTCCTCTGCTTGCTGTGAATTCACGCCTTTGCCTCGAGGAATACGTGGAGCGAGCATGGGCCCCGATACGGGGCAGACGAGAGTAAATTTTGCGTCGGGTAGCAAACGGGAACCGCCTCGCTAACTTCTCCTCGCTCTATAGAACATCCCATTGAGAACATCCCATCCGCACCGAAAAGGATGGCAGTGGTCGACTGCTCTACAACGAACAGCCCCGGGGAGCACGGCGCATACCTCGAGACAAAACGTTGTAACTGCCTCTCTCATCATGTGTCTGTTAGTCCGCGCGCGAGCACGAGCGCGCCCACCAACCCCACGAGGCCGGCAACACCGCACTCGACGCCCAAGACGCCCGGCAGGGCGTCGCCCACGAGGCCGAGTAGAAAGGGCGCGAGGATGTACGCACCGTCCCCGACCGCTCGCGGCAGCGCGAGCGCGGTCGCCTCAGAGCCCTTGGGCGCAAGTTCTTGCCCGATGGCCGTGAGCGCCGGACCGAGCGCCGTGACCCCAAGTGACCAGAGGAGAATGAGGGCGCTGAATACGAGGCCCGCGTCGAATGGCGGGCCTTCCTCGAGAGCGCCAGCCACCCGCGCCTTGTTGAGCACCAGTGGCACCGCCATCAGGCCAAGCGCCGAGATGGTGGCCGCTCCCACGGCGACGCTGCGAGCGCCTTGTCGATCAGCAAGCCATCCCCCGAGGGGTGCGCCGACAAGCCCAGTCAGCGCGGCGGCGGAGAGCAGCGAGCCAGCGGCGAGGGCGCCGCCGGGGAGGAGTGCCGCGGCGAGCAGCGGCACGCTCGTCACCTTCGCTGCGAATCCTACCTGCAGGCCCACTTGGCAGGCCGCGAGACCGCGCCACTCATCGCGCTGAGCGAGCGTTGCCCACAACTCCGTACTGCCTTCGCCCTCGGCCTCGCCGCCCACCGGAGATGCGATGGCGCCGCTCGCGCGCGAGCGGCGCGCGAGCGGCGCGCGCGCAGGCAGCGCCGCGGCGTCGAGCGTCTCAGGCAGCAGCGCGTACAGGCCAAGGGTGACGAGAGCGGCAGCAACGACGCAGAGGAACGCGGCGCGTGGGCCATAGGCCTCGACCGCATAGCCGCCGAGCGGGGAGCCGACGGCGATGCCGAGGGCGCAGACGGCCTGCTGCGCGGCGGCCAGCTCGCCACGGTATTTGGGCGCGCGGGATGCCAGGTCGGCCAAATATCCGCGTTCGCCGCACTCCGAAACGCACCGGCCGGCCCCAAGCCCGAGCCTCGCGAGCACGAGCACCGGAAGCTCAGTAGCGAGCGCGGTGGCGAGGTCGCTCAGCGCGATGAGGCCCATTCCGGCCATCATCGCCGGCTTGCGGGCTTCGTCCGCGAAGCCTCCAGATGGGCGTGCGAGGACCAGCAGCGCAATCGCAGGCGCGCCGATGACTATCCCGTTGGCGGCATTCGAGAGCCCGAAGCTCTCCTTTGCGAACAAGGGCAGCGTGGGGATCACGGCGCCCACGCCTATGAATAGAATGAATTGTGCTAGCAGCAGCAATGCAAAAGGGACAAAGGTGTCACGCGGCAAGCCGAAGACTGCACCGCTAGCATGGGGCACGGTGGCACGGGCTGCAGAGCGCTGAACAATCCTACATCCTATGGCAGGCGATCTGGAGGCTGTGGTCCAATGTCGTACTGCTGGCGTGGTCCTAAATGCTGCGTTGCACGTCGCCACCACTGCGAGCAGAAGAGAGACACGCACGCGCATGGCGCGACGGCGGCCTTTTCAACAAGTCGAATGCCAAGCGCCTCCGGAAGGGAGACCCAGGGTGACGAGAAGTCCAGCGTCGCCATGCGATGTCGAATTTGGCTGTGAAATCGGGCGTAAACAATGTTTGCGAATGAGGAGTGAGTCAGTGAGTGTCGCTGCCCCCTGGTAGTCTTGTTCGGCCTGTGAACAGCACGCGTCCGCTTGCGCGTCCGTTCATTTTAATGAGCCGTTTCCGGCTCCGATTTCACGATTTTTGTCAACGAAAATAGCCGTTTGATGACCAATTAATGTGAACAGAACGGCGGGGTGTTGGTGTTCACCACCCTCGACCCTGCACCCACCGAGGGTTCGGGTCCCCTCTTCGTCGGACTTCCAACTCAGGAATTCTTGACCTGAGAACACTTCAATGCAGTAGCTCGAAATTTGAGAATTGCGTCCCGTGGCACAGTGATGAATCGACAGTGACGAGCGGAGCGGAGAGACACGCGGGTACAAGAACCTAATGCTGATGGTGAAGTCCTTGCCGCGCACTAAGCCGCGGGATCCTCTGCGGGCGGCAACCAGTCGATGCCGCTGATGTCGGAAGCGGAGCTGGCATCGGATGCCGCCGAGTTACGGCGCGCGTGTTTCGAGGGCAGCGGCGAGAGGTCGCACCAGCGCCAGTTCTGGCAGCAGTGCTCGAGGCGCGCGACCAGCTGGCCGCCGCGCCGGATGCGATACTTGCTTGCCATCGTCGCGCAGCGCGGCCGTGGCTGCGGACTCTCGAGAGGCTGCAACAGCTGCGCACGCCGCTGGCGCGCGTACTCCCAGCGCTCCGGGCGCTTGAGCCTATGGTATACGTCCGCCCGATACAGCGCTTGACTGCCACGCGCAACGACGTACTCGGAGAGCGTGAGATGAACTAGCGTGAGCGACTCGTTGCGCATCGCCCGGTAAAGCAGATGCATGTAGTACACGTCCTCGGTGAGAACATTGTTCGCCGGGTGGTTCGGATGCGATGTTTTGAGCTCCTTATTATAGTAGGGGTGCATGATCGCGCGACGCGCCCGCGGCCCGAGTGCATAGGCCTCATCGCCGCAGCAGTCGAAGAGTGTGACGAGCCGTTGCACCATCGGGCGCGAGTAGCCGAGGAAGTGGCCCTTGGCGTACGGAAATGGGCCGACGGCCTGTGGCCGCAGGCACTCCTGCTTGCTGCGACTAAGCATCGCGATTGTGCTCACGTTCCGCGCAGACTCCTGTGCAAGCTCCCAGCGTCGGCTCGAGTACGCGAAACAAGTCGAGATCATGGCGACCGGATCCCACATGAACCACTCCTCGACGTTGCCGAACACGAGCGAGGGTAATCGTGCGAACGGCGCCATGCGCGCGGCGATCAGCGTCGCGTTGAAGAGCGTGTCGTCGTCGGCCAGCACGACGAGCAGAGGCGTGTCCTTGCGTGCGGCGGCCGTGCGCAGGAATCGATTGCTCAAAAGGTACTTTTCGAGGCCATACGTCTTCTTTGCCCGCCGCGCCGCGGGCAAGTCGAAGAGCCACACATCACTACGATTGCGATCAACATCGGCTTGGTCCTGTGCCATCACAAAGCGCAGGGTAATGGCCGTCGACGCCGCCGATGACGAGGCCGCTGCACCGGCCTTAGTGTCAGCCGAAGATGGGCTGATGACGCCGCTGGTACCTACGCCTGCGCAGAGCTCGCGAATGGCCTCACGACGCTGCAGCGCGACAGCGTGTCGGTGGCTAGGCACGCCGACGAGCATCGCAATTCCACCCTTTGCGCCCAATTCACGGTCTCTTCACGCCAGGTGAATTGGATGTTACTACTCGAGAGGGAACGACGACGAGCGAACCGTCACCAACCGCGACTCTCCGCATGCGGGTCCGCATGACCGCAAACGCGCGCACGACGTTATGTCAGCGTACACGGAACAGTAGGGACTGCGGCTTCCCGCTCACTGTCTTCGTGTGTACATGGGAGGTCGTTTCTCAGCACCGCGTGTGCAGCACGACACGGAATTTCTGTTACAAAACTCAAACTTCAATGTATGTCTCGTCCGCACGAGTGCCGACGACGACGGCCGCACAACCATGATGTCTCCGCCGGCCGTGCACCGCGTCTCGAAGGGGACCTTCCACGCGGCGCGTCATTCGGTGCTCGATGAGATCGTCTTCAACCGCGACTTTGACAAGTCGCGCTCATCCTCGATCAACCGCGGTCGCGACACGTGGACCTTTCAACCCAGTTACTCGGGCTTCCAGTCGCTGGCGCTGCAGATGCGGCCCGATCAGTCGATCGGACGCCTACCGGCCATGATGATGGATGGCACGGTGTCTAGCCACGCCTCCTTGCCGCAGATCGTCGCGCACGGCTCGAGGGCGAGCAGCATCCAAATCAAGCACAACCCAGCTCTCTGCGGGTTCGTGACCGAGAAGGTCACGAAACTTCCGTTTGCGCCCGGGCTGCGTCCGGACGCGAACTTCGGGCGGCTGAAAAACCACGTTGAGCTGCGCAACCACGAGAGCGACCTCATCATCAACCTCAACACGCCCAACCAGTACCCGCCCTCCCCATTCACACCAATGTTTCGGCCGCTCGGCTCCGTCCAGCCGAACGTGCAGCCTCCGGGACGGCCAGTCACCACTCATCAGCCCGGCCGTCATCGCTTCTTCATGTCCGACATCACGCCCAAAATTGGCTCGGTGTAGATGCTTTTACAACGAGATCAACGCAGCTGCGACACCGGAGAGAGAGCAAGCGCAGCGTCCCGTACCACACCACAGGTCGCTCATGCCGACTCGCGCGCCTGCGCTTGCATCCTCCGAGTCGGCACTCCAGTGTCAATACAGTGTCCCTTGCGCAGATATTGCTCTCTCCGGTGGCTGTGTCGTATTTCTGTTTCCTTTGCGCGCGCGCGAGGAGCTCGTGATTCGCTCTTTCATGTGTGTGTGTCCCGCGCTCCGCTCTGTGACCTCTTTGAGAGAGTCTGAGCTGGATGTAACGACGGAGGACATGGGGGGACCAAAACATTACGGCTCCAACTCTCACGAGTGTGAAACGGCTGTGAGCCGGAGCTTGACACGGGAAGGCCAGAACGCGGGCAAGCAAAGAAGATGGCTTTGGACTCGCTCCGTGAGAATGCCGCGGACCGAGCCGCTGTATACTTTGGTGAGCAGCAGTTGAGCACACCGTACAGTGATAGAAGAGTAGCTGTGCAAATTCTGGAGCAGCTCCGAGACGCACCGGAGCACGAAGAACTGCGGCGGCGGGCCCACGAGTTGATCAACGGTGCGGCGGCTGAGAACCCGCCGGCTGGTCTCAGTATCGATCCAAAGGAAGCCAAGGAGCTCGCCGCGTGGATGCACGATTTTCTTCCGGAGCCGCACGTGCTGCACTTGTGCAACTTTGCACGGACTGGCCGTGGGCTTGCCTCCGGCCCGGCAGGCCTTGAGGCGGGCGAGGTGGCGCTGCGTATTCCGGAGGAGCTCGTGCTGACGGCCGACCATGCGCGTATGCACGCGCTTGCCGGCCCATGTCTGGCGCACTGCGGCGCTGAGGTCCATGAGGACGTGCTGCTCTCTTTCGCGCTTCTTCTCGAGACGAGGCCGGCGTGGGTGAGGTATCGCACGATGATGCCTAAAAGGCCGCCGTGCGCATTGATGTGGAGGCCGGCGCAGCTGCAGCGGATGCGTGGCACCCCGTTGGCTGATCAAACTGAGGCATTGCGCGACGCCCTTATCGAGCAGCACAAGATGCTCCTCAACCTCCTCCAGAGGGCCTTTGTCACCGAGCCGCAGCTCGAGCATCAGATGATGTGGGATCACTTCATTTGGGCCTACTGCATCGTCGAGAGCCGCGGTGTGCGCCTAGCGCTCGGGCCGCCAGGGAGCGAGAAGTGCACGTGCCTGGTGCCCATCCTCGACATGTGTAATCACTCGCCCTCCGCAGCTCTCGGATGGCCCGCACGCGCCGCAGCCGAAAGTGGCGCCGTAGCGGGCGCCCCCGATGGAACTGCGGCAGCCGTCAGCTCGAGCGCCGTCGCCGCTATGGGCATCTCGACCTTAACGGCCGGAGCGATCGGTTCAGGCGGCGTGCTCGAGGTGCGCACGCTGCGCCCCCTCGCGCCAGGCGAGGAGGCATGCCTCTATTACGGTCCGCTCGCCTGCTTACAGACGCTCCAACACTATGGTTTCATCGACGCGCCGATGCTCGCACACGAGGTCACGCAGATTGACCTCGAATATCCGGACGAGGAAGAGGAGGACGCGGTGGGTGCGGCGGCGCTGCACGCACTGCGTGCTCGGCTGCTAGCAGAGCACGGCCTGTCCACCTCGCCCCACTTTCTGCGCGCGCACGGCGAGATCGCCCCGAGATTGCTCCGAGCGCTTCGCATACTGACCATGGGAGCTGCGGACTTGAGAGCCTGTGCGGCACTGGATCCTGAGCTGCGGGCGAGCGCACTCGAAAATGCCTCGGGGATGACCGACGCGGCGGGCGCGCTCAGGTCCATTGCGGAGGGTATGGCCGAATCGCTTGTGATGGCCGCGGCGGCAAGCGCGGAGGCGGCAGCGGCGGAGGGCGAGGGCGCCGTGCCAGGCGCTGTGCCCGACGAGGCTGACGCTGACGTGGATGCCGCCATCGAATCGTACCTCGGCTTCCAGCGCCGCGTTCTTTGGCACACTCTGGGCGCGGCGGATGCGCTCGAGGCTGGCCATGGCGCACACGATGAGGCAGCAGGGGAGGTGGACGAGGACGAGGGTGCAGAGGAGGAGGAGGACGACGACAACGATGACGATGACGACGAGCTCGAAGTCAAAAATACTGTTGGCAAGGAGCCTGCGGCAACTGCCGATAGAGTCGGGAAGAAGCGTGCGTATGAGGATCGTCAGGCTGCTGCACGGAGTTCACAAGCCAAGGGTTTTTAATTGAGCCGACTATAGAGACAATAAAAGGTTCATCAAAGTATTTTCACAGCAAAAAGGTATTTTCACAGCCCATCCAACGAAATCATGAACGAAATCGGCGAGTGGCTCGACCCCTGTGTGGCTCCGGCTTCAGAAGCACTGAACACGAACGTTGCACGGGTCCGCGCATGCTGCGGTCATCGCTGGGACCCAGATCAACGATACTACGTTCGTCGACGCTCTCTTCCTGTGCACGACTTTTGTGCTCGCGACCGTATGCTCTCATGGTGACGGTGAACGTCAGCCCTGAAAAGAAGGATGAGTTCCTCGCAATCATGGCCGCCGATGCCGTCGGAACACGTAACGAAGCTGAAAATCTGCGCTTCGACCTATTGGCCGACGAACAAGACAGCTCAAAGTTCTATCTGTACTCCGTTTACAAAAGCAAGCAAGGCCTGGATGCCCACCGCAAAACGCCACACTATAAAGCGTGGAACGACTTTCGTGCCTCGGGCGGTGTTGTGAGCCAGGAGGCCTCTAAGGCGTATGCCATCGAGTGGACGGGCTAAATCGTTTGAACCTACTCGAATACGCCAAAATTTCGTCACGCACTGAGGACTATGGCGAACAGCCGCACCTGGGCGCCAAGGGCCTATGGTCGTTTCGTGTGAATACAGGATTCTCTCAGTGCTATAAATCACCACGAGAAAGCTCAAATTAACGTGAACGTGAACCGCGAGAAAGCTCCTTCGTAGAATTCGACACTATTCACATCTGCAGACCGTGAGGTTACATGTAACTTCATTTGTGCATGTGGAGATGGAGATTTCTCTGGCAAAGAGGACGGCTGCGGGGCGGCGGGGTGCCCTCTCCGCCGGCTTGAAGGAGGCGCAAAAAGAAAAAGCCAGTGCCAAAGCGACCGTGTCACTCGATGACCTTTCAGATGATGACGACGAGACCAACCTATTGTGTGCCGCTTGCCTGAGCGGCCGTGTGCCCGTCGTGCGTAAGGCGCTGAAAGCGACATGCACAGACGTTAACGCTGTGGGCAGTCAGGGTACGACACCACTCTTCATCGCAAGTCAAGGGGGCCACAGCGAGATTGTCTCAATCCTACTCGCGGCGCAGGCGGATCCCTCGCAGGCCTGTTTTGGCGGCGCCACTCCGCTTTACATGGCGAGCTCGCGCAACCACGCCGAGGTCGTGCGGCTGCTCGTGCGTGCCGGCGCTCCCGTGGACGCCCTCGCCAACGGCTACTACACGCCACTGCTGGCAGCCGTGTCACACGGCTGCGATGAGGCGGCACGCACTCTACTCGCCGAGGGCGCGGACGTGCACGTTCGCTCGGACAAGTGGGGTACCTATGTGCATGCGGCGGCCAAGAGCGGCAAGGTGGACATGCTCAAGATACTCATCGCCTTCGATGCCGATCTCGAGGCGCTGTTTGATGGACTCGCGGCGCAGGCGCTCGCGGAGCGTCGCGGACACACTGAGGCGGCCAACCTGTTGCGTAAGGCCATTGAGCGCCGCGCGCAGCGTGTGGCGGCGCAGGAGCTGGCTCGCGATGCGGCGCACGCAGTTTGCGACAACTCGACCCCCGAAGCACTTGCTGCCGCCTACGCCGAGGCCGTCGAGCGCCGTGATGCAGAACGCTCGTCGAATGCGTTGAACGCAGCCGCCTCTGAGCTCGAGGGCGCTTCAGCGCTGACGCCCGAGGAGGCGGAGGCAGCGCGGCTGGCGGCCGAGAAGAAGGCCCAGAAGCGTGCGAGGCAGAAGGCGCGCAAGCAGGAGGAGGCGGCGGAGGCGGCGCTGACGGCCGAGGCGGCAGCGGCCGCAGCTGCTGCGTCGACAGCAGCCGCGGCCTCTGCGACGCCGGGCTACAACAGCAGCCTCGGCGATGCGGCGGTGATGAGCGCTAGTCCCTCCCTCAAGTCACCGTTGCAGCACGCGCGTGCCGCAGAGGGCGAGTATACCACACGCGCCTCGCCGCCGATGTCCGTGGATGACATGCGCCGCGCAGACGTGCGGCTTGCGGAACGCACCCTAGCGGAACTCTCGATGGGTGCGGCGAGGAGACTGGCGCACAGCGTGGCCGTCGAGGAGGTCGCGTCTGGGCTGCACAAGGAGGAGGTGCAGAACCAGCTGCGGATGCTGGCCGGCGGCGCCGCACGGCGCGAGGCCGCGGCGCATGCTGTAGAGGAGGTGGTGGCTGCGGCTCAGAAGGACGAGAAGAGAAGCAAGCTACGCGCCCTCGTGGGCGCGGCGATGCGGCGCGACGCGACGACGCAGGCGCTCGCCATCCGAGCGAGGCTCGAGGGAGGTGAGGACGCCGAAGAGGCAGAAGAGACGCCGTCCGTGGCGCCGGCGGAGGACTCCGAGCCACAGCGAGCTGGTGGCTGTGTGGACGTCTCTTGATGTCTTGAACACGTTACTTGCGGCACGCAGCACGGCCACCGTGCAGACGCCCATTAATATTTTGAGTTTTGTTGGTTTTCCAAGAGAAGCCTTGGGTCTCGTGGTCGAATGCTGTCGTGCTCGGCGAAGACAAGAGTGACCCGAAGCCATTGTGAAGCTCTTCGAAAAGATAGACGAAGACAAACACTAGCGGTTGCATTGAGCCGTCAGAGTCGTGCTCGCCGCAGAGCTGAAGGAACCGTGAACACACCCGGAATAAAAGTGGAAGGAAAGAAGGCGGCTGAGGTGCTCGAAAAGCAGGTCAAGGAAAAGCGCCGCGCTTCCACAAAAGATTCGAGAGTCTCCGCCGGTTCTTTGCTCTCTGGTAGGAACCTATGTGCTCTAGTGAGCGCCTCCCACGCACGCCTTTTCGGGGCTTGTGGGTGTGTGTCTGGCCGAGAGGGCCCTGAAACGAACGAACGAACGAGAAGGAACCTACATGTATGTGCATGCAAAGTGTGCGACGAAAAAAAAATATTAGAAAGGAATCATATGTTCGTATCCGGATAGAGAGCTTCATCCAAATGGTCACGGTCGAGCAATGCTTGGAGCATGGCTCATGGCATCCCGCGTCGGGAAAGCATGCCATGCGAAACCTTTCCATTCTTCTCTCCAAGGAATCCAAGTACTTGTGCAGCGATCGGCGGCAGGAGCGTCTCAGCCTCCAACGGCACCAGTGGACGGGTGACTCAAACGAGTGTGCACAGCTTCTCATCGACCCACTCTCACCTGAGCTGCGGCTCGGTAATCTTACAGCTGGAGACAAGAGGCTCGGCACGAGCCTGGCAATCGCTCCCGTCCACATCGCCTTCCTCGGCGACTCCGTTGGCGCTCAGGCGATTGCGGCGCTTTCAGCTGCAATCAACATCAAAGCTAGTCTGCGACGAGTGCGCTTCGTGGACAAGTCATCGTCATTCTGCAGGCTCAACTGCCATCTGGCGACGATTCCGTCGAGCCAGGAGGGCTGTTTGAGCCTCCTAGACTCGATCGACTGGCCAAGCAGTGGACGAGGCTCCCAGGCTCGACAGAACGGCAAGCTGCCACCTGCTGACGCACAAAAGGGCAACTCGCCTGCTGCTCGGCGTGTCCTCCTCGTCGGCGCCGGCATGTGGTACAACCTGAAGCCGTACTGCAACGGAACAGGTGGCAGCTTATTCGGGAACGCGGCCGGCACGCCTTGCCAGAAAACTGTACTTGGACACCACGTCAAGCCCGAGGACCTCTCCCTCGACCACACCGACCCGCTCCACACACACCCTCGGCAGTTTTGGCGGCAGTACCACCGTCACTTTGGCATGCCGCCGTGGGGCTGGTACAGCTGGGGGCGGCGGCTGCAGGGCACCGCGACCATCGCCGAGTATGAGAGCGACGTGGCCTCCTTCCTGGATGCGGCGCTGCCCTGGGCGCGCAATCGGTCCGTCCACCTCATATGGATGGAGTCCACCCCTCAGCACTTTGGCACAGAAGCACGATGCCAGGAGGTGCCGGCGTCGCCCATGGAACCTGGCCCGTGGCCCGTGCAGCTCGAGGCGCTGTGCCGCCGCGCTCGTGGCCCTAGCAATCGCGGGGATGGGCTTAGGGATGGGCGCGAGCTGATGGCCACCGAGTGCCAGGGAGATTGGCGCAATCATATGGTTCGGCCGCTGCTCCGTGCTCGTGGAGTCCCTTTTGTGCCCCTGGCGGCCGCGCTGAGCACGCGCTCGCATCTGCACACGGGCGGTAGCGGCGACTGCACGCACTGGTGCGAGGGCACCGAGGCGTCGCTCTTCATGGCAACGGCCCTACTCAATACCATTGCAAGCGTGTTGGCTGGCCCGCAGGCCCGGGGGCTGACTGAGCCACTGTGTGGGGGGCGGGTGGCGGGGCGGGGGTGCAGGATGCGCCAAGGGGCTGGGATGCGCGGAAGCTACGCGGAAGCGGAAAGTGAAAACTTCAAGTCCGGCATTGGTGTGTGAACGATTTGCTCAGCACGGTAGTTCGCGCGTGCGCTAGCGGGGAGCGCCGGCCTGTGCGCTGTGCCCCACCTTGGTGCCCCACCACTTCGCGAGGGTGGGCTCGCAGACTGCAGGTCGCTCTAACTCTCCTGCAGAGCTCCTGCAGCTAGATTACCGATCCAGGTGATGGGTCCCTCTATGTATTTTCTCTCAGTCCCTCAAGAAGAAAAAATCCAAAAGCCCCTTGAAGAAAGCCCAAGAATGACTGTTTTTCTTGCGTTTTGTAGGATGCGCCACGAGCGCTCGGTTGGCTTGAGCTGATCTTTCTGAAAGAATTTCCCAGAGACGCTGCTCCTTAGGCGTACACGGTGTGCGAAATTAACGTGAACGTGAACACGGTGTGCGACGACCTGACTTTTCGTGAGAAAAAAAGTTTCACACGAATTGTTGTTCACACGGGACGGGCGCGCGCGCGCAATGTATACGGAGTTGCGCATCCCGCGCGCGCGCGCGCGCGCCGCTTGCTTGTGGCCGCGCTTGTGAGCAGCTCCTTATCGAGGCTCAATCCAGCATTCGCAGCGCCAGCTTCTCGATTCGAGTCGCTGCTGGTAGCACAAGCAAAGCTCAAACTCGTGAACGAGCTGGTTGCAGATCCGGCACGTTGGCCAGAGGTTGAAGCTATGCTCAAGGCGCCACCGTTGGAAAATTCGGCACTTTCCAAAGCATTCGAAGCCGTAGTTGATCCTCCAACTGCCAAGGATCGTCTCATGGATCAAGCCGCCTTCATCGTGTACTATGAGGAGGTGCGCTACAATGACAGGAGGTTAGAGCCACAGACACCAAGCCGTCGAGCGACCCAGAACGGGCTCAAAAGGGAGGTCCTGCGCGCAGTCGCCGACGAACTTGCTGAGGTGAGCTTCTTGGTCCAACAGAAGGCTGGCATTGCAGACGCCGATGACCTGCGCATGTACTTGAGCACGGCACAAAAGGCCCTGGATGACTTTCTAACATTGAGCGGCGCCAAGTAGTCTGTTCACATGCATGTAATAAAATAGGGCGCCCGTGCGTGCAGCCTTTTAGGAACCAGGCTCACCTTCATACAGTGAATATTCTGGTATACGACGGAGGTACCACTCGCAGTCGCTTGGTAGACGAGGCTCTGCCGTCTGCGACGTCAGTCGCGGGGCGCACTGGCGGACTCGACTCGCTCGGCAGCGGCGGCGAATCGGGCAGCACCTAGGCGCCGCCGCCGCTGCCGCTGCCGCCACCGCTGCCCTCGCCGCCACCCTCGCCCTCGAGCACCTCGCCCGTCGGCCGAAGGTCGGCCACGCGAATCCTGCTGCCGCCCGCGCCATCGAAGCTGGCCTCCTCGAGGGCGGCAACTGCGGCTGCCGAGGCGGCATGCGCCTTTTGGAAGCGATGGCGCGAGAGGGCCTCGGCGACGAGCTCCTGCTTGGTGCGCCCTTCGAAGACGCGCTGCATCACCAAATTGCGGTACCTGGCCACGCATGCAGGCGACGCGCAGAGATGTGGGGCGATGCGCAGAGGTGAGGCAAGGAGGACAGCCACGCGAGCGGGTGTGCGCGTGCGCGGCATGGGAGGCGGAACGGAAAAGGCGGCACATTAGGCGCAGGCTCGGCGGCGGGCAGACGAACGTACTCCCATTTCGCCCGCTCCGTCGCGTCGGCCTCGAGGTCGATGGCGCCTTCTGGCCGCTTCGGCAAGAACGGGTTGCGTGCCTCTTTGTCAAAGGCCGGCAGGCTCGACTTCTTAAAGGTGAGGTAGCGCAGCACGTGCGGGCTGGTGCGCAGCTGGCCCTCGAGCTGATGGAGCGTGGGCGGCGAGCAGTACACGTCCATCGACACGTATTGCGCCGAGTAGTGGTTCTCAGACTGCTTTCGGATCCGGTAGGCCAGATCGCGTGCACCCCACGGCCGTATGTCGGCGAGCACGGCGCCGCGCGACCAGAGCGACTTGGCGCAGTTCTGGAGCAAGCTCGTAAGCTGGACGGTCGCACCCTTGCCCGACTTGGTCATCATGACGACCTCGTAAAGCGGGGCCATTGCGCCGCGCCGCGAGACGCTTCTACAAACTCTTCTACACACCTCCGCTGCGGCTGCTGTGAAACATTGGCTGTGAAACACAAACGCGCACACTCAGAAGCCAGTCAGTCAGTCAGTCAGTTTCGTCGCGGTCCCCCCGCGCGCAGATGCCAAAATCACAATGGTCTCACTTTGTCCGTTCATTCAACACAACGCGAAACCGAACACTGACCCTCGCACACAGACAGAGCCAGAGGAAGACGAGGTTTATGTCTCTACAGATGGACGTGTGACCGACGGGGCCCGTCTACGACAACACATCGTAACAGGACCACGCCATCGGTGGTAGATACGCTCACTTGGCCCCAGCATTCAGCCTTTGCCGGTTGATAACCGGAATAGCGTGGAGGCCACTCACGTGGCACCAGCGTCGAGCCCTGGCGCGGGCTCGAATGCACCATGTCACGTGTAGTAACTCAAACTCCTATCCAAACTCATTCCTCCTCATCCTCTTCCGCAATCGCAAGCTTTGCCCTCTTCTTGGTGTTCTTCTTGTAGGTCTCTCCCGCTTTACCGTTAGAGCTTTTCGGCGTTGGGGGAGCAGGCGTGGTCCGACCGGAAGCTTCTCCTTTATTGCGAGAGCTGTCTTTAGGGCTGTCCTTAAAGCTTTTTTCGAGTTTTCGGCTCGATGGAATCGAGCGCACCGTCGGCGGTCGAGAATCAGGCTTCTTGCCCAATGGGTTCTTTCGGTCCGTCGCAAGATCCGCCGCTCCGTCGTCACTGGGCGGTCTTTGCTTTCCTGGCGATTGGACAGCCGCCTGCTTATTCGACATAGTCAATCGGGTGGGGGATGCTGCGTATGGCGTTTTTAAAATATGCTGGATCTTGTCGGGCCTGAGGAAGCTGCCGTGGCCGGCCTCGCACGTAAAGTAACGCGTACCACCCAAGGAGCCATCGTTCTTTCCGTTGGCTTCCGCAAACTCCACGCCTATCCAGAATCCCGGAGCGACCTCAGGCGCTTTGCCGACAAATCGAATGGTCGCTTTGCGCAGCATAGGTTCACCCTCTGGTGATTCCGTCGTCACTTGGACCAGTTCGTTTACCTTGAACTGCACAGCCAGATCGGCCATGTACAAATCTGTCACCTCTTCAGGTTTCGTGACCTTTCTTGTGATCATCCATAGCTCGGGATTGGCTTCGAGTTTGTCTCGGAAGCGAGCGAGCAGTACCTCGCTCGCACCCTTCGTTGGGCTCGTTCGCCGCCCCGGTAGCAGGCTCGTCGGCATCATGACCATCGGGGCGCAGTAGTCGATCAAGGGAGCGGGATTGCTCTTTATGCGCGGGCTAAAGACTCGGGGCGACTGGAATGGCAACGACAGCTGCAGCGGTCCAACTGACGTCGTCTCAGATGAAGGTGTGCTGATCAGATTTAGAATCTCCTCCACTTGCGAGCGCATGAACGCGTCTTTCATAAATCGAAGCATCTGCAACGTATCCACAGCTGAAGCTCTCGGCGCATCGAAAGCATTTTTGCCGGGTCCGGAAGACTCAGGGATTTCCCCTTGTGGCCTGTTAATCGCGGCGAGCATCTCCGCACGTGCGCTTTGAGTCTTCCCAAGAGTCACAAGTGTCGTCGCTGCCAACTTCTGCATCTCACCCGTCGTATTCACGAGCAGGTCCACCAGCTTGATGATCAACCCTTCGCGCCGAGCAATTTTGGTGCGGTACCTGGTCTCTTGAGAAAGACCCCACAGCCCCTTGAGCACGTGTTCCACAACGGCATTAGAGGGGCTGTGGTCGCACAAGATGTCCATGAAGACAATCAGGCCGCCAGCGTCCACGATCAACGCTCGATTCGCACTCTGCGTGCACGCAAACTCCGAGAGGACGGTGGCCACCGCCTCTTGCACTGATTCTTCCTGTGCTTCGTCCGCGTCCTGTCCAGCTCCGGTGGGTGCCGCTCCCGGGGCCGCGGATGAAGCAGGACGCGCCTGTGTTTGTGTTGTTGCGTACTGAGAGGACTGTTTTGCCCCCGAGGGCGGAGTAGAGTTTGATGGAGTCAGAGTCACCTTTGACTTGCTGTTCCGGCGCAGGCAGGTGACCAGAGACTGAATTCCGTTGAGCTGCACGAAGAGCACCTTGGTGTCTGTCGACGAACAGAGCTGCCATAGCGTGCGTGCGGCACATTTTTGCGATTGAGCTGAGCCATGCGTGAGTAACTTGACCAGCGGTTGGACACTATTCATGCCAACGATCATCGGTTTGTGCTCAGCTACTACCGAGAGGTGCCAAAGTGCACATGCTGCGTGAGCTTGCGACTCCCTGCATGAGCTCGATAGCATGACAACTAGAGGCTGGAGCCCGCCCTCCCGTACGACATCAATCTTGCTCTCGGGCAGGCGCACCAGCTCAGAGAGCACTAGCGCTGCACGCTCAGGCGGCGTGTGAAGGTCAGAGCGCTGGCCATTGCCAAGCAGTTGCACCAGCGGCGGGATGGCCCCTGCTGACGCAATGGTCGACCGTGCGGCTGGACAGCGCTCCAGAAGCATTGCCAGGCACTCTGCCGCCTTGAGCTGCGCCGATGTGTTGCGGCCGGAGAGCACGGCAACCAATGGCTTCACGACGGTGGCACGGTTGCTTGGATTGAGGCCCAAGCGGAGCATAGCGAGCTGCGCCCATTCCTGAGTTTCGGACAACTCGGAGGAGAGGAGATCAGCCAGCGGGATGGCAGCATGAATGAGAGCGAGCTGGTTCTCCTCGTTCTCGTGCGCAAGCAAGCTCACGGCACGGGCCGCAAACATCTTCGCCGCCAAATTGCCTGTAGAGAGAAGCGTGATGAGTGGTTTGATGCCTCCGTGATTCGCAACGAGCAGCTTGTTGTCGGCAAGGTCGCTCAGCATCGCCACGGCAAGCGCTGCGTTCTCGCATATGGCGGGCTTCGTATCCTGAAGCAATCGGATCAGTAGCGGGATCGCGCCCTTTTGTGCTATCTCTGCCTGGTTGTTCGGATTGTCGACGGCAAGCGTGGCGATCGACTCGCAAGCCGCCTCATATCCTTCTGGGCTGGCGTGCTTCTCCAGCATGCTCACCAGCGGCGCAATGGCTAGGGCTTGCGCCACGCGCACCTGAAGAGGCTTGTTACCGCGACAGATAGCCGCGAGGGCGCGCGCCGCGCCCAGCCTCAGTGCATCAGTTTTCGAAAGCCATTTGACAAGTGGTTCGATGGCTTCGCAGACCAGTTTCTGGCGATCGACGTCGTCGGCGGCCAGATGGGCCAGCCCGGTCGCAGCCGCGCGCATCGCCGTCAGCGAGAGCGTTTTCTCTGCGCTGAGCGCCTCGATGAGCAGTCGAATACCCTTCGCTTTGATGATCTCATTGTGATTCTCATTATCCTCCGCAATGAAGGCGAGCACGCAGATGGCGTGCTCCTGTGATTGAGGACTGATCTTGCCGAGGGACAGCGACTGAATGACAGCAGGAATGCATCCCTCCATGACCAGACCGCGGCGTTGATTGCGGTCGTTGATCACCGTCAAGCTTGACAGGGCATACTCTTGAGCCTCGACACGATCATCGTTCAAGCCTGCCTTGAGAAGGTCAACTAGCGGAGCCACGCCACCCTGCGTAGCCGCCTGCTTTTGATGTCGCTTGGCGTCGCCCCCACTGGCATTGTTATTGCGCAGAGTGGTGCCGGCACGCTGACGAACATCAGCCTTGTTGCTGCTCAGCAGCTTGACCAGCTCTGTGGTCACTTGGACACGCAAATCAGCCGAGACTTGTGCAAGATTCGAGAGTGCGTCCGAGGCCATGGACTGCGCTTCTTCAGACCCGCTCTTGAGCTGCCGCACGAGCTGAACGGCACAGCTCGTGCGAGTGAAAGCGTCCCGATTTTCAGCATTGAAGGACATAGTGTACAATACGCGCGTGGCGTGAGTCTGGGCTTCCAGTTTCGACACTTGTGCGGCCGTTTGTTGTGACACTTCTGAAGTTTCCTCACCTGCGCTGGCGAGCATGGCAACCAGACCCGAGCATACAAAGAACTGGTTTGACGGGTTATCTTTTGTCAAGGCCAACAGGGCGGCGTTCACGTGCTTCTTGGTTCCGGCGGAGCCTCCATCAAAGAGCGGAATGAGCAGATCCACGCCATTGGAATCTGCAATTAGGACGCGGTTATCGGCATTCGCCGCAAGCCGTTCGAGGGCGCCGCTCGCTGTCTCCCGGGCAGCTTTGTTGACCGCGACGTATTTGAGAAGGCCGCAAAGCTTCGGAATGCCCCCGGCTTCGGCAATGAGCTCCTGATTGGTAGGCTCCTCCGAGAGGCTCCAAAGGGCACCGGCTGCATCATAGTGGATGTCGGGGTGATCATCGAGCAGAGCGATGAGCAACGGTATACCTCCCTGGTGAGCAATCAACTTCTGGTTGCGCTCGTGGCCCTTTGAGAGACTCCAGAGAGCTGAGCAAAGCTCCTGCTGCGTCTTATGATGCTCGCCCCTGTGTATACCCTCGTCATCTTCATTCGGATCATACTTGAAGGAGGCTAGAGTGGGCTGCCTTGTCAAATTGCCTTTAGACGCATTGTCAGATTTATGCAGTGTGTGCAGCTTGGGGGTAAGAAGAGAGACCGTGAGCTCGATGCATCCGGCAAAAGCGAGAGAATCCTGGTTGCGCCGTCCGACCACGTCGGCGAGATCAGCGCTTGCGAACCTCGAGATGGCACGCGCGGCTTTCTCCTGGGTATCACTCGACGGACTCGAGTCGCGAAGAAGCTGGACCAGAAGCTGTGAGATCTTCGTCTGGTTCTGTTCGTGATTCAGTGCTAGACTGTGGAATGCGCCCGCTGCCTGTTCTTGACCTCGCGGTGTTGTCCGTCCCACGAGCTTAACGAGGGATTCCATGCCTCCTGCGCCTGCAATTAATGTCTGAATTTTAGTGTTCTTCGACGCGAGACACCATAAGGCTCCAGCAGCTTCTTCTTTTGGTGATTCCGTCGGAGCACTGTTCACTAGAAAGATGAGAGGCTGAAGCGCTCCATGGTCGGTGAACGCTCCCTGAGTCAGCTTGTTGTCGCGGGCAAGCTCGGCAATGGCTTTAGATACATTTGCAAGGACCTGGACCTGTAACTCATCGATCGTTTCCTCTGTCGAAGGGCTTCGATTCGGTCCCACGCTCTTGGCCATCGCCGACACAGTCTTCTTGAGTAGCTCAACGAGAACGTTGACTCCATTTGCTTTCTGGACTATATCCTGGTTCGCCGGTCCGCCTGCTGCAATGCCTGAAAGAGCATACGCCGCCGCTTGTTGAGCTGACTTATTCTCCGTCCGCAGAAGAGTGATGAGTGGCTCCGTGCAATCCTTCTCGGCAGCGTCCGTGGATGACTTGGGATCCAACCATGCGATGACTCCAAGAATGCTTGAGGCCTTAGCCTTGCATTCTATGGCTTGCTTTGATTTCAAGAGCGCGATCAACCTTGAGATGCCGCCTTCATTGGTCACAACGACGGCATGCTCTTTGTTGCAGCGGGTCATGTCATCAAGTACAGTTGTGGCACAGCTCTGAGCTTCCTTACCAAGGTCCGTGCCGTCAGAGTCGAGAATTTTCACGAGCAGGGGAACACCACCGTGAGCCGCAATCGTCTTCACGTTCTCATCCGAGTCACCGGACAAACGCGACATAACAGCTGCAGCGAGCATCCGGATCTTTGCATTAGCACTCTTGAGCTGATGGCAAAGCATCATGAAGGGCCCCGCGTTCGCAATAGCATGGCGGTTGGAGATATCTGTTTCTGAGCCGGACGACAGCGTGAGGAGAAGGCCCGTAACACACTCTTGAGCAAGGTCACTTCCAGCGCCGAGCAGCGCCACGAGTCCAATGGCGAGGCCGGTCATGATCTCAGCGTCACCACTGTTAGCTAGCGTGTAGAGCGTCTTAGACGCCGCTGCCCGTCCCTCTTCAGTTGCGCCGTTGCTCAACACCGACACCAACGGTGAGATGGCTCCAGCGCCCACAATCACCAAGGGACACTTGGGGTGACTCTGGGCGAGCGCTTGAAGGTCGTGCGCAGCGCGCGACACGACACTTGCGTCGGTGTTATCGAGCAAGCCGACGAGGCGCTTAGCAATCTGAGCCTGGTTATCGCTATTTTCAATTGCAAGTCGCGCCAAACCCTTGGAGGCGTACCGGATCCCCTCTTCATTGCTATCAGAGAAGAGGGATACAAGGGGTCTGATGCCGCCGTTAGCTGCGATCGCCCTCTGCAATTCTTTGTCCATGGCCAGGTGCCAAAAGCACGCGGCAGCTTTGATTTTGCCTTCCATGCGACCGTGCTCACACAGCTTCACTAAAGGTGGCACTCCACCAGCGTCGAGAATGGCCAGGATCACGTTGTCGCGCCGTCGGTTTTTGAAGGTTTCATCTGAGAGACTCGTGCTGTGGGTGGCATCTGTTTCGAGTCGGCTCGACTCATCTGGATCCTCTTCCTTCGACTCTCGGTGAGTTCTGTTGTGCCCCGAAACATAGCCATCGAGCAGCTCCGCTATGGCGGCTGCACATGCGTTCTGAGCCTTTGGCGTGCCGCTTTTCACGAGAGTGACTAGATCCACCAAGAAAGATGGGTAGCGAATCAACTTCTTCTGATTACCAGTATCATGGCAGAGCGACCAAAGCGTTGACGCGGCAGCCTCTTGAGCAAGTTGACTGCCGTCGCGAATGAGCGATAAGAGGGGCGGCACGCCGTTTTCCTGTAGGACGGCATCCTGCATGCACTTATTGCGTGACGTAAGACGTGCGAGGGTGCTTGCGGCCTGCTCTTGCATGCCAATTCGTGCTTGAAATGCAACTCCGCTTCCCACGAATAACTCTGGGATGTCGGTGCAGCCCTGGATGCCTACACCAACCACGGACCAGCCTCCGATGACTGCAGGTTTGAGGATCTCCCCAGGATTGAGGTTTGATCCGTCTAGCATCGCGATAAGCGTCGGAATTCCACCAGCCTCTTTGATGTGCATGCGCCTTTGCTCAGAGCCCACCATCGAAAAATGAAAACCTTCATCATCAGAGGCGAACTCGATGTCGTCGACGTTGAGTTCATCGTCATCGATTTCATCCCCTGCATCCACTCCAGCTGCACTGTCATCAAGTGCATGGGGATCCGCTTCCTCAGCCTCCACCTTTGCATCCTTCGCTCCCGTCTCCTTCTCGTGCATGTGTTCGTCTTTGTCATCGTCGACGGCGAGGTGAGCAAGGGCACGCGCGGCTGTCTCCGGCGTGCCAAGACCCTTATCGCTCAGGAGCTTGACCAATGGTTCGATCGCTCCAGCGTTCGCAATAATGTCACGATTCCTGGTGACAAGTGCTAGGGCGGCGAGGGCAGATGCAGAAATCTGTTGGGTGCCGGGGGAACCTTTGGTGAGGAGGCGTACCAGTGGCTTAATGCTACCTGCTTTCGCAATGCTCGCTGAAGCCGAAGGGCTACCCTCCGCCAGCCGAACCAGTGTCATCGCTGCAAGCTGCGGGCCGCTGTCGCTCTCGGCACGCAGAAGCTTGACTAGAGGCACAATGGCGTTGGCTTGAAGGATCTTTCGACGGTTCGCAGGCAGCGTTGCAAGGTGCCACAGCGCACACGTAGCTTTCTCCTTGGCCTCTAGAGAACTCTTTTTGACGATTTCCACAAGATTTGGGATGGCACCAAGCCTCCCAACGATCGATTGCGTCGCGGCGTTATTCCCAACGATCGCGAGCAATGCCTTTGCGACTGGCAGTTGGACCGTCTCGTCAGCCATGGCCACGCCCATCCACGCAATTAGAAACTGTATACCACCGCCCTTGGAGAACGCGTCCTGATTCGGGCCATCATCCTCGCACAATGTGCCCACTGCGAGCAAGAAGCGCCTCGCGCGAGCTGCAGATGTGTTTGTATCCAGTGAAGCAATCATCTTTTTTGTGATGATGGCACGATTCTCGTTGTGACTTGTCGCCAGGGCGGCGAGCGCTCCAGCTGCGTGTGCTGACGATGCATCTGAAGCGCCGAAGGCCAACATGCTCAGCAGCGGGTCGATACCTCCTAGTTGCGCGATCATTGTCTTGATGGGAGTGTTGTCTTTCGCGAGCGACCACAGAACGGCTGCAGATTCCTCCTTGGTCTCTGCTGAGCCATCACGCACGTTGGCGCATATGGGAGGAATCGCTCCAGCCTTCTGAATCGCAGACTGATTATCTGGATGGTCCCTGGCGAGAGCAGCGAGTGCGCCAGCTGCATTTGCTTTTAGCTTGCTCACCGGGTGGCTCAGCAGACTCACCAACGGAATATGAGCGCCTTCGTTCAAGGATAGAGTCTGTATGTACTTATTCTCGTTTGCTAGGTTTCGGATTGCTTCAGCCGTCAGCTCACAGAGCTTGACGCCCGTAGCTTCCTTAAGATAGACGGTGAGAGTCTGCACGAGGATGGCTACGCCCTGGGCTGCAGCAATGGCCGCCTGCGTCTTCTTGTTCTGATAGGCGAGCTTTGAGAGGGCGCTCACCGCATTCTCGAGCACAGTTGTTGACTTCTCCTTGAGAAGCTCGAGAAGCTTCGGAATGCCGCCAGCCTCGAGAATACTGATGCGGTTCTCCGTGGACTCGCGTGCCAGGTTGACAAGCGCAGCAGTTGCTTCCTCCTTTGCCGACATCGTTTGGCTAGCTTCCAACATACCCACGAGGCGTTGGATGATGATGACACGAGTAGGTTTCTCAATCGAGAGCTTCACGAGCGCAGCCTCCGCATGCCCACGTGAGACCTGGTTTGAACTGCCGAGGAGCAGCACCAGGGGAGCGATGCCTCCCGACTCGGTAATGAGGATGCGGCATTTCTCTGTCTGAGCAAGTGCGACTAGCGCACCACCGGCCTCCTCCTGAGCCTCGCTTCCCATGGTACCGTTCAGCAGGCTGACGAGGGGTGGAATCGCGCCAGCAGCGGCGATCTCGTTGGCCTTCTCTATGGTTGCCCTTGGCGGCGCGATCGGCGCGATCGGCGTGGACGTCACACTTTTCTTATCGGGAGACGGAGAGATGATATCTTTCCTGTCCACATCTTTCTTTTCCTGCGATTCGACATCGTAAGCGAGTCGGGCAAGCGTCGCAGCAGCATATCGTTTCGAAGCCTTCAGAGAGGTCTCCGCAATCCACTTCTTCATATCCTCGGTTTGCTCTAGCCGGTTTGCGGTACTCGCTTTCGCAGTCTCTATGATCGCTTTGAAGTCAGCTGCTTGGTGGTGGTTTATCTTAGTCGACATCATGGTTGCTTGCCGCAATCGTTCTTTCAAGCTGAGTTTTGGCTGAGATTTCACTTCACCGAGTAGCGCGACGAGAGGAAGAATGCCCCCGCCCTGATCGATGGCAACCTTGTTGGACGGAATGCAGGAGAGCTCGGAAAGACAGGCAGCGGCGTACTCCGGTGAGCGGCCCTCCCCGCTGCTGAGCAATTTGATCAGCGGCGTGATTGCTCCTTGCTGGGCAATCGCCTGCTGCGTGGTCTCGTTACCAATCGCTAGACGGTGCAGGGCGCACGCCGCTTGCTCACATACTTTGGGATCGCCCTGGGCGCTCAGCAGCTCTACTAAAGGTGCGATACCTCCGGTGTCAGCCACTATCTGTTGGCTCTCCGAGTCGATGGACAAGGAGAGGCTCCATAGTGCGTAAGCTTGCGCCGCTGGCTTCTTGGTGATCAGAAGGCGCACTTGAGGCTCAGTTCCACCCGCCTTGGCTATCATCATCTCCTGCCCTGGGTTCTCCCCAACCATTCGCCAAAGAGCTTGCGCAGCCCGATCTTGGGTTCCACCACTAGCTTCCTCGAGGAGACGAACGAGCAGGCTTGCGATCTGCGCTTGATTACTATTGTGGCCAAAAGCTAGCGATGAGAGAGCGTTTGCTGCGTTGGTTTGAGCGCGCTCACCATCCGATGCCAGCTGCGTGATCAGGGGAGGGATGGCCATGGCTTCTGCGATGGCGTCTTTGTTCTCAGGATGATCCTCGGAGAGCGCCCAAAAGGCCCCCCCGACCTCAGCCTCAACCTGGGGAGAGTTGGACTCCGTCAGCAGCAAGACGAGGTTTACGACGGCCCCGTCCTTGACGATCGCAGTCTGCAGCTCCTTGTTGTGTCGAGAGATCTCCGCGAGGGCCAGTACCGCCTGCGCCTGCACGTCTGCCGAATGTCCCTGTCCAAGGTCGGTCAGTTTCACCAACGGGCCGATGCCACCCATGCGAGCAATGCTGTCTTGATTGGCGCGGTGTTTGAGCGCCAGCATGGCGATTGCGGTCGCCGCGTTTCGCTCACAGGACTCGTGACGAGACTCCAGCAGCACCAGCAGAGGTCTGATGACTCCCGCCTTGGCGATCACATCCTGCCGCTCTCCCGTGGAGACAGCCGCGAGCGCAGATGCCGCCTGCGCCTGCGCTTCTCTATTCATGACAGTGAGCAACGCAATCAGCTTGGGTATACCACCAAGCTGGTGGACCTCCGCCTGGTTGGCCTCGTTGTCACGCGACAGCTCAGCGATGGCGTGCGCTGCTGCCTCCTGAGCCTTTCCTTGGCCGAGGAGCCCAACGAGCAAAGGCAGTGCGCCCACTTTGGCGACTGCGTCTCGAGCCATCGCACTCGCCTCGGCAAACCGCGCAAGTGACTCACAAACGTGCACCTGCGTTTCCACACTGCCATTTTTGAGCAGGTTCACAAGTGGCGCCACAGCCCCAGCTTTGATGAAGGCTGCGCGAGAGGGCTTCAGTATTGATATAGTCTCGATGGCAGCCGCGGCCTGCTCTTGGAGCGCGGAATCGCCCGCTTTGACCGCATTTGTCAATGCCAGCACCACGCCAGCGTCGACAATCTGCATCCTGGACTTTTCGGGGCCGTTTGCGATCTTCGAGATTGCAACGCAGGCGTGTGTTTGCGCAGACGAGCTCCCATTCGCGATGAGGGTCACCAACGGCTTGATGGCGCCCGCCTCCGCAATTGCATCAGCATTCCCTTGGTTCTGCTCGGCCAGGCTGCGAATCTGCCCGGAAGCTTTTTCCTTGGCCTCCATGCTGCCAGCAGTCACCGCCTCGACGAGCTGTCTGATGAGTTCCTCGAGACTGCCTGCGATCTTGATGTCCCTGTCGGTGACCCGCGATAGCTTGACCATTTCGCCAATCTAGGAGCCCCCACGCTGGGCGACTCCTGTTTGCGTCTTCCAGCCAGCGCGCGCGCTCACGAGGCGAGCACGCGACGAGCGAAAGAACTCCTGGATTCAGCCAAATCGATGGGCTTCTCCGAAACTTTCTGTACCCAAGTTTATAGTTTTTGGACGGATTTCAGCAGATTTTGTTCTATTTCTTCCCCGACGCCCCGCGAGTGTACGGGATTTATGTCAAGAGTTTCTTAAGCGTGTCTGAATACCGACTGTACTTGAGAGCCGTGTGCCACAGACGGCATTAAGGCTCAAGGGCGGTGGCCAGCGCCTAGTCCTCTCTCAGATTCACTTCCGACTCCGTGCGCTGCGTGCTCAGTTCTGTCCGCGCTCGAACCTCGATTCGCTCGCGCCCTTCGCGTCACGCGCCAACGGCTCTGGTCCATCCTTCGGTCCACCAAAATGCCGGCTGCTGCAACGACGTCGACACCAACTGCCAACTCTTCGAGCCTGGCTCTGCGCTCCGCCACCTCTGGAGCCCACGACACCAATGACCACTGGTGACTCCGCCGCCGTCCAGTCCATGGCTACACAATGCTGCGTACGTCGTGGCGGAATTGAGATAAATTCTGCGTAAACTTGTCGCGCGTCTTGACGTCAAGGTTGGCGTGCTCACCGCGCGGCACGCCAGCCATGAGCTTCTCGAACGCCTGCGCGAGCTTCTGCTGCCTGCCCGGGTGGGCTGCCATCGAGCCGAGCGCCTGCGCCTGCCATTTTTGGTATGCGTCCTCGTTGATCAGGATGAGCGCCAACAGGGGGCGCGAGAGCGACCACTGGTTGGTGCACTCCTCGAAGACGATCATATGCAGCAGCACAGCGAGCTGGAAGGCGAAGAGCTCTCGCTCAGTGCCCAGCTTGCTCACACCCTTGGCGCCGTCCTCGTCCCGCTCGGCCAACTCTTGGAAGTGGAACGCCGCAAGGTGGTCGAGCGCGGCGGCGCACTGCGACGAGATCGCGACCTCGTGCGACTTGAGCCCCTCGCTGAGCGAGTTGCACAGGTGGCGAAGCACGGGCGGCTCGAGCTCGGCGATCACGGTGGTGTGGTTGCGCATGAGCAACTCCATGAGTGTGAAGTAGGCGCGGCTCAGCTTCGGGTAAGCGAGGATGTCCTCGAGCTTGACGCGCAGGCACATCTGGATCATCACTTCGAGGCAGTCGGAGAGAGCGCGGTCTCCATAGAGCGCGAACACACCGAAGTTGACGTAACTACCCGAGAGCGCTCTCGTGAGCATCGTCATGCATATGTGGATGCCCTTGAACTTGTGCGTGTACGGGTCGGCGCCCACGGGCAGCTCCGACTCGATGCACTGGCGGCCATACGCGACGAGCATCGCGGATGCGTCGCGAAAGAGCAGGATACCATTGGGTGAGGACGAGTCGAACGTGAGCCGTTGCGCCTTGTTATAGACCAGCTCGGCGTAGAGCTTGAGCAGAGGTGTCGTGAATTCAGGCACGGCGTGGAAGGTGAGCACGGCTCGGTGCAGCAGGGGAGTGAACTCGGGGTACAGCCAATCGAAGAAGAGGCCGTACGTGCGCCGGTTGGAGCACGCGCACACGATGCCACGCAGATCTCGGAGCATCCCGATGAGCGCTGTCCTCACGTGTGGCTCGGCGAAGGCGCGCTCGCTCTGCGCCTTGAGGGAGCGCAGCCAGCGTGTGAACGGCTCCATGAACGCCTTGAACTTGACGCCGATGTCGTCGAGGAAGAGCAGCTTGCAGAGCGTGCTGTAAAACGAGGTGCGCTGCCGCAGGTTCTCAGGAACGAGCAAAAAAGGGAACTCCTCGGCGGTGTGGTGCAGCAGCATGTAGCGCACCGAGTCGAGCTTGAGAAGCAGCTTGGACGAGCAGTAGCCGCTCGCCAGGTCCGAGAAGAGTGCAAGCGTCTTCTCGATCACCTTGAAGCAGTCGCAGCGCAGCTTGAGGTTGGCCACGATCTTGTTCACAAAGACGCCGAGCACAGCAAAGTGGTCGCCCAGATTCACCCGCTCGGCGAGGCGCGAGTACACCTTCGTCGAGGCGGTGGCCTGGTCACCCACATAGACCTTCCGAAACTGCTGCAGGAAGAAGAGCACCGCGCTCTGCAGGTGCTGATTGCTCGGGCAATTGCAGCGCTCACGCGCCACGTCGGGGTCGTCGATCAGGGGAATCAGCTGCAGAACCACGCTCGTCAGCTCGCCGTCGATGAACTGCTGCGTCTCGGCGTTCGAGTTTGGCGTCAGGTGAGATCCGAGGATCTGCCCAATGATGTAAATGAGCCACGAGAGCTCGCCCTCGCTCTGCGCGAGCCGCATCTGCACCTCGGGATTCCCCGTGCGATCGCCGATCGGAAGGGTAAGTGCCTGCTGGTAGAGGCGCGCCGACGGCTCAAACAGCGAGAGCACGTATGAGGAGACCTGCTGTAACTGGAAGCGGCAGAGCGACGGGAAGGTCTCGAGCTGCTCGGTGAGCTGCTCGTCGTCATCGAGCGGGTCGTCTAAGTCCGCGTCAGCCGAGCGCAGCAACGTCGAGACCAACTCCATGCGCGAGTTAATGAAGGCCGTAATGATCTGAGGCACGTAGTTCTCGAGCTGCGAGGGCGTCTCGGGCTTTAGGTAGGGCATCGAAGCGACGAGTCGTGACCACACGGAAAGGAGGTAGTACACGCTGTTTGACGCCCACTCCCAGTGCTTAAATGAGTCCACTGTGAACGTCGCCACCAGCGCTATCCATGCCTTGTAGTCGTCGCACTGCACGAGCTCGGACAGCTGAAAGTTGGCCTTTAGTCGCGAGAGCAGGCGGCAGAGCTCGTGGTAGTTGTCGTGATCGGCGAGCCCGCACTGTGTCTGCAGGATCAACAGGCTGCCGCGCACCATCCGCTGCAAGAAGCTCTGCCGCTCCTCATCGGAAGAGAACAACGAGCGTCGCAGCGAGCCAAGCAACACGAGCACCTGGATCGTTAGCGACTGGATCGGCGGCTGCGTTGAGCGATACAGGTCGAAGAAGAGCGCGCTGGTGGCGCTATCCTCCATGGTCCCGCGCCAGGTCGAGGGCACCTGGATCGTGCCGAGCTCCTCGGACGCCTCGTCCAGTGTCGTCCCTATGAAGTCATAGCTCAAGCACGCGAGCGCTAGCTGAAGGGAATGCTCGCGGATGCGCGCGAGCTCAGGCTCCGAGGCGGGGATGGCGTGCGTCTGCAACTGCTGCAGCGTTTGCAGCGACATCTTGAAGATCTGGTACAGGCACACGTCGCGGAAACTCCCCGCGATCTTGCGGTGCTGCGTGAGCGAACGCGTGTTCGCCGTCGAGTTCATCTCCGTCACCAGCGCCTCGAGCAGCTGCAAGCCGAGCACCAGGTGGCCAGGCGTCGCGTGCAGGAAGCGGCCAACCTCGTGCATGACCTGCTGCTGATCCTCCATCTCGGCCCAACCAAACTTGGTCGCGCACGCCACCAACTGCACCAGCAACGCCGTCACAAAATTGGTGCACATGATCCCGTTGGTCGCCAGAAAGTTGAGCGTGTAATTGCGGTACTCAGCGCGCTGCGCGGGCGTGAAATGGTTCCACGACTGCACGATGAGCTTCTTGAACGCGTTGGCGGCCACCAGCTGCGCTTGCGGCATCGTCGAACTGGTGAGCACAAATTGGCATTGCGGGATATGCTCTGGATTTGACGCCAGCTGCACCAGTGCCGCCTCGGCCTTGGTGCGCTCCTCCGCGCTGGGCGAATTGTACAGCATGTGGCAGTAGCCCTCGAAGGTGGCTAGACTTGTCGAGTGGGCGGACGACGCCATGGCAGATCGCGCGCGGTCGAGAAGACGGCGTCGACGACCGGCGATGTTCAGTACTGTACTGTGTGCCGCGCGCGCGCGCCGTCGCCGCGCCGAACGAAATACCATGGTGCTGCCGAAATTGAGATTTCGAAGCCACGTCGCACTGTTCTGCAGCACAGATCATAAATGATGACTCTACAGCCGTGCCTCGTCGTTCGTTCCAGGGCCCTCTCGGCCAGACACACACCCACAAGCCCAGAAAAGGCGTGCGTGGGAGGCGCTCACATGTTGACTCAGCCGTGCCACCGGGCTGTGGTTTGTTTCTAATAGGCTATCCTCTTCCACTCTTAGCCGCGCGCTTGGCGCGTGCACCGCGCGGCGACGAGACGGCTCCCGTATCCACCTCGGGCGCGCGCTGAACCACCACGGTCGAGGCGGCCTCGGCAGTGGCCTCGCCGTCAGCGCCCGCATGATCGGCGTCGAGCTCGTCGGGGGCGCTGCGCTCTGGCTCCTTGCGCGCTGCTTCGAACCAGGGCCCGATGGGCTTCAGTGCCTTCACGAGGCAGTGGCGGTCGGTCGCGTCTTGCAGCACGGCTTCCCACAGAGGGTCCTTGGCGAGGGTGTCCGCGTGTCCGAGCACGAAGACGGATGAGCGCGCGCGCGTGATGGACACGTTCATGCGCCGCGCGTCGCGCAGGAAGCCGATGCCTCGCTGTCCGCGCTGTCCCAGATCCGATCGCACCGTCGAGAGCACAATGATGTCCTTCTCGCGGCCCTGGAAGCCGTCGACTGAATTGACGTCGATCAGTCGGGCAGTCGCCTCATCGAATGATTCCTTCAGCAGGGTGCGGATGTGACGTACCTGCCCATTGTACGGCGAGATGATCCCGATCGACGAGGGCGCGATGGCGTCGGGGTACGCATTGAGCAGGTGGCGCACGATGGCAAGGGCCAGCTGCGCCTCGAGCTCGTTGGACCAGCTCGACGACACCTCACTCGCGGTGCCGTCGCTCACGTCATAGAAGACATACGGGCCGAGCCAGCGCTGTGAATGCCACGCGGCACGGCGGAGCTGCGACTGGCCGGGCGCGTCGAGCAGAGCGCCCGCGTAGAAGCGCCGGCCGGGGAAGCGGCTAATGGCCGGATGCATGCGGTACTGCGTCGTGAGCATCGCGACACGCTGGCCACCGATCTGGAGCCGTTGGAAGAGCGACTGCTCGTAGTTATGCTTCATCGAGTGATCCGAGAAGACGGTCGCGGGCAACTGTGAAGGGTCACCCACGAGGATAAGTCGCCGGCACGCGTACTTGAGCGGGATGAGCGTCGACACCTCGACCGCCTGCGCGGCCTCGTCGATCAGCACCGTGTCGAAGCCCTGCTTGAGTTGTGAGAAGATCGAGTACCCGGCGCACGAGAGCGTGGTGCAGACGATGCTCGCCTCATTGAGCACGAGGGTCTTGGCCGCATCGAATGAGATGGTCTCGCCGTGTTCGAGGAGCGTCGCCATGCGCTTCTTGGCCATCGTCTCGAGCGCCACCTCGATCAGGCTCTCTTTGACGTTTGGGCCGACGCGCACTACGTACGGCAAGAACGACTCGCCGCGCGCGTTGAGCATCCCGGGGCCGGTGTGCCGCAGCAGGCGGGAAACGATTTCGTCAATCGCCGCATTCGAGGGAGCGCATACGAGGACGTGCTTGGGCGGCTCCTCGGCGACCGCGCGCCCCAGGTGCACGTGCCGGTCCGTGCTCGCCGCTGTCGGGAATGGGTGCGGCGGCAACTCTACCAGAGGCATCTGGCAGGTGAGTGGCACTTCGTCCGCGCCGCCCTCCGCACGGCTCGGCTGTGCACCGGCGGAGTCGCCCTCGCCCACCCCGAGGAGCGAGGCAAGGGGAGGCGGCGCGGGCACCCGCTTCTTGGCCGGTGCCGCCGCAGGAGCGGCGGAGGGAGCGGCGGAGGGCGTGGCGGAGGGAGCGGCGGAGGGAGCGGCGGCAGCGGGCTCGGCTGAGAGCCACGGTGCGTTCTTCTTGAGCAGGGCCGCTATCTCTGTCGGCGAGCGCTTGGGCGGCAGGGCGAAGGGCCACGGTGGCGGCGCCCCCGTCGCAGCACTCGCACTGCCAGCCGCGCCGGCACCACCCGCCGTGCCGCTGTCGTCGCCCTCACCATCACCACCCTCGCCGACGTCGCGCCATGATGAGCGCTCCGATTTCGTCAAAGTGTGCGCCGAGTGGGACGCGAGCAGGACCGAGAGGATGCCTAATATGGTCTTGGTCTTACCCGTGCCGGGCGGGCCCTGGATGAGTGTGACGCCGCGCCCGCACAGGCACGTCCGGATCGCCGCCAGCTGCGACGGATTGTGCGTCGCCTTGATAGCTGGCCACAGCGACGGCGGTTTCTGCAGCCGCGGCGGCGGCGCGCTGCCGTCGAGGCTGCCGGGAGCGAGGAGCATGGACGCTAGCGTGAGTTCGCGCAGCGAGTAGAGGGCCTGGAACTCGCGGTTGATGGTCACCATGTTGCCCAGCTTGCGCACGTGCCACTTGCCCGACGCGGGCACCATCACCTTGCGCAGCAGCTGCAGCCGCTTGTGCTGCGATGGCGGCAACCGCGAGGTGGGATCCTCGGGTAGGTACACCTTGAGCATGAGCGTGCCCGATGTCGTGCTGTTCACCACGATGGCGAGCGCGTGGAACTGCTGCGGCACCGTGCGCGTCTCGCCGTTGGCGTCCTCCTCGACCGCCTCCAGGTCGAGTGGCTCGTGGGAGACGAAGACCAGGTCGGTCTCAAAGAAGAGGCTCTTCTCGCCCTCGCGGTTGGGCGACTCAAAGTGCAGCAGCCGGAAGGGCTCGAGCGGTTCGACCAATTTCAGCTGCAGGTGGTGGTCGCGGCTGTCGGTCATCTCGTACAGGCTGCGCAGCGTCTGCGCGCGGCACTCCTCGAGCAGCAATGGCTCAAAGACGTCGAGGTATTCGTCGACTGAGGAGAAGCGCTCGGGCACGTCGCGCAACTGGTACATTGGCCGACCGCTCAGCATGACGTACAGGTCCCAGCCGAGCACCTCCTTGTACATCTCATCGAGCGAGAGGACGACGAAGGGCATGATCGCGATGTGTTTTTTGCGACGCGGCCAAGCGCGCGGATTTCGTCATTCGCGTTCAAGTGGGCGAATTCGAAAAGCGTTCGTGGCATCCCTCTATGAACGTGAACGTGCTCGACTCTTCCTCTACAAGTAGCGCCTCTCCGGCAGAGAAGTACCGGTATTCGTCCCGCGGCCGCACAAGCCGACGGCCCCAGCGGCCTTGATGACGCATGATGCCCCCTCGCCGATCACGGTGCCACCTTCGCCGGTAGACTTGCACCGTTTGCGGCTCACGCGGCAGCGTGGGATGACCGTGTTCATCATGGTCGGATTGCCGGCACGCGGCAAGAGCTTCATCTCGAAAAAGCTGGAGCGGTTCCTTTCTTGGCGAGGGGAGACGGTGCGAATATTCAACGTCGGTGAGCGCCGGCGCAAGCTCGCGAGCGCACAAGACGCCTCGTTTTTTAGCAAGGAGAACCTGGCGGTGCGAGAGGACATTGCTCAAGGCGTTCTTTATGAGATGGTTGAGTGGCTTCGCTCGAGCGCACCACCGAGCTCTAACGGCCTTGCCGACCCGTCGCGGCGGTTTGCTATCTTTGACGCGACCAACTCGGTGATCGCCCAATTGATTTTTTGAGAAGAATTGGCCCTGACCCCGCGTCAAACCATCGGGTGCAGTCTGGGTACCCTCCTGCTGCTAGTGGATAGAATGCTAAGCGTCGTCGATCGCCTTGGACTGTGCGCAGGCAGTCAGGCGTCGGCAGGTGGTGGCGCAGACGCTCGACCGTGAGCTACACGGCGAGTGCCAGGTGATCTTCGTGGAGTCCGTGTGCAACGACACTTCGGTGCTTGAGCGCAATCTGCTCCAAAAGATCTCGATGTCGCCCGACTACTGCGCGATGGAGTGCGAGGCGGCCCTCGCTGACCTGCGCACGCGCATCGCCCAGTACGAGTCGCAGTACGAGACGCTCACGACGCACGAGCGTCTCTCGTTCATCAAGCTCTTCGACCTCTCGTCCGAGCTGCACCTCAATCTCATCTACGGCTCGGTCGCGCGCCTCGTACCCTACATGATGGGGATCCACATCGGACGCCGCCCCATATGGCTTGTGCGCGCGGCTCATTGCGAGGATGCGGGCGACGGTGGCACCCCGAACAGCAGCGGCGAGCCGAGCGAGTCCGCTTTCCCATCGCGCCGCCAGGGCAGCCAAACCGTCATCGTGCCGCGCGCCGCCGCCCTGTCGGAAGAAGGGCTGCTCTTCGCGCAGCGCCTCGGCGCCTTCGTCCGCGCGCGCTGTGTCGAGCACCACGTTGCGAGCGATGCGACCCTCACGCAGCAGCGCGAGGCGCCGCCGGCCACGGCGGGCGCAGGGACGGCGGACAGCATGTGGCCGGAGTCGACGGTTTCGTCAGTCGACGCGATGAGCGAGAGCGGCTGCGTGATCTATACGTCGACGCTGCCGCGCGCCATCCAGACAGCCTCCTTCGTGCCGCGGCTCACGCGGCCGCACGCAACCTCTACGCTCAACCCGCTCGACCGCGGCGTCGCGTACGGTCTCACCGAGGAGGCCTTCGCAACCGGCATGGCCGAGGACTACGCGCGCTGGCGAGCCGACCTTCGGCACACGCGCTTCCCCGGTGGCGAGTCCTACTCGGATCTGATCGCACGCCTTGAGCCGACGCTCATCGAGCTCGAACAGCAGACGAGCCCTGTCCTCGTAGTTTCGCACGTCTCGACGCTCCAGGTTCTGTCCGCCTACTTCACCGCCAATAGCCTTGAGGAGGCCCTCGCCACCTCCATTCCACACCACACTGTGATTGAGTTCAAGCCCAGCGCCACCACGATGATGTGGGAGCGCGAGCTGATACACCTCGACGATGCCGTGCCCCCTAAGTCCCCAGCCACACCTGCCGGAGGATGTCAAGCTCGTCACGGGCCCGATGCCGCTGGGGTGATCTACCCTGCGACCGTGGCCATGCGACAAGCGCAGCCTGAGGAGCTTCGGTGACAGAGGCTCACTAGGCAAGGCTCTCCATCACACGAACCCAACACAATGCGTCTTGCACGAGCGGCAGCGGCGCGCGCGCGCTGCTCAGAAACGAGTCGCGCGTCACGAAGTGGAAGAGGTGCACTGAATTTGTTCCCAATCAGGTACTGATGTACGGACAGCATGGTCGGAGCCCCGAGAATCACAAACGGAAGGATTGCTAGCCAATTACGAAGACGCCCAACACAACGCACGCGTCGTGTTGAACGTCTCGGTGCGGAGGGCCCAAGACGCGAGTGTCTCTGTCGGCGCCTCCTCAATGCGGCGACTTTGTCCACAACTGTTTCACGGCACGACCCTATCGCTGCGGGCGCTCTCCGTTTCGCACCTTAACGAGCGCTGCGCATCGTGGAAGCTGTGGCGCAGCGAGGTATCGGAATGGTATGAGGAGGAGCAGCAGCAGCGCTGGTGTCAGGAAACGGATGATGAGGACGAGCCAGACGAGGAGAAGGAGGAGTTCAATACGAGTGCTCCGCTTGCGTCGAGCAGCACCCGTTGTGATAGGCACAGCTTGCCCTCATCCAGGCGTGATCAACTGGCGGAGGAGGAGGCGGCTGACGCAATCGAGATGCATGAGTGGTACGAGGAGCAATGCGAACACGACTCTCGGCACCTCTCGCGATGGAGGGCGAGCGCAGAGAGGTTACGGAATTTTCTGCATGCTCAAGGTACACAAATGGGCTGCTGCTGCTGCGGAGCACCCGGCTGACGTCTATCCGCGAGATGCAGCCTGTTGCAGCCTGACGAGATGCAGCCACGCGATGCAGCCTGACGCTGCGTCGGCGAGGAGCAATGCGGCGGACCATGACTATTCGTCGCGCTCTGCTGCGCGACTGCCGCTGCGCAACTGTGCGCGAAGCCGACATAATCATACCCAGCTCGCCACACATGCACAAGCCCCCTCTGCACTGTGCCCTCTGTTCATCCATGCCGTCGTCGCATGACCAAACGTAAGCTTCACCATGCCCGATTTGTTTATCCGGATGTATGCACGTATCCAGGTACTCACGTATACCATGCAGGCTGCATGTATCCAGGTACTCACGTATACCATGCAGGCAACATGTGTTTATATAATGCTGATCATGCGCGTCGCATGCCTAACTTAGGACTATCTGACGCGCCGTGCCTCCGGAGGCAGGCCTCTGAAGAGCCGGCTGGGCGGGGTGCCCTGCCGCCCGGGTCGTCCGCACGTGGGCCGTGACGCGGAAGGCGGATTGAAGCTCGAGCGGTCCGGCACCGCGATGGTGTCCCCGGTCCGGTCGCACACGTCGGACACGACAGTCGGCGTCGACACCGCTCCCACGGACCACCGCGCACCGGACACACACCGGAGAACTGGGCTCCGGCAGCTGAGTCGAGTGCTGTGTGCTCACCCGTCGTGCGACAGTCGACACCGGCATGCCGGATGGACCGCGTCCCGGATCCGAGAAGCCCGGAAGCCGGATCCTGCGCGATGAGAGGCTCTCCCCCGCTCTGAGGAGCGTGCCTCAGCTATTCGAAGATCGAATCGGATCGGATACATCGCAATAGTCCGGCACGCGGCACGTAACTAGGTGAGTAACTAGAACCCCGTGTCAATCCATCTCATGCCCGTGCCGTGGGCGCCATGGCGGGGATTTCTACTCTGGAGAGGCTCATGGAACTGTGAATGGAACTGTGAATGGAACTGTTGCTGCTGCTGCGAGACTCGCCTTGGAAAAGGCGAGCGCGCAGTGCCACGAGCAGCGCTTGCTCCTCGTCGCTCAGGTCCTCGAGCTCCTCGCTCGTGTGCAATTCCACGAGCACCTCCTTGAGGTCAGCAACGCCGTCGAGCTCATTCGTGTCGCCGCCGCCCTCGTCGACCATCGGGAGGTTCGTCAGGATCGGCGCACCGACCATCGAGTAGGTCGCCGAAGAGGACGACATGAGATCGCGATCGGCCGCCAGAGGTGATGCGATCTGGGGGTAAATCTCGCCGCCGTCCAAAGCGACGCCGCCGCTCCAACCACCGCACCCAAGCCCTCCGCCGCTGTCAAAAGCGACGCCGCCGCCCCAACCGCCACTCCCAAGCCCTCCGCCGCCGCCGTTTGGCGGCGTGTCGCCGCTATCAACGCGAGTATAATGGGGCGTGCCCGCGTGCCCTGTGCGGTCCCTCTTGGGTGAGTTGCTCGGCTTGTCGGGTGAGGTTACAGGCTGTGCCGGTGTCGCAAGGCTGCTTTGCGCTGCCCGCTCGTCCTGCGGCGCCTGTTCGCCATGGAGTAGCTGCAGCTTGCGAGCGTGCCTCTCTCCCAAGGCTATGCCAAGTGCGAGGCACAGCCCGGCCACGCACGTCACCAAAAAGGCTGCCGATGCGCTGTAGACAATGTTCCGCCGGCGGCGCTCCCGATAGCTCGAGGTATGCTCGTGCATATCGCCCACCTTGGCGGCCACAGCGCTCTGCACCGCCTGAGGCTGCAGTGCGGACGTGCGCCGTTGCAACAGGTTCGCGAGGACAGCGGTGAGGATGGGGTGCGAGAGGGCGTCCAAAGGAGAAGACGTCCAAAGGGCCTCGTTCAGCTGCTCTGTCGCCAATCTATGCGTGTGCGCCTTCGCTCGCTCGCTCACCCTGCCAACCGTGTGAAACCACTCCTTGTGCATCTTGGCGTAGTGCTCGGCGGAGACCTTTACATCGTCGTGACGGTGCGCGCTGTGACGACGAAATTCATCGTACTCGGCTGTCACGTTTCTCCGCTCGACCACGAGCACTCGAACACTGCAGTTGGCCGCAAAGAGCATGGTCAGGTGCTTTTCTGGGACCTGGTTGGGCATGACGAGTACTCCGCATGTGCTTCTGTCGCAGCGATCTGCCATGGTGCGCAGGAAATGCCCTGGTTCCGCCCTCTGCTGCTCGAGAGTAAACCCCATAGCTTTCCAACGTGACCTCGAGCGCGTACTGGCAGCGAACGCCTCGCCATGGCACGCGACATTAGGATGATGACTGAGCGTCGTGCATAGGCTTTCTGCACTCGAGTACAAACGCGAAAAGATGATGTAATACTGACATGATGCTGTGCTGTTCATTGAGGTACCACAGTTCCAGTACGGATAGTGGTAACACGTGGCACAGCACACCCTTCGGCGGCACCGAGCTGCACTAGATTAATCGGCTCGAAGTCCATTGAAATTGCGTCGTTCTGTCCCACCCGCAGACGTTCACACGTTCATGTGTCCTGCTGCTGCTGTTCAACACAACGCGCACAACCTCCGGACCCCCAAGCACGAGGGCCTCTATCGCTATGGACGGAGGTGTGGCCGACACAACCTGCTATTACACAGGCCGTTAATCGGCGGCATGGGGG